>Ga0335080_10005932_pt1 | contig 12622 bp, 5 predicted proteins | sample Lox_Sample_34_FD_206720 | JGI IMG/M metagenome (GOLD analysis project Ga0335080, IMG submission 206720) | Soil microbial communities from Loxahatchee National Wildlife Refuge, Florida, United States - Lox_Sample_3.4 | ecosystem: Environmental > Terrestrial > Soil > Wetlands | place: USA: Florida...
CTGCCAAGCGCCGGGTCTGGGTACGACGCCAATCCTGACCGGCTGGGAGAATCCAGCTCAGAAAATCTACGCGATTAAGAAGATGCCGGACGGCTCGTGGACGCGAGGCGAGTTCAACATGCTGAATCCGTTCAACATGCTGACCACAACCCCGAACATACAGGACGCCGTGGAGGCCTGCGCTCCCCCGGGAACCGCACATAACGCGCTGGCGCCGGCAATTCGGGCTGCCGCCACCCCGGCTGACGCGATGTCAGAGGTGTTGGAGACATCGCCGACCGCCGTCCTGATCAACACCATCAGAAACTCCATCCTCATGTTCGTTGCCTTCCCGATCTTGCGGGATGTAGCCATTTACAGCGTCGACAGCAGCTACTTCCCCGCGAAGATCCAGCAATTCGTCGCGGGCCTCACGGAGACCAGCTTTGCGCTGGCCGACCTGAACGGCGACGGGCATCCCGAGGTGATTGTCGCCAACGAGGAGAAAAGCGCCATCGACGATGGCGGCAGCATCGCGATTTTGATGAACAAAGGCGACGACACGTTCGCCGGCCCCGTGCAGTACACGGCCGGCAACAGGCCGGTGAACGCCGCAATCGGCGACGTGAACGGCGATGGGATTCCGGATATTGTGACCGCCGATAACTTCGGGTCCACGATCTCGGTGCTGATCGGCAACGGCAACGGGACCTTCAAGGCTTCCGTGCATTACCCGACCGGTCAGCCTCCGTACGGCATCCTACTGGCCGACTTCAACGGGGACGGCAAGCTGGACGCGGCGATCGGCAACGGTTCCGGCGCGCTCGCCGTTCTGCTCAACAACGGCAGCGGAGCGTTCGGCAGTGCGGTGACCACCGCCACCGGCGGCAATTACGGACCGGCGGACTTGAAGGCGTTCGATTTCGACGGCGACGGCAAGCTGGACATCGCCATGACATCCGCCTACAACAACGAAGTGCGGATTTTCCGCGGAAAGGGCGGTGGGAGTTTTACCGCCGCGGCCGCCTATGCGGTGGACCTTTCGCCGGCGCATCTGGTGGTGACCGATATCGACGGCGACGGCATTGAGGACCTCGTGGTCGGCAGCGGAATCGCGGGTTACATCGGGCCGGACTGGGGGAACACCAACATGACGTTCCTGCTGAGCAACGGCGACGGCACATTCCGCGGCACGGGCCTGCACAACGTTGCCGACTATCCTGACTCTGTCGCTATCGGCGATTTCAACAACGACGGTAAGGCGGACCTGGTGACGGCCAGCCAGTTCTCCAACCCGTCGGTGGCAGTTCTCTCCGGGGATGGCAGCGGGTCTTTCGCCGCGGCCGCCAACGTAGTGGCACTGGGCTCCACCCCCGCGGTGGCGGCAGCCGACTTCGATGGCGACGGGAGCCTCGACATCGCGGCGGGCACTTCAACCAGCACCGTGGTGGTGGCGCGCGGCAACGGACACGGCGGGTTCACCACTGCCACGCCGAGCAACGTGCCGGCGACACCTTCCTGGCTCACGGTGGGCGATTTCGATGGCGACGGCAAGCCCGATGTGCTGGCCTCGCAGGGTTCTCTGACGGGCCTCGTGACGAACGGCGCGTTGTCGTTGCTGATCGGCAAAGGCGACGGTTCGTTCAAGACCCCGACCACGTTGCTGACCGGAGTAAACGCGCGCATGGCTGCCGCGGGCGATTTCAATTTGGACGGGAAGCTGGACGCGGCTGCCGTCGTCGGAGGCAACGAAGCGACTCAGTCGCCGGGTTCGCTGCGGATCTTCCTGGGCGGCAACGGCACTCTGACGGCGCAAACGGCGATCAGTGTGGGGACCACGCCCAGCGATCCGGCGTTTGTCGCGGCGGGCGACGTCAACGGAGACGGGCGTTTGGATCTGGTGGTGGCCTCCGAGGATTTCAACTTCGGTTTCTTCGTGCAGGTCTTCCTGGGAAAGGGCGACGGCACCTTCCAGCCCCTGACGCCGGTGCGCACCGATTTCGGCCCAACCTCGATCGTCATTCACGACTTCAGCGGCGACGGCCGGCCGGACCTTGTGGTCACCCACTGCTGCGGGGCTACCGATATGACCTACCTCACCGGGAATGGCGACGGCACCTTCCAGACAGAGACGCACTTCACCGCAGGACAGAGCCCGTTCGCCACCGCGCTGGGAGAATTGAACGGCGACGGGGTGCAGGACCTGGTGGTCACCAATTTCGCGAGCTCGGGGAACGGCACTGCTTCGGTGACCCTGGGCACGGGTCTGCGGACGCAGTCGTCGGCGAGCTTCGCGTTCATGCCGCTGGCACCAGAATCGATTGTGGCGAGCTTCGGACACGGGATGTCGAATGGCACCGTGGTCGGCGTAACGGCGAATTCGCTGGATGGAACCACGGTGGACGTGAAGGATTCTGCGGGCGTGACGCAGCAGGCGACGCTGACCTACATCTCGCCGCATCAGGTGAACTACATCATTCCCACCGGCACCGCCTCCGGGCTGGCCACGGTCACCGTGCACTCCAGCGCGGGCACGGATCTGACCACGCAGTATTACGTCGCGCCCGCGTCGCCGGGAGTTTATCTGGTAAACGACGGTGGACTTGCCGCGGCCTATGTGGTGCGCGTCCACCAGAACGGCACCTCAGTGGTTGAGCCCGTGTTCCAGGTGGTCAACAACCAGGTGGTGGCGAAACCGCTGGATCTCGGTGTCGCCGCCGGCGATCAGGTATTCCTGGAGATCTTCGGCACGGGTTTGCGGGGTGTGGCACAGGCCAATCTGAACGTGACCATTGAAGGCGTGAACGCGCCGGTGTCGTATGTGGGACCTCAGGGCTCGCCGGGGCTGGATCAGGTGAACGTGCAGATCCCCACCAGCCTAGCCGGCAAGGGCAAGGTCACGGTGAAGATCACGGCTAACGGCTCTCAGGTAGCCAACCTCGCCAATTTCGTTGTTCAGTAAGCCCTGATATCCTGAAGCTTCTCTATGGCACGCGTCTACCCGTTTCGGCCGTTTCGCTACGCCGCGAGCGCCGGCCCCATAGACCGGCTGGTGACCCAGCCCTACGACAAGATTTCCCCGGCGATGCGGGAGCGGTATCTGTCGCTGAGCCCGCATAACCTTGTGCGCATCATTCTGGGCGAGAAGCAGCCGGATGACGGGCCGGAGAATAACGTCTACACGCGCGCGGCGGCGCACTTGCGCGACTGGAGCGCCAGCGGCGTGCTGAAGCAGGATAACGATCCCGCGTTTTATGCGTATTTCCAGGAGTTCACCGTTCCCGACGTGGCTGGCACGCTGGTGCGCAAGGGATTCATCGGGCTGGGCGCGGTGGAGGACTACTCGGCCGGCGTGGTCCACCGGCACGAGCAGACGCTGAAGGGTCCGAAGGCGGATCGCATGGAGCTGCTGCGGCACACGCACGCGCATTTCGGTCAGATCTTCATGCTGTATCCCGACCCTGAGCTGGCCATCGACAAGATCCTGGACGAGGCCGCGGAGGTTCCGCCCAATGAGGAGCTGAGCGATGAATACGGAGTGCATCACAGCGTCTGGCGTATCGATGAACCGGGCACCGTGGCTCGCATCAGCGAACTGATGGCCGACAAGAAGCTGCTGATTGCCGACGGACACCATCGCTATGAGACCGCGCTGGCCTTCAGCCGCGAGAACGCGGAACTGGCCGGCGCCGATCGCGTGATGATGACCTTCGTGAACATGCACTCGCCGGGTTTGAAGATTCTCGCGACGCACCGGCTGCTGAGCGGGCTGGACGGATTCGACGCGGCGGCTCTGGCCGCCCGCCTAGGGGCGACGGCGGTTCCACTCGACCGGCTGCATAGCGTTTTCTCCACCACGGCGCCGGACCGGCTGCGGCTGGGGTTTGTGGCGGCGGGTCAGCAAAGCGCGTTTCTGGTGGATCGCGCGCGCGGGCCGCAGGATCTTGATGTCCGTTACCTGCATGACGAAGTGCTGGGCGAGGCGCTGGGCATCAGTGAGCACGATGTGCGTGAAGAGAAGTACCTGAAATACGTCCGCGGGATGGACGCCGCGATCGAGCGCGTGCAGGCCGGAGAAGCGCAGGCGGCGTTCCTGCTGGAGCCGACCACGGTGGAACAGGTCGGGAACATAGCGTTTGGCGGCGGCGTGATGCCCCAGAAATCGACCGATTTCTACCCGAAGCTGCTCAGCGGCCTGACCATCTACCAGCTAGGCTGAACCAGCCCACCTTCCCCGCTGCCACGCCCGGCAACAGCGTGGTATCGTAGATAACCCAGGGGGGCGGGTGGCGATGAAACCCATTCTCAGTGTCTTTTCCTTGAGTCTGGTCTGCGCGCTGGCAGGGTTTGCCTCGGAACTGTCTGAACGGGCCTGGAATCTGGAGAAGAAAGGCGATCTTGCGGCCGCGCGGGAACTGCTGGACCGCGCTGCCCACGCCCCCGGAGCTGCCGCCTCCGACCTCGCTGACTGGGCCGGGTATCTTGACCGGCATCGCGACCCGCAGGCCCGTCCCGCTCTCGAACAGGCGCTGGCCGCGGCTGCGGGCGAACAAAAGGCCGCCATTTCGCGCGAGCTCGTTGTGGCCGATCTGCTCGCGGGCGACAACGACGCTGCGCGACGGCATCTGACTGCATATCACGATGCCGGCGGCAAAGACCTCGAATGGCCGTCAACACCGGCCGCACCGCGACGCCAGACCAGCCTGGTGACTATACCCGGCCCGCTGCCGTCGTTTTCGCGTATGGCCGCGCTGGCTCCGGATCTCGATGCGCCAAGCGTGCTGAGCGCTCTGGCGCGCAACGTGGTCACCAACGGTTATCAAGCGTCCTCGAACAGTGACGCGCTCGATCAGACCGAATACCTGAAACTGGTGATCCGCTACGTTTCTCAGGCGCGCGAGCTCTCCAAGCTCGCCGGCAAAGACGCCGTGATTCGCGTACCCACGTGCGACTCCACCGAAACCGGCGATTTGCTGCGCGTTCTCGGCTATCGCATCCGGGGAAGCTGCGGGAGCGACGTGGTGCTGGAGACGGTGAACCCCTCGCGTGCCTTCCTCACCATCGATTCCGGTTTCCCCCTGGCCGGGCTGGAGCAGGCGCTGCGCACCAACCGTCCCTTCACCTACGAGTACAAGTCGGTCGAGGTGCCGGTGGTGTACGGGCCCGACTACTGGCTCGGGTCGCACGGTATTCAGGGCGGCGACCTGCTGGACGCATTCCTGAACGATCCGTCGCTTTGCCGGCTCTACCTGGCAATGACAAAGCTCGATCCGGCCACCGCCGATGAGATTCGCAAGAGTGTCGCTTCCACGCGCCTGCGCATCTTCGCCCACGTGATCGATTTCTTCGGAGGGATGTTCGAGATCCGCGACGGACGCGCAGTGGCGCCGGGTGGCCCGCGAACGGACCGGGTGTGGGCAGAACTGGCCGGCGCCTCGCCAGAGAAAGGCGCCGATTTCTTCGACAAGTTAATCTCGAAAGACGACGGCTGGCTGGCCAGCTATTACGATTCGCTCGCGCGCATCAGCGGACCGGTGCACGATTACCTCACGGAGCCGGAACGGCTGAAGCGGTTCTATCTGGCGATTCGCGGCAAAGTGACCAGTCCTGGCCCGGCGCGACCGGTGTTCCGTTCGAATACCGATATGGTGCTGCTCACCAACCGTCTGCGCATCGACGCAAACGGAAAGCCTGTGATCCCGGGCGGTCTGGACGCCTGGCGCGATCTGTTCGTGCATCACACCATCGGCAAAACGGACGCGAAGCTCTCGAAGGCGGCAGCCGGCTGGAAAGAGTCTGACGACGTGCTGGAGGCGCTGTTTGGGCTGTGCCGCAAGATCACGGATAATGAGCCTTTGCGCATCTTCATGTCGCTGAGCGACGTGGATCGCGGGCGCCGCATTCCGCTCGACACCGCGACGGCCGCAAAGATGATCAAAGACTGGCGCGACTATGGCGCGCAGTACCCGATTTTCGCCGAAGTGACCGATGTCAGCGCCCCAACGCTGGTTCACTTCCTCGACGCGGCGGAAGGAATCAGCGGGATGAAGGAAGGGCTGCTGCGAGCCGACACGGCCGGTACGATGCAGGCGCTTGTCGGGCTCTGGCAGATCCTCTACCGGAACGGCTCGATTACGCCGGCGAACGCAGACAAGACGCTGGCGGCGATTGTCGCCGGCTTCACGAAGATCTCAAGCCAAGAGGAGCTTTTCGCCGCCGGGCGATCCGGTGTGAACACACTGCTGGCGGCAACCGGCGCCACTGCAATGCCGCAGGAGCGTCTGGTGGAGCTGCTGGGAGGTCCCGACGGGCCGTCCGATCCCGATACGCGCGGCGACATGGTCCGCAACATAGCCATGATCTTCGAGGCGCAGCGCTTGATCTCGATTTCCGATCTTTTTGCTATTGCCGACGGACTGGCCGCGCACGGAGAGAAGGGCAATTCCGCGCTGGTGGCGAAGGCCGCGGCACGCATTGCCGACGTGCAGCTTCCGCACGCTTCCCTGAGCTCGGTGGAAAAGAATGTGTTCACGTTCGGCTACTGGTCTGAGCGGCACGTCGAAGCCGAGCGAAAGATGAACCTGAAAGCGGAGATCGATCGCGCCGGGTCGGACGCAAGGAAACTGGCGGAGATCCGCGGCGATCTGGCTCCGTTGCTGCGCGACAGCCTGGTGGGACTGAACTACGCCTACTATGCACCGCCGGGCGCTGAGATTCTGCAGACCAATCCGCTGTTCGTACGCAGTCACGATTTCATCGGCCTGAACGGGCCGGGCCAGTCATGGAAGACCACGGAAGTGGAAGGCGGCGGATGGCCCACCAACAGCGGCGGAAAGCTGGCCGGTTCGCTCGCAGAGCTGCCTTATGCGCTGGCACAGGCGGAACAGAATTTTCTGGTGCCGAGCCGCGAGCAGGCGCTCATCTGGTCCGACCTGGTTCCGCAGTTGCTAATGAGTTCGACGGTTCCACGCTGGTGGCATGTGTCGCCGGCGCACACCCACTGGGTGCAGTTGCACATGGACTATGGGGAGACTTTACTGGCCGAAGCGGCTTTGAATGCCGGGCGAAGGCAAAACGTGCTGTCGATTCTGCATCGTTATGCCGCCCCGGTCCGGGTGGCCGAGATCGGCGCTCTGCTCGAAGCTGGAGATGCGCGCGACGCCGTAACCAGAACGACGCCATCGGAACTATTTGAGCTGGCGCGCGCATCGGCGCAGGAACATGCGACCGATCCACTGGCCACCGAGATTGGCCAAATCGCCGCCGAGGCGCCGGATCAGGTCAACTATGCCGCGATTTCGCGCCTGTTCGGCACGCCCAAACCGACGCTGGCAAACAGCATGATGCCGCAACTGCTCAGCCTGCGCACGTTCCCGGCGCTGATGGGTTACTCGAGCCGCATTCTGGCGGAAAGCTGGGAGTCGGACCTGCTTTATTACGCGTCGATGGCGGATCAGCTCGATATGCAGCCCGCAAGGCTCAATCTGATGGTTCCGTACTGGACGCGCGAGACCATCGAGGGCATCTTCGCCACGCACCTGGAGGACTGGCCGGCTCTGCTGCGCTCATTGCGATCAGTGGGCAGCGAGGCGCTGACGAAGAGCCACGGCGAAAGAGCGGCGGGCGGCGCGGAGTGACGGATTCGCATGACAAGGATGTTTCGAACCATGGATAAGTCGTGGATCGGCGCGGCGGCGGCCATCATTGTTTCCGGCAGCCTGCTATGGCTGGGAGCGCAGGAACGGCCCACCTTCAAGGTGAAGGTGGACATGGTGGTGCTGAGTTTCACAGTGACCGACAACAAGGGTCATTACGTGACCGGGCTGAAGCCGGGCGATTTCAAGATCACCGAAGACTCGATCCCGGAGAAGATCGCGACGTTCAGCGAAGGCAACAAGCCGCCCGTGGAAGTGCGCGCGGACGGAACGTCGACGCCCCCTCCGGTCCCCGAGGAAAAGGCGGCCGGCGAGACGCCGGCTGGAACGCGCGCGGACACATCTGTGGGCACCAACGTTTTCGTTCTCTTCGATACGAGCAACTACATGTATCGCGGATTTGTGTATGCATCGGACGCAATTGCCGATTTCGTGCGCGGCCTGGACCGCGCCGATTCTATCGCGGTGTACACGTTCAGCCGTAACCTGAATCGCGCCGCCACGCTGACTCGCGACCGCAACCACGCCATTCTGGGTCTGCGCGAGGCGGTGGCGGGCGACGATTCGGCGCTTTATAACACCCTGCTGCTCACGCTGCGCGACGCCGCGAAGGTCCCGGGGCGCAAGGTGGTGATCGTGTTTTCGAACGGGCCCGACAACGCCAGCATGGTGGCGCCGGACGACGTCCGCGCCGTCGCTGAAGACGAGGGCATTCCCATCTACGTGATCTCGACCTCGGAAGTGAACAAGGACCCGGTCTCCAGCGCGATTTTCCGCCGCATTACTACGCGGACGGGCGGCAAAGCTTACTTCGCGCGCACGTGGCAGAAGCAGGTGGAGGCGTTCGAATCGATCCGCGAGGACCTGGGCAATAGTTACACGATCACTTACTATCCGTCGCCGAATCCGAACGAGGGCTTCCGTAAGATCAACGTGGAGATCGTGTCCGACGTGGCGAAGAAGTACCGGATTCGCGCCCGGCCGGGATATCGACCCAGAGCGTCGTTTGAATAGACTCTATTTCTTTGCGCCCATTCCGCACTGGGCGTGCACCGCGCGCACGGCGCTTTCCAGGCCGTCCTTGTGCACTACGATGCTGATGGTGATTTCGCTCGAGCCCTGGGCGATGGCGATGATGTTCACGTTCTGCTGCGAGATCGCGCTGAAAATGCGGCCGGCCAGTCCCGCCGTACCGCGCATGCCCTCGCCCACAACCGCGAGCAGCCCCACGTTTTCGTCCACCTCAATCGGCTTCAGATATCCGTGCGCCAGCTCCAGCGCGAAGCTGCCCTCGAGCGTCTCCATCACCGAATCGAGCTCTTCGTGCCGAATCAGGAAGCAGAAGTTCTGCCGGTAGCTGGAGCTGGAAAAAGTCAGCACCTCGGCGTTGGCAGCGGCGAGCGAATCGAGCGCGCGGGCCATCATGCGCGTGCCACTGATGGCCGCGCTGGCCGGTTCCAGGGAAATCAGCGCCACGCCCCGCATCGAGGTCACGGCGCGCGGACCGGGATACGATGTTTCCAGCACCGGAACGATGCGCGTGCCGGGGTGGTTCACGTTGAAGCTGTTCTTGCTCCAGACCGGAATGCGGCGCTCCACCAGCGGCGCCAGGGTGCGCGGATGCAGCACTTTCGCACCGTTGTAGGCGAGTTCGGCGGCTTCGGCGTAAGTCACCTGGTCGAGCACGTGCGCGTCCGGCACGAGGCGCGGGTCAGCGCTCATGATTCCGTCGACGTCGGTCCAGATCCACAGCTCGGCGGCGTCGAGCGCTGCGGCAAGAATTGACGCGGAAAAATCGGAGCCGCCGCGGCCCAGCGTGGTCGGCCGTCCGTCTGCCGTGGCGCCATTGAACCCGGTCACCACCGGGATCTCGCCTCGCTCGAACATCGGCCCGAGCTTCGAAGGAGCGGCTTTGCGCGTCTCTTCCATGATGGGGCTCGCGCCGCCGAACACGGCGTCGGTCACGATCACGTCCGCGCCGCTGACGGCGCGCGACGGCACGCCGACAGACTCGAAATACTCGGCCATCATCAGCGATGACAGCCGCTCGCCGATGGCGATGGCCTCATCCACCGACTTCGGGGGGCGCTCGCCGAGGATGCGCACGCCGTGGCAGATACGCCGGAAGTCGGCGAGGAGCGAATCGACGCCGGTAAGAGCGATGGACCGCCTTTCTGAATCCAACAGCTCGGCGCACGCTTCGTGATGGCGCTCGCGCAGCTTGTGGAGGTTGAAATCCAGCCCCGATTCGTCGCCCGCTTCAGCCTTGCGCAGCGAATCGAGGAGCAGGTCGGTGATCTTCGACATCGCCGAGACCACGGCCACCACCGGGCGCTTCCGTTTCTGTTCAAGACAGATCTGCGCCGCCACTTTGATGCGCTCGGCCGAGCCCATGCTGGTACCGCCGAACTTCATTACCAGGAGATCCTTCAACGCGCCAGCTCCTTGCCGTTCGAGGTCCGCTCACGAATGATCTTCAGCATGGCTGCTTCCACTTCGTCGATATTCATCGAGCTCGTATCGAGATACACCGCATCGGGCGCCTGCATTAGCGGCGAAGCCTTGCGCAGGCGGTCGCGTGCGTCCCGCTCGCGCAGACCCATGGCGACAGCGTCTTCGGAGACCGTCTCGCCCGCCTCGGCCAGCTCCCTGGAGCGCCGGCTGGCGCGCACGTCGGGCTCCGCATCCAGGTAGAACTTCAACTCGGCGTTCGGAAACACCACAGTGCCGATGTCGCGACCCTCCATCACCACCGATCCATTTGCCGCCAGCTCGCGCTGCTTCGCCACCATCGCCTCGCGTACCGCCACCACGGCCGAAACCTGAGAGGCCGCATCGCCCACCTCCGGCGCGCGAATCGCCTCGCTGACGTCCTCGCCGTTCAACAACACTGTGCGCGCGCCCGCGGCGAACTCAATGCGCGCCTCGCTCGCCAACCGCCCCAGACGATGCATATCCGAAAGCGCCGTGGCGTTACGCAGCGCCCATAACGCCACGCTACGATACATTGCGCCGGTGTCCACGTAAGTGAAGCCGAGTTTGTCGGCAATGCGGCGCGCGAGCGTGCTCTTTCCCGCGCCAGCCGGGCCGTCGATGGCCACCACAATTCGTTTTGCCAAGAATACATTATCTCGCGAGCAGTACAATCGCTTTATTGAAGGCAGTAGAAGCAGCATTGCGGGGCGCGACAGTCCTCACCCCCACCGAGCGCCTCTCCCGCGAACTCACCCGGCAGGTGGGCCTCGCGCATCGCCGGCGCGGACGAACGTCGTGGCCCACGCCAGATGTCCTTCCATTCGACGCTTTCATTCGCCGCCTTTGGCGCGAGTGGCTGATCGATGCCGAGGGCAGCGCACCAGTGCTGCTCACACCGCTGCAGGAGCGCACCGTCTTCGAACATGTCATCGCCGAAAGCGAGCATGACCTGCCACTGCAGATCGGATCCACCGCCCGGGCGGCGCTGGAAGCGTGGCGGCTGGTGCATGCCTGGCAAATCCCGCTCTCCGATTCGCGATTCACTACCGCCGACGACAGCGATGCCTTCCTGCGCTGGGCGCGCGCTTTCGAAGACCGGTGCGGCCGCGGGAACTGGCTCGATACGGCGCGTTTGCCCGCATTCATCGTGGATGGCCTGCGCGGCGGCTCTCTCGAAGCACCTTCGCGGGTGGCGCTGGCGGGCTTCGATGAGCTCACGCCCCAGCAGAAATCGCTCCTCGCCGCGCTCCCGCACGTCGAGCCTGCCGCCGCACCCGCGCATGATTCGGCACCCGCGCAGACCGAGCTGAGTGACGCCGCCGAGGAGTTCGAACAGGCGGCTCAGTGGGCCCGAGGTCTGCTGGAGCGGGACCCAGCCGCGCGCATTGGCGTGATCGTGCCGAACCTGGCCGAGTGCCGCGCGCAGGTGGACCGCATCTTCCGCGAGATCCTCCACCCGGGCGCTTTCGTTACCGGTCTGCGCGCGTATCATATAGCCCTCGGCCTCGCCCTCGCCGATTACCCGATCGTCGCCGCAGCGTTGCTCGCCCTCGAAAGCGGTCTCCCGCGCATCCCCGCGGATCGGGTCGGCATGCTCCTGCGCTCGCCGTTCATCGGCAATGCGTCGGTCGACATTCGCGCACGCGCCGATGCCGACCTGCGCCTGCGGCGCGATGCTCAGTTCGAACTCATCCCCGCCCGCATGCGCACGCTCCATCCCGCGCTGAACCCGCGCCTCGACCCGCAACCCGAACGCCAGCGGCCGGCCGCCTGGTCGCGGTCGTTCTCGCAAATCCTCAGCGCCTGGGGCTGGCCCGGCGATCACACGCTCTCGAGCGACGAGCATCAGTCCATCGAAGCCTGGAACCAGACCCTCTCCGCCTTCGCCTCTCTCGATGTGATCGTTGCCGACCTCAGCTATGAGGAAGCCCTCCGCGACCTGCGGCGTCTGGCCCGTAGCACTATGTTCCAGCCCGAGGACGTCGGAGCACCTGTGCAGGTAATGGGCACCGGCGAGGCCGCCGGGCTCGAATTCGATTCGCTCTGGATCACTGGCGTGACGGACGAGCAGTTCCCCAGGCAGCCACGGCCGAATCCGTTTCTTCCACTCTCGATCCAGCGGGAGATGAATCTGCCGCACTCGACGCCGCAGCGCGAGGCCGATGACGCCGCCGCGTTGATGCAGCGCCTGATCGCCAGCGCGGACGATGTCCGCCTGAGCTGGCCGGCCAACGATGGCGAGAAGGAGCTCCAGCCCTCGCCGCTGATCGAGCGTTTGGGCGCTGACAGAATCCCGCCGAACCTTCCCGATCCCAGGCCGCGGGGCTGGCATCGCGCCGCTCAGCTCGAATCCATCGGAGACGAAACTGTGCCCCCGCTCGCCGCCGATGCAGCCGCCAGCGGCGGAACACGTTTGCTCAAGGATGTTTCGGACTGCCCGTTCCGCGCCTTTGCCCTCTACCGCCTCGGCGCGAAGCCGCTTGAAGAAGCCGCCTTCGGCGTCCCCGCCACCA
>Ga0335080_10005933_pt1 | contig 12622 bp, 13 predicted proteins | sample Lox_Sample_34_FD_206720 | JGI IMG/M metagenome (GOLD analysis project Ga0335080, IMG submission 206720) | Soil microbial communities from Loxahatchee National Wildlife Refuge, Florida, United States - Lox_Sample_3.4 | ecosystem: Environmental > Terrestrial > Soil > Wetlands | place: USA...
TAGTGGGGCGGCGGCGCAGCGGCTGGGAAGGCTATTGCGGGTCCACCGGGCGGTTGTCGGCCATCTCCGCCTGGCCCTTCTTCAGCAAGTCCACCGCTTCCCTGAAGGTGAGCTTGGGAGAGACGGGGCGGAAATTGCTGCAGACTTCGTCTGACTTGATACTGAGCCCCTTAAAGAGCAGCTCCTTGCCGGTGAAGCGCAGCAACATGCGCGAGACTTCCCAATGGTTGTTGCCGACGTCGGCCTGCTCGACCAGAAAGCGGCCGCCCTTGTCGAGGTGTCCGAGAATGCCCCAGCCGAAGCTGACTTCCCTGAGCAGGGTTCCGTCAATCTTGGCTATGCGATGGGCGTCGGCATCCAGGAGGAGATATCCCTGCATGCCTGTCAGCACCTGCTCAACGCGACTGGGCGGGGTATAGCGAGGATTCGGGCGGAAGTTAAGCCGTACAAGCTGTACCGAGGGCCGACCCACGCTGGCGGTTCCCGGCTCGGTTCCGGCCGGCTCGAAGATGAAGGCTTCGGGCAAGGCGTTCATGATCTTGGTGGTGCGTTCCGCGTCCTCTCGCTCGGCCTTCTTTTTCTTCTGCAGCTCCTCGGGACTGTTCATGAGCCGGTCGAGCCGCGCCTGCTCCTCCTGCTGTTGTTCGGTAGTAAGAGGTTTGTCGTTGACTGCGATCAGCATTCCAGCGGTGCCCTGTTCGGTCTCGGCGATGAGCTTGGTCTGAGAGCCGCGCGCGGTTTCCTTGCGATCGAGGAACATGAACTTGGCATTCGCCCCACCGGCCTTGACTTCCTGGTCCACGGTGCGCCTGACCAGTTCGACCGGGGACTCGCTTAATTTCTGCGCGGGAAGAGGTCCCGCGATGCTCAACAACAAGCCGATGCAGCCTGCGGTGACTCGAGCGTTAGCCAGTCTCATGATTGCCCCGCTTGCTTAGAAGAGGAATTCGCGGACCCCGTTGTCTACCATGCTGGCACCAGAGTAGGGGTGACGGCAATCAATTTTTACGGTTTTTCCCGTACAAGCCGGCTGTCGGTTGTGTGCGGCGGTGCACGTTGCGCGGCAACCGCTTTCCACGCAGAAGCAAATGGATGGTTTAGAATCCTGTATCCGCTTTTTCGCAGCCGCGGGGAGCGAGCCAAAGGAGACAGCAGCCATGGACACGCCCAATCCGGGACAGTTCGCACACATTGGCAAATCGGTGGTCATTAAGGGTGAACTTTCCGGCAGCGAAGACCTGTACGTCGATGGTACGGTCGAAGGCACCATAGAGCTGCAGGGAAATAACCTGATTATCGGCCCGAACGGACAGGTGCACGCCCGGGTGAACGCCAAGGGCGTGGTGGTGCAAGGTAAGATGGAGGGAAACATCGTCGCCGCGGAGCGGACAGAGTTGCGCAAGACCGCGGTGGCGTCGGGAGAAATTGTGACCGAACGCATTGCGATCGAGGAGGGGGCATACTTCAAGGGCGCAGTCGATATTCGGAAGGAGACGGGCAGATCGAATTCGCAGTCGAAGACGGAAGGGAAGAGCGCGGCGGCATCGGCGACCTCTTCGGCAAGCCCGGTAATCCCGAATCCCTCGGTACTCAAAAACTAAACCATGGCGGCAGTCCCTGTTTCGGGGCCCGCGTTAAGATAGAACGAGCGCGGGCGGAAGCGGGTGCCGGGAAGTTGCAATGGCATCGGTCACGCATAGTTTCATGAAACTCTTTCGTGGTTCATCCGCAGTCCCTGGGGCGCGGGCAGGCAGTTCGGGCGAGCGGCTAACCCGCCGTTCGAGCGGACTCGCCGAACTTTCGCGGGTGTTCAAGTCGGAGGAGCCGCTCTGCATTCTCGATCTGGGGTACACCTCGGCGGCCAACATCCGTTATCTGACCGGGCGCGGGCACAAGATTTACAGCGAAGACCTGCTCGAGGCTTCCACCGATCCGGCGCTGGCCACGAAGGATGAGCAGGGAAAACCCATTCTCGACAGCCGCCGCTTTCTTGCCGACAATCTCGTTTACCCGGCGGCGCACTTCGACATCGTCCTGTGCTGGAACCTGGCCGATTATCTGGATGAAAGCCTGGTAAAACCGGTCGTGGCGCGTCTGTGGTCAACCATCAAACCGGGGGGGATGCTGCTGGCCTTCTTCCACACCCGCGAGGCGGGGCCGGACGCCCCGTGTTACCGCTACCATATCGTTAACAACGATGTGCTGGAGATGCAGCATATTGAAGCGCGCAGAGACGTTCGCCGCGGCCCCACCGGGGCTCTCCATACCACGATCGACAAGAGCTTTCATCTGCAACGGGTGTTCAACAACCGGCACATCGAAAATCTGTTTCGCGATTTCGGATCGATCAAGTTTTTTCTCACCCGCGACAACATTCGCGAAGTCCTGGTGGTGCGCTAGCAAGACGTAACGTTGTGACGCGTAGAACACAGCCGCGATCACGCTTTGACCGGACGGATGTCTTCCCCCCAACCGTAAATCTGCACAAGCACCGTGAAGCGGCGAGACGACTATTTGAGCGGCTGCCACAGTTCGATTTTGTTGCCGTCCGGATCGTATATCCAGGCGAAGCGGCCGTAGCTTTCGTCCTGGCGCTTCGGGTCGATGCGGACGCCTTCTTTCGCCAGGCGGCCGAGCAGAGCCTCGAGGTCGTCGACGATATAGTTCACCATGAATGAGGCCGGACTGGGCTCCAGGTATTTAGTGTTGTCGGGGAAAATGCTCCAGATTGTCATCTGCTCACTTTCAGGATTGTCTTTCTCACGCCAAGGCAGCATGACACCATGGCCGCTATCGGCAAGGCCGAGATGCTTTGCGTACCACTCTTTCATTTGCGCCTGATTCGCGGACTTGAAAAAGATACCGCCGATGCCGAGGATTCGGCCTGGCTGGCTCATGGTTGTTCTCCTTTGTTAATTGTGCCGGGGTAATCCCGCCTGAGCACCGAACCCTGCGCCGCTTTCGGCGGGCCAGCGCATCCCGTAGTATCCAGAAGCAGGTTCAATATGCAAGTAGAAATTAGGCCGGCCTGGTTTTCTGCAGCAGATAGCGGGTAATCGCGGGAGTGCCGACCAGCAGAGAAAGGATGGGCCGGCGAATGCTGCGCGGCAGGGAGAGCATTTTGCGGATCTGCGAGGAGTGGCGGAACACGGAAGCCAGGCCGGCCTGATAGGCTTCACGATAACTTCTCAGGGCCTCCGGCAGGCTGGTTTCTTCAGCCAGAAATGGCGCCAGGCAAGCAGCCGCCAATGCGCCGCTGCGCAGAGCCAATGAAATTCCATCGCCGGTAAAAGGATCGATGAAGCCGGCGGCATCCCCGGCCAGCATGACGCCATCGTGCTCGGGCTGCGGCTGGCGAAAAATCAACGGCGAAGTGGTGACGGGTGGGCTGGCAGCCCGCCATCGGCGGCTTCGTTTCTGCAAGGCGGAATGCAGGGCAAAGACGGCCGGGAGGTTGCTGGCCAGATCCGCCCGCACCATGGCGCAAGCATTGACTCTTGCCGAGGGCATGCCCGGGCCGCCAAAGCTCAGCGGTTGGACGCCGCAATAGCCGCCTTCGAAGAAATACAGATCGACTGAAGGCGAAGGCGAGGCTTCCTCGAAGTGGGCTTTCAGGCCGATCCACTTCGAGTCCGCACTCAGGCCTGCCGCGTCGGCTGTCAGATTCGACCAGCGCCCGGAGGCGTTGATCACGGCGCGACTGCGGAATCGGGCTGAGGTGGTTACAACCTGGAAGAGGGCTTCGCGGCGGACTTCCTCCACAGCAGTTTTTTTTCGCAAGTCGACCCCCATGGCCTCTGCCGAACAACACAGAGCCCGGTCAAGCTCGAAGCGCGAAATACTGGCGGCAGAGGGATTCACCTGGGTGTCGATCAAGCGGCCGTCGACGAACAGGCGGGCGCCGGAAACGCGTGGCGCCTGATGGAGGAGATGCCGATGTTCAGCGGCGAGCAGAGCAGAGAGCAGATCGAGCGACTCCGCGGAAACGAACTCACCGCAGACCTTATGGCGCGGGAAGTCCCCGCGCTCGAGGAGCAAAACCCGGGCGCCGGAACGGCGGGAGACGATAGCCGCGGAGGTACCGGCGGGCCCGGCCCCGATCACGATCAGATCGTACGTTTCCATGCAATCGCCCCCATGCGAAATAACGGATACCTATGAACTTCGATGCGTGCGGCCCGAGTCTGCAGCAGCATATTCTCCATTTCCTCACGCGTGTAGGCCTGGCGCACGGAGGCGGGGGCGTCGTGCCGAGTGATGTAGCTGTGAAAAAGCGGGAAGGCCGCATACACGAGAAGAAGATGCACGGGGCCGCGAACGATATCGTTAATCATGACCGCGACCCGGCACACCCGCAGACCTTCATTTACGAATTGCACGAGTTCATCCGGCTGCAGATGATGGGCGAATAAACAGCAACTGACAACGTCAAAGCTGCTGTCGGCAAATGGCAGGGACAGCGCATCCGCGGCCACTCTGGGGGCTGCTGTCTCCGAGCCATTCCTTAGATGAGAGGGCACGCGATCGAGGAGAGTGACTTGAAGCCGCAGACTGTGGTTGCCCAGGAGTCGGCTCAGGGCCATGGGCACGTAGCCGGAGCCGGCGGCAACTTCCAGCAGGCTCAGAGAAGTGGAACCGGTTTGGGCGGAAATCTGCCGGACCAGGGACTCGGCCGTGCCAAGTCCTCCAAAGCGGCGATTGATGGCGCGGAGATCGGCGAGCGCAACCGCCACCTCCCCGGCGGAGATCGAGTCGTCGTCCAGTAATTCGTGGGTAACCTTTCGCTTCATGGAGCGCCGGAAATGCCTATATGGCAAGGGTAATGCAGAGCCAGGCCGAATTGTGTCAAGTTCTCTTCAGGATTTTGTCAAAGCAGGGAATAACACCGTCCTAGACTTCCGCCAGTTCCTCTTCCAGCAACTGCTTGTTGTAGAGATCGCTGTAATAGCCATTCCTCGCCAGCAGTTCGTCATGGGTGCCAAGTTCTACGATGCTTCCGGCGTGCAGCACGGCGATCATGTCGGCATTGCGCACGGTCGATACGCGGTGGGAGATGAAGATGGTGGTCCGGCCGCGCATGATCTCCCGCAGGTGATTGAGGATCTTGTCTTCGGTGTGAGTATCGACGCTGGAAAGGGCGTCGTCGAGGATGAGAATCCTCGGGTCGCGGATCACAGCCCGGGCAATCGCCGTGCGCTGCTTCTGGCCGCCGGACAAAGTGATGCCGCGCTCACCCACCAGCGTCTGGTAGCGCTCGGGGAAAGCCTCGACGTCCTCGGCAATGCTGGCGGCCTGCGCGGCGGCGTGGACTTCCGCATCATCCGCAGTTGGCCGGCCGAAAGCAATATTTTCCCTGATGCTTTCGCTGAAGAGAAACGTTTCCTGGGGCACGAAGCCGATATGGCGGCGCAAGAATGCCAGAGAATACTCGCGGAGGGGGCGGCCATCGATCAGCACACTTCCGGGAGAGGCATCGTAAATACGAGGAATCAGGCTCACCAGCGTGGTTTTCCCTGAACCCGTGGGACCGACAACCGCCAGACTGCTGCCCGCCGGAATTCGCAGATTGATGCCTTTGAGGACCTCTGCGCCGTTGTACGAGAAGTGCAGGTTGCGAAATTCAATTTCTCCGGCGATGGGGGACGAGGTGACACTCTGATCAGCGGTCCTAGCCTCAACGCCATCGGCAATCTCCGGTCGTTCGGCGAGGATCTCGTTGATGCGGCCCATGGAGGCCGTGCCTCGCTGAAAGATGTTGATGACCCAGCCCAGAGCGATCACCGGCCAGGTGAGCTGGACCATGTAGGTGTTGAAGGCGACAAATTCGCCGACGGTGATGCGGCTTTGGAGCACTTCGCGCCCGCCCAGCCACAGCACCAGCACTATCGCCAGCCCCAGCATGGTTTCCAGGGTGGGCCAGAGCATACCCATCAGCCGCACCAGTTTCAGGCTGCGAGCGATGTACTCCTGATTCGAGGCTTCGAAGGCGGCGATCTCGGCTTCCTCCTGCACATAGGCGCGAATGACGCGCACGCCGGAGAAATTCTCCTGGGCGCGGGCAGAGATATCGGAAAACATGGCCTGGATGCGCTCGAACCTTTCGTGAATGCGGCGCCCGAAATACTGCACCACGATGCTGACCACGGGAAGAGGAAGGAAAGCGTAGAACGTCAGCCTGGGGCTGATCGAAAGCATGAAAGCCAAAGCGCCGGCGGTGAACACGATGGTGTTGGCCGAGTACATGATGGCCGGACCCAGGAGCATTCGAACCGCGTTGAGATCGTTGGTGGCGCGGGCCATAATATCGCCGGTGCGAGTACGCTGATAGTAGGAATACGACAGGCCCTCGAGGTGCTGGAACAGGTCATTGCGCAGATCGAACTCGATCTCCCGGGAGACGCCGATCACGATCCAGCGGGTCAGAAACTGGAAAATGCCCTTGGCACCCGCCACGGCCAGCAGGAGCAAGGCATAGGTGAGGAGTTTGTGCCGGGTGACACCCAGGTGCAGGTCATCCACGGCCCGCCGGATGACCTGGGGAAAAAGAATCCAGATGCCGTTGTTGAGGAAAACGCATAGCGTTCCTACGAAATAGCTGCGGCGGTACTTGGAGAGGTATGGAACTAAGGGGCGAAGGCTCTTCGGCAGCATCTGCTTTCCGTAGATGTGATTTTACCAGCAGAAGCTTCACTTTCCAGTATTTGGCGGCCCGAAATGGCCCGAGAGTGGCCTAACTCGCCCGGTCCCAAGGCCAAAGGACGGCTTTGAAGGACACCAGGCAAGCTACCAGCAGCGATACCACCCAACCGGAGAGCAGGAACTCAATGGCATCGATCAGGTACGAGGAAGAAATTTCGAGATTCATGGGCAGGTTCTTGCCGGGCGTCCAGACCGGCGATCGGTGAAAGTGTCGCGGCCTGTCAGCTGCTTGTACCGCGCCACGATCTCGCGGACGGCGTTCAAGCGGCCCAACGTGGTCAGGCGAGTGTCATCCAGCGCCAGCTCGAACTCTTCCATCCAGCCATCCACGGCTCGTTCGACCCCATCGGCCATTTCGCTCGCGATTACGTCCACGGCGTCCCGGGGAATTGCTGCAGCAACCACTGTGCACCTGCCTTTCGCCAAAGCGAAGGGGAGGGTCCCGCCTGAGGATTTCACCACCCTCCCCGCCTCGCTTCACAACATCTTCAGTGTCAGTCGTTCGATTCGGGCTCGGCGCCGCTGTGCTGTTTCATGTGCTCCTGGAAGCGCTGCTGCCGCTTAGCCAGGAACTCATTGAAGCGAGTCTTCTGCTCGGGCGTGAGGACCTGGAACGCCTGGGCCGCGGTGCGGGCGTGCTCCACCATCAATTGCGTCTGCACCTGCCCGGCCTGCTGGGCAAGAGTTTGGGCCTTGGCTTCGTCGAATGAGCCGGAGGTGACCAGCTGCATCATCGAATGGTGAATCTGCCGCTCCTGTTCACGCAGAGGCTGCATGGACGGCCGTTCCTTTTCCATGATCTGTTTGATCTGCGCCTGCTGGGCGTCGGTGAGATTCAATAAATCCGCAAAAAAGCCGAGCATGTGTCCTTCGAACATGCTGCCTTCTTCATGCATGTGGGCGGGCGGCATGCCCTGCGCTGCCCCGATCACCGCCAACAGCGCCACAACCAGTGTGGTGGCCAGTACTTTACTGCTTCGTCCCATGATTTTCTCCCTGAGCCGCTTCCGTCGGGAACCGGCCTGTCTCTTCCAGATAAGATCATTTTTCCAGGGCTTGCGTAGTAAAGAGTCGGTCAACCGGAGTAAAGTTTTGTCAAGGGCGGGGTACTGGGGATTGACAATTCTTTACCTCGGCCAGGAGGGCACTGATATACAACTGACATGAGAAAAGTGGACCGCATCCTGGTTATCGACGACGACACGGAGCTGTGCAGCCTGGTCTCGGAGTACCTGGAACCGGAGGGTTTTCAGATCGAGACGGCCTTCGACGGAGCACGCGGGCTGGAGCGAGCGCTCAGCGGGGATCATTTGCTGGTGGTGCTGGATGTGATGCTGCCGGGGCTGAATGGATTCGATGTGCTGCGCAGGCTGCGAGAGACTTCGCACATTCCGGTTCTTCTGCTGACCGCGCGCGGCGAGGCTGTAGACCGCATCGTGGGGCTCGAAATCGGGGCGGACGACTATCTGCCCAAGCCGTTCAATCCCCGGGAGCTGGTCGCCCGGATTCGGGCGATCCTGCGGCGAACGCAAAGCGGAGATAAGGCCAGCGAACCGATTCCCGAGGTGGTACGGGTGGGCGATATCGAACTGGACCCCGCAACCCGGACCGTGCTGCAAAACGGCAAGGCTCTGGACCTGACATCGGTCGAGTTCAACCTGCTGCATGTGCTGCTGCGCGAGGCGGGGCGGGTGGTCACCCGGGAGCACCTGGTGGACGAAGTGCTCAGCCGCAAGTTTTCGCCTTTTGACCGCAGCATCGATATGCACGTGAGCAAAGTACGGAAGAAGCTGGGCGATTCGGAGTCCGGGCCCGACCACATCAAAACGGTTCGTGGCGTGGGCTACATCTTTGCCCATCCCCGGGACAGCAACGGGAGCAAGTCGCCATGAGGAGCCTGTTCGTCAGGATTTTTCTTTCCTACTGGCTGGCACAGGCGCTGTTCCTGATCCTGGCGATCCTGCTGACACTCGCCGTGCGCCCATCCGGAGAGATTGCCACAATCCAGTCGCAGCAGGCCAGGTTCCTCAATGAAACGGTGCAGGCTTATCGCGCCGGGGGCGAGGATGGGACGCGCAAATATCTGAAGAACCTGCACGAGAGTCAGCACGTCCGGCTTTTCATCTTCGATGAGAAGGGGCACGAACTGCTCGATCGCAGGCCCCCGAACTGGATCGCGGAAGTAGCTCGTGGCCAGAGGCACACGGCCGACAGTCTCTGGGGACGGCTGGGACCGTTTCGCCTGTTGCGTTTTTCAGAGACGCTCGCGGATGGGCAGCGCTACACGATGGTGACGGAGTTGCCTCCGGAGGAGCACGGACTGTTCGGCCCGCACGGTGTTCCGGGGCTGGGGCTCTGTATTGCGATTCTGACGTCGGGACTAGTCTGCTACATTCTGGCCCGATACCTCACATCGCCGATCGTGCGCCTGCGCGCCGCAACCCAGAAACTAGCGTCGGGCGATCTGACGGCGCGGGCCGGCCTGCCAAGTTTCCGCCGGCGCGACGAAATGGCGGAGCTGATCCGCGACTTCGATCGCATGGCGGGCCGCCTGGAGGCCCTGGTCAATTCCCAGAGCCGCCTGCTGACAGATATTTCGCACGAGCTGCGCTCTCCGCTGGCGCGTTTGCAAATTGCCCTGGAACTCGCGCGGCAGCGAAGCGGCGCGGACGCGAGCGGCGCGCTGGACCGGATTTCGCGTGAGGCTGGACGTCTGAATGAACTGATCCAGCGGCTGCTCACCATCGCCCGCATGGAGAGCGGCGCGGAATCCATCGAGAAGGCTGCGGTGAACCTGGAACCCCTCATTCGCGAGATCGCCAAGGATGCTATGTTCGAAGCACAGAGCCGCCCTTGCCGGGTCGATCTGATGAGTGAAGGCGACTGCCAGGCGGCAGGTGATGCGGCGCTGCTGCACAGCGCGATTGAAAACGTGGTTCGCAACGCGATCCGCTACACCGAGCCGGGCAGCAACGTGGAGGTCCGTCTGCGGCAAGAGCAGGGCGCCGGCGGGCCCGAAGCGGTGATCGCGGTGACTGACTCCGGCCCTGGCGTGCCGGACGAGGCGCTGGATAAGCTCTTCCGGCCGTTCTACCGTATCGACGATGCCCGCGGGCGGCAAACCGGCGGGGTGGGATTGGGACTGGCCATCACCGATCGAGCCGTGCGCCTTCACGGAGGCACGGTGCAGGCGGCAAACCGGCCCGAAGGGGGCTTGCGGGTGGAGATTCGGCTTCCACTGGCGCCGGGAAAGACTATCAGTCCCTTGACCGACCGGGTGGCCACCCTCTCTACGTAGGCGAGGCAACTTCCCTCTGACCTGGCGGTTCTAATCTCGGGTAGTTTGCTCTTCCCCTACATTCCTGATACACAAATGAGGTACCGCTCCATCCCATCAGGAGAAAGACCAAGGATGAGGTTTCGCCTGCCTTTGTGCCTGCTATTGCTGCTACTGCTTGCGCTGGCCGCGTGCAACTCGAATTCCAATTCGACGACGTCGGGCACAGGCGTACTTTTTCTGACGGCTCAGGCCGACCGTACGGTCAACGCGTATTCGTTGTCGCTCAGTTCGGGGAGCCTGACCACCATCGGCTCCGGCGTGGCAACCGGCGCGGCTCCTGCGGCGATGGTAGTCACTCCGGCAATCGACGCGCTCTTCGTGGCCAACAGCGGCGCAAACAGCATCTCCAGCTACACGATAAACGGGGACGGCTCGCTGACGCCGTCGAGCGCCACCACGGCGACGGGCAAGACTCCCATGGGCTTGGCAGTCGATCCGACGGGCAAATTCCTGTTTGTGGCCAACCAGGGGTCGAGCGACGTGTCGGTTTTCGCGATCAGCGGAGCTAGCCTGAAACCGGTTGCGGGATCGCCCTTTACGACCATCCCTCCGGGCACGGACGTGCCCACGGGGCCGACGGCGGTGGCGGTGCCGCCCTCGGGAAGCTATGTATACGTCGCCAATCAATTCACCAGCACAGTTTCGGCTTTCTCCTTCGGCAGCGAGGGCGCGCTCAAAGTCGTGGCCGGCTCGCCTTTCGCCGTTGGGCTGAACCCCTCGGCAGTGGCGGTGAACCCGGCGGGAGGCTTTCTGCTGGTGGCCAACAGCGGCTCGGGGAATGTCAGCGTGTTTTCCATCTGTGCGGCAGTCTCGGCGGACTGCGCGCTTCCGGATGGAACCATGAGCGAGATCAAGCAGTCGCCGTTTTCCGCCGGGCTCCAGCCGGACGCGATCGCCTTCGATCCCGGCTTCAATTTTGTTTATGTGGCGGATTTCCGATCGAATTCGGTGTGGCAGTACACCTTCGGCAGCGGCAATGGAGTGATGCAACCGCTGACGCCGCCTTCAATCTCGACCGGCACCAATCCGGTATCGATTGCCATCCGCTCCGGGGCAACCGGGGCCGATATCGGGAGTTCGCTGACGAATCCCACCGATTACGTGTATGTGGCCAACATCGGCGGCAGCTCGCTCTCGGGATTTACGCTTACCACCAGCACCGGAGTTCTCGACGTGCTGGGCTCCGCGGTGACAACGGCAGGCCAACCTTCCGCGTTGCTGACGCGGTAGCGGCTTTGGCTGAGGCCTAGGTCGGCACCTTCAGAATCAGATAACCACCCACCAGGGCAAAGATGACATCCGGGGACCACGCGGCCAGCACCGGCGGCAGCTGGCTGATGTTGCCCATGGCTTCGAAGAGGCCGTTTACGGTCCAGTAGACTACGGCGATGGCCACGGCGGTGGCTACTCCAGTGACCGTGCTGCGGCGTCCGGCGGATAGAGAGAAGGGAATCGCCAGCACTGCCATCACCAGGGTAATGGCGGGGAAGGCCAGCTTCCGGGCCAGTTGCACGCGTAGGCGAACCACGTCAAAGCCGCTCTGCTGCAGGTCTCGAATGTAGCGGCGCAGCTCCTCGTAGTTCATCTCCGAGGACTGCTTCACCTCTTTCTTGAAGTAGGTGGGCGGCTCGGTGACGGTGGCGAACGTGGAGACGTCAAAGACGCGGTAGCTGGCAATAGCCGAGCCGCGCAGATCGCGTTCCCACCCTATGGTGCAAACCCAGCGTTGCAGGCCATCTTCCCAATGGGCGCGCTCGGCATAGATTCGCTTGGTGACCTGCAGGTTCGCGGGATCGAACTGGAAGACCGACAGCCGCCCGAACTCGTTTCGCTCCGAGTCGAAGAACTGGTAGTAGTAGATGTTGGAGTGCTGGCCGAATATCCACTTGCGGTCGGGACTCAGATAGGTTTGCGGCGGCTTGCCCTTGATGCGGTTGCGAAGCGCGTCCTGTTGCTTGTTGGCGTGGGGCAGGTAGAACTGGTCGAAGAAGAACAGCCCGGTGGCGACCAGCGCAGCCGCCAGGATGACGGGTACGACGATGCGGTAAATGCTGATCCCTGTGGCCTTGATGGCGACGATTTCATTGGAACGCTGCATGACTCCCAGCGTGATCAGAACTGCCAGAAGAATGCTGAGAGGCGTGATGTTGTAAAGGAAGTAAGGCGATACGGTGACCAGGTACTCTCCGACCACGAGCGGAGAGATCTGGTGGCGGATGATGTCCCCGAGCAGTTCGAACAGGGTGAACACCAGCAGCAGCATGAGAAAGGTGGCCAGGACCATGGCCAGGTTCACGGCAAAATCGCGCAGCACATAGTCGTCGAGGATGGTAGGGAACTGGCTGCTGCGGAAGAGCCGCCATCGCGACATCGCCCTCTGGAAGGCATCCTGCGCACGGCCGCTGCGCAGGATTCTGCCTTCGGTTAAGCCCGCTTTCAGGGGATGCCAAAGAACGCGCAGGGACGAGATTTCGAAGGGCTTGTGTTCGACCCGCCAGAGCAGAAACGCTCCCCCGAGAAAGAAAACGATGTCTGCCAGCCATACTCCCAGGCCGGGCGGCAGTTTGCCCTGGCGGGCGAGCG
>Ga0335080_10005934_pt1 | contig 12622 bp, 12 predicted proteins | sample Lox_Sample_34_FD_206720 | JGI IMG/M metagenome (GOLD analysis project Ga0335080, IMG submission 206720) | Soil microbial communities from Loxahatchee National Wildlife Refuge, Florida, United States - Lox_Sample_3.4 | ecosystem: Environmental > Terrestrial > Soil > Wetlands | place: USA...
GAAACCTTGAGGACTTGAATTCCATGTTTTTGTTTGATGCCAGAAAACCCTTATCTCACACAAAGCCGCAAAGGCACAAAGAAAGGCTTGAAACCGTTCTTATGGTAAAACCTTTGAGTCTTTGTGTCTTTGTGTGATGCCAGATTTTGATTTGATGTTTGAATTTCGGTGTGACCGCTGTCGATGTTGCAATAGAAAAGGCCCCCGAGGAGGAGGCCTTGTTCGTTGCGAGCCTGCCTGTTTTTTCACTCTTCGCAGGGCTTCATGGATTTGATGATTACCGGCTCCAGCGGTACATCCGAATGTCCCCCCTTGTTCCCGGTCTTCACTCCCTTGATGGCGTCCAATACATCCATCCCCTCGATCACCTGGCCGAACACCGCATAGCCGAACTGGTCGGCCGTCTTTCCCCTGTGATCAAGGAAGTCGTTATCAACGACATTGATAAAAAACTGGGAAGTGGCGCTGTCCACCACATTGGTCCTGGCCATGGCCAGGGTGCCGCGTTTGTTGGAGAGACCGTTGGCGGCCTCGTTCTTGATGGCAAATTTCGTTTTCTTCTGGTTCATGGTTTCATCGAAACCACCCCCCTGGATCATGAAGGTACCAATTACCCGGTGGAATATCAGTCCGTCGTAAAAACCCTCTTTCACGTATGACAGGAAATTGCGCACGGTGATCGGGGCCTTCTCCTTGAACAGTTCGATCCTCATATTCCCCATGGATGTCTCCATCAGGACTTGCGGGTTTTTTTCTTCGCTCATTGGATACTCCTTTGTTTTGATGTGGTGAGGCATTCTTAGCACAATTTACACCGGAGTCAAACATTTTCCGCATGAAATCTTGAAAAGGTCCTGTTCGATTGTAATATTTTATTATAACAAACGAGCGAAACAACATGAAAATGTCTGGAGGATTGATGAACAGACCATCGTCAACACTGATTGCAATCTTGCTGGCCCTCTGCGCATGCAACCTTGTCATGCCAGGCTTTGCTGCCGCCGCAGAGCCTCCCGCCCCCCCCGAAGCGATGATGCATCACGGCATGTCCGCCGCACCCCGCCACCTCCGGGCGATGGTCGGAGAGCCGGCCCCCGGTTTCACTCTTGACGCCGTTGTCGGCAAAGAGTTCAAGAAAGTGAGCCTGTCCGACTACCGCGGCAAATGGGTGATCCTCTTCTTTTACCCCATGGACTTCACCTTTGTCTGCCCCACCGAGATAAAGGGGTTCAACAAGGCCCTCGATACCATCACAAAACTGAACGCCGTGGTGCTCGGCGCCTCCGTTGACAGCAAGTATTCCCACCTGGCCTGGATCGAGCGCGGCGACCTGGGCAAACTGGACTATCCCCTCCTCTCCGACCTGAAAAAGGAGGTTGCGGCAAGATACGGCATCCTGGACGAGAAGGAGGGAGTGGCCCTGCGCGGTCTCTTCATCATCGACCCGGAAGGGATACTGCAGTACGAGCTGGTGCACAACCTGTCGGTGGGGAGGAGCGTGGAGGAAACACTTCGCGTGCTGGAGGCGCTGCAGACCGGGGAACTGTGTCCAGTTGGGTGGCGACCGGGACAAAAGACCTTGGGTAAGTAAGGAAGAAGAGGCCGCGGCAACGCGGCCTTTTTATGTTGAGTTACAACCTGATTTTCCTTATGGTCACCTATTATAACAGCCAATTGCAAACCCGCCGTGCGTGTGATATAAGCAGTGTACTGATTCGCACAAGGAGTGCAGGAAATGGATGAACAGGCCGCAAAAGCGCGCGCTGATTGGCTGCGCCGGGAGATCGGGCGGAATGACCGGCTGTATTACGTGCTCGACCGTCCCGAGATAAGCGACGCCGAATACGATGCACTGTTCCGGGAGCTGCGGGATCTGGAGGCGCAGTTCGCGACGCTCGTTACCCCGGAAAGCCCCACGCAGCGCGTGGGAGGCGCGCCGCTGGAGAAGTTTGTACAGGTTACCCACCGCATCCCCATGCTCTCCCTGGAAAACGCCTTCAGCGATGAAGAGATGCGCGATTTCGACGGCAGGATCAAGCGTTTCCTGGGCTTGGCCTCCGGCCGGGAGATCGATTATGTCTGCGAGCCGAAGATGGATGGACTGGCAATGGAGCTGGTCTATGAAGATGGAGTCTTCACCATCGGCTCCACGCGCGGGGACGGCTTCACGGGTGAGGACGTGACGCAGAATCTGAAGACCGTGAAGAGCATACCCCTGAGGCTTGCCGTTTCCCGGCCGCCGCGCCTTCTCGAGGTGCGCGGCGAGCTGTATCTCCCCCTGAAGGCCTTTCAGAAGCTGAACGCCGAGCGGGAGGAAGATGGGGAGCCACCCTTCGCCAACCCGCGCAACGCAGCGGCCGGTTCCATCCGCCAGCTCGATCCGAAGATAGCCGCCCGGCGCCCTCTTTCCATCTACTGTTATGCTCCGGGCACGATAGAGGGGTACGGTTTCGACTCCCAGAACGGGTTTCTCTCCACCCTGCGGGAGTGGGGATTCCCGGTTAACCCGCACATAAGGAAATGCAGCGGCGTTGACAGCGTCTGCGCCTATTACCGGGAGATGTCGGAAAAACGTGAATCGCTGCCGTACGAGATCGACGGGATCGTGGTGAAAGTCGATTCCTTTGACCTGCAGGGAGAGCTGGGAGAGAAGAGCCGTTCCCCCCGTTGGGCCATAGCCTGGAAATTCCCGCCACGCCAGTCGGTGACCCGAATCGAGGACATCGTCCCCAGCGTGGGACGGACTGGTGTCATTACCCCGACGGCCAATCTCCGGCCGGTGGAGGTCTCCGGCGTGACCGTCTCCCGGGCAACCCTCCACAACTGGGAGGAGATGGAGCGTAAGGACATTCGCATCGGCGACACCGTGGTAGTAGAACGGGCCGGCGACGTCATCCCCGCTGTAGTGCGCGTCCTGACCGACAGCCGCGACGGCACGGAGAGGCCGCTGCCCATACCGGCGGGCTGCCCGGAGTGCGGCTCCGAGGTGGTCAGGATTCCGGGAGAGGTGGCTGTGCGCTGCATGGGGCTCTCCTGCCCCGCGCAGATTCGCGAATCGATCATTCATTTCGCTTCCCGCGGCGCCATGGACATCGAAGGGCTGGGCGAGAAATATATCGAGCAGCTCCTGAACCTCGGTCTGGTCGGGAACGTGGCGGATATCTACTACCTGACCAGGGACGACTTCATGAGGTTCGAGCGGATGGGGGACAAACTGGCAGAGAATCTCCTCAACGCCATTGCCGGGAGCAGAAAGCGCGACCTAGCTCGCTTCATATACGCCCTCGGCATCCGCCATGTGGGAGAGCACACAGCCAGACTGCTCGCCGGAGCTTTCGGCAGCATCCACAACCTGGAAAGGGCGAGCGAGGCGGAGCTCCTCTCCATCCGCGAGATCGGGCCGCAGGTGGCCTTGAGCATCACCACATTCTTTCATAATCAGGAGAACCAGCGGGTCATCGAGCGGATGCTCGCCGCCGGTGTCGAGCCGACCGCCACCATGAAAAAAGTCGGCGGGAAACTTACCGGGAAGACTTTCGTTTTCACCGGCGCCCTCACCCGCTTTTCCAGGGACGAGGCGAAGCGGCTCGTGGAAAACGAGGGGGGCCATGCCGCCGGGTCCGTGTCGAAAAAGACCGATTTCGTAGTGGCGGGTGCTGAGGCCGGGAGCAAGCTGGATAAGGCCCGCGAGCTTGGCGTGCGGGTGATCAGCGAGGAAGAGTTTCTGGAGATGCTATGAAAATCCGTTCCAGGGTCATCGTGCAGGGCTTCGTCCAGGGGGTCAACTTCAGGTTCTACACCCAGCAGACCGCGTTGCAGCATAATGTCACGGGGTGGGTGAGGAACCTTCCCGACGGGAGCGTCGAGGGATGCTTCGAAGGTGAAGAAAGGGACGTGCGGACCCTGATCGACTGGTGCCGCCGTGGTCCCGACTGGGCGAGCGTGGATCATGTGCAGGTTGAGGACGAGCCGTACCAAGGCGAATTCAGCGGGTTTTATATAAGGCGCTGAAACAGGTTTAAGGTTTAAGGGTAAAACCTCGTCTCTCGTCTCTCGTATCTCGCCTCTCGAACCTACATTTCCCTGATCTTAAGCTCGATATCGTCGCCGTTTACCCGCACGACCTTCTTTCCTTCCATCTCGGCGCGGACCGTTCCCTCATCAACCCACTTAAGGATTACGGCAAGCTTCACGCCGAACTTCGATTCCGCCTCTTCAGGCGTATACCAGGTTTTCACGTATGACATGGGATAACCTCCTTTTCACCAGAGCCACTGCCAACGTTAATTCGTTCATCACAATTGCTCACTCTCCACCCCGATGGCAAAGCAAAAAGCTCCAGATGCAAGGCTTGCGAAAGCCGAGGAATGAGGCGTACTTAATGGGTACACCGCAGTGACGCGGCTTGTGCGTAACGCCGCAGATGGATTTTTTGCGAAGCCATCAATTTCCCGCAAACGCCTCCTGCACCTCCTGCTCCAGTTGATCCGCGGCATCCGTATGCTTGGGTGAGAAATGAAAAGGTATCACCCGGCTGACCCCGGCGCGGCGGGCCAGTTCGCCGGCCTGCGTAGCCGTCAGGTGATGCTTGGAAGCGGCGCGCTCAGCTTCTTCCTGCAGGAAAGGGGCCTCGACGAAAAAGTAATCGGCGCTTCGGGCCATCTCGACTATCCTTTCCCCATTCTCGCCATCGCAAATAGTATCCGTAACATAGGCAATCTTCTGGCCCGGGACGATATTCATTATGCTCGATTGGAGCTCGCCCAGTGCCATCCATCTCTCATTTTCCCCGCCATTCTCCCGCCACCAGATCCGGAACAGCTTTTCCGCCGTATCTCCCCTGAGAACGGCCTTCTTCAGCTCCATGAGCCACGGCCCGACCGGCAGGCCCTGTTCGTCCAGTCGGTTCCTCATGACGTTCAAATGGTTTTTTTCTTCAAGGGTAAAAGCCAGGGTGGGGATCTTGTGATCGAGAAATGCGGAGCGAACCCTGAAGCCCGGCTCATCGAGGAGCACGCCTCCGTTTATGTTCGTTGCTTCATTGCCCTCGCAGCGGAAACCGCTTCTGCAGCGGAACCCGGCGGTAAGGGCCTTGCCGTCGGGGTGCAGTTCCATGGCGCTGATGGTGAAGTCGGTGGGGAAATTCTCCACCAGGTTCCATGTATATGCAGCCAGATGATGCCAGACCTGGTCGAGAAACCCGGGCGGGCCGTACAGATGGAGCACCTTGTCCCTGCCGAGGCAGATGCGTACCAGGTGATCAAAACCGATGAAATGGTCCATGTGCGTGTGAGAGACGAAGACATGGGATAGCCGCAGGATCTTCCGTGGCGGCAATTGCCTGATATCCCCCAGATCGAAAAGAATGGCACGGCGCTCATATAGAAAATCGACAAATAGCGCGGGATCGCCGAACGGGCCGTTGACCAGACTCGGGAGAAACTGGGGCTTCATGGACGCTTACCTCCACTGTTATCAAGTTTATCACCGCCTTCGGAATTTTCATGGGCGGCAGGACCGATTTGCCGCCTGCCCGGGCGGAACCGCTCAGCATGCGGTTTTATGTTGATTTCCGGACAAACATTGGTATCATCGTTTATATCCTGAAGATACGGAGGTGCATTGTGCTGAAAACCATTGGACAATTAGGCCTGATCGCTTCTTTATTTTTTCTGGCCGGCTGCGTCCGGGTCGACGTCCCATTATTGCAGCCTATGAGGGAATTCCATGAACGGACAATCGAGGGAGAGGGCCGGGCCAAGCTGCTCCTCATCGACATCACCGGCTTCATATCCGAAAAGGAGAGTTCCGGGGGTGTCAGGGAAAAGCCGTCCATGGTTGCAGAGGTGAAGGAAGAGCTGCAGAAGGCTGAAAAAGACGAGGATATCGCCGGGGTGATCATCAGGATCAACTCGCCGGGCGGCACGGTGGCTGCCAGCGATCTCATTTACCACGAGCTGGTCCAGTTCAAAGATCACCGGAAGATGCCCGTCTACGCCTGCATCACCGGTATTGGCGCTTCCGGTGCGTACTACATCGCCGCCGCGGCCGACGAGATAGACGCCCATCCCACGGCGATCACCGGCAGCATAGGTGTCCTTGTCCTGCGTTTCAATGTGGAGGGGCTTATGACCAAGATCGGCGTGAAGGAGCATACCGAAAAATCGGGCGCCATGAAGGACTTCCTGTCGCCGTTCAGGCCCGCTACCCCGGCAGAGGAAAAAGTTATCCGGGACATCATCTCATCACTCTACCAGCGGTTCTTATCCGTCGTGCTGGCGCGCCCCGGCACCCCCCTGACCAGGGCCGAGCTGGAAAAATTGGCCGACGGACGCATCTTCACCGCGGAACAGGCAGCGGCGACCCGACTTATTGACAGGGTAGCCTACCTGGATGAAACAGTAGCTGCCATGAAAAAGAAACTCAATCTGAAGGAAGCGAGGGTCGTGACTTACCATCGGCCGGCAAGCTATCGGGGGACGATCTATTCCGGGTCCATCCCCGAAACGCCGCAGGTCTTCAACCTCATCAACATCAACGCCGACGGACTGGACCTCCTGACGAGCACGGATTTCCTCTACCTATGGGAGCCGTAGCAAAGACTAATACCGAGATGCAATCAAAATGAGTACTAGGCGGCGAGGAAGGGGCGACGTAGGCGTACATATTAGTACGTTGAGGAGCCCCTGACGAAGCCAACAACGTAATCGTTTGATTGCTACTTGGTATAGGGCAAAAAAAAAAAGCCGCATCCAAAGATGCGGCTTTTTCGTCTACATTGAAAGCGAAATTACTTCGCAGCAGGAGCGGCCGGAGCTTCAGCAGGCTTAGCTTCTTCTTTCTTCTCGGCGGGTTTCTTGGCTTTCTTGGTTTTCTTAGCTTTCTTCTTCGCAGGCTTCTTAACTTCTTCCTTCTTCATTTCCGGAGCAGGAGCGGGAGCAGGAGCAGGAGCTTCCTGGGCGAACACGATACCTGCGAAAGAAACGGCGACGATAGCGGCTACGAGGGTGGACAGAACTTTCTTCATTGTAATTCCTCCTAAAAGAGTGATTTATGTTGTAAGTAAAAGCACGAGCCATGCCAATTTCTAATAAATTATTAACCTGTTGAAATAACGTCAAATTGGTCGAACGGGGCAATTAGCCGCACCAATTCTTTACCCTATATGCTCCACCTGATACCTCATTTGCGGCATCAAGCACTAATGTACTCACAAATTCTTCTGCCGGATGGCAAAGCAAAAAGCTCCAGCTGCAAGGCCTGCGAAAGCCGAGGAATGAGGCGTACATATGAGTACGCCGCAGTGACGAGGCTTGAGTGTAACGCCGCAGATGGACTTTTTGCGAAGCCATCAAATGGTCAGGAACTCATCCGGTGCAAGTGAGGTCGCCAGCATGACCATATTTATCTCGCGATGCTCCTTCCAGCTGTCGGCATCCCTGTTTCCGGAATCCAGCCAGAACCTTTCGATGATCTCGGCTAGCTGCTCATACTCCGCCAACGCCCCGACCCGCTGAATTATTTTCTCGCTGAAATATTGCGGATTATCTGCAATGAAGCTTCTGCACCTGGCGATTCCCTTCAGACCGATGGCCAGCCCCAGTTCGCGGAAGGCGAGCCGCTGCCTGGCGCGGTATTTCAGGGGATTGTCGGCAGCAAATGAATGCAGGCCGGCCAGCGCCGCATCGAGCGCGGATTCCAGCAGTGTCCCGTCGCCGAACCCGCCGCCGGCAATAAGTTGCGCCATCCTCCTGGCATCGAACAGGAGACCGCCGATGCCGAGCGGATCAGCCGTCATCCACTCCACCTCCTTGCAGATACCGGCCAGATCGGCCGCAGCATCGTCCAGGCCGGGCCATGCCGAGGCGGCCGTTTCCCCAGCGGCGGCACGCAGCTCGCAGCAGGTGACCAGGCCGTCCAGGGGATCATGCTGGCCCATGGCAGGGATAAGGGGGCGCCGCAAATCGATGCTCATTTTCCAGTAAATCATCTTCCGGTCGTCAGCGGGCAGGACGTGAACGAACCGGTCATGGGCCGTCTGCGCCAGCTCCAGCGCCCAGTCGGTGAAAACATGGTTGCCGGTCACGCACCCCATGCGGCAGAGCGCATGCATCCACTTGGTCAGGTAATGGTAGTACTGTCCGTCCCGGTCCCACTCCAACCGCTCGTTCAACGGGTCTCCAGCCCTGCGTTCACTGAGCAGCTTGCCGATCCTGAGCCCTCCCCGGGTCGGATGAAGTTCCCCATCCGCCGCGCCCAAGCCGCTTATCCAGCCGGACCTCGGGTCGTCATCACGATGCCGGCCCAGGGTATGATGGACCTGAAAGACGAGTTTGTCCGCAAGTTGGCGCCATGAATCTTCCCCGGTACCGCGGAAAAGAGCAAGGAAATTGCATAACGCGAAGGCATCGGTCCAGAGGTATCGCGATGGTGGTTTCCGGGCGTCCGCAAGTCCAGTGGAATTTGCAAACTCCAGCATTATGCCACGGACGATGGAGACGGCTTCGTTCTGCTCCATGTTTCAATCTCCAGGACCTTCCGCGCAGTTTGCCAACAGAAGGTTAAAGTTTGATGGTCTCGCAAATTCTCTCCGCCATGATGGCAACGCAAAAAGCTCCAGATGCAAGGCTTAGCGTGTGCCGAGGAATGAGGCGTACATGTTAGTACGCCGCAGTGACGAGACTTGAGCGTAACGCCGCAGATGGACTTTTTGCTAAGCCATCAAGTTTTATTAGCCTTTGGCCGATAAGGAGAGTAAGCACCATTTTTCAGGAGAATGCAAGACGGTTTCGTATGCGGAAAGGAAATAATATGCGGCTCTTCATTATTTTCCTGCTGGCGGTCACCCTCATCCCGGCGATGGCTCCGGCGGCCTCTTCCCAGGTGCCGGCAGTCTTACCCCAAGCTTCGACGGCCTCACTCCAGGCTTCGGCGGCCACTCCCCAGGCACCGGCGACAAATGTAAAGGAAGAGATCAACGCGGCGCTTGGTCTCCCGGCCAGGCCGGCCGCAAACAGCGGCGGTTGCCCGGAACCGCCGAAAAAGCCGGCTGCGGACAAAAACACGAAAAAGGTCGTCCACAGGAGCAGGGCCGTGAAAAACAGGGAACACGAACCATTGCTCGGCGAAAGGCTCACCATTAGCCAGGTCCTGAAGCTTTTGAAGACGACGAAAAATTTTGCGGGGAAAAACCTGAGCGGCCTTAAGCTTACCGGTCTTGACCTGAGCAAGTGCAACTTCAAGGGTGCTGACCTCTCCGGAGCCGAGCTCAAGCGCGCGAACTTCATGGAAGCAAACCTGGAAACAGCGGATCTAAGCGGAGCCGACATGGAAATGACCGATCTGCGGCTCACGGGAATGAAGGGAGCGCGCCTGGAGAATGCCCGGCTGGACGGCTCCATCTGGCCGGACAAGAGGATCTGCGCCAAGAACTCCATCGGCCTTTGCCGGGAGAGCGCGGAAACTTCGGTTTCTCAATAAGTGATCGGCCAGCCCTTCTCGAACCCTTCCGGGAAAAAGTTTTCCCTGGTCCGGTTGAAGTAGCCGTACTGTACGCGGGGGAACTCCTTCTTGACTCGCGTCATCATCCGGTACATGCCGATTCCCCGCCCCGTAATTCCCATCCGCCTGTTGTAGAAGTCCGGGTCAATGGAAAGGTTTCTCATCTGGATCATATCGACCCCGGTGTCGGCGATGAAGCTCAAAAGCGCCTCCACCTCGGCCTCGCTGTCCGAGAGTCCCGGCGAGACCAAATAGTTGATCATGGTGAACAGCCCCCGCTCCTTCGCAATCTTCACCGACGCAAGCACATCGGCGAAAGTGTAGCCGACCGGGCGGTAGTAACGATTGTACAGCTCCTCCCGCACCGAGTTCATGGAAAAGCGCATGGAGTCCATGCCGGCGTCGCACAGGAGCCTGACCCGGTCGGGAAAGGAGCCGTTGGAGTTGAAGTTTACAGTGCCTCGGGATGTAGCGGCCTTGAGCAGCCGGGTCGCCGCCGCCACCGTATCCGCCTGGAGAATCGGGTCACCTTCGCACCCCTGGCCGAAGGAGACGATCGGCTCGGGCGCCTCGTTCAGGTGGGGGAGCGCCAGCTCCACGATCTCCTCCGGAGTGGGGACGAACTTTATCCTCTCATGGTTGGCCGGGCAGCAGTCGGAGGGCTGGAGGCTGATGCATCCCAGGCAGCGGGAGTTGCATGCCGGCGAAACCGGCAGTGGCGCCTCCCAGCGGCGGAAGAACAGGTTCTTGGCGGCGAAGCAGTGGTAATCCACCGCGCACCGGGCAAGCTGCTCCAGGAGGCGATTTTCGGGCAGCTCCCGAAGCATCCTGCGCACCAGGGGGTCCAGCTTCCGGTCGTCATAGTTTCGGGGAAGCCAGTTTTCGTTCGTATCGACCCTTGTGGCGGCGACCACGAAGCGCTCGCTCTCTTCGTCCCACCCCACCGCGGTGTACGACCAGAGGGGGAGATGCACCTTTTTCTTCCGGTAATCGCAGGCGGGAAGGAGCGTGCGCACGTACCCGGGCGCCATGAAGGCCGACACCGCCTGCACTCGCGTCTCCCGTTTTCCCTCGCGGATGCTATCGACGGTGACGAAGGCCCGCTTCTTCCCGTCCCAGGCGATGGGCGGTGTATCGGGGATGGTGAAGAGACGGCTGTCGTCGGGGAGCGGTATCAGCTCCACTGCCTCGGGCAGCACCGCCTCCGTGCCGCTCATCCCGGCCATGAAAAGGTGCGGGTGGTCGAAGATGTTCCCCCTGGCATCGGCATAGAGGAGCCTGGGGAGGGAATGTTTTTTCATGGGAATACCATAGCACAAACCGGCCGTTGCTGCCAAGAAATGACCATCCCCGGCCGGGCGACAGCAAGTCAGGGACGGATCCGTCCGCTATTCTTGAGATATTTCCATTGAAAACGCTTCACGATAGAGTTAATATCCCGCATAAACCCCAATCCGCAAAACTTATGGATTGAGACTGGTTAACGGTTTATAATCCTTCGCAAATCATTAGCGAAGGAGTTCACCCAAATGGTGAAAGACGATCTCGGTTTTACGTTTGCCGCGGCCCGCCAGACTCTGACATCCGTGGCTGGGCTGGAGTTGCTAACCTCGCTGATCCGCCAACTCGGCCTGATCCGGGCCATCCGAAGCGAGGTGCGGGTCAAGAAGATCGACTACGGTTTCCGAGAAGAGGAGCACCTGATTCCGCTGGTGCTCAACATAGCGCTCCGGCGGACGAGTTACACTGATCTTGCCTGGCTGGCGCAGGAGAAGAAACTGCTCAAGAAGTCGCTTGGCTTTGGCAAGCTTCCCAAGGAGCGGGCCGTTGCCACTCATCTGGAGAAGTATGGCAAAGAGCATATCGCCGGGCTCAAGCGAGTCGGGGCCAGGATCGTTTCACAGGCGACCATCACCGCCGAACCCGGGGAGGAAGGTTATATCCCCTGCGATATCGACCCGAGTATCTTCGAGCAGTTCGCCCCCAAGCGGGAAGGTGTCGAAACCACTTACAACGGCAAACTATGCTATACCCCGGTGTTCGCCGTTATCGGCCGCGAGCGTTTCTGTATCAACCACTGGCTCTTGCCGGGCCGGGAAAAGGCCCTGGTGCGGATTGGCGAATTCATCCGGGAGTGCAACGAACTACTCCCCGAGACCATAGACCGGAGCAAGCTCCTGTTCCGTTATGATGCCGGGCTCTACAGCGTCAATACCGTCAAGGCCAGCGAGGATGCGAAGGCGTACTATTTGGTAAAGGCCCGCTCAAGTGGAGCCTTGGACCAGATGGTGAATGAGCATCTGGACGTCGATGTTCTGGACCTGAAGGTGACCGACTTCGGCGGCGAGTACTTTGGAGAATTTGAGTACACACCGAAAGATTGGAAAACTCCCCGCCGGTTCGTCTTCTGTGTCCAGATAAACGCGGAAGACGAAGAAGGCCAGCCGCTCTTGATCAAGGACGTGCGCTACCACATTCTGGTCACCAACTTACCGAAGGAGGTGTCTCCGCAGCGGGCGTTCGAGCTCTATCGTGGGCGGGGAGCCGCAGAAGAGGCGAACAAGGAACTCAAGCACGACCTTGATTTGGAGCGATTACCCTCTCAGACCTTCAGTGTCAACGAGGTGTTCCTTAGTCTGGGGACTATGGCATACAACCTGCTCATTCTCCTTGGGCAGCAGTGGCGGGACGAGCGCAATGGGACCGGCCCGACCGAAGAAACAACGCTGGTAAGGCGGCGGATCAAGACCATTCAGGATTACTTGTTGCGCAGTGCGGCAGTAGTGGTAAGCCATGCCCGCAAAAGCATGCTCAAGGTCAATGACTGGTGGCTGGAAAAGCTCCGCCCGGACAGGATACAGGCCAGAATCGGCAGATTACAGCCGATAACCTGCTGATCATAGCAAAACCGAGATTGTCAAAGAACGAGACTGCGTAAACAAGGGGAGTGGTTCACCCTCAAATCGGAGAAAAGTCCCGTTTGAGGGGAAAATAGCGCACCGTTTTTTCAACACTGAGCGAACATGACTAATTCCCTCCCCCCGCGAGGGGGGACCGGGTTACAAAGTACCCCCGAGTAGCCTACCCTGAGGTGCGACTGCTGAAGGTTTGCGGATTCGGG
>Ga0335080_10005935_pt1 | contig 12621 bp, 6 predicted proteins | sample Lox_Sample_34_FD_206720 | JGI IMG/M metagenome (GOLD analysis project Ga0335080, IMG submission 206720) | Soil microbial communities from Loxahatchee National Wildlife Refuge, Florida, United States - Lox_Sample_3.4 | ecosystem: Environmental > Terrestrial > Soil > Wetlands | place: USA: Florida...
CCGTCATCACAGCGCCGATGCCGCACACCCATGGCGCGGCCCAGAGCAGCGCTTCGAGCGGGAAGGCGCCCCAGCCGCAGATGCGATTGCCGTTTGGTAACGGATGCGAAATCGACCGGTGCATCGCTTCCGATTCCCGGTTCAGCGCACGAATGCGCATGGCGGTCAGAGGGTGCGTGGAGTTCAACTCGTACACGCGGCCCCAAGGGTTGACCAGGTCCCAGCGCATGATGGCCGCGGCGCCGGAGCCATCGGCGCCCGCGAGCGCCATCGACTGGCCCGCACGCAGGTTGCTGATCCCCATCAGAGCCATCGACCCCACGCGGCCCCGCGCGTGCTGCAGCCAGGCCTTCTCGCCTTTGGCGGCGTTCTCCAGCGCCGCCGCGAGTTCGCCGTCCGCCTGGAAAATGCCGTACGCGATCTTGACCAGCGCGGTGTCCAGAGCGTCGGGTGCCCCGGTTGCGCCGAGATAAGGCCCCAGCCAGTACTGCAGGCCGACGATGGCAACCGCGAACAGCAGCGCTACCCAGACCGGAGCGCCGTGCCGCGAAAGGTAGGCGTCGCCGACCGCGAACACCAGGCCATAGAGAACCAGGATCAGGAGCACAGAGCGGAAGAAGAGTCTCATAGCTTGTTTTTCGGAATGATCTGGATAGGTCGGAACTTCATGTAGCCGCGGTCTCCGGCGGCGGCGTCAGCCGGTGGCCGGCGAGGTCCCACAGCGCATTCGCCGTCCACACCAGTGCGAAGTACACCGTGGCTTCGCTAGCAACCGGAAATCTGGCCAGCAAGCTCGTGAAGATTCCTGCCAGCGCGATGGTTGCCACCATGGCCGGCAATTGCTTAGGAGCGGGGGCCGCTGTGACCGGCGGAAACGATGGCAGACCGAGTGCCGGACGCGCCGGCGCCTTCGCGCCCTGTCCATCGCCGCGCTGCCACGCACTCAGCCGCGAATGCAGTCCGCGAACCTGCTTCGTCAACCGCCAGGGCGATTCCACCCGCGGCAGAATCAGGGGAATCGTGCCTTCACCTCCGCTTTCGCCGTCGCGCCAGCTCAAGTAAACCCAGTGCGGGTCGGACCAGTGCGGCGCTCCGGGGGCGATCCGTATGTCTGTGACCTGGTCGCGGCGCAGCGTGAATCGCGCCTGCTCGCCGTTGTAGTCGAGACGGCCGGCGGAGAGGGTGAGAAAGCCGACGTCCCAATCGAAGGCGCCGTCGTAAACCAGCGCGCGGGGTTCGGGGCTAAGGCCGACGAAAACCGTGTTCTCGCTGCCGGCGATCTGCATTTTCGCCGCGAGCTTCTTGCGAAGATGGCGGTATGCCCAGCAGTCGGCCACCTTGGAGACGGTGGAGTGCAGCATCAGTGCCAGGCACATGCCCGCGAGATAGGCGTACCACCTTGTGGTAGGCGGAATGATTCCGGCTCGCGTGGCAAGGGCGATCAGGATGGGTGGAATCGAGAGAGTCAAGAGGGTGCCCTCTGCCTGTACGTTGCGAACCAGCGAACGCCAGGAGGAGGAAAAGACGAGCGCCGCGGGCGAACAGGACACGGCTGGGGCGGTGGCGATGCTACGGATGGTTGGAGGCGCGCTCCAATTGAAGATCACGGCCAGCTTCCGCGATGCGCCCGCCAGCGCCTCGGGGTCGCCCACGAGAGCGGTCGCGCGCCGGATGGATCGCTGCGTCAGCCAGCGGTTGATCAGGCCTCCGATTACCAACGCCCAGCCGATAGCCAGCGCGAGCGAAATCCGCGCCAGGATCGTGGTCGCATGGAGGTGCAGGAAGAACAGAACAATGCCCAGAAGGAACGTCAGGGCGAGGCTCACCGCCATGCCCGCAATCAACGACACAAATAGAATCAGCACTCGCCGAAGATCGGGCATGCTGTTAAACGGCAGCGACCACCGTCGCGCGGCCTCGGCTTCGATCTCGGCCGGCGTCAGCACGTCAAGAGCGTAGCCCGAAATGGCGACGCGATTCTCCTCGATCTCCAGTGGTTCTGCGAGCGGTGCCGCGCCGACTGGAACTACGTGCACTTCGCCGAGTTTCACACCGCACTGCCGGGCCAGTACTTGCAGGCGGTCAGATAGTTCGCCCGCCGGCAGGACCCGCGCCCGCCGCGCCTCTCCGCGACGGATCGCAAAGCGGCACAGCAGACCCGCCGCCATCGCGGTGACGAGGCGCATGGCGGCATGCCGCGTCTCGAAGCCGGCCAGCGCGCCGAAAGCACTGATCGTCCAGCACGCCGGCAAAATCAGCGCCAGTGCCGGAAACAGAAACAACCTCATACCGTCGATGGGTCCGTACCGCGTCTCTCGAAGCCCTTCGAACGCCTTGGGGACCCATAGCCAGCAAAGCAGCGCTCCGAAAAATGACGGCAGGAGGTACAGGAAAAGGCCCATAATCCTGCCCGCGGGTGCGGATCTCCCATTCCAGATGCTGAACAGCGCCCAGACTTCTGCATCGCCGGCGAAGGTGCCGGAGATGCTCGCCCAGATCGCCGCCCACAAGAAGAACAGCGCGGTCAGACCCCATGCCACGGATCGCACATAAGCGAACCAGAGAGCGCGCGGGTCTACCGACGCCGCCTTCCCCGCCACGCGCCGGTGCAGGAAGACGATCAGGGACAGCGCAAGCAGCACCATCATTGGAGCTGGCGCCAGGATCATCCCGAGCTCGGCCGCCCGGTACCCCACCGCGACTTTTATCGGGTGCGCCGGCAGCTCTCGCGGCTCAATCGTCGCCGTCCGGTGGATCACACCGTTGCGGTACACGCGGTCCCATCCGCGCGGAAAAGCCGCACGCCAGTAGGGCGCGTCCGGTATTCCGATGTCGACGTCGATGACGTCTGAGGAAGACTTGATCAGGGCTTGTCGAAACCCCCCGAACTTGATCTGTCCGTCGAGCACCTGCCCGTTGCGGTGAAACACGCCCCCGCACTGGGCCCGGTAGGCCGACGCGGTGCCGATCGCACTCACCGCAACGCCGGCCGGCGTGCATCCCAACGAACGCACAAGCGCCCCGCCCAAGGAAGCCGCCGCGTTTGGATCGCGCGCCAGCAATTGCAACTTCAGCGCGCCCGGTGGCGTGAGCTCGATCGAGACCGATTCGGCCGCCGCGGGACCTGTGAACAGCAGCGCCGAGAGGCCGATCGCCCGCGCCTGGAACATTCTCGAAACTTAGCATTCGACCGTTCGGAATCATACACTTCCAAAGGTTATTGGGAGTCCTGTTGCTGGGACAGCCATTACTCTCCTCGGGGATTTACCTGGAATGCGTGCATTTCGTGGATCGGAATCGCCCGGGGCTGCGTATTGCTACCCATGAGCATATGGAACGACGTGCGTTACGGCGCCCGCGCGCTGGTCAAATCTCCGGGCTTCGCGATCACCGCCGTCCTCACCATGGCCTTTGGGATCGGCGCCACCACCGCAATCTTTAGCGTGAGTGACGCCATGCTGTGGAAACCGGTGCCCCTGCCGCGCCTTGATTCCCTCACCATGGTGCTGCAACGCATCGCAGACGACCCCCGCGATTTCAATGCGGTGACCACGGGCGACCTGGCCGATATCCGGCGCGAAAACACGTCGCTCGAGGATATCGCCTTTTGGGGCGACGGGCTGGCCAATATCGTCGGTTCCGGCGGCGAACCGGAGCGCGTGGCGCAATACCTGGTCAGCACGAATTTCTTCGATGTTATCGGCGTCCGCCCGGCGCGTGGGCGCGGGTTCCTCGCCGGCGAAGACGAGCCCGGGCGTGAACGCGAAGTGGTCCTCAGCAATCCGCTGTGGCGCCGGCGGTTCGGCGCGGACCCGGGCATCGTGGGCCGCAACATCCGGCTCGACGACATGGACTATCTCGTGGTCGGCGTCATGCCGCCCAAGTTCGAGTTTCCCAAGACCGCCGAGTTGTGGACTCCGTGGGCGATTCCTCCCGCAAGCCGCAATGCGCGATCCGGATTCAGCGTCATGGCCGCCGGACACCTCAAGCCGGGCCGCACGCTCGCGCAGTTCAGCTCCGAGCTGGATGGGATCGCGGGACGCCTCGCCAAACAGTACCCCGATACCAACCGCAATCGCCGCTTCATGGCCTGGGACGCGCACCGCTTCATGATCGGCGAGTACAGCCGCCAGTATGTGCTCATGCTCCTCGGCGCTGTTCTGTTCGTGCTGCTCATCGCCTGTGTCAACGTGGCCAACCTGCAATTCGCGCGCGCTACCGGACGCCTGCGAGAGGTGGCAGTGCGTACCGCGCTAGGCGCCAGCCGCGGGCAGATCGTAACGCAGCTTGTGACCGAAAGCGTGCTCCTGGCGGTCGCCGGCGGCTCTCTCGGTCTCACCATCGCCGCCTGGGGCGTTCAGGCCATCCGTGACGCCATGCCGCCCGACGTGGAGAAGTACATCGTCGGCTGGGACCAGGTTCGTCTGGATGGGCGCGCGCTGCTGTTTACGTTACTCGCCGCCGTCGCCAGCGGTCTGCTGGCCGGTCTGGCTCCCGCGTGGCAGAGTTCGCGTCCCAACCTGACCAACGCCCTGCGCGAGGGCGGGCGCGGCACGTCCGCCGGACGTGGACGCCACCGCCTGCGCAATCTGCTCGTGGGCGCCGAGGTGGCGCTGGCGGTCGTGCTGCTGGTGGGCGCCAGCCTGATGGTGCGCGGCTTCGGCAGCCTGGCGCACGCCGCCACCAATCTCGAGCCATCCACTCTGCTGACCCTCCGGCTGGCCCTGACCGAGACCAAATACAAGGAGCCGCACCAGCGCCAGGCGTTCTACAGCGCGGTGCTGGACCGCGTCCGTTCCATTCCGGGAGTGCGCTCCGCGGTGGCGGTTAGCGCGGTTCCGTATAGCGACCATTCTTCCGGACGCGCCTTCACCGTTGAAGGCCGTGTCGCGGATCCGGCCAATCCGGTCACTGGGATGTACCAGCTCGCGACCCCGGGATTCTTTGAGACCCTCCACATTCCGCTGCGTGCCGGCCGCTTCCTGGATGCGCGCGACGGTCGTGACGCGCCGCGCACCGCAGTGATCAGCGAGCGCGCCGCGCGCCGCTACTGGCCCAACGAACCCTACCCGCTCGGAAAGCACATCAAGGCCAGCGGCCCGAACGCCAGGGGTGAATGGATCACAATCGTCGGCGTCGCGGGCGACATCATGCACGACGTATTCGATCGTAATCCGCGCCCCGTGTTCTACCTGCCATACACGCAGGATCCAAGGCTATGGATGGATATCGCAGTGAGGAGCGCTGGCGATCCGCTCCGGCTTCAGCCGGCGGTGATCGCCGCTGTGCGCGCGGTGGACCCCGAGCAGCCCGTGACGAACGTCCGCACGATGGACACGCTGATGCGCAACCAGGCCATGGGGCTGATCTATGTGGCGGTCTTGATGGGTGTGTTCGGGGCGCTCGCGCTGGCGCTCTCGTGCATCGGAGTCTACGGCGTGATGGCGTACCTGGTGGAAGAGCAGACCCACGAGATCGGCATCCGCATGGCGCTCGGCGCACACCGCGAGAGCGTGCTGGCGATGATCTTCCGCCGCGGTATGCTGACTACCGCGCTCGGCCTGGTTGCCGGCCTGCCGCTGGCGTACGCGCTGGCGATGCTGATGCAGGGTTTGATCTTCGGAGTGACCGCGACAGATCCGGTCACGTTCACCGGGATTCCGCTGGCGCTGCTGGCATCCGCGGCGCTGGCGCTTTACATCCCCGCGCGGCGAGCGATGCGCATTGATCCCATCGTCGCGCTGCGGTATGAATGACTTATCGCCCTGCCGGCGGCTGGCTCGCCAGCAGAATCAGCGCTTCCAGCGTCCTCGGGCGTTGTTGATCCGTTAGGATCAGATACCGGTGGCGCCCCGCCGGATCGGCGTGAAATTCCGTACGGCCCATGGAATCGGAGACGATCGTTCCAAGCGGCGATAGCGAAAAATACTCGCCGCCAGGGCGGACTGCATAGAGGGCGGCGGTCAGGTCCCACGTAGGCCTGTCATAGGGCATGCGCATGTAGTTGCGATATGCTTCGGCCACGGGATGATCGGCGGCGTACGCGAAGTCGTGTTGAATGCTCGCCGCGGGGAACAGCAGCGCGGCTCCGATCTCGAATCCGCTGGCTACGATCGGAGTCGGCCACTCGTCGAACAGCTTCTTCGCCGAGCCCGTGTCCTTCTGCACGTTGAACTCGGGCTTGGGCTGTGCGAAATTGCCGGCCATCACGGAAAGCAGTTTCACCTTCCGGCGCACTAAATCCACGTCTGAAGCTGAATCCAAGAGGTGCGCCAGGTTGGTGCTGAACCCGACCTGCACCACCACCACGCTGCCATCGTTCTCCTGGGCCAGCACGCGCCGCAGCAGCGCCAGGGCGTCCGGCGCTTCCGCTCCGCTCGCCAGCCGGCGCGGGTACACCAGGGAGCCATCGGGATTGCGCCGCGTCGCCGGCACCCGGATCATCTGGCTGTCCTCTGGTGTAACGCCGCCTCCCTTCACCATGCCAACGGGGATGTCGGCGCGCGCGTAGAATGTGTTCACCAGGTCCACGTAGGGCGCACTCCACTGATTATCCTTGGTGATGGTGACGGCGATCAGCCGGCATTCGCCGCGGCTCTGGAGGGCGTGAAGCAAAGCCAGGGCGAGCGCGTCGTCCACGTCGTTACCCATGTCGGTGTCGAAGACCACCGGCGTCTGGGCGGCGGACAACGCCGCCATCGCGAGGCCGAGCAGTATCGGTTTCATGCCAGCACCATGATAGCTACAATAGGCTTTCATGTACCCAATGTTGCGGCGGGCAGGCGGCGCATTCTCCCTCCTGGCCCTGACCTTCGTCCCGCTTGCCGGCGAAGTTCGCAGCCTCACTATCCTGCACATCAACGATCTCCACGCGCGTTTCCTGCCGCTCGAAAACCACCGCGGCGGTTTCGCCAACCTCGCAGGCGTGATCCGGCGTGAGCGCGCCAATTGCAGAGACTGCATCCTGCTCAACGCCGGTGATGTAGCGCAGGGTTCGCCGGTCTCGACGATCTTCCACGGACTCCCGGTCTTCGAGGTTGCCAACCTGTTCGGTATTGACGCGGCCACGCTTGGCAATCACGATTTTGACTACGGCTGGATGCAGGCGCGCAAGTTTCTCACCGTTGCAAAATACCCTATTGTGGACGCCAATATCGTAGGCGCGAAGGATGAGCTGTTCACGCCGAAGCCGTACGCGGTCCTCACGGTCAACGGGTTGCGGGTAGCGGTAATCGGCGCCATGACCGACGAACTCAGTACCTTGACCATTCCGAAGGCGATGGATTCCTGGCACACCCTTCCGGTTCTGGATACCGTCCGGCGGTACGCGCGTGATCTAAAGGCGCAAAGCGATCTGGTCGTCCTGTTGGCACACATTACGCCCAAGGAAGAACTCGAGCTTCTGAAGTCGGCGGAGGAAGTTCCGGTTCTGGTCACCGGCCACCTGCACAGCGGGCTTCCCAAGCCGCTAATCGAAGATGGCCGCATCCTGGTACGCGTCAGAGGGTACGCCGAAGAACTGGGAAGGCTCGAGCTGAAAGTGGATACCCGCAAGAAGGCGCCCGTCGGGTGGGAGTGGAAGCACATCGCGGTGGATGGCTCGGTCCCTCCCGCCCAAGACGTCGCGGCCGAGGTCAAGCACTGGGAAGACGAAGTCAGCGCGCGGGTAGACCGGCCGCTCGCAGTGGCAAAGCGGAGCTTCGGCAAGCAGGAAGTCAAGCTTCTGATCGAACGCGCCATGCGCGACGAGACCGGCGCAGATTTCGCCTTCATGAACCTCGGCGGTGTGCGCGACATCATTCCCGAAGGACAGTTGAAGGAGCGTAACATCTGGAACGTCATGCCGTTCGATAACCGGGTAGTCTTCGGCAGGTTCAAGGGGCGCGAACTGCCGCCGGTAGTGCTGGGAGATCGCAAGGTCGAGCCTGATCGAAGCTATACACTCGCCGTGAGCGACTACACCGCGGCAAATCAGGGGACCGCGGAGAACCTCCAGGTCACGGGCCTCGCCTTCCCCGGCGACCGGGGGTTGCTGCGCGATATCCTGCTCGATTGGTTCCGCAAGAAGAAGGTGATCGAGTAAGGGTGCTTTACAGGCCACCCGATCCGCCGGCCCGGGATTATCCTGGAGCTTTATGAACCGGCGCGATTTTCTCACCAGCTCGGCGGCCGCCACGCTGCTGGCCGTCTCCACCCGTCCTGGCCACGCGGCGGACTTCGAAAAGCCCGTCTTCGACCTTCACAGGCACTTCACATCCCCGGTCAAAATCGCCTCCATCGACCTGCTGCAGTTCGGCAATCAGTTCTTGCTCCGCACCCGCTCGACTGATGGCGCTGAGGGCATCGTCCTCACCAAGGACATGGAAGACTTCGTCCCGATTCTGCACCGCCGCGTCATTCCTCACTTCCTCGGCAAGGACGCCCGGGATCTCGAGTCGCTGGTGGACCAGGTCTACATCGCCAACTACAAGCTCTCCGGCCAAGCTTTCTGGTGCCCCGTAGCCTACGTAGAGCAGAGCCTCTTCGATCTGCTCGGCAGGACCGCGCAGAAACAGGCGGCCGAGCTGATGGGCGGCGTGCTGCGCAAGGAAATTCCGGTCTACCTTTCGGGCTCGGGCCGCGAGACCACTGCCGAGGAAGAGGTGGATGTCTACGTAGCCGGCGTGGAACGCACTGGCGCCAAGGCCGTGAAGTTCAAGATCGGCGGCCGCATGAGCGCCAACCGCGACGCGTATCCCGGCCGCACCGACAAAATCTTCGAGCTCGCCGCGAAGAAGTTCTCCGACAAGATCGTGCTTATGGCTGACGCCAACGGCACCTACAGCGCCGACAAGGCTATCGAGGTCGGCAAGCGCCTTCAGGAAATGAAGTATCTCTGGTTTGAGGAGCCCTGTCCCTGGGAAGAGCTGAGCGAAACCAAGAAAGTCGCCGATGTGCTGGAAATGAAGGTTGCCTTCGGCGAGCAGGATTCCAGCCTTTGGCTTTTCCAGTGGATGATCGACAACAAGGTCATGGACGTCGTCCAGCCCGACCTCAACTATAACGGCGGCTTTATCCGAGCAGCACGCGTGGCCCGCATGGCCCGCAAGGCCAACATGTGGATCTGCCCGCATAACACGCAAACCGGTGCGGCCAGCGTCAACATTCTGCATTTCGCCGCCAGCACGCCGAATATCGGCCCGTACATGGAGTATGTTTCGCGCGGGCCGGCAAGGAGAGAATCCTGGTACAAACCCAATTTTGTGATTCGCAACGGCGTGATCCCACTTCCCGCCGGTCCGGGTCTCGGCCTCGAATTCGATCCCGACTTCGTTAAGAGAGCAGCGGTGGTCAAAGTCTAGCCGCGATGCCCCTGCTGGTCACCAACGCTCCGCACTTTACCTGCGACGAAGCGGCACGCTTCGCCGCCGACCTGTTCGGCGTTGTCGGCGCCGCGGAGCGCCTTCCCAGCGAGCGCGACCAAAACTTTCTGTGCAAGTCGGAATCGGGCGAGCGCTTCGTGCTGAAGATCGCAAATGCCGAGGAACGGCGCGAAGTACTAGAGTTCCAGAACGAGGTACTCGCCCGGCTCGCAGAGCGCTGCCCCGAGCTGAGTTTCCCACGAGTAGTTGGTGACATCCACAAGTCCGGGCCTTATTTCATGCGGCTGCTGACCTGGGCCGAAGGCACCTGCTTCGCGGATGCCTACCCTCACAGCGACGAATTGCTCGCCTCTTTGGGACGCGCCCTCGGCCGGATCGATCGCGCGCTGGATGGGTTCACCCATCCGGCCGCGCACCGCGCCCTTCACTGGGATATCCGTAACGCCGGCCTCGCCCGGCAACACCTGCCCCTCCTGCCCAGGCACCGGCGGCGGATCGTCGACGCGGGGTTCGCGGAGTGGGAACGCATCGACTGGCGCACTCTCCGCGCCGGCATCATCCATGGCGACGCCAACGATCACAACATCCTCGTCGCCGCCGGGCGTGTCGTTTCAATCCTCGATCTCGGCGACTCCGTCCACACCGCTACTATCTGCGACCTCGCCATCGCCATCGCCTACGCCATGCTCGGCAAGCCCGACCCCATTGCCGCCGCCCGCTGCGTAGTCGAGGCCTACCATGGCGAATACCCGCTGACTGAAAGTGAGGCCGAGAGCCTCCTCGCGCTCGCCGTCGCGCGCCTCTGCCTCAGCGTCTGCTACTCGGCGCATCACGCACAAACCGCTCCGCACAACGAGTACCTCGGCGTCACCGACGCTCCCGCCTGGGAGTTGCTCGAACGCCTGGACGAGTTTCCCGCCGGGTGGGCCCGCGACGTGGTCCGCCGCGCCTGCGGGTTCACGCGCGGACGCACTCTTTCCGCCCTGCTCGCCGCGCGCCGGCAACACCTTGGCCCATCGCTCGGCCTCTCCTATCAGCGGCCCCTGCACATCACCCACGGATGGCGGCAGCGCCTGTTCGATTCTTCGGGTCGCGGCTACCTGGATTGCGTCAATAACGTCGCGCACGTCGGCCACTGCCACCCCCGGGTCGTCGACGCCGCCGCCCGGCAGATGCGCGCGCTCAACACCAATACGCGTTACCTGCACGACGATCTCGTGGAATACATCGAGCGCCTCACGGCAACCCTGCCGGCACCGCTCAGCGTGGCCTACCTGGTGTGCAGCGGCAGCGAGGCCAACGAACTCGCCCTGCGGCTCGCCCGTGCACACACCGGCCGGAGCGAGGTCATCGTCATCGATACCGCGTATCACGGAAACACCAACGCCCTGATCGATATCAGCCCCTATAAGTTCAACGGGCCCGGCGGGCGCGGCAAGCCCGCGCACGTCCACGTGGTCCCGACGCCGGACCCGTACCGCTCCCCGGACCGCGGCTCAGGCGATGTAGGCGACGCCATCCGCCGCGCCAGCGATGTGGCCGCGTTCTTCTGCGAATCCGCGCTGAGTTGTGCCGGGCAGGTGATCCTCCCAGCGGGCTATCTCCGCGAAGCCTTCGCCGCCGTTCGCGAAGCCGGGGGCGTATGCATCGCAGATGAGGTGCAGACCGGCTTCGGCCGCGCCGGATCGCATTTCTGGATGTTCGAAACGCAGAACGCCGTTCCCGATATTGTCACGCTGGGCAAACCGATCGGCAACGGCCATCCTATGGGCGCAGTCCTCACCACGGCCGAGATCGCCGCTTCGTTCGCCAATGGCATGGAGTACTTCAATACTTTCGGCGGCAACCCGGTGTCGTGCGCTGTGGGGCTCGCCGTCCTCGATATCATCCGCGACGAGGGCTTGCAGGAGAACGCTCGCGATACCGGCGCTTACCTGCTCCAAGGGTTGAAGGATCTCGCCGCCAATCGCTCGCTAATCGGCGACGTCCGCGGCCAGGGATTGTTTCTGGGCATCGAGCTCGTGCGCAGCCGCGAGACTCGTGAACCTGCCGAGCACGAGGCGGCGGACCTGGTTGAAGCGGCCAAGGGCCGCGGTGTCCTGCTGAGCACCGACGGCCCATTTCACAACGTCATCAAGATCAAGCCCCCGCTGGTGTTCTCCCGGCGTGACGCCGATTTCCTGCTCCACACGATCGGCGGGCTATTCTAGTTATTCGCATGAGACCCCTCGGACGTCCGCTCCGGGCCACCTGCCTGCTCTTCGCGCTCTCCGCCGCGCGCGCGGAAGAGGGCAAGTGGACGCCGCAACAACTCCTCCAGTTCGATCCCGCATTCCTCAAGCAGCAGGGCCTCGAGCTGCCCGTTCAGCGCCTCTGGGATCCCCAGCGCGGCACCGGGCTGCTAGCCGCCGCCATCAGCACGGGCGGATGTTCGGCCGGCTTTGTTACGGGCGGCGGCCTCTTTCTCACCAACCACCACTGCCTCTTCGGAATTATCCAGGAGCACAGCACTCCGGCCCTGGATCTGATCACGAATGGCTTCGTGGCGCGGACCCGCGACGAAGAACTGCGCGGCAAAACGGCGCGGGTCACCGTGCCCCACCGCTTCACCGACGTCACTCGCGAGGTCGAAGCCGCGGTTCCAGCCGGCGCAAATGACTTGGCGCGCACGAAGGCGATCGAGGCCAAACAGAAGGCGCTCGTCGCCGCCTGCGAGAAGCCGCCGTCCATGCGATGCAGCGTTGCCGCGTTCGATGGCGGCCTGCAGTACGTCCTGGTGGAGACCATCGAGCTCACCGACATCCGGCTGGTTTACGCGCCGCCGCGTGCTATCGGCGAATTCGGCGGCGAGGCAGACAACTTCCGCTGGCCCCGGCACACCGGCGACTTCGCCATCGGGCGCGCCTACAAGGACGGCCAACCTTATCAGCCCGAATTTTACTTCCCTATATCCAACGCCGGGGTGAAAGCTGGCGATTTTGTGATGTTGCTCGGCTATCCCGGACGAACGGTCCGTGCGATGACCGCGGGCGAGATGGCCGTGGAGCGCGATTTCCGCTTTCGCCTCCGCGGCGAAGTGTACGGCGAATGGATCCGCCACATCGAAGACACAACCCGGAGCAGCGCCGAGGGCGCCATCACGATGGCCGCCACCCTCAAGAGCCTGAACAACACGCACACCAACGCCCAAGGGCAGCTCGCCGGACTGGCGCGCGGCCGCATCATCGAGAGGCAGCAGGCGCTCGACGAGGCAGTGGCT
>Ga0335080_10005937_pt1 | contig 12620 bp, 12 predicted proteins | sample Lox_Sample_34_FD_206720 | JGI IMG/M metagenome (GOLD analysis project Ga0335080, IMG submission 206720) | Soil microbial communities from Loxahatchee National Wildlife Refuge, Florida, United States - Lox_Sample_3.4 | ecosystem: Environmental > Terrestrial > Soil > Wetlands | place: USA...
GCTCGTGCTGTCGGATCATGGGTTTGCACCCTACCGCCGCTCGTTTAACCTGAATACCTGGTTATGGAACAATGGCTACATCGTGCGAAAGCCCGGCGCGACGGGCGATTCGGGTGAGCCGTTCGCAGGGGTCGACTGGGGCCAAACGCGCGCTTATGGAATGGGACTGAACGGTCTTTACGTGAATATGAAGGGACGCGAAGCGAAGGGGATTGTCGAGCCGGCGCAGGCCGATCGGCTGCTGCGCGAGATTCGCGACAAGCTGCTGGCAATACACGATCCGAAACACGACTCTCAAAATAAAGACGAGTCGCAGGTGATCTCGCGCGTTGATTTCGCGAGCGAGGTATATGAAGGCCCCTATTCTCGCACTGGGCCCGACGCGCTGGTCGGCTACAACCGCGCGTATCGTGCAGGATGGAATACGATTCTGGGCGCGTTTCCGGCAGACGAACTGGAAGACAACATAAATCCGTGGAGTGGCGACCACTGCATGGACTACACGAAAGTTCCGGGAGTGCTCTTAAGCAATCGAAAGATAGCTACCGATGCTCCCGCGCTGACCGACATCACGCCGACAATTCTGGCGGAGTACGGCATCGCGAAGGCGAAAGAAATGAAAGGGCAGTCGGTGTTTCAGGCGCGATAGTGCTTTAGTATCAGGGCATCGCTGTGGCGATGCCGCAGGCGTTGCCGATGAATCGCCCCTTTCAGGGGGCTGGGCAAACAGAGGAAACTATGTTCGGTTCACACAAGGTAAAGATTGAAGGCGAGCTGCTCGAAAAGGTGAAGCAGTGTTCGGACGCAGCCGGATACGAATCGATCGACGAATTCGTCATCCACATGCTGGAAAAAGAAACCAATAAGATCCTGCCGCCCGAGGAGAGCAATACCTCCAAAGAGGATATCCAGAAACGGCTGCGCGGGCTGGGGTACATCGAGTAGCTTGCCGATCCTCTCACAACTGTCAATGGCGGCGGGGACGCCCGCTCACGCGGCTTTCCTTCTGGCCTCCTGGCTGACCAGCCCGCTGATGATTGTCGTCGTGCTGTCGGTGGTCATCGGACTGGGAATGATCGTCCTGTTCGGCTACACGTCGGACCAGAAGGCTATCGGCATCGCCAAGGATCAGCTCAAGGCGCATCTGCTGGCGGTGCGCTTGTACCGCGATCAACTGCATGTCGTGATGGGTTCGTACGGCAAGGTGTTGGGCGGTACAGGGCGCTATCTGAAGCTCGCATTCAAGCCGCTGCTCTACGTGATCATTCCCATCACGGTGATGATTGTCTGGCTGGATCGATCGCTGGGACTGACCGCGATTCAGACGAACACCCCGTTTCTGTTGACCGCGCGGGTGAACACTCCGCAGGCGCTCGATGGCGTTACGATCGATCTGCCACCCGAGATTACGGCGAGCGCGCCTCCCGTGCATATTTCCGCCGACAATGAAGTGGTCTGGAGACTTGTAGCGAGCCAGGAAGGCGCCTATGAAGTGAAAATTGGCGCTGCCGGTCAAAGCGCGGCTAAGACGGTTCGTGTTTCGTCGCAATTGGCGCAGCTCTCGCCGGAGCGTTGGCGTGACCACTTCTGGCAAAGAATGTTCTCGTCGGGGGAATCGGCGCTTCCGGAGAACAGCGCGGTCGAATCGATAGCAGTGGATTATCCCGAGCGCAACATACCGCTGGGAATTGCCGGATACGAGATGAACTGGATCTGGCTGTTCTTCATCCTTTCGATGATTGCCGGGTTTATTTTCAAAGAACTTTTGGGGATTGAAGTATGAGCAAATTGGGCTGGAGCAAGGGCGTCCGAAGGGCAAGTGTACTTCTGCTGATTGCGGTGGTGATGTTTCCGGCGGCCGCGCATGCCTATGCCGGTCCGGGCGCTGGATTTGCCGTGCTGTCGTCGTTCTGGGCGATCTTTGTCGCCTTCCTCTATTCGTTTTATGCGCTCGCGACCTGGCCGGTTCGCCAGCTTTTTCGATTCTTTCGCCGCCGCAACGCCTATGGCAAAGCGGTCTTCAGCCGCGCCGTGATCCTTGGCTTCGACGGCATGGATCCCGAACTCGCTGAGCGCTTCATGAACGAAGGCCGGCTTCCGAACCTCGCCAGGCTGCGCGCGAAAGGGACATTCAACAAGCTGCGCACGACATTCCCGGCGATCTCGCCCGTGGCATGGTCGAGCTTCATGACGGGAGTCAATCCGGGCAAGCACAACATCTATGACTTTTTGGCGTGCGACCGAAGCCACTATCTGCCGTTTCTCTCCTCCGCGGAAATCAAGGGGCCGACGCGCCAAATCAAGATCGGCAAGTATTCCATTCCGTTCGGCAAGACAGAAATCAAGAACATGCGGAAAGGCACGCCGTTCTGGCACTGGCTTGGCAAGGCGGGCATCTTCAGCTCGGTGATTCGCGTGCCCGTCACGTTCCCGCCCGAGAAATTTCAGGGCGTCTTGCTCTCCGGCATGTGCGTGCCGGACCTGAAGGGCAGCCAGGGAACCTTCTGCCTGTGTACGACCCGCGCCGCCGGCGACAAGTTCCGCGAAGGCGGAGTGCGCGCCCCAATCGAGCGCCGGAACGGCGCTTTTCATGCGTATGTTCCTGGCCCCGATAATCCGCTGGCGGAGACTGCCGGGCATGAGATGCGGGTGAATTACGAAATCAAGCCGGACGTAGCCGCGCAAACGGCCCGTCTCACCGTCGGCTCTGAGAAATTCACGCTGAAAGTCGGCGAATACTCCGAGTGGATTCCGATCGAATTCAAGGCCGGTCTCGGCTTCAACGCGCATGGCATCTGCCGTTTCTATCTCAAGGAAGTCTCACCGGAAGTTGAAGTGTATGTCACGCCGGTCAACATCGATCCGGGCCATCCCGATCTGCCCATCTCGCACCCGGTGACCTATTCGGTTTACCTGGCCAAGCTGTATGGAGCGTTTGCGACTCTTGGGCTAGCCGAAGACACATGGGCGCTCAACGAACACGTGCTCGACGACGACGCGTTTCTGGCGCAGGCATACGGCAATCACGAAGACCGCGAGAAGATGCTCTTCGATGCTCTCGATAAGACGCGCCAGGGGCTTTGCACCTGCGTTTTCGATACGACCGATCGCATTCAGCACATGTTCTGGCGCTACCTCGAGGAAGACCACCCGGCGGCGCGCGAGGTGCCGCAGTCGGAGCGGCGCGAGGTGATTCAGGATCTCTACCAGCGCATGGACAAGCTCATCGGCCGCGTGATGGAGAAGATCGATGACGATACGTTGCTGATGGTGATCTCCGACCACGGCTTCAAATCGTTTGCGCGCTGCATGAATCTGAACGCATGGCTGCATCAGAACGGCTATCTGACGCTCAAGGACGGCAAGACCGAGAGCGGCGACTGGTTCGAAGATGTCGATTGGTCGAAGACTCGTGCCTACACGATGGGGCTCAACGGGCTTTATCTGAATCTGAAAGGCCGCGAGAAACAGGGAACTGTCGACCCCAGCGACGCGGACGCGTTGAAGGAAGAAATCAAGCAAAAGCTGAATGGCCTCGTCGATCCCGCCTCCGGCGCGGTGGGAATTACCGGTGTGTTTATCACCGGCAACGTCTATCGCGGACCCTACGCCGAAAATGCCCCCGACATTCTCGTGGGCTACGGCGCTGGCTATCGCGCAAGCTGGGATTCGGTGATGGGTAAGGTCACGGAAAAGATCTTCGAAGACAACATCAAAGCCTGGAGCGGCGATCACTGCATCGATCCGCGGCTGGTACCGGGAGTGCTGTTTTCCAGCCACAAGTTTACAGAAGAGAAACCAGCGATCGTGGATGTGGCGCCGACGATCCTCAAGCTGTTCGGATTGGCGCTGCCATCGCACTTCGACGGCAAGCCGTGGAATCTGGCTCCGCAGGCCGTGGGCGCGAAGACGCCGGCGGTCAGTCCTGCGACTTAGCTTTCAGGCGTACGGCGAGCCAGCCAACGCAGCACAACATGCCGCACCAGCCAAGCGCCCTTATAACGGCGGCGATGGTCGTGTCATATTCGAGGACGCCCAGGCTCGAGAAAATTGTGTGCCAATCGTGCTCGGCAAAGTCCGGATCGCCCACCGTGACCAGCGGTAGCACCATTGCCCGCGCATCGGCCATATATGTTGCGGTGTATAACCAATTCTCAAAAAAGAAAAAGAGACAGAAAACGAACGCCGCGGTTTGCCGTTGGTAGAAGAAATACGCCGCGAGCAGGAAGGGAACGGCCCACTGCAAAATCGTTCCTCCCCATAGACAGAGCGTTTGTCCGGCCCAGCTGAAAAGAAGATGTCCGCCCTCGTGGACGACCAGATTCGCCGAATCGATGAAGAGGTAACCGCCGTGCGCGCGGAAGGCATAAATCAGGAACAGGACGTAAAAGGCCAGCCACGCTCCAACCGACCATGGCGGCATCGGGCGCCATTCTTCGCCAGCGCCAGCCCACTCCCCAATCGCCTGCACAAACTCGCTCATCCTTAGGTCATTCTAGGGAGAGAGAAGTGGGTGAGCGAGATTACCGAGGTGCTCAGTTCGCGTGGCGCGGAGACTCCTGTCCGCGCCGGGAGCCGATGAAAAGCCTGCTCGGACAGGAGTGTGCCCGCCACAACTACTTCCTGGTGTTCGCCGCCTCTTCCTTCACGTATGCCGGTGAAAGGGTGCCCTTCTTCTTTGCGATCTCAAGCAACGTAGGGTAGAACTGCACAAACGTGGTGTCTACCGCGGCATGTTCCGCGTGACATGAGTAGCAGACCGCTTCTTTCGGAAAGGTGCGTCCAACGTTCTCGTCTCCGAACGCCACGAAGGCCCACTTGCCGGGGAAATGCGCCCCGTCCTTGATATGTATCGAGCGCGCCATAACGCCGGTGGTCTGAAAATGTCCTTTCTGGTTGATCGAGCCTTTATTCGCGGCCATGCGGCCTTCGAGCACCAGGATCGTCTTGTCAGGCCAAGTTCCGGTGGCAAGGAACGCCTTGTAGGCTTCCGGATTGACGAAAATGTTGTCGAACATGGAGTGATCCAGGTTGGCGAGCTCGGGGTTGTAATCCATGTCCAGGCCGGTGGTCAGATAAATCCATTCGCGATAGTTGGCGGGGAACACTAACCGGCCATCCGCCGTATATTGAGGTGCGTTGGAATCGCTCGCATCGGCGGCAGCTCCGAGGGAGCCCTGGATCGCCAACAGAACGGCCAGGGACAGCAAAATGCAGAGGGCGAAACGTATCATAAAATGCTCTCCTTAAATAAGAAGCCCCACGCCATACGAAACGATAACCAACTGCGCTCGGTGGCGTCTAGAACAAAGACAACATTTGGTTCGGAGGAAAAGGATGGCTGAAGGCCGGCAGCGGGAGATGGGCGGGCAAGCCTTAGCGGCGGGCAGCTTCTATGGGGCGATTCAGGGAAAGCGGGAGCTATGCGGCGCGATCTTCACCGACCTGAGTCATAAGTCGCCGCGCAAACTGCCATCCCACTCGCATGAACTGCCGTTTTTCGGGCTCGTAATGGATGGCCAGTACGGGGAGCGGTACGGACGCCGGCAGACTTTCTTTTCTCCATTCACAATCATGTTTCGTCCAGCGGGCATTCCTCACCAGGACGAGATTGGCCCGCGCGGCGTCCGGTTTTTCGAGATCGAATTGCGGCCCAGTTGGCGAAAGCGGTTGCAAGACTGTTCCGGTACGCTCGACCATGCCTGCGAAGACCGCGCAGGCGGGCAAGTTCTATGGCTTGGATTGAAGCTGTACCGGGAATTGCATTCGGAAGCGGTCGATGAGCTCGCAACCGAGGGGTTGCTCGGCGAACTTCTGGCGTGCATTGCATGCCTGCCTCGCGAGCGATCGGGCGAAAGTCGTGGGCAGCGGCCAATGTGGCTCGACCGAGTCGTCGACAAAATCCGAGCCGAGTTTACAGGCCGGCTGACACTGAATGAGTTGAGCGTCGAGGCGGGAGTTCATCCTGTCCATCTTTCGAGAGTGTTCCGCCGATTGATTGGTCAAGGAATTGGGGAGTATGTCCATCGGCTCCGCATTCGGACCGCATGTGAGCAGATGCTTCAATTCGAGAGACCGATCGCGGAGATTGGACTGGCTGCCGGCTTCGCCGACCAGAGCCACTTTACCCGCGCATTCCGGAAGTGGACCGGGATGAGCCCAGCGCGCTTCCGGGGAATGATCGGTGAGCGGGTGCCGTCGACGCTTGCGGGCTTGCCACTTGCCGGATGAGGGCGAAAAAGCCGTTTTACGTTCTCTTTCGGCAGCTATTTCCCGAACACCGGATAATGGCTTGCGGTCCCCATCAAGAACAGCATCGGAAACGACAGCCAGAAATTCGCTCTCGACATGAGGAAAGCCTGCCGCGCCATGCCCTTGGCTTTGTCCGGCATGGGCGTGCCATTGGCAGCGTTGGCGGCGGTCCACTGGATGATCCGCTTCTGGATGCGCCAGATCACGCCCCAGACGTTGAGCATCATCATCCATCCCATGCCGCCGCCAAGGCCAATGGCAAGCAAGCGATTGCTCTCCCATCCGAAGCTGTTCAGGTGCAGAAAGGCGGCCGAGGCGGCAAGCACGATCACGATGTAGATCACAGCCAGCACCGGGCCTTTATCGAGGGCGCCTTTTCCGGGAATCAAGCAGGCGTACATCAGGCCCCAGGCGACGGTCCAGATGAGGAAGAATGTCCCAAAGACATGTCCGGCCGAACCACCTCCGTTGCGCGCGTCCGCGCCGACCACGGTTCCCCAATACGCTAATCCCATGAGCACGGTCAGCACGGAAGCGTAGCGGAACCACCACAAAGCGCGCGTCATCAGGTCGGGCAGAACTTTGCCCCTCGTCGCCGGGTCGAGGCCTTTCATGAAGGGAACGTTAACCAGATTAAAAAAATACAGCAGGCCGATCCAGGTGATTCCACCCACAAAGTGCAACCAACGAAACATCATGAGGAGGTTTGTATTGATGTCGGTTGGCAAGTTGATGTTCAAGAAGGGCTCCTTGTAGCAAACGCTCCAAATGATGCGGTTTTGAAACTAATGATTGTAGATAACCGGCGCTGGAAATGATAGCCGATTGCGGGCTTGTTCGCATTTTGTAACGGCGTGAATTTAGTTGCCGGGGATGTTGAAAAGCGTGGGACAAGGCCGTATTGTAGGAGCCAACAAAAACGGGCGCAGCCGCGATTGCCCTTCCCCAAGCTCAACACGCGGCTTCGCAACGGCAGGAAAAGGAGATCGGCATGGAAGCTAAGCCGGCACAACAGAATATCCAGGATTCCTTCCTTAACACAGCACGCAAGGAGAGGCACAACATCACGATCTATCTGGTCAGTGGAGTCAAGTTGACGGGCCGGATTCGATCGTTCGACAAGTATTCGGTGGTCCTTGAAACCAGCAATCAGGAACAACTCATCTTTAAGCATGCGATCTCGACGGTCGTGATTGCCCGCGCGGCACACAGCCACGGCGAGGGAAAACCCGCCGCGGTTGCAACCATCGGCGAACCTCCAGTTCCAGGCTCCGGCACGCAAGGATAAGGAGTGAAGGATAAAAGACAGATAAAATAAGCATTGCGTGCCGAAAGACAATTCCAGAAGCAGAGACCGTAGCAGTTCCCGGAACGAGCCCAAGGCAGTACTGAATCCATCGGAACGGCGGGAACGCGCGTTTCTTGTCGGGGTCGAGTTGCGCACGCGGGGCCGGGCCGGAAAGGCAAACGGAACAGCGATCACGGGCGGCGCGCAGGCGGCGCGCGACCACGCCACGAGCATCGCTTCCGGGCGGCGCGCGGATTGCCCCGATTTCAGTCCCGAGGAGTCGCTCGACGAATTGCGCTCGCTGGCCACAAGCGCGGGGGCAGAAATCGCCGGCGAATTCATGCAGCATCGCGACCGTCCTGACCCTGCCACGCTCATCGGTAAGGGCAAGCTGGAAGAAATCGCGGGCGCATCGGCGTCGGTCTCCGCCGACGTGATCCTTTTCGACCATGACCTCTCGCCGTCGCAGCAGCGCAACATCGAGCGCGTGGTCGAGACGCGCGTCATCGACCGGACCCAACTGATCCTCGACATATTCGCGAAACACGCGCGCACCCGTGAAGGCCAGCTGCAGGTCGAGCTCGCGCAGCTCGAATACATGCTTCCCCGCCTTGCGGGACGTGGCATCGAGATGTCGCAACTTGGCGGCGGCATCGGCACCCGCGGACCGGGCGAAACGCAGCTTGAGACCGACCGGCGCAAAATCTACCGCCGCATCCGGCACGTGAAGCAGCAGATCGAAAATGTTCGCCGTATTCGCGCTCAACAGCGGCAGCGCCGCGAGTCGATTCCTGTCGCCACGGTAGCGCTGGTTGGCTACACGAATGCGGGCAAGTCAACTCTGTTTAATGCGCTTACCAACGCCAACGTTCTTTCGTCGCCGCGCATGTTCGCCACGCTCGATCCGACGCTGCGCAGCGCTGACCTTCCTTCGAAACGCCGAATCGTTTTGTCGGATACAGTCGGCTTCATCCGTCATCTGCCGCACACGCTTGTCTCCGCTTTTCGCGCCACGCTCGAAGAGGTGCAGCGCGCCACGCTCGTGCTCCAGGTCTCCGACGCCAGCAGCCCAGTTTCGTCCGAGCAGGACGCGCAGGTCGAAAGCGTGCTCAAAGAACTGGAAGCCGACAAGAAGCCGCGCCTGCGGGTGATGAACAAAATCGATTTGCTGCCTCCGAAGCAGCGCGAGTCGCTGCGCGACGATCCGCAAACCATCCACGTCTCGGCGATGAAGGGCATCGGCCTGACCACTCTACTCGATCGCATCGACGCGGCTCTGGAAGAAGACCGCCCCAGCCGGGTTCGCCTGCGTGTTCCGCAGAAAGAAGGGAAGGCGCTGGCCATGCTGGAGGCTCGCGCCCGCATCTACTCGCGCGCGTATCAGGATGGGTTGGTGGAACTGGAGGCCGACGCGCCGGAGTCGCTGCTGCGGAGAATGCGGGAGTGGGTGGTGGAGTGAAGCGGGCGGCAGACTCCGCTTTACAACACGAAGCGGCCCTATGAAATCAGGTCACATTCCTTGTTTCAGCGCATTGTGTGGACATCCATGCGCTGTTGAGCGTTCCATCCCTACACCCAGACTTCCGTCACCTTCCCCTGTGATTTTTGTTACCAAACAAAGCCCCAACATCACCGCGCATCCTCGACCGACGATATAGACTCAAATAACGGGAGCACATCCATGTCGACCGCCTGGACTTCGCGCTACGCGCAACGCCTGAAAGGTGTTCACAGCTCTGCTATTCGCGAGCTTCTCAAAATCACGCAAAAGCCGGAAATCATTTCCTTTGCCGGCGGTCTGCCTGCGCCCGACGTTTTCCCGGTGGAGCGCTTCCGCGAAGCGTGCAGAAATGTGCTCGACAAGAATGCGAAGGCAGCGCTCCAGTATGGCGCGACCGAAGGTTACGAGCCGTTGCGCGAAATGATTGCGCGGCATACTTCAAGCTACGGGGTGAAGGCAAAACCGGAGCACGTGCTGATTACGTCCGGCTCGCAACAGGCACTCGACCTGATCGGCAAGTTGCTGATTAATCCCGGCGATCGTGTGCTGGTGGAGGCGCCCACCTATCTCGGCGCGCTGCAGGCGTTCAATGTGTACGGAGCGGAGTACCTCTGCGTACCGAGCGACAACGACGGCCTGCGTACCGACCTGCTCGAAGATCCGCTGCGTTCCGGGCCAAAATTCATGTACGTCCTGCCGAATTTTCAGAATCCTGGCGGCACGACATTGGCGGAAGGCCGGCGTCATGAACTCGTGCTGCTGGCCGAGCGGTATGGCATTCCAATCATCGAAGATGACCCCTACGGCCAGCTACGTTACGAAGGCGAGCATCTGCCTCCACTGGTGGTGCTCGATCGAGAGAACCTACGGCGTGACCGCGGCTATTCGCTGGGCAACGTGATTTACCTGAGCACCTTCTCGAAGACGCTGTCTCCCGGATTGCGCATGGGATGGATTGTGGCCCCGCCGGAAGTCATCACCAAACTGGTTCACCTGAAGCAGGGAGCCGATCTGCATACCTCCACGTTCGGGCAGATGGTGGCTTACGAAGTGGCGAAGGACGGCTTCTTGAACGAGCACATCAAGGTGATCCGCCGCGTGTATGGCGAGCGGCGCGATGTGATGCTCCAGGCGCTGGAGGAGTATTTCCCGCCCGAAGTGAGCTGGACTCGTCCGCTCGGCGGGCTGTTCCTGTGGGTGACACTGCCCGAGGGAATGGATTCGCATCGGTTGTTCGAAGCGGCGCTCAAAGAGAATGTCGCGTTTGTTCCGGGAGATTCGTTCTACTCCGGCAATGGATTTGCCAGCGAAGGGCTGCGCCACTTCCGTCTGAATTTCTCGAACGCTCAACCGGACCAGATCCGAGAAGGCGTTCGCCGTCTGTCGGTGGCGATCAAGAACCAGATGGCCGGGTTAAATCCCCAGCCTGTAGCGGGTTAGCGGGGGGGGTAGGAGGTCCTTCGACTCGGCGGGAAGTATCGCCTTGCGGGCTTCCTGCTTCGCTCAGGATGACATCGGTTTTGCGTTGTCCGCTGCGTTCTTACCGGCGCTCCCTCTCTTCCGTTCTCTCTTCCCCCTTCTCGCGCGGCGTGGAATATATCCCGCTCCCCGCAGTTATAGAAGCAATGGCAGCAAACGCGGCCGGCTCCAGGCCATGTAAACTGTTCGCCTGTGGGTGAGCGTTGTGGCGATACCGGGTCGTTTGAGCATTTGGCGATGCCGCTTTTCGCCCGGCTTTACAACTTCGCCCACTGGCTCACGCAGGACCGCGCTTCGGCGGAGGACCTGGTGCAGGAAACCTACATGAAAGCGCTGCGGGGTTTTTCCTCGTTCCGCCAGGGAACAAACTTCCGCGCCTGGATATACAAGATCCTGCGCAACACGTTTCTGACGTCGCAGGCGGGACTGAAAGCGGGAGTCTCAGTCTCGCTCGACGACGAGGAGGAGAAGATCGTCGAGCCATCCGTTCCAGATACCCCGGAATCAGTTCTTCTGGCACGCGTGGAGCAGGAGACGATTCAGCAGGCTCTGGAAGAATTGCCGATGAAATTTCGCGAGATCATCCTGCTGTGCGATTCGGAGGAGATGAGCTACCAGGAGATCGCCGACACTCTGGCGGTTCCGATTGGCACTGTCATGTCACGCCTCTCCCGCGCGCGAAAAGCCATGCGTGAATTGCTAACCGTCAGGCTTCAGGGAGCTCAGCGATGACCTGCGACGAGACCCGGCAAAAACTCGATGCGTACGTCGATGGCGCCGGTTCGCCCGCGGAACTGGCCGCTTTTGAGGACCATGTCCGCGGCTGCCCCGCCTGTGCCGCCGATGCCATTCGCCGCATGCAGATGAAGCGCCTGACCCGCGCTGCGGCTGCCCGCTATACTCCTTCGCCCGAGTTCCGCGCGCGCCTCGAAAAAAGTATCCAGTCAAAACGGCCGCCCGGTTGGACCTTTGGCTGGATGCCGAGATTCGCTGCCGCTGCGGTTCTTCTCGTGCTGCTGGGTCTCGGAGCGACGCTTTGGATTCGCCACTCCAACCGCGAGGAAGCCTTCGCCGAACTCGTCGACCTGCACGTAGCAACCCTGGCGAGTGCGAATCCCGTCGATGTCGTCTCCACTGATCGTCACACAGTGAAACCGTGGTTTCAGGGCAAGCTCCCGTTCACATTTAATCTGCCCGAACTCCAAAATTCGTCCTTCAAGTTAATCGGAGGGCGCGTCGCCTACTTCGAGCAGAATCCCGCCGCGCAACTCCTATTCCAGATCCGTAACCACGATCTTTCTGTCTTCATCCTTCAGGACCGCCCGGGAATGTTCCCGATCGGCATGGGGAGCACAGCCCGCGAGCTCGCTTTTAACATGGAAACCTGGACGGACGGGGGATTGCGCTACATCATCGTCAGCGATGTCGCTCCGTCGGATGTCCACGACCTCACGCTCCTGCTGAAGTCTGCGAGATGACGACGCCTTACTCTTCGTGGGATTTGTTCTGGGAGTTTTGGCGATGCTCTTAGGCGGAAGCTGCCCTCCATCTCACAAAGGCTGAAGGGTAACCCGCTGCCCGTTGCGCGAGTTTTTAACCGGATCGGGTGCAGCGGTCCAGATCGCAAGAACCGAGGATGCCGGAACGGCCAAGTCAGCCTTTTCCGAACGGATCCTCCAGCGACGGACTCTGCGGCGTGAACAATTCAGCTCCATTCTCAAGAATGTGCATGTCATCTTCGAGACGAACGCCGAACTCGCCGCGAATATAGACTCCCGGCTCGTCGCTGAACGTCATCTGCGGCTGGAGCTTTGTCGTGTTGCCGCGCACCAAGTAAGGCCATTCGTGCCCGTCCATGCCCATGCCATGGCCGACACGATGCGTGAAGTATTTGTAGTCCGGGCCGTATCCTGCATCGCTGATTACCTTTCGCGCCGCGGCATCGACCGACCCGGCTTCCACTCCGGGTTTTGCGGTTGCGAGCGCGGCGCTTTGGGCGCGATGAACGATATCGAAAACCTGTTTCATCTTGTCGCTCGCCTTGCCGAGAACGTAGGTACGCGAGATATCCGACGCGTAGCCTTCCACCGAGCAACCGCC
>Ga0335080_10005938_pt1 | contig 12618 bp, 10 predicted proteins | sample Lox_Sample_34_FD_206720 | JGI IMG/M metagenome (GOLD analysis project Ga0335080, IMG submission 206720) | Soil microbial communities from Loxahatchee National Wildlife Refuge, Florida, United States - Lox_Sample_3.4 | ecosystem: Environmental > Terrestrial > Soil > Wetlands | place: USA...
GGGCGTTACGTCGAAACAGGTGTCCGGGCACTGCAGCCAGCACAGCGTGCACTTGATGCAGGTATCGAAGTTCACCACTGGCCGCATGGTGCGCGTGCTGAACTTCTTGAAGGTCGGGTTGCGGTCCGGGCGATAGCCGCCCATCACGTGCGTGCCCGGGTCCTCCATCTGCTTGCCGGTCGAGATGCACGGAATGGCCACGCCTTCGCCCATCTCGTGCCATTTGGGCAGGTCGAACTTGTAAGGCGTCTCAGGATTGCCTTGCGTGGGACGAACCGTTGTGCTCGAGAAGCGCTCATAGGCGCGCTCGGCCGAGCTGACCTTCACCGGATCGTGCCATTCGTCGAGAATCACTTTCTTTAGCGACTTCAGCGTGAACAGCTCGGGCAGGACGCGGGCAATCGCGCCCAGAATGCGCACGTCCGTGTGGTCATCTTTATAGACCCACAATCCCGAGAAGCTGGGCGTGCCCTTCACGATACAGAGTTCGTAAGGATGCTCCTTGCGGTGCGCCATGGCGATAAGCGCCTCCGGCGTTTCGCGCGAGGTCACGATGAGCGTTCCGCCAGGTTTGACCTTCTGGTTGACCGGCTGCAGGCCGTACCATGCCCACGATTCCACGCCCTTCAACAGCGTGTCATCCACGGAGATGGTGATGTCGACTTGCTGCGGCTCGTACTTGGCCATGCCTTGCTCGAGCGTCTCCTGGTCGCTGCCCACGATGGCGAAGCTCTTGGCGGGAATGCCATTGCGCTCCGGGCTGTCGCTGTAGCGCCCGAACGAGATGCCGGGTTTGCCTTCCTCGTGGGCCGCCAGCACGATGCCGCGGCTCAGATTCTTGGCCAGTGTCTTCTGGAAAATCCCGCGATAGATGATCTCAACCGCGAATAACCTGCCCATCGAAAACCTCCGTTGTTAGTTCCTTCGCCGCCGCGGCGAAAGTCGTTCCTCAAGACCGGTTCAATACGATTTCGGAAACCTCTTCTATATGCCGGCGCATGGCCATCTCCGCCGCCACCGCATCGTGGCGCTTGATGGCCGACAAGATCCGCCGGTGGCCGGCCACGGACTTCTGCGGCCGTCCCTCCACCTGCAACGAACGCTCGCGCGTTTCGCGCAGCAAGTCCATCAGCACGTCCAGCACCTTCAACACCACGCTGTTGTCGGAAGCCAGCGCGATGGTGTAGTGGAACTCGTTGTCTTCCTCGATGGCCGGGTCGCCGCGCCGCAGCTTTTCATCCTGGCGGTGCAGGATGTCCTCCAATTCCGCCAGATCGTTGGCCGAGGCATGCGTGGCCGCGCGCGCCGCCAGTGCCGGCTCCAGCATCTTGCGCACGTCGAGCAGCTCCACCACCAGCTTCCGCTTTTGCGATAACGCCGTCGTCAGCGGCGCAATCAGCGCATCCGCGGAGACCTCGCGCACTACCGTGCCCGAGCCCTGCCTCGGTTCGACCATGCCAATCAGTTCCAGCCGGCGAATCGCGTCGCGGATGGAACTGCGGCTCACGCCGAAGCTCTCCGCCAACTCGCGCTCCGGAGGCAGCATGTCGCCGGGCTTCATGCTCTCGGCAATGAACTGCTCCAACCGCCGCGCCACTTCCTCGTAAACCTTGTTGCGGCGGATGGTTTCGAATTCTGGTTTGACGGTAGCGCTCACGATTCGCTGGTAAGAGGTCCAATCACCAGACCATTGGTCTAATTAACGGACCAATTGTACACCCACGTGTCAAGTGGTTTCTTGGGGGAAGGCCTGAGTTGCCCCCGTCACGGTTGCAACCGCCGCGTCTAATCCACTAAAACAGAGGCAGCCGCTTGCAACCGGGTCCCACACATCCGCCGATGGCCAAGCACCTCACTGCCTGGACGCTGTGCCTCGTTTTGCTGCTGGCCGCGTCTGACACTGCGCCTCGTCTGGCCGCTGCTCCCGCGCCCCAGCACGGAGTCAGCGAACTCCAGCAGCTACTCATCAAGCTGCATACCACGGCGCGGCTGATGCACACAGTCGCCCATCCCGATGACGAAGACGGCGGCATGCTGGTGCTGGAGGCGCGCGGCGAAGGCGTAGCTGCCGTGCAACTCACCCTGACCCGCGGCGAAGGCGGACAGAACCGCATGGGCAGCAACCTCTTTGACGAACTGGGTGTACTGCGCACGCTCGAATTGCTGGCTGCGGATCAGTACTACGACGTGGAGCAGCGCTTCGCGCGCGTCGCGGACTTTGGCTACTCGAAGACCGCGGATGAAACTTTCGACAAGTGGCACGGCCACGACGTTGCCCTTTCCGACATGGTGCGCGTGATCCGCACGTTTCGGCCGGATGTAATCGTTTCCCGCTTTCAGGGAACCGATCGCGACGGCCACGGCAACCATCAGGCCAGCGGCATTCTTACACGTGAGGCTTTCCGCGCCGCCGCCGATCCCGGACGCTTTCCGGAGCAGATCGGCGAGGGTCTTGAACCCTGGCAGGCCCAGAAGCTCTACGTCCGCGGCGGAAGCGACGATTACACGCTCGCGCTCGACACCGGCGCTTACTCGCCTGTGCTCGGGATGAGCTTCGCGCAGTATGCCATGCAGGGATTGCGGCACCAGCTCTCGCAAGGCGCAGGCGAATGGCAGCTCTCCTCGCGGCCGCACGTTTCCTATTACAAGCTGATCGATTCCGAGCTTCCGCCGTCGCACGAGGGTCAGCATGCTCGGCCGCCAAACAAAGACAGTTCGGCGGCCGAGCATGAGCGCGATTTCTTCGATGGCATCGATACCACGCTGCCAGGCCTGGCCGACCGCATCGGCGACGAGCAGTCGAAGGTGCTTTTCCTGCGCGGGTCGTTGAATGCCATCAAGGACCACGTGGACGAGGCTACGCACCTGATCCCCGGCCCTTCATCGAGCCTGGCGGCGCCTTTGCTTGCGGGCGAAGAGCAGACCACCGAACTGATCGGCCAGATCGAGAGTTCTGACTTGTCGCCCACGGCGAAGTCCGAGCTGCTGGTCAACCTGCGCACCAAGCGCGAGCAGTTTCAGCTCGCTGCCGGCCTTGCCCTGGGGCTCGAGCTGCACGTTTCAACCACTCCCGCCGGCAACGGAATGCTGGTGCCGGGGCAGAGCGTTCGCGTACAGGCCGAGGTCCATAACTCTGGAGACGAGCCTGTGCTGGTTCAGCAGATCGCGCTGGATCTTCCCAAGGGCTGGACTGCGCCTCCGGTCTGGATTCGCTCCGCGCGACTGAAACCCGGTGATAGTGCTTCGGCAGCCTTCACTGTGAAGGTGTCGCCGGACGCGGAGCTGACGCGTCCTTACTGGCACCGCGACGATCCCGAAGCCGATACCATCTACGAAATTGACGATCCCCGCTACGCCACTCTTCCCTTCCCGCCGCCGCCGGTGGCAGCGCACGCTACGTTCGTTTTCGGCGCGCATCACGGCATCGTGCGGGCAGTAGCGCGCGCGGGAACAGCCGACAACAGTCCCACGCTGGCGGTGGTTCCGGCTTTTTCTGTCATCATGGCGCCGCGTACGCGCGTGGTGCCCGCCGATCGCACTTCGCCCACGCAAGTGACGGTCGACATTCGCAGCTACGTTGCTGCCAGCGAAGCCAGCGTCAGCTTGCGCGCGCCGCAAGGCTGGATCGTTTCGCCCGAGTCCGCTCCGATGCGCTTCGAACACAGCGGCCAGGAACAGAAGTTTAGTTTCAAGCTGAGCCCGCCGGGCGGAGCTCATCTTGCCGGGAAAATTCCGCTGCGGGCGACGCTCGAGGCGGCTGGCCGGCAGTACAGCGAAAGTTTCAGCGTCGTCACCGGCGAAGATCTGGGCACCTCCTATTACTATCAGCCGGCGGTCGAGCAATTGGCCACGGTCGAGGTGAACGTGCCCGATGGTTTGAAGGTCGGCTACATCATGGGCGCGGGCGACGACATTCCCACGGTGCTGCGCGAGTTGGGCCTTAGCGTAGAGATGATCACACCCGAGCAGCTCGCCAACGGCGGCCTGCAGCGCTTCGATACCGTCATTCTTGGCATCCGCGCTTACGACACCCGCCCCGACGTTCGCCAGTACAACCGCCGCCTGCTCGAATTCGTCGACCGCGGCGGCACGCTGCTGGTTCAGTACAACACCAACCCCGAGCAGTTCAACGCCGGCAATTTCACGCCATACCCCGCCGAACTCAGCCACGACCGCGTCAGCGTGGAAGAGGCGCCGGTCACGTTGCTGGAACCCTACGACCGCTTATTTCGCTTCCCGAACGCGATTACCGAAAAAGATTTCGACGGCTGGGTGCAGGAGCGTGGTCTCTACTTCATGGACAAGTGGGATGACCATTATCGGCCGTTACTTTCCTGCGCCGATCCCGGCGAGCCGGCGCGCGAAGGCGGCCTGCTGCGCGCCCGCTACGGTCGCGGCACCTACATCTATACCGGCTACGCGTTTTTTCGCCAGCTTCCCAATGGGGTCCCGGGAGCGATTCGCCTCTATGTGAATCTGCTGAGCGCCGGCCATGGCAAGCCCTAGCGGCGCTGCGCCGGACCGCGACTCGAGCTTGGTCCGCGGCATAAGCCTGGGATCGGCCACTGCGCTGAACATGATCGACATGATCGGCGTTGGCCCGTTCATCACCATTCCTCTGATCATCAGCGCGGCGGGCGGGCCGCAAGCCATGCTGGGATGGATCCTGGGTGCGGCGCTGGCGCTCTGCGACGGCATGGTATGGGCGGAGCTGGGTGCGGCGATGCCCGGCTCGGGCGGCTCATATCGTTACCTGAAGGAAACCTACGGCCCGTTGCGGCTGGGACGACTGATGTCGTTTCTCTTCGTCTGGCAACTTTCCTTCAGCGCGCCGCTTTCCATCGCCTCCGGCTGCATCGGGCTGGCGCAATATGCGAGCTATCTTGTGCCCTTGCTGGAAAAAACGTACTTGGCGAGGACGCTCTCGGTGCCGCTCCCATTGGTCGGATCGCTGGAAGCGCGCGTGCTGATCAGCCGCGCAACCTTCGTCGCCATCGGGGCCTGCGTGCTTGCTGTCTTGCTGCTCTATCGCCGAATCGGCGTCGTGGGAAGACTCTCGAAGCTGCTTTGGATTGGAGTTCTTGGCACAGTCGCTTGGGTGATCGTCGCCGGGCTCTCCCACTTCGACCCCGCCCGCGCCTTCGCCTTCCCTGCCGGCGCCTTCCATCTCGACTACGGATTCTTCGCTGGCCTGGGATCGGCGCTGCTCATCGCAACCTACGATTATTGGGGCTACTACAACGTCTGCTTTCTCGGTGATGAGGTCAGGGACCCGGCACGTACCATTCCGCGTGCTCTGGTCTATTCCATTCTCGCGGTCGCCGCGATCTACCTGGTGATGAACATCAGCATTCTGGGCGTGGTGCCCTGGAGAGACCTGGCCGCGGCGGGAAGAACTGAAACGCGCTTTTACGTGGTGTCGCTGATGATGCAGCGCCTGTACGGAAGCTGGGCGGGATCGGTAGTAACGCTGCTGGTGATGTGGACGGCCTTTGCCTCCGTCTTCTCGCTGCTGCTCGGCTACTCGCGCGTGCCCTACGCGGCCGCGCTCGACGGCAATTACTTTCGCGGCTTTGGCCGCGTGCACCCGGCTGGCCGCTTTCCGCAAGTTTCGCTGCTCGCGCTTGGCATGGTGGCAGCCTGCTTCTGCATGCTGCGACTGGCAGATGTGATCGCAACCCTGGTGGTGATCCGCATCGTGATTCAGTTTCTGGTGCAGGCGGTGGGCTTGCTGATCTTGCGCGCGCGGCATCCCGAAGCGCCGCGGCCGTTCCGCATGTGGCTCTACCCGCTTCCGGCATTGCTGGCGATTCTTGGATTTATCTTCATCCTGATATCGCGCCGGAACTTCTTGAACGAAGTGCGAGATGCGGGGGCAATCCTGATCGCAGGTCTAGTGCTGTTCGCGGTCCGTGCGCGCGTGCGGCACGAGTGGCCGTTTCAAATGAACCAGGATCCCTCGCTGCGCTCGGGATGACAAACGCGCAATCAGTGCGGTTTGCTGTGATCGAACTTTTCGCCCGCCGGGATCGCCACTGCCAGCCGATTTTCTTTGGGGGCAAGCGGACAGGTTGCGTACGGAGTAAACGCACACGGAGGGTTGTAGGCCTTGTTGAAGTCGAGCACTACCTTGCCGTCCTGCACTGCGTCGGTTTCCAGAAAGCGCCCCGAAGGATACGTATCACTCTTGCTGGTGGCATCGCTGAACACGATGAACAGCCCTTTGGCCGCATCCCCACCCAGCGCCGTCAGCTTCAACGTTTGCCCGTTAAGCGTGAACTGCACTTCTCCGGGAATGGTTTCGTGGCTGACATCCCCGAGCACGTTCGGGACATCGACGGTCCGCTTGCCGTCCGACGGAACCCAGGTGCCGGTAACGCGATAGGTCGTGTCGATGGGGAAAAACTGCAATGAACTGAAGCTGCGCAGCGCCGGATTCCGCAGGTCTTTAAGGCGAATGCCGACCCGCTCGCCACGCCTGATCACGTGCATGCGCAACCGGCCCAGCGCTACCACCGTCGCCTTGCCCGACGTGTCGGGTTGCAGCTTGGCTGTCATCACCGGCTTGTCATCGATGGTCGCCGCCGCACCGGGGTCCATCTTCAGGGTTACTTCGTCAGCGCTGAGTTCGAAAACTCCGGCTTTCGCCGGTGCCGTTCCCGCGGGCAGCACGATGGCATTCGCCGATCCAGTGCCGAATGAGTTCGCTCCCGGCTTCAGCCAAAAGAGTCCCGCCAGCACCAGCCAGTTCGACTTCAGGTCTTTGATCTCTTCCGCGCGGAACTTCTCAACTTCGCGCTGGTAGACGGCGTCAACGTGCCCGACCGCGCCCTGGGAAAAAGCGGCCTGAGCCAAGCCGACGATTGCCAGCACGAAAACAACCGCGCGCATTTTTCTGTGGCTACGCATATTCGCGGGGATCCGGCAGAGCTTCCAGGCTGCGCCCTCCAAAAACATTTTCGAACTCGCGGACAAGGTCCGCATGAATAAGCCCGTTGCTGGCAAGAACGTTGCGGTCGGCAAGGCGGAACGGTTGCCCGTGGAAGCCGGTGATCTCGCCCCCAGCCTCCTTCACCAGCACTACGCCAGCCGCAAGGTCCCAGGGATTGAGGTTGAACTCCCAGAAGCCCTCGAAGCGTCCGCTGGCAACCGAGGCGAGATCGAGCGCCGCCGAGCCCGCACGCCGCACGCCGTGGGTACGCAAGGTAATCTGGTGATAGAAGTGAATGTTGGGATTCTTGTGGCGCTTGTGGCTGGGAAAGCCGGTGGCCACCAGCGATTCCGCCAGCCGCGCGATCTTCGAGACCTGAATGCGGTGCTGGTTCAGGTAAGCGCCGCTTTCCTTCTCCGCCGAGAACATTTCGCCGCGGGTGGGATCGTACACCACGCCCGCGACCAATTCTCCCTTGTGCTCCAGGCCCATGGAAATGCAAAACACCGGAAATCCGTGCGCAAAATTGGTAGTCCCATCCAGCGGATCGACGTACCACTTGTAATCGCTGCCGGTTTCCCGGCGCGCGCCTTCTTCACCCATGACGTCATGCCGCGGGAAGCGCGCCTGCAGGCGATCCATTATCAGGGCTTCAGAGGCGCGATCGGCCGCCGTTACCACATCAGCCTCGCCCTTGTATTCAATCACCACGTGGCGGGCGAAGTAGCCCATTAGCAGCTCGCCGGCCTCGCGAGCGATAGCCTCGGCGGCAGAGACGAACTCCGTGACCCGCTCGCTCACGGCTCGCGCCGAGGCTTGCGGGCGTTGTCCTCGCAGATATAGAGAATCTGGTGCTTGAAGATGAACAGGTTGGGTGCGCCCTCGCGCGTCAGGCGGATCATGTTCTGGTCATAGTACTCGATCCAGCCCTTCACCACGTCGCCGTCGAGCAGCTTGATGCTGACCGGCGTTTGCTTCTCGCCCAGCAACTTCAGATAAGCCGCTTCCTGAAAGGTCTCGTCCGGCGGCGGATTCTTGGGCTTCTTGTGCGTCGGCACCATTGAGGGAGATTGAAACGGCATGGCGACATTGTACACGCTCGGGCGCGTCACTCCGTCTTGCTGGTGTAATAACCGGTGCGGTGGCGGGTGTGCAGCGGCAGCACGAAGTCGTTGTCCGCTGGAGGCGTAACCTTCACCTGCACGCGCCGAAAATCCGAATTGGCGATGCGCTCCCGCGGATAGTAGCCCAGCACGTACTGTGTGCGCAGCTCCTCGCCGATGCGGCGGAAAGCACGGTCGATCGCTTGCGGTGAATCGGCATAGTAGTATTTGCCCCCGGTGTCTTCCGACATCTGGATGAGCGCGTGCTCGCCACCGGTGTTGCGGCCGGCGCTGGCTTCAATCGGCACCATGATGACGCTGTACATCAGCGCGTCAGCCTGCTGCGCCTCGCGCAGTGCCTCGCGATAGTTCACCTGGCTCATGGTGTCGCCGCCATCGGTGATCACCACCAGCACCTTTCTTCCCTGCCGGCGGATGAGCGATTGCGAGCCAAGATAGACGGCATCGAACAATGCGGTTGCCGCTCCCACGTGCACCCGTGCGATGCCCTGGTCCACGCGATGCAAATCTGAGGTGAAGGGCACCAGTTCCGTCACGATCTCGCTGAACTGATACAGCGCCAGCGAATCCTGCGGCCGCAGCACGGAGTGCGCAAAAGCGCGGGCGGCGTCGAGCTCCAGCTTGAGGTCCTTGCGCGTGCTCAGGCTGGCGTCGATGGCCAGCACAATCGAGAGGGGCAGAGCGGACTCCCGGTCGAAGACGGCCAGCTTCTGCGGGATGCCATCCTCGCGCACTTCGAAGTTGTCTTTGGCGAGGCTTGCCACCGGAGCGCCGCGATCGTCAGTCACGCTGACGGAAACACTCACCAGCTTCACGTCCACGCGGTAGGTGGGCGTCTTGTCGGCTGGCTGGGCAGGGCGCGGGGAGGGCGCAGCGATTTGCGCGCAAGCGACCGCCGTCAGGCCGGCTAGAGCCAGCACAGCTTTGCTCAATCGTTTCACAGGAGAGCTGTTCACTTGGATGCAGGCGGAGCGCTCAGCGTTCCTCCCGCCGTAGGAATATCGTCGGGAAACGGCTCGCCATCGGCCCAGACCGCGCCGTCTTCAAAATACTCCTTCTTCCAGATGGGCACGGTTTTTTTCAGAGTATCGATGAGCCAGCGGCAGGCCTCAAAAGCCGCGGCGCGGTGGGCCGAAGCAACGACAATCAAAACGCTGGTTTCGCTGTGTTGCAGCCGCCCCAAGCGATGCACGAGCACAACCTCGCGAATCTGGAAGCGTTGCAGGGCTTCCGCAGCCAGGCCCTCCAGCTTGCGGCCCGCCATGGGCTCGTACGCTTCGTAATCGAGATACAGCGTTCGGCGGCCGCGCGTTTGGTCGCGCACAATGCCTTCGAACACAACCACCGCTCCATCCTGCGGCTGCTTGATTTCCGCCAGGACCGTTTCCGTCGCAATGCGGTCGCGCACCAGCGCACCATGCGTCTTCCCTCCGCTCACCGGCGGCAGCAATGCGACCTCATCCTTGTCATGCAATGCCGCGTCCGGCGAGGCATATTCCTGATTGATCGAGAGCGCAATTGCCGGCAGAAAGCTCTTTAACCGCGGAATCGAGGCCTCGTAGTGGTTCAGTAGATCAGCCAGGTGCGCACCCTCCGGCAGCGTAAGCGCTTCATCGCTGCGGCCCATCAAGTCACGCAGCGCGCCGAAAAACAGAACTTTCACCCGCATGCGTGAAGGATAAATGTTTTTGCGAAGATTTGGGCGGTGGCTGTAATCTGCGTCATCCCATTGCGTGACGGCCGTCATATGCCTCAGTGACCACGCAATTTCACACAGAAAATGAAATCGTGAGTGCCATAACAATGACTGTAAAGGTTTGTAAATAACTTTGAACGCTGGTTGGGCGCAGCCTATAACTGCTTTGGATTTCCGGACCCGCCGTTCCGTTGCAGTCTGGCCTCCCCTGCCGGATTTCCGTGCTGCCTTCTGCCAGGTGATGCGCGGCAACTACAAAGCGAAGCATCCGGACCGCGCGCGGTGTTTTCCGCAGTTATGCGGATGCCAACGCAAATCATGACATCCTTCAAACAACTCAACCGATCGATGACAAGCTTTGGTTTTCACGGGCCCCGCTTACATATTTCTCATACTTCACGGAGAGAACGAATGCGGACGTTGAAGCTGTTTCTCCTTCTCACCTTCATCCTCGCAGTCGCGTGGATGTTCGTGGCCGCGGAAGACACCGAAATGAAAGGGGAGGAAACCCATTTCGGCGGTGTCGGCATAAATATGCGGCTGGTAGGCTACAACGACCTTCAGGGCCGGCCCTCCTACATGCCCCACGTACAGAAGCAAGGCAATCGTTACATTCTCTATGCGAGTGAGCACGTCGGAACCGGCACGTACCTGAACCCCCAGAACGGCAAGATGGAGTATGACGGCACCTCCATCATCGATGTCACGAATCCTTATCATCCGATCTACCTGCACCATCTTCCCAGCCTTTATGGAACTCCTAACAACGAACGGCGCCACGTGCGCGTGTGCGCGGGCGACGATCTGCCCGGGAAGCTGTATCCCGGCAAGTTCTTCATGGTGGGCAGCGACGGCCAGGTGAGCCACACTCTGTGGGATGTCACCGATCCTGCGAATCCTGTGCTCATCAGCAAGCTGCTCGACAACCTGACGTACACGCACAAGGAATCCTGGGACTGCACCTCCGGCTACATCGCCATGCCGAAGAGCTCGTCGACGTGGAAGTCGACCGGCGCGGCGTGCACGGCGCCCACCGGCTGCAACATCGCCATCTTCGACCTGCATGATCCCTACAACCCGAAATACATCACCGATTGGGGGCTGGTCGGCCAGGCTCCAGGCTCTACCGTAACGCCGGTGCCTGCCATGGTGCATGAGACGGTGATCTCTACCGATCCTGTCTATGGCACGCGGCTTTACGGCGCGTACGGAATTTCCGTAAGCGGCGATGGCTGGGTACAGGTGGCTGACGTGGCCAAGATCGTCGCCCTCGGGCATCCCGTGGCCACTGACGCCGACATCAAAGCGGCGCAGATTGGCGCTGCCAAAATGTCGTATGAGTTCGGCGTGCATTCCTTCTGGCCATGGCTGCACATTGCTGTGCCGGACTTCGCCGAGAACTATCCGGCTGCGGCTGGCCCGGTTCCCGGCAACACCAATCCCGTGGTGCAGGACTTCGGTCTGGCCTCGACGGAAGGCACCAACAACGGCTGCGTCGGCTGGCGCGCGATCGCATGGGTGGTGGACCTGAACTACCCGAGCGAACCGCAGGTCGTGGCCAACATGAACGTCAAAGCCCTGCAAGGTAAGGGAGAGTTTGATTTCTGCGCCAACGATGCCCGCTTCGGCTCGCACGGCATCAGCGAAGACCTCTATGCTCCCTTTAAGGGCCGCTTCAACGCTATTGCCTGGTTCTCGGGTGGAGTGCATGTCTTCGACCTGCGCGATCCCTTCAACCCCAAGCAAGTCGCCTGGTTCGTTCCCAACACCAATCAGAACACGGAGCAGAATTGCGCTACCCGCAATGGCGTGACCTCATGCAGTTACACCATTGGGACCAACAATGCTGCAACCGATGATCGCGGCTTTGTATACGTTGTCGATCGCTACGGCGCTGGCACCCACATTCTGGAGCTGACGGGCAAAGCCAGGGAAGCCGTGTTCGGCAAGGACGAACACCACCACGATCACTGATCGCCGGCCGCCCAGGATCTTCCGAGGACCGCGCTCCGGAAAATCCTGGCGAACGCGGCCCCTTGGACGCCGGGCGAATGCCCGGCGTCCGAGGGCTCAATGGATAGGCCCATTGCTGAAAAAGGTTAAGACCATGCAACGCACATTGTTTGGCAGAATTCTTCGTCATAGCCTGGGAGCTGCCGTACTGCTTTCGCTTGCTACATGTTTGCCCGCGCAGCCCTCCCCGAATTCTTCGGAAGTTGCACACCGCGTGAAAAAATCTGTCCACGCGGCGAAGCAGCCGGAGGCGCCAATCCCGCAGACGCCGATTCCTGCGGCTCCGTTGACGCTGGAGCAGCTCCCGGCCCAGCCTCCGCTGGTGAGCTATCAGGCCGGGCAGCTAACAATCGACTCGCAGAACTCGATGTTCACCGACGTGCTGAAGACCGCTTGCGGGCAGATCGGCGCGCAACTCGACCTGCCTGCGAGTGCGGCCGACGAACGCGTGGCCGTGCATCTTACTGGAACAGCGCGCGAGACCTTGTCCGCCCTGCTCGACGGCTCCAATCTCGACTACATCATTGTGGGGTCGCCCGATAATCCCGAGCACATCGAGAGGCTGATTCTTACCTTGCGTCGCGAGGGAAGCGGCAAGGGACCAACACTCGCCACGGCAAGCCCTCCCGCGACTCCTCAGCCGGTGGTGGCCGCACTTCCCCCGCCGACATTCCAGGACTCTGAAATCCCGGCAGCGCCGGCCCAGGCCGCCGCGCAGTTGCCAACTCCCTCTCCACCCAGCCGGCCGGGGTCAACGAATCTGGCGCCGGGCAACCAGCTCGATTGCGCCGACATGGGGCTGCCTCCCAACTGCCAAATGCAACGATGAAAAAAGTTTTCGCGGAGCCGAAAAT
>Ga0335080_10005939_pt1 | contig 12618 bp, 12 predicted proteins | sample Lox_Sample_34_FD_206720 | JGI IMG/M metagenome (GOLD analysis project Ga0335080, IMG submission 206720) | Soil microbial communities from Loxahatchee National Wildlife Refuge, Florida, United States - Lox_Sample_3.4 | ecosystem: Environmental > Terrestrial > Soil > Wetlands | place: USA...
GCCCCGAAAGGCTTGCCCAGCCCGGCAAGGATGGTGACCACGAAGCTCTTCAACTGGTAAGTAGCTCCCGAGAGGATGGTAAAGGGAAACAGGGTGGAGACCAGCGCGCCGGAGGTCATCGCCAGGGCAATGCCGATGGCGAAGGCGATGGTCAAAATCGCGGTTGAGGAGATGCCCATCAGTTCGGCGGCTTCGCGATTGTCAGCGACGGCGCGAATCGCCTTGCCGGTGCGCGTGCGGTAAAGGAACCACTGCAGCGCCAGCGCGATCAGCAGCGCGGCGAGCGCAGCCGCAATGTGGTTGCCGGTGAAGGTGTAAGCTCCGAGGGTAAGACCTTGCACCGAATAGTTGACGTTATAAGGGCTGGTGCTCCAGATGGCGGTGCCGATGCCGATCACCATCATGTTCACAGCAAAGGTGGAGAGTAGGCTCATGAGCATGGGCCGGCCCACCACCCTGTGCACCGACATCCAGTAAACCATGATCCCCAGCAGCAGGCCGACGCCCATCACCGGCAGGAGCAGCAGGTAGGCCGTGCCGGCATGGAGGGTGTATAGCAGATACATGGCGAACATGCCCAGCGCGATCATGGCGCCGTGGGTGAGGTTGATGACGTCCATCACGCCCCAGATCAGGCTGAGGCCCATGGCTGCGAGGCCGTAAACCGCCCCGACCAGCACGCCATCGATCATGGAGGCAAGAACGCCGGACATAGTCACCTTCAGCGAATCGGGTACAGCGGGTTGGCGCTCTTGTTAGGCAGCGGCCACACCACTTCTTTTGTGAGCTTGCCGGATTTGTCCTTCTGCCACTGCGCCAGAATCATGGAGTGGCCCACCTGCAGGCCGTGCTCGTTGGCCGCGGTGGAGAACTTCGTCCGCCCATAGAAGGTGGTGATGTCGGTGGCATTCAGCGCATCAGCAACTTTGGCGGTGTCGACGCCGCCCGCCTGTTCGATGGCGCGCTGCAGGATCATTCCGCATCCATAGCCGCCAGCCGATTCGTAGCTGGGAGGCGTGTTGTACTTCGCCGCATAGGCTTTAGCGAAATCCGCGCCGCTGGGGCCGTATTGCGCCTTGAAGGTGGATTGCGGCGCCCACTGCGAGGGCACCGTCACTCCGATTGCTGCATCGCCCAGCTCTACCCACTGCGGGCTGTCCGGGGCTACCAGCAGGGTGAGCATCTTCAATGGAACTTTGTGGCCGTAGAGTTGCCGCGCCAGGGTCGAGCCATCGGCATAGTGTCCGCCGCCGAGAAGCACGGTGGCCTTGGAGGCGATCACCTTGTCGATAATGGCGCTGAAGTCGGTGGTGTTGGGCGCGTAGGCTTCGCTGAACACCACGTTGAATCCAAGCTGCTGCGCATAGGCTTTCGCCGGAGTTACCACGGCCACGGAGAAGGAAGCATCCTCATAGACGAAGGCCACCGTGGCTTTGGGGTCCTTGCTTTTCAGTGAATCAAGCGCCACCTTTAGATACTCAGGCGCGGGCGCGAACATCTGGTAGAGGTAGTGGTTGCCGAGGGTGTAAGTCTTGCCTTCGGCTGCGCCGCTGGTGAGCATGATCTTGCCGTACTGCTCGGTCACTACCGCAGCGGTTGCGGTGAGTGGGGAGGAATAAGGGCTGAAGAGGAAGTCCGCCTTGTCTTGCAGGATCATGCGCGTGTAAAGCTGCTGCACGCGCTTGGAATTGGACTCGTCGTCATAACTGGCGAACTGGATCTTGTAGATCTTGCCGCCCGCCTTGATGCCGCCGGCGGCGTTGACCTGGTCACGCCACAGTTCGAAACCGCGATATTGCTCGAGGGAGTCGACATTCAGGGCGCCGGTCTTGGAGACCGTGAACCCGATGGTGATGGTCTGTTGGGCAAAAGCCATGTCCGCCAGACACAGCAGAATTAACCCTATAAGCGCAAGTTGTTTCACGCTCCACCTCGTTCTAAGAAGACGTTTCAATCCGCCGGACAAGCTGATAGCAGGGAACTCGCCTGGGGCAACGGCATTGTTAGCCCAGGTTGTCACCTACGGTCTGTGACGAAAATCACGTCCGAAGGTACATATGCACAAAAATCGCCTCCGCGCGAGACAATTAAGCCCAGGAGAAGATTATGGAACCGTTCCGCCATCATGTTTTCGTTTGTATGCAGGAAAAGCCGGAGGGCGTGACTTCATGCTCCGCCGCATGCTCAAGCGCAGTGCTTGGGGCCTTGTACGGAGAGTTGGGGAAACAAGGACTATCCAGCGGGGTCCAGGTGAGCAGTTGCGGCTGCCTGGGTCTGTGCGATGAAGGGCCCATCGTCATCGTTTATCCCGAAGGCGTGTGGTATCGGAAGGTGACGCCAGGGGACGCTTCCGAAATTGTTCAATCGCACCTGCGCTCCGGCAAACCTGTTTCGCGACTGGTGTGGAACGATGCGCTGGCCATGAAGCAAATGGCGGCCGAGCATACCGAGCAGTATCACGCCATGCTGAAGGCCAAGGATCAGGCCGGCGTGGTGCCCGATGACCTCAACGAACTGATTCGCGGATTCATGTCCAGCCGGGCGGTGCTGACTGGGCTGGAGCTGGACGTGTTCACCATGATTGGTGAAGGTGCGTCCGCTGGCCAGGTTGCTCAAAAGCTGCAGGCCAGCCCTCGCGGCACGGAAGCGCTGCTGAATGCGCTCGCCGCCCTGAAGTTGCTGCGCAAGGAAAATGAAATCTTCCACAACACTCCGGTCAGCGCGCGCTTCCTGGCCGATGCCTCGCCCGATAGCGCCCGCCATGCCTTGCTTCACATGGTGAATCTCTGGAAGCGGTGGTCGGGCCTGACCGGCGCAGTGCGCTCGGGAACGCCGGCGCCAAGGGCCGATGGCGACGTTTGGACAGACACCTTCATTGCCGCCATGGACCGCAACTCCCGCGAGCGAGCACAGGCATTGGTAAAGGCGGTGGGCACCGATGGCGTTCGGCGCATCCTGGACCTGGGCGGCGGTTCGGCGGCTTACTCGATTGCGTTCGCCCGCGCCAACCCGGCCATAACCGCCGAGGTTGTCGATCTCGCTGACGTCATTCCGCTCACCCAGCAATACATTCAGCGAGCTGGAATCGCCTGCCGCATCCAGACGCGCGCGGGAAATATGCTGAGCGATCCACTGGGCGAGGGGTTTGACCTGGTGCTGCTCTCGGCCATCTGCCACATGTTCTCGCCAGAGGAGAACCGCGCGCTCTATCGCCGGGCGCACGCCGCGCTGGCTCCCGGAGGACGGGTGGTGATGCAGGATTTTATCCTCGAGCCGGAGAAGACCGCGCCCCGCTTCGGCGCGCTCTTTGCCCTGAACATGCTGGTGGGAACCGCCGGCGGCGGCAGCTACAGCGAGCCGGAATACGCAACTTGGCTCACCGAGGCCGGCTTCAGCGACGTTCGCCGCATCCGCATGCCAGGCCCGGCGGGCCTGATGATAGCTACGCGCAACTAGCATCGCGCGAATTTACGCCGCTGGTGCGCGCCCCAGGGCAAAGCGCAGGACCTTAGGCTGCGCCACGCGTGCGAAGTCCGCGTAGCTGATTCGCATGAGCTCCCAGTGCGACCCGGCGTTGAAGGCGATCTCTTTGTCCTTCGTCAGGCTCTCGTCCACGAAAACTTTCATGCCGTAGAGATTGCCGAACGGAGACATAGCGCCGGTTTCGCACGCCGGAAAGCGATGTGCAAACTCTTTCTCGCGAACCAGCGTGATGCTCCGGGCGCCGGTGGCCGCTTGCAGCGCCAGCAGGTCCACCTGGCAGGAGGCCGGCAGCACAGCCATGGCCAGTGCCTCATCGATTTTTACGATTACGGTCTTGGCCATTTCCTTGCCCGGAGTGTGAGTGAGCGCTGCAATGCCTTGCGCAGTGTAGGCGAGAGAGTGAGGAACGATCGTGTACTTCACCTGTTGACGGTCTAGAAGGTCGGTCAGTGTGTGGACGGGCATAACCACCTCCATGCGTCGCTGAGCGTATGTTGAATTCGCCGGCGGCTGCGCACTGTGACTGGAATCACCTCGCGCGGGTTACCTCCGAAAACTTGACCGTCATCTGTCTAGCCACGCACAGTGAGCACCGGCGACTGCGCCTCACACAGCAGGCGATGCAGCGCCGGCCAGACGGAGCGCGTGGAGAGCACGCCGACGGGGGATTCGTGCGCGCCCACCACGATCAAATCGCTCTCCTTTTCCGCCACCAGTTCAAGGATGACCGCGGCCGGCGACCCGCTCTTGACGACAAGATCCGGCGGCGAAACCAGGTCGAGGTCGCGCGACAACAGAAGATGGAAGACGCCTTCGTTGGGCGCCAGCGGGGGAACCCGCTGATCGAGGACGTGTATCACCGTGAGCTCCGCGTGGTTTTTCTGCGCGAAGGAAGCGGCATACTCGAGTCCAGCCAGCGAACCGGATGCGAAGTCCGTGGCAAACAGAATGTGGCGCAGGTTGCCGGGAAGCTGTGCCCGCGACGGCACCTTCGGTCCCACTCCCATCACCGGGCACGGCGCCTCGCTCATGATCTCCTCCGCCACCGATCCCAACAGCAGCTTCTTGAATCCTCCGCGGCCGTGCGTTCCGAGAATGATCAGGTCGATTTCCCGCTGGCGGATAATCTCCGAGAGCACGTCCCAGATCTCTCCTTTCTGGAGCAGCGCCTCGTATGGAATTCCGTTCAGCAGGTCGCAGCGGTCGAGGATCGCCACCTGGGGAGAGATCGTCGAGGGCTCCAATGTGGCTGCCGCCGCTCCATTAGCGTCGGAATCGGCCACGTGCGCGACGTAAACCTTCGCTTGAAAACAGCGCGCCACCGCGGCGGCGTAGGGCAGGGCCGCAGCGGAGCGCTCCGAGAAGTCGGTGGGGAACAAGATGTTCTTGAGGGCAACGCGGGGCAGGGCTTCGACGACGGGCATGGCACACCTCCTCCCGTGCTGGAAAGAAGGCTAATGCGCCGGCCTGCGCGCTTGCAGTGATTGCGGTCACGCCTGTGTGGCACAGGCACGGCCCGCGCATTTGCCGGCGTCTGCTCATGTGAGCGCGGTCACTGCGGCCTTCACGCGAAGGGAATAGGATGATAGGCGTGGGAAGGAGGTGGACGATGGCTCGTACGGCGTCGCGATCCCATCACGGGCCCGAGCAGGGCATGTGGTTCTTCATTCTCATCGCCCTGATCTTTATTTTGGCTTTCGTGGGCGTGGCTCTCCTTGTCCCGCGCTGACCCGGCTGGTTGTGACGTGGAGCACAGACCGCGTGGTTCTAGCCTCTTAGAGTTTTAATAAGGCTCGGGAGGTAGAAGCACAATGCACGCAGTAAGCAGGCCCAGCACTAAACCCCGGACGCGGCAGCGGGCAAGAGTCCCCAGAAAGCCAGTGCGCCCGGCGTCCCGCGAACCTTTCTTGCCGATCTCGGAAGCCTTCGATCGCGCTCTCGAAAACGACTCTGCATGGAAGCGGGTATTCGCCACCGGCCGTTATCGCGAGATCGCCGCGTACTTCGACCGCTTCATCTGAGGCAGGAAGCTAGTCCCGCCTGACCACGGCTTCGATCAGCCCGTGCGGCTCGTCCGTCGGGACGAAGACCTCGTTGCGGTTTTCCAGGCCCAGCGGCTCCAGGTCAAAAGGCAGGTGGTGCTTGTTGGGCATGGAGAGGCGGATGGCCTCGACCTCGCCGTAAGCATCGAGCACCGCGCCGGCCATAACGTAGAGCGTCTGCTGCACGGACTCGCTGAAGTGCTCCGCGAAGCTTTCGAGCAGCACGCCGCGTATGCCTTCCCAGGTTCGCGAGAACGGTACGTCGCGCCGGCTGTAATTCCAGTTGGCTTTCACCACGGTGGCGAAGATGCGGTCGCGCGTCTCCGGCAGCGTGGTGTACTGGTCTTTGATGTAGCCCTCGAAGGCCGACTCGTGGCTCTTCAGCACCAGCAAATCATCGATTCCGGCTTGCGTGGACTGGCCGGCGCGCGTGGCCGAGATCATGGCGGTGCGCCGCTCCGGGCGCGCTGCGACAAACGCCCAGGGATGCGGCTGGCCCTGCACCGGAATGCGGGCCCACAGCCGCTCGCGCATGGAGATGCGCACGTTGCGCACCTGCGGATTGTGCTCCAGAAAATAGTTCGCCAGCACCACGCCGAATTCTTCGATCTCGCCCACCGGGCGCTGTGCGGCTAGCGCGTACACGGTGTTTTTCATCGTGTCCGTGGGCAGGACTTTGCGGTTGTCGCCGTGGGTGTGGACCTCCTCGAAGTCGCCTTCGACCTGGATGTCCACCGAGATGTCCTTGAGATGGTGCGCTTCTTCGCCGCGCGTGATGCGAACTAGCCGCACCCGCGATTTGCCGTAATTGCTGCTCGAAAGTTTGATCCCCATTCAGCTTCCCCGATAAGTGGAATATCCGTACGGGTTCAACAACAGAGGAACGTGGTAATGCTGGCCCGTGTCAGCCACGGTGAACACCACCTGCACCTGCGGATAAAACGCCTGCTGGCCGCGGGCGCGAAAGTAAGCGCCGGTGTCGAAGGTGATGCGATAGGTTCCGGAGACGAGCGAGCCGCTGAGCAGCTCGGGAGTTCGCCCGTCCTGATTGGTCGTGCCCTGGCCGACGCTCTGCCAGTGATTGCCTACTTGCCTTTCGAGCGCGACTGGAACGCCTGCCGCGGGGCGGCCGAGGCTTGTGTCCAGAACGTGGGTGCTGATTCCGCTCATCGCTCCAGCATCTTCTCCAGGCGCAGGCGCGTGATCTTGGCTTGCTCGCCGGCAGCCACTCGCAACTCGGTTTCGGGATCGTTGTTCATGCGCGCGCGCAGCAGGGCGAGCATTTCGTCCGCGCTCTTGCCGCTGGCGCACACGATGAAAATGTACCCGAAGCGGTCTTCATAGGCCTGGTTGGCGCGAGCCAGTTCGTCGAGCACGGAGCCTGCAGCCTTGGCCGCGGCTCGCTGCTCCTGCTCGGACCATCTTTGAGACTCGGCGCTCTGCCCGCCCGCGGCCTTGCGCTCGCCGATCTTGGGATGATGACGGAAAGCCTCGAGCCAAACGTCTTTGCCGGCGCTTTCCCAAAGCTCTGTCGATGCGGCGAAGAGCTGCGCGGGATCGTTAAAGGGGCGTCTCTCTGTAACTGCCTGCGCCCACGCTGTAGCGCCGCAGCACTCGAACAGCGCCTTGCGCGCGGCACCGTCCGCAAGCGCGTTCAGCCATTTCAATCCTGCCCCGATTTTGCCTTCGCGCGTGGGTACACCGTAGAGACGCAGACGCGCCACGCCGCCATCCGGGTAGATATTGAAGCGCACGCGTGATGCAGCGGTGCCAGTCGAGATCTCGAAGCGATGCAGCGAGTCGGCGTCGAGCGCAGTGCGCGGCAGCATCTCGCCCCACTGCAAGCCGGCTGAGTCGGCGGCTTCGAGCGAGCAGCTTGCAGGAAAGTTTCCTTTGAAGTGCGACGTATCCACCTCGGCCTGCCGCACCACACCCTCAATGCCAAGCTGGATGACCACCCAATCGTGTCCGGGACCGCGGCGGCGCTTGGTCTCCCATCCATCGCCCATGTGCGAACTCTGGCCGGGCATCAGCAGGTTTTGGGGAGAGCTGAAGAACATGTCGCTGGCATCGAGCACGCGGCCGCCGTGGACGACGCTCGCAAGATCGATGCATGGGCTCTCCGCCAGCACGCGACGCCAGTCCGGCACCGCCTCGCCGTGCACGCGCAGCCGCGCCACGCCGCCATCGGGAAAAATGCTCAAGCGCAGGTGAGTGTAGCGGTGCGGGTCGCTGATGGCGAGGCGATTTTGCGCGTCGCCCTGCAGGGCTGATTTGGGCAGAATTTCCGTCCAGCGAATAGAACCGGATGCGAGATCGTCGGCGTTAGCCTCGCCCTCAAGAGCGCACGCTTCGAGCGAGCAATGCTCGGGATAATTGCCACGAAAGAAACTGGTGTCGACCACCGCGCCGCGCAAAATGCCGGGAATGCCGAGTTGCACGATGCACCAGTCGAATCCGGGCGCGCGTCGGCGGCGGGTCTCCCATCCATCCATCCACTTGCCGCGGTCGGTGTATTTGTCCTCGATCCAAACAGGCTTCGACAGCTTCAGCAGGTTTTCTTTGGGCGCGAAGAAGTCGTCGTTGGCGGCGATCACGCGACCACCCACACGCCCGGATGCGAGGTCGACGAATTCGGTGAAGTCGCTCACGCCTGGCCTCGCTTGAGCACGCGGCCGCGGGCCGCGGCAGGGAAGTCGCCACGATCGCAAATCTTCTCTCCGCGCAGGAAGGCGGTCTGGACGACACCACGCAGCTTGCGCCCTGCGTAGGGCGTGAGTTTGTGGCGATGCTCGAGCGCGGCGGCATCGACCGTGAACTCGGCATCAGGGTCCCAGACCACAAGATCCGCGTCGTTTCCCACGGCGATTGCGCCTTTGCGCCCCAAGCCTGCCAGGCGCGCCGGCGCCGCGCACATCCAGCGCGCAAGATCGGCGATGCCGGCCCCGCGCTCGCGCGCCTCTGTCCACATGGCGGGCAGGCTGAGCTGGAGCGAAGCGATTCCGCCCCAGGCGCGTAGGAAGTCGCCGGAATCGGTGCACTTCATCTCGGGCGGCGCGGGCGAATGATCGGTTGCGACCATGTCAAGCACACCCTCGCGCAGCGCCTGCCAGAGTTGCTCGCGGTTGGCGCGCTCGCGGATCGGCGGCGCGCACTTGTATTCCGTCGCGTGGTCGCCAATCTCTTCCGCGGCGAACGTTAGGTAATGCGGGCAGGTCTCGACCGTGACCTTGCTTCCCAGCTCACGAGCCGAGCGCAGGCAGGCTAGCGCGCCCGAAGAAGAAAGGTGGACCACGTGCACGCGCGCGTCGAACTCGCGGCTCAGGCGGACGAGCATCGCAATGGCTTCATTCTCGGCGGCGCGCGGACGCGAGCCCAACCACGTGGAATAACGCGTCGGATCCTCGCCGCGAACTTCGGTCGCCCTTTGCTCGATCGGTCCCGGAAGCTCGCTGTGCACCAGCAGCACCGCGCCGAGCGAAGCCAGCACCGGCAGCGCTTCCCGCAGTTCCGGCTCGCCGACCGCATCGAACTCCGGCACGCCCGACGGTACGAGGAAACATTTGAATCCGAACGCTCCCAGTTCGTACATGCCGTGCAAGCTGGCAGTGTTGCCCGGCACTATGCCGCCCCAAAAGCCGACATCGACCGCGAGCTTTCCTTCGGCTGCGGCAACTTTGGCGCGATAGGCTTCGGCGCTGATCGTCGCAGGAATGCTGTTGAGCGGCATCTCGATGAGCGTGGTGACGCCCCCGGCAGCCGCGGCGCGGGTTGCGGTCGCAAAGCCTTCCCACTCGGTGCGGCCGGGTTCGTTGATGTGAACGTGTGTATCCACCAGCCCGGGCATGATGACTGCGTCACCGAAGTCGCAGAGATCGCCAGCGATGCCCAGTTCCTCGGGACTCCCGACCGCTGCGATTTGCCCATCGCGGACGGCGATCCACGCTGGGCGCAGCTCTCCGTCGACGAGCACGCGCCGGCTGCGGATGACCTGCGTTCTCATACGGTCCCCGCCGGCGGAATGAGTCCGAGCAGAAATTCTTCGAGCAGCTTCTGCGCAACGCGGGTACGATAGCGCGCGGTGGAGCGGAAGTCGTCGATGGGCTGAACCTCGCGCGCGAGTTGGTTGCAGGCGGCGCGCACCATCTCTGGTGAGGGCTTTCCCCGCACCAGCGCCTCGGTCTTGCGGCAGCGCAGAGGAGTCGGAGCAACGCTGCCCAGCGCAATCCGAAGATCGTGGACTTCGCCGTCTTCCATCTGCGCCGCGCCCGCAAAGCAGACTTTCGAGATCGCTTGCGCCCGCCGCGTGCCCACTTTGCGATAGTGCTGCCGCCAATGTTTCTTGGTTCGCGGCAGGCGGATGTTGCGAATCAGCTCATCGGGACGCATGTCCATCTTCTTATATCCGAGATGAAAATCGGCATACGGCACCCACCGCGCGCCGTGGGCCGAGACCAGCTCCAACTCGGCATCGTAAACCAGAAGCGCCGGAGGAGAATCGGCCGCGGGCGAAGCGTTGGCGATGTTGCCGGCCAGCGTGCCGCGGTTCTGCGTAGCGATGCCGCCGGTCTCGTACGCGGCGCGGCAAAGCAGCGGAAACTCCTGCTGCAGAATGGCAGTGCGCTGCACCTCGCGATAGGAGATCATCGCGCCTAGAGTAAGGTGTTGGTCGGTCAATGCGTATCCGCGCAGTTCTTTCAGCCGCGCAATGCTCAGGAATGTCTTGTGCGGAAGCTTGCCCTGCTCGAGCAGGACCATCAAATCGGTGCCGCCGGCGAACGGCAGCCACTCGCCGGGCTCGCTCGCCATGGTTTCGAGGGCTTCATCGAGTTCGAGCGGCACGCGCATGTCATACGCCGGCAGGTACGACCTCATGTCGCCGCTCCCACGCGCTGCTCGCAGGCCCGCAACACAGCTTCGAAGATTCGCATGTAGCCGGTGCAGCGGCAGAGATTGCCGGCAAGGCCGTTGCGGATGTCATCTTCCGTGGGCTGCGCCGATTGGCGCTCGACCAGGGCGACCGCGGCCAGCACCATCCCCGGCGTGCAGATGCCGCACTGCGCCGCGCCGCACTCGACGAACGCCTGCTGCACCGCGTGCAGCGTTTCGCCGGCGACGCCTTCGATGGTGGTAATCTGTGCGCGCTCCACCTGTGCCATCGGCACCAGGCAACTGTTCACCAGTTCGCCGTCGATGAGCACCGAGCACGCGCCGCACTCGCCCTCGCCGCAGCCCTCCTTCGTGCCGGTTAAGCCCAGGTCGCGGCGCAGCACGTCGAGCAGGCGCGCCATGGGATACGCTTCGACGACGTGCGGCTCGCCGTTGACGGCGAAGCTCACGGCGATCTTGCGCACCTCAGGCACCGACGCCCTCCAGCGTTTCGGGTGTAACCGGAATGCGGTTGATGCTCACGCCTACGGCGTTCTCGATCGCGTTGACGATCGCCGGCGCCGGCCCATCGATGGGCAGCTCGCCGATCCCCTTGGCGCCGCCCGGCCCGTGCGCGTAAGGCAGCTCCTCGAAGAAGACGCGAATGCGCGGCAGGTCGGCCGACGTGGGCATGATGTAGTTGGTCATCTGGCTGTTGAGCATGCGGCCTTCCTGCCAGACAACATTCTCGTAGAGCGCGAAGCCCACGCCCTGCGCCACCCCGCCTTCGATCTGCCCGGTTGCCAGCACCGGATTGATGACACGCCCGATCTCCTGCAACGCGACGAAATCATCCACGTGAATTTCGCAGGTGTTGGTATCGACCGAAACTTCTGCCACGTAAACCGCCCACGCGTATGCGCCATAGGCGTCGCCCCGGTACTTTTCGTCGTCCCAGTAAATGCCTGCAGGAGCGGAGTATTCGCTGGTGGACTTGAGCGCGGTGTGCAGCCGGATGTACTCGCGGCAGGCCTGGCGGAACTGCTCCGACGAATAGCCCGACTGCGGCAGCAGCGCCGTGGTTACGAGCTGATGCCGGATGCCGAGCACCGCTGCCTCCACCAGCTTGCCGACAATCATCGAAGTGCGCGACGCGACCGTGGGACCGCTGTTGGGGACAACCGAGGTATCCGGCTGCGCGATCTCGATAAGGTCGTAATCGATGCCGAGCGCCTCGGCGGCGATCTGCGAGAAGACGGTGTTGGTACCCTGTCCCATTTCGGTGCTGGCGGCGAGCACGCGCACGCGGCCTTCCGGCGTGGCCTCCGCGCCGACCACGGACGCCATGTAGCGCTCGCCCGAGCCGGTGAAACCCGCGCCGTGCAGAAACGTCGCGAAGCCGATGCCTTTCTTCACTGTGCGAAGCGGGTTCTCTTCGGCGAAGCGCTGGCGCTTGGCGTGGTAGTCGCTGAGCTCGAGTGCGCGCTCGAGCAGCGCTTCCATATCGATCTTCTCTTTCACAACCTGTCCGACGGCCAGCGTCTCGCCCTCGCGCACGAAATTGCGGCGGCGGAATTCTTCCGGCGCTAGGCCGAGCGCTTTGGCAACCTGGTCCATCTGGCGCTCCAGCGCGAAAATGCTCTGAGGCGCGCCGAAGCCGCGAAAGGCGCCGTGCGGCGGGAAGTTCGTGGCCACGGCTTTGCTGCGGATGCGCACGTTGGGGCAGAAGTACGGCCCGGCGGCGTGGATGGTTCCGCGCGACAGCACCACCGAGGAAAGCGTGGCGTACGCGCCGCCATCGACGATGAAGTCAATGTCCATGGCCAGCAGCTTGCCGTCGCGCGTGACCGCCGTACGATGCCGCGTGCGCGAAGGATGCCTCTTGGTAGTGGCGGCCATGTCCTCCATGCGATCGTAAATGATCTTCACCGGCCGGCCCGACTTCATGGCCAGCAGCGCGGCGTGCCCGGCGATCATCGACGGATATTCTTCTTTCCCGCCGAAGCCACCGCCTGTCTCGCTCTGAATTACCTGCACCTGGTTCACCTGCAGGTTGAGCAGCGTCATCAGCGCACGGTGGATGTAGAACGGGCACTGCATCGATCCCCACACGGTGAGGCCGTCGCTCGCGTCGAAGACTGCGATCATCCCCTGCGGCTCGATGTAGAGCTGCTCCTGCGCGGCGGTTTCGTACTCGTTTTCGATGATCAGGTCGGCACGCGCC
>Ga0335080_10005941_pt1 | contig 12616 bp, 11 predicted proteins | sample Lox_Sample_34_FD_206720 | JGI IMG/M metagenome (GOLD analysis project Ga0335080, IMG submission 206720) | Soil microbial communities from Loxahatchee National Wildlife Refuge, Florida, United States - Lox_Sample_3.4 | ecosystem: Environmental > Terrestrial > Soil > Wetlands | place: USA...
CGGATCGCCAGCATCTGATCGATGAACGCATCCTCATGCTTCACCGAGGCGGTCAGGCGCTGCGAGATCGCATCCAGCGTGGCGATCAAGTTGGTCGCAGTGTCCATGTATTCCTTGGACATGCCGGCGCGACGGTCGGCCTTCGCCTTCTGCACCGCGTCCCGGGATTCGGTCTGCAGCGCGAACAGAGTGTCGGTCAGCGACTTCAGGTCGCCGATGAGCTTGTCCTTGTCGGCGAAATCGAGGTCGGGGAGCTGCTGCAGCACGCTCTTCAGGGCCGGCACCTCGTCGGCGCGGTTCCTGTCGAGGCTCGCCAGCGTGTCGGCCGGGATGACCGCGTCGGCGTCGAGGCCGCGGGTCGTGGTGGAGCGATCGGTGCGCAGGTTGTGCAGCCCCTTGAACGCATCGGCGGAAGCGGCCGCGACCGCCTCGATGCGGGCGGCGGAGCCGACCTTGTTCCAGGACTGCCACGCGCCCACCGCCAGCATCACGACGACGATGGCGGCGAGGACGGTGACGACGGATTTCAGCAGGATATTGGCCGACAGGCGATTGAGCATGAATGTCCTCCAGGTCTGGTCCCTACATGCCTCATGCCGCGTAAAGATTAGGTTTATCGATAGCGGTCGATTTTCATAAACCGCTCGATTTTATGTGGAATCTCGACCCATCCAGCGCCGGCACCGTGACATCGGGGTGACAGTGCGGCCCTCAGACCGGATAGGGGCCCTCGGCGAAAGTCTCGGCATGATAGCCCTTCGCACCGACCAGCCGCGCAAGCGGGCTGCGCCAATCCTCGCCGGCTTTCAGGAGCGCCACAATCTTCGCGAAGTCGTAGATCGGCCGCCAGCCGAGCTCCTCGCGGGCGCGGGTGCTGTCATAGACGCGGTCGATGCCCGGCACCATGCGCCAGCCGCGGCGCGCATATTCCGCGGCGAAATCCGGGACGTGCCGTCGGACGACGGCGGCGGCGTCGCGCCGAAGCTCATCGAGGTCCTCCCGGAGGATCGGCGTCGCCGCGCTGACGATGTACCGCCGGAAGCCCAACCGCGGCGCCTGCTCCATGGCGAGCAAATGCGCGCCGACCACGTCCTCGAGATCGACCCGGCGCGCGAGATACTCGTTCGCCTTCTGGTTGGCGTCGTCATAGGCCTCGCGCACCGCCCGGTCATCGTCCGGCTCCGGAAAGAAGCGCGAGGTGCGGAGCGCGATGACCGGCAGGTTCTGGTTGCGGTGGAAAAGCCGGCAGAGGTCTTCCGCCGCGGCCTTGGTGACGCCGTAGATGTTCTTCGGGATCGGCCGCACGTCCTCGGTGATCCAGGCCGCCGGAGCGCCCGGCGGCGGGATCAGCGCGTCGCCGAACACGCTGGTCGTGCTGGTATAGACGAAGGACCGGACGCCGGCGTCGACCGCCGCCTCCAGCAGGTTCAGCGTGCCGGTGACGTTGACGTCGACGAAGTCCTGGCGGCCATGGGTCGCGACGTGGGGCTTGTGCAATGTTGCGGGATGCAGCACCGCCTCGACGCCGGCCATCGCCCGCGCGACGACCGCGCGGTCGACGATCGAGCCGATTTCGGTGGTGAACGGGCTGGCGACGATGTCGAGACCGACGACGTCGTGGCCGAGCGGCGCCAAGGTGCGGACCAGGGCTTCGCCGAGATGACCGGCGCTGCCGGTGACCAGGATCTTCATGGGCGTATTCTTCTTGGGATTATTTGCACAGTCTAAGGTTGTGTTTCGCCTCCATAGCACAGCCACGCGGGGAAGCAATAAACAACTCCGCGCGAGGCAGGGGTCTTGAACTGAAGCGCGCCGCCGCGGTTCCTTCGCTATCATCCGCTCCGACGCAGGAATGAGCGCGAAAGGGAAAGCACGGATGCAGTTCGACACCAAGGTGGCGATCCTGGTGCTGGAGGACCTCGCGCTCTGGCAGAAGCTGAATGTCACGGCGTTCCTGGCGACGGGAATCGCAGGCGCCGCATCGGAGGCGATGGGCGAGCCTTATGAGGACGCGGCCGGGCGCCGGTTCGCGCGGCTGCTGGGCCAGCCGATGCTGGTCTTCGCAGCGACGGCGGAGGATCTGCAGCGTGCGCACCGGATCTCGATCGAGCGCAACCTGACGTGCGCCGCCTATGTCCGCGCCATGTTCGCGACCGGACACGATGCCGCCAACCGCGAGGCGTTCAAGGCCGAGCCCGCCGACCGGCCCGACCTGGTCGGCCTCGCTCTACGCGGCCCGAAAAAGGACGTGGACAAGGCGACCAAGGGCGCGAAGCTGCACCCCTGAAGCGGCCCGTACAGCTCTCGTTCGAATCAGATCTGGTGGGGGGTGGGACGAGCGGCGCGGCGATCCTCCGCATCCCATTTCAGCAGCTGCCGGCGCAGGTTTTGGAAGCGCGTGTCGTCGGGGTCGCGCAGGGGATCGGGGAAAGGTGCAGCGGATTCTGCCAGCGCCTGCCAGTCGGCGGCTTCGAGGATTCGGCGCGCCGCCGGGAGGAACTGGGCCTCCTCGCGCTGCATGTGATTGTGCTGGGTGGCGATGAAATCGCGCAGCTGGTCGAGGTAGGCGCTCTTCTCCGTGAGCTCGTCCTGGAGCAGCGCCTGGGTCGCGGCCGCGAGCTGCCGGAGCTTTCGCCCCAGCACCTGATGCTCCGACTGCAGCCGGCGGAAGGGTGCCGCCTCGCCCGGCGACCGCGCCTCCATCCGTTCGAGGATCCGATCCTCCAGCGGATGATGGCGGAGATCCGGATAGGCGAGGAAATAGTCGATCAGGCCCTGGATCAGCTCCCAGTCGGGTTGACCGCCCTCCTCCATCACGCCCGCCTGGTGCTCCAGCAGATTGAGCAGCCGAAGCGTATTGGTGTGGTCTTCCTGGATCTTCAGCCAGGGCTGGGACATGGTCGGAACTCCTCTCGGGAGGCGGCAGTTTGACGGATCGGCGATCCCGCGTCCTTGATCCAGACCAAAGTCCTGAACACCCACGAGCGGGCAAGGGGCTGGGAAAAGAAGCCAAAACACATAGGAGTGGGTCTGCCTACGTAGTAACCCTTAAGGGGCTTCCCTGAATATCGGCGTGGCGGCGCCGAGGTTAACTTGATCGCCATCAAAGCATAGCCATCCAGGAGACGCCGCCATGTCCGCCCTGCACGCCCCGAGCTCCAACCGTTTCACGCCCGCCCCAGTGCCCGCCTCGATCCTGTCCGCCGCGGTCCTGAAGAACGGTCCGGTGGCGACCGAGGGCGATGCGGCGCTGCGGGCGCTGGAGAGCGTCGGCACGGTGCTGCACTTCAAGCGCAACGAGACGATCTTCGCCGAAGGGGATGAATCGCATCACATCTATCGGGTGGTGCAGGGTGCGACCCGAAGCTGCCGGGTGTTGATGGACGGCCGGCGCCAGATCGCGGGCTTCGGCCTGCCCGGCGACTTCCTCGGCCTGGACTGGCAGAGCGAGCATGCGCTGAGTGCCGAGGCGGTGACGGACGTGACCCTGGTCTGCTATCCCCGCAGCCAGATCGAGCGGCTGGGCGAGAGCAACCCGGTGGTCCGGAAGCGCATCATGGACATGCTGGTCAGCGGCCTCAACGAGAGCCAGTCGCGGCTGGTGATGCTCGGCCGGCAGACGGCGCTGGAGCGCCTCGCCTGGTTCCTGGTCCGCAAGGCCCAGCGCCTCGCCCTCGGCGACGGCACCGTCGAGCTGCCGATGAGCCGCCAGGACATCGCCGATTATCTCGGCCTCACGATCGAGACGGTCTCCCGGGTGCTGAGCGTGCTGAAGCGCAAGCGCCTGATCGCCCTTCCCAACGCGCACCAGGTGCGGATCCAGAACATGGCCCTCCTGCAGGCGATGGCCCGCGGCGAAGGGGACGACATTCATGCCTGAATCGAGGCCTCCGAGGCTGCAGCAGCGCAGCCGCGCCCGCGCGATCGCACTCGCGGTCCGGCGGCCGGGTTTCCGGCGACGTCGCCCGGAGCGCTGGGACGCCCCTGAAGTGCGCCACCGTTTCCGCCTCTGGGTTCTCGGCACGCTGGCGATGATGATCCTGATCGGTGGCATGGCTGGCAGCCTGTTGCGCAACGATCTCGACGGTGATCTCGGCGGTGATCTCGGGGGCGCACCGGTCGCGGTCGTTCTCGTCCTCCTCCCGCTGCTCGCCCTCATGGCCCTCTGGTTCCGTCGCGGTTATCGCCTCTGGCGGGCGACCCGGTTCGGCTGAGTCCGCTTCCCGACAACATTTCCCGTTAGAGCAGGCATTTCGCATATGCCCGCCGGAGTCCCGGCGGGCGTGCGGAACCGCGCGCCGCGTCCAGGCGTTCGGTGCGTTTGGGGATGCGTGCGCCCGAGCCCCCAGTCTCTAATCGCCGGGTGTATCGGAGCCTGCCCGAATGGTGAGAGCCTGTTTCGTCGTCGCTGCCGGATTCGCCGCCGGTCTCTGCTCGGTCGCCGCCGGCGCGGGCGCCGGCGAGACTGCGCTGGTGCTGGAGAATCGGATCCCGCTGCTCGGCGTCGCCGGGAGGATCGATCATCTGGCCGTCGACATCGCCGGCCGCCGGCTGTTCGTGGCGGAGCTGGAGAACAACAGCGTCGACGTCGTCAACCTCGACACCGGCGTAGCGATGACTCGGATTGCCGGCCTGAAGCAGCCTCAAGGGATCGCCTATCTCCCCGACCGCAAGCTGCTGGTGGTCGCCAATGCCGGCGACGGCTCGGTGCGATTCTTCGCGGGCGGCAATCTCGCCCCGCACGGCAGCATCGACCTCGGCGAGGACGCCGATAATGTCCGGGTCGATCCCGAGAGCGGCCGCCTGCTGGTCGGCTACGGCAAGAGCGGGGCGAAGAGCGGGCTCGCCGTGATCGATCCGGCGAGACGCTCGGTGATCGGCCGCATCGCGCTGCCCGGGCATCCTGAGAGCTTCCAGATCGACGACAAGACCGGCCGCGCCTATGCCAACGTGCCCGACGCGCAGCAGATCGCGGTGATCGACGTCGGCAAGCGCCGCGCCGTCGCGGGCTGGAAGACGCCGGGCCTCGCCGACAACTTCCCGATGGCCCTCGGCGCGGACGGGAAGCCCCTGGCCGTGGTGTTCCGCCAGCCGTCGCGCATCGCGCTGCTGGATCCCGCGCAGGGCTCGGTCGCCGCCAGCCTCGACACCTGCGGGGACAGCGACGACGTCTACTTCGACGGCAAGCGCAACCGTCTCTACCTGAGCTGCGGCGAAGGATTGGTCGACGTGCTGCAGCCGGGACCGCAGGGCCTGCAGCGCATCGACCGGGTGGTGAGCTTCGGCGGCGCCAGGACCTCGCTCTTCGTCCCCGAGCTCGACCGACTCTACGTCGCGGCGCGCGCCAACAGCGGCGCCGACGCGGCGATCCTGGTCTATCGGCCTGGCCGATAGCCTGGGCAAGTAGCCGGAGTTTGCCAGCGCATCCGGCGGCGTGCCATCATTCGGGTCGCGGAGGCCGTCATGCCGAATTACGTGCTGGTCAGCTTCAAGGGCTGCCCCTGGGTGCAGCGGGTGGCGATCGTGCTGCGCGAGAAGCGGATCGATTTCGAGTTCCGCCATATCGAGGCCGACAACCGGCCCGACTGGTTCCGCCCGATCTCGCCGCACAACAAGGTGCCGGTGCTGAGGATCGACGACCAGGTCTCCCTGTTCGAGTCCGGCGCCATCTCGGAGTATCTGGACGAGGTCGCGGCGCCGCGGCTCCATCCCGAAGACCCGATCGCACGAGCCGTGAATCGCGCCTGGATCGAATATCTGCCGGGCTTTGTCGACATCACCTCCGCCCATGCCTACGTGGCGACCGAGGCGGAGTTCGAAACGGCTGCGGCCAAGGTATCCACCGCTTTCGAGAAGCTGGAGCAGGCCCTGGAGCGCCAGCATGCCGCGGCGGGGGAGAACGGGCCCTATTTCAACGGCAGGCGCTATGCCCTGGCCGATACCGCCTATGCGCCGTTCCTGCAGCGCCATCTCTTCCTCGAGCGGATCCGGCCGATCCGCCGGATCGACCAGTTCCCAAGGGTCAAGGCCTGGGCCCATGCGCTCGCCGAGCGCCCCACCACCCACAGCTTCCCGCCCGCCGAATACGAGGCCATGTACCGCGACATGGTCAAACGCCGGAAGGCCTGGATCTCGCAGTTCGCCGGCGGCGCGGAGAAGGCGGCGGAGTAAGTCACGAAGGCGCACTGCCGGCGGCAGTATCGCTAATCCGCTGCGATAGTCTCCTGGCGAAGTTTCCCAATCCTTGGTAATCCGATAGGATATCAGCCCTGCTCCCTGGGGCGGCCAAGGGAAGGGGACGATCATTGCGGGCCTTCACAGCCGGCTGCGGCGCGCTCTGCCTCGCGCTCGGCATCGTGGTCGCGGCCGCAGCCGATTCTAATCTCTCTCCGCGCGAGCGGGCCGTGGCCGACGCACGGGCCGGTCGGGTTGACGCCGCGATCGCGGAACTGCGCGGGATGCTGGCGCAGGGGACACCGGATCCGCTGGTCGCGATGGACCTCGCCGTGCTGCTCTATCAGGCGAACCAGGCCAAGGCGGCGACCGACGTCTTCGAGCAGGCGGGGAATGCCGCGCCGCCGGGCTATGCCCTGCTGGCCATGAGCCGGGCCTATCGCGATCAGCACCGGTTCGACGCCGCCGAGCGGTTGGCGCGAACCGGATCGGCGCGCTTTCCCGACGACCCGACCTGGCCGGTGCTGCTGGCACTGATCCGCGCCGACCGAGGTGAGAGCGACGATGCCCTCCGGCTGCTGGCCACTCCCGCGGCGGCACGCGCCCCACCGCTCGATCGCAAGCTGGCCGAGGCCTATGCCTTGCGGCGCGGGGCGCGGTCGATGGCGGCGCTCAAGGCCTATATGGAAGCTCTGCGCCTTGCGCCGGAGAACGCCGAGGCGCGCCGCGAAGCAGCAGAGTTGCTGCGCGAGATCGGCGGCCCCAACGGTGCGGCGGCGTGGGTCGACGCCGCGCCCCCGCTCGCGACCGGCGGGGAGCGGCTGTCGCTCGCGGCGGACCAGGCCGCCGCCATGGTGCGCTGGGGTGCCGAGATCCGCTCCAGTGATCCAGCGCATCGCTTCGACGGCACCGACGCCGCCATCGCCCAGCTCGATCGCCTGATTGCCGAGGCGAGCGCGGCGCCGGACACGGAACCCGAAGTGCTGACACGGCTGCAGCTCGACCGCATCGTGGCCCTGCGCGACCGCGTTCGCATGGCCGAGGCGGCGCAGGAGGCGGAAGCGCTGCGCGCCGCGGGCGTCACGCTGCCGCCCTATGCCGCGCGCGCCTATGCCGACGCCCTGCTCTATCTGCATCGCCCGCGAGAAGCGCGCGCCGCCTATGAAGCGGCGCTCAAAGACGATCCCGCCGATCTCGATGCGCGCTACGGCCTCTTCTATGCCGAGGTCGAGGCCGAGGACTTTGCCGCGGCCTATCGCACGATCGACGGCATCCTCGCCGACTCGCCGCCCTGGAAGCAGTATCGCGACGATCCCAGCCGGCATTCCAATCCCGACTATGCCTCGGCCGCGCTGGCGGCGGGCATGGCGCGGCTCTATGGCGACCAGCTCGGCGCGGCGCAGGAGCGGATCGCGCCGATCGCCGCCGCCGCACCGGCCGACGCCGAGGCCCGCGCCGACAATGCCGCGGTCATGGATGCGCGGGGCTGGCCCCGACAGGCCGAGCGCGAGGCCAAGATCGCGGCAAGCCTCGAGCCCGCCGATCCCGACGCCGAGCTGGCGCTCGCCGGTCTCGACATCGAGCGCTACCGCTTCTCCGCGGCGGAACGACGGCTCGCCAGGCTGCAGGCGCTCTATCCCGAGAACACGCAGGTGCGGCGCATGGCGGAGGAGCTGGCGGCGGCCGAGGGTGCCGAGCTCGATGTCGAGGTCTCGCCCGGCTGGACCGAGGGCGGCGGCGCCAATGCCAGCGGCAACGAGCTGACGCTGGGGACGCGCCTCTGGTCGCCGCCGATCGACGACCGATGGCGGGTCTTCGCCTTCGACGACTATTCCTATGCCCATCCGCCGGAGGGCTTCGTCGAGCGCCACCACGCCGGCGCCGGCGCCGAGCTCCGGCTGCCCGACGTGACGGCAACCGCCTACGGCACCTATTCCACCGGCGAGCTGCAGCGTCCGGGCGGCGGCTTCACCCTCGACTGGTCGCCCGACGACCATTGGCAATTCGGCGTCGCCGGCGAGATCTTCTCGCTCGATACGCCCCTCCGCGCGCTGTTCGACGACACGACCGCCGACAAGATCGGCGGCCATGTCACCTATCGCTGGCACGAATCGCGGGAGCTGACGCTCTCCGGCGCCTATCTCGGTTTCTCGGACGGCAACCGGCAAGGCAATGCCGGGCTCGACTTCGCGCAGCGCCTGGTCGACATCCCGCATTTCGACCTGACCGGCCGGCTCGGCCTTTCCGCCTCCAGCAACAGCAAGCAGGACGTCGGCTATTACAGCCCGGAAGCGGACCTGACCGCGACCGGCGGCCTGACCGCCGAGCACGTGCTGTGGCGCAGCTATGACAACAGCCTGGTGCAGGCCCTGACCGTGGACGCCGGCGTCTATGACGAACGCAGCTTCGGCGCCGACTGGATCGGATCGGTCGGCTATGAGCAGCGCTGGCGCTTCGACCCCTGGACCGAGATCCGATACGGCGCGCTGCTGACGCGGCGCGTGTTCGACGGCGATGCCGAGGAAGGCATCGCCCTCACCCTCGGACTGACGCAGAGGTTCTGACCATGCACCGCCTGTTGATCCTCGCCGTCGCACTGCTGCTGGCCGCCCCCGCGGCGGAAGCGCAGCAGCCCGGCACGGACTTCGTCACCGTCGTGTTCCATGACGTGGTCGCGACGCGCGCCGAGCTGCAGTCGGATTCGATCTCCACCTCGGAGCTTATCCGCTTCTTCGACTGGCTGAAGGGCAATGGCTGGACCCCGATCTCGCTCGACGACCTCGATGCGGCGCGGCGCGGCGCACGACCGCTGCCGCCGAAGGCGATCCTGCTCACCTTCGACGACGGCTACCAGAGCTTCTACACCGAGGTCTATCCGCTGCTGCTCGCCTACCGCTATCCGGCCATGGTGGCGCTGGTCGGCAGCTGGATGGCGGGCGCGCCGGGCAGCCTGGTGGAATACGGCGACCAGCAGGTACCGCGCGAGACCTTCCTCACTTGGGCGCAACTGCGCGAGATGGCGACCTCCGGTCTCGTCGAAGTCGCATCGCACAGCTTCGATCTCCACAAGGCCATTCCCGCCAACCCCCAGGGCAACCTGCTGCCGGCGGGCTCCACCTGGGCCTATGACGCGAAGACCGGCCGCTACGAGGAGGACGGCGCCTATCGCGCGCGGATCCGGCGGGACCTCGCGGCGGCGCGCGACCAGATCGCGCGGGAATTGGGCCGGCCGCCGCGGGCGCTGGTCTGGCCGTTCGGCCGCTATACCGGCCCCGCGATCGCGGAAGCGCGCGCCGCAGGCTTCACCGACATCTTCACCCTCGCCCATGCGCCCGACGCGCTCGACCGCCTCGACGAGATCGGCCGCCTCTATCCGGTCGCCAGCGACCAGCTCCGCGACATCGCGACCGAGCTGCGCTTCGAGCCGCCGAAGGCGGAGACGGTGCGCATCGCCTGCCTCGCGCTCGACGGGATCGCCCCCCAATCCGGGGCGGCGGCGCAGGATGAGGCGCTCGGAGCCATGGTCGCGGCGGTGCAGCGGATCGGCGCCAATGTTGTGGTGATCGACGCCGGGGTCGCCCTGCCGTCGCCGACGGCGCCGCTCAGGGCCGTCTATTTCCCGACGGCGCTGCGGCCGGTTGCCGCCGACCTGCTCGGCCGCGCGGTCTGGCAGATGCGGACAAGGGCCGGGGTCGATGCGGTCTATCTGCGCCTGCCGCTCCGGGCGGCGCGCGCGGCGGTGGGCGAGGCCGCACTCGGAAGACTCTATGCCGACATGTACCGCTTTACCGCAGCCGACGGCCTCGTGCTCGACGCGGCGCCGGGCCTCGCCGCCGCGGGCGCGGACGGCGCCCCGTCCTCCTCCGCTCCGTGGGATCTGGCGGCACGGCGGCGAGTTTTCGATCCGGCATCCCTCTCCGGCGACGACAAGGATTCCTGGATCGCCTGGCAGGCCGCTTTCGCCATCGAGCCGCGACTGCGGTTGATGCTGATGGCGCCGACCGCCACACCAACGACACGTTGGCCGGCGCCGCTGGCCGATCTCCTGCTGCTGCCGCCGACCACGGATACCGGCGGTCTCGCCCGGGCATTGCGGTCGCGGCAATGGCTGCAGCCCGCCCAGTCGGGGCGCGTCGTTCTCACCTTGCCGGACAGCAGCATCCGCGCGATGACGGATGCCATGCGCGCCGCCCAGGCCGAGGGCGCCACCGCCTTCGCCTTCTGCCCGCCCGGCGATCGAATGCCGTTGCCCGATCTCGACGCAGCGGAGATCGCGCGCCTCTCCGCGACCTTCTCCGCCGCCAGCTTCCCCCTCACCCCGTGACCCGACCCCACCCGCCATGTCCGTGACCGACTGGATCCTGCTGGCCATTCCCGCCTTCTGCTTCGGCTATCCCTTCGTCATGGCCTGGTACTGGATGGCGGGCGGCCTGATGTTCCATTGGACCCGCGAACGCGGGCAGCCGCGGCTCGACCGGCCGCCGGAGCTGACGCATTGGCCGCCGATCTCGTTCCTGGTGCCCTGCTATAACGAATCGGTCAATGCCGAGGAGACCTTCGCGGCAGCCCTTGCCATCGACTACCCTGACTTCGAGGTGATCGCCATCAACGACGGCAGCCGCGACGACACCGGCCAGGTGCTGGAGGCGATCGCAGCCCGGCATCCGCGGATGCGCGTCGTGCATCTGGTGCAGAACCAGGGCAAGGCGACGGCGTTGACGGCGGGCGCGCTGCTCGCCCGGCACGAGATCCTGGTCTGCATCGACGGCGATGCGCTGGTCGATCCGCATTGCCTGCGCTGGATCGCCCGCGCCTTCCAGTTCCCGGAGCTGGGCGCGTTGACCGGCAATCCCAGGATCCGCAACCGCACCACCATCCTCGGCCAGCTCCAGGTCGGCGAGTTCTCGGCGACGCTCGGCCTCATCAAGCGCGCGCAGGCGACCTACGGCCGGCTCTTCACCATCTCCGGCGTCATGTGCGCATTCCGCAAGCGGGCGCTGGCGGAGGCCGGCTGGTGGTCGGCCCGCACCCTGACCGAGGACGTGGACGTGACCTGGCGGATCCAGATGGCGGGCTGGCGCGTCACCTATGTGCCGAATGCGGTCTGCTGGATCCTGATGCCGGAGACCATCCGCGGTCTCTGGCGCCAGCGCCTGCGCTGGGCCGAAGGCGGCGCCCAGATGATGCTCGACTTCTTCGGCCCGGTGATCCGCGGGCGCAGCCCGGCGATGATTCCGGTCTATCTCAATTTTGTCATCAGCGTGGTCTGGGCCTACACCATCCTGGCCTGCCTCGGCCTCGGCACCCTGCGCGCGCTCGGCGTCCCGATCGCGCCGGCGATCCCCGCCTTCAACATCATCCCCGAATGGTGGGGCCTCGTCCTGACGCTGACCTATCTGCTGCAGGCCTTCGTCAGCCAGCTCCTGGAACGGCGCTTCGAGCGGCAGATGCTGCGCTCGATGTTCTGGGCGATCTGGTATCCGATGGCCTTCTGGCTGCTGAGTGCCGCCACGACGGTGGCGGGCCTGCCCGGTGCGCTGCTGAAGCCGCGGAAGGAGCGCACCACCTGGGTCAGCCCGGATCGGGGACTGCGATGAAGGGCGCTGAGATAAAGGCTACGCACCGCAGCGAGACCGCCTGGCCGCCGCTGATCACCGACGCCGAGCAGCCGCGCTGGATGCGGTGGCGCGATCGGATCCTCACCATCGTGATGTGGCTGCTGTTCCTGGGGATGCTGATCCGGCAGTCCGTCGCCTTCTGGCGGCGCGTCACGGCATTCCTCGCCGCCGAGGCGGGGACGACGTGGGAGTTTCGCCTGCTGCCGTTTCTCGGCGTGGCCGCCGTCATGATCGTCTGGCTCAGCCTTTGGGCGGTTTTGACCTATCTGCGGGTGCATCGCGCCGGTCATCCGCCCCAGCCCACGCCACTCGGGATCGAAGACGAGGCCGAATGCCGCGGTATGACGGCGGCGGACCTCGCGACGGCGCGCGGCCTCAAGATCGCGGCGGTCGCGATCGACGCGGCGGGGCGATATCGCGTCGCACCGGGGGGCGAGGATCCCGCACAGCCGAGCTGAGGCGTCGTGCTCCGCGGCCCCGCGCCGCGTCAGGAGACCGTGACGGCGATGTGCGTATCGACCGCGATCTTGACCGCGTGGTCGGTGTAGATCGCGTAGCCGGCGAGGGTCGCGGTGTCGGCCGCACTCCAGCCGTCCGATGCGGCAAGATGCAGCGTGTCGCCGGTCTCGCCCTTGATGGTGAGGACGTTGTCCAGGGAAGCCACGCCGCCGACATTGGCGTCCTGGGCATGGATATCGAGCACGTCGGCGAGGTGCAATGTCATCGCGTTGCTCTGGCCGTTGGCGACGTCGATCACCTCGACATTGGCGATCTTGCCCCGATCAGAGGTGGCGGCATTGCCGTCAAGATTGCCGAAGTCGATC
>Ga0335080_10005942_pt1 | contig 12615 bp, 18 predicted proteins | sample Lox_Sample_34_FD_206720 | JGI IMG/M metagenome (GOLD analysis project Ga0335080, IMG submission 206720) | Soil microbial communities from Loxahatchee National Wildlife Refuge, Florida, United States - Lox_Sample_3.4 | ecosystem: Environmental > Terrestrial > Soil > Wetlands | place: USA...
TAGTGGCCGACAACGGCGTCGCTACTGTCGTTGATCGCGGCATGGGTGTGCCCCCAGGCCAAGCCACCGGCGAGGTAGGGCATCCACGGCCCGAAGGCATAGCCGACGCGCCCGCGCACCGTGCCGACATAATCGAGCGTCGTGTTGAAGGGGGCGGGCGGCATCCGCGCCAGCGCCGCCTGGTCGACCGGACTTGAAAACGTCGCTTCGGCTTCGATCCCGAGGACGACACGGTTGGCGAACTGCCGGTTGTAGCCCAACTGGTAACCGCCGATCATGCCCGTCGTGCTGTAGGGAAACAGCACGCCCTGCAACGGGAGCGGATTGGTGTCAGGGCCAAAGCTGCCGCCGCCATAGCCAACATGTCCGCCGACATAAAAGCCGGTCCAGTCGTAGATGGCCTTTAGTGCCGGTGCCTTCAGCGGCAGGTCGGCAGCACTTGCGACATGGTCGACCGCTAGCGCGCCAAGCGCGGCGCCCGCGGCAATCCGCGTCCAGAAAGAGCGCCTCGACGCGCGGCCGCGGCGAGCGCATTCGGCGCGAACATCTGCGACGGTCTCTTGCGTCATCACTGCCTTGCTGGGCGCTACCCGCCACTGAAAACGAACATCAGCCTGACGCTCGGGATAACCGATTCCCCAAGGAGCCAAGCGCAATTCGTGCGAAAGCGTTATTGAAAATGATTCGCAAATGGAAGCAGGGACGCCGGAGCGGCCTCCAAATGGCATCGGCTAGTGACGCGTCTGCAACACAGCGAACGAGAAGACCAGGCCGTATCAGCCCACCAGCCTCGCGCAGCCGTGCGCAGAGGCCGGCAGGGCCGCCCTTCCCTGATAAGGAAGTATCCGCTGCTCTAGGGTGCTCTGGGACTTCCGCTAAGCCTCTGGCGATACTAAATCAGAGGCTCCTGGATGCTCTCGGCTGATCTCGGCTGATCCACCCGCCTCCGGGACATTCGGAGGACACTCATGGCCCGCCACATCCGCTCCCCGCTCGAGATCCGGTCGCGACGGCTGGCGCTGCCGGTGAGGAAGAAGCCGCACGCCGGGCCGCGACTGCTCGACGGCGTCAGTCTGCACTACCGGAGAAATCAGGGCAACGGCGTTTGGAGCGCCAAGGTTCGTGGCGACGATGGCCGCTACTGGATCCGCGCCATCGGTCAAGCCGACGATTTCGCCGAGGCCGACGGCGAGCAAGTCCTGACCTTCTTTCAGGCGAGCGATCGCGCCAAGGAGCTGGTCAAGCCGGGCAGCAAGTCGGCGCCGATCACCGTTGCCGGCGCCTTCGCGGCCTACGAGCGCGACCTCGAAAGCCGCGGCGGCAACGTCTACACCAACGCGCGCTGGCCACAGACGCATATGACGCCGGGGCAGCTCGCCACGCCCGTGGCCGAATTGACCGCGCGTGAGCTGCGCGGCTGGCGCGATGGCTTCGTGAAGAAGATCAGCGCGGCGTCGGTCAATCGGCTCTGCGGCGCCATTGCGGCCGCGCTCGAGCATGCCGCGCGGCTTGATCCGCGAATCACCAATGAGCGCGCATGGAAGGTCGGCCTCGAAGGCATCGCCAACGTTAGCGGTACCGTCGACGCGGTGCTGAGCGACGCCGAAATCCGCGTCCTCGTGCAGGCGGCGTATCGGGTGGATTCCGAATTCGGCTTGTTCGTGTTCGCGATGGCCTCGACCGGCGCCCGTGCGGGACAACTGGCCCGCGTTACCGTCACCGATTTTCGGGATGATCCGACTAAGCCGATCCTGCGGATTCCGAAGAGCGGCAAGGGCGGCGGTAAGGCGCGCGTCAAGCGCATGAGCGAGACGACCCCCGTGCCGATTGCTGGCGCGTTCGCCGCGGAATTGCGCAAGGCCGCGGCCGGGAAATGCGGCAGCGCGCTGCTCTTCACGCGGCGTGACGGTCGCTCGTGGGGCCCGAAGCCCGCGACGACGTTCAAGGATCTTTGGCGGGCAACGATCGAAGCCGCCGGGCTTGCGCCCAACACCACGAGCTATGCGCTCCGGCACAGCTCCATCACGCGCCAATTGCTGCGGGGCATTCCGATTCGCATTGCCGCGAGTGCACACGACACTTCAACGAAAATGATCGAGGCCGTGTACGCCAAGTTCGTCAGCGAACACAGCGACGATATCGCGCGCGTCGCCGTGTTGGACTTGGAGGTCTGACATGGCCAAGAATACCGACAAACCTACAGCGCCGCCGCCTGACCGTACAGAGATCGACGACGAGGACCGAATCGTTTCGGGGCCGGTGATCCCTTTCTCGACGCCCGAAATGGCTGAGCTGTGGCGCGCCCGGTTCGCGCAATTGGAGGCGGATCGAATCAAGCTCGACGAGGCACGGGCCGCCTTGCGCCGTGGGGACGAACAGAAGGCGCGCGACAAGCGAGAAGAGCGTGCAGCCAACCGGGCGTTGATTGAGTTGGCCGAGGTGCTGCGACAGCAAGCGCCTCAGCGCGGGGGACGTGAATTGTCGCCGGCGATGAAGCGCGCCATCAAAATCTTGCGCGCGAATCCGACAGTGAAGCCCGGCAGTAAGGACGCCATCGCTCTGCTTGCGACAAGGCGTGGTTTGCTTGAAAAACTCAAAAGCGACAACGAAAACGACGACAATCTGAAGCGTCGAATCAGGTACGCGTACGAAGCTTTTGAGCGTGAAATCCCGCAAAAAGCGGCGAATAAACAAACGACGAAAAGACGACGTAAGTTCTCGTCGTAGACAAATAATTTTTTGACGACGATCCTCCCAGCACATCCGGGGAGGATCACGGGGCACGATCCTCCTCACGACGCAGGAGGGATCGCATCGTGTCCAGGACCGACGACGACGAAATCGACGCTTTTAGCATCAGCACATTTTGCCGACGGCATGGCATCAGCGTGCCGTTCTTCAATCGCCGTCGCGATGAGATGCCGCAGGTCATAAAGATCGGCGTGCGCAGTCTGATTACGCGCGAAGCTGCTGAGCGCTGGCGCAAGGATCGCGAGAAGGCCGCGAAGGCGCCGCCGAAGACCGCATCATCGCAATCAGCAACAACCTGATCCAAGACGCAGGAAAGGCGGCCACAGTGGCCGCCTTTTCCAAATTTCCGTCGGCTCCGTTAGCGCGGAAGCCAAAGCCCCAAGCAAACCCGGTAAGGGTATCCCGAATATGGCCCGCAAAAACTCCCCAAGCAAGCTCGGAACATCCGGCAAGCCGTCCATCTCCGTTCAGATCAAGCCGTCCGAGATCATCTGCCCGAAGCGGATGCGTGCGCTCCAGCCGGAGGCGGTCGCCGCCATCGCGGAATCTTTTGAGGCTGTCGGACAGCTGCAGCCGATCGTTGTGCGCGTCTGGGTTCCGCCCTGGGTGCCCTCCGAACCCGGCAAGACCGACCATATGGCGCGCTACATCCTCGTTGCCGGCGCCCACCGCCTGGCGGCCGCCAAGCGCCTTGGGTGGGAAACCATCGGCGCCATCGTGCTCGAATTCGCCGACGCCGACGCCGAGCTCGCGGAAATTGACGAAAATTTGCGGCGCGCCCTCTTATCACCTGCTGAGCGCAAGCTGCATATCGGCCGGCGAAAAGAGCTGTATGAGGCGGAGCACCCCGAAACCAGGCACGGCGCCGTCGGTCGCGGTGGAAAGAGATCTAAGGATGTAAACTCTTTCGTCGACGATACGGCGGCCAAGACCGGCCGCGGCCGCTCGACCATCGCCCGTGACGCCAGGCACAGCAAGACCGTCGCTGTGCTCGGTGAGATCATTCGCACCCCGCTCGACAGCGATGCCGAGATCGAGCGGTTGCCGGCCGACGAGCAGCACAAGCTCGCTGAGCAGGCTAAGGTCGGCCTCGAGGTCACCGCAAAGCCGATTCCACCGGCACCGGTTCCGCCGCCATCGCCGCCGGCCTTATTGCCGGTCTCGCCTTTGCCGAATGCGAGCCTGGCGGAGCTCCTTCGCCGCCTGCACGCCGTCCTGCGCAAGGCTGCCGCGGCAGAGATCAAGGAGGCGATCGCCGAGATCGGGCCAGTCCCCGTTCACGAAGTCATCGCAAAGCTGAAGGGAGCGCTCAACGAGCACAGCGCGGGTAACGCCGTCCAGGCCGCTGCCGATCGCATTGAGGCGCAGAGCCGAGCTGCAACGTCGGACGATCTCAGCATCCCGCCGTGCCTCGATCGCCGCCGCCTGAACTGAGGATAAGCGATGCGAATCACTCACACCGAAATTTCGAGTTTCGCGACTCCGCGCGCGAAAGGCCGACTGACCCCTGCAACGGGCCAGTCGGTCGCTTATCGCGGAATTAGGAGGATTTGATATGGACGCACTACGAGACGACTACGAAATCGAAATCGACGAATCTGTCGACGAGATCACCACGGAGGCGAGGCCAGCTCCGACAATCATTAAGGTGCCGCCGAAGATTCGCAGGCACCGCTATATCACCTACGCCCTCATCGGTCACGCCAATCCTCGCACGAGGTCAAGCATGGCCGCGGCCAAGCTGAACGGCGAGCTCGATACCAAGCCGAACATTGCCTCGGTCTGCCGTGAGTTTGGAATCTATCCGCGCGCAGTCAAGGCGGAGCTTGCTGCGCTGCGCGGCAGCAATCGCTCCATCCCGGAAAAGCCGCTCGAGACCGCGTGGCGCTGTGCCTCGCAGGCCGACCAGGCGGACTTCGTCGCCACCAATGCCACCGCCCTGGTCACCGCGAACGCCAACGCGATCATGGCCGCGCTCGATCGCGTCACGACCCCCTGACGTCTCACCGCGCGCTACGGCGCCGACCATTCTTGGCCGGCGTCGCTTCACCAACAACGGAGGAAATCAATGACTGACTACCTTGAGATTGAGCGCAGCATTGCGAAGGCCCTTCAGGAAACTTCTCCCGACAAATGGTGTGATGCCGTCATGTCGGGGCTTGGCAGGACGCCTGAATACATCACGAGACGCCATGCGACGGCAGATTTCTGTGGTGAGACGCAGGATATTCGCGCCTGCGAGGTGACCGGGAAAAAGACCGAGACCCGTTGGGCATATTTCAAGCTTTGGAACGCCGACGGAGAACCTGCGCATTTCTACCGAACACGCAAGCCCGTCACCCGGAATGAATTCAAGGCGCTATGCGCGCGCATCATTCCCGACATCAACGATCCACGCGACGAGGATTTCGATTTTCACGGGCGGCGTCGCTCGACTTAAACACCAAACGGAGACGACTATGACCAAACGTGTCACCGCTACTCAAGCTCTGAAGAACCTCCAGGTCGCGAACCTCGTCGATGTTATCACGCCGTTGCACAAGCAGCGCGACGCCAAAAACTTCGAGGAGAAGCTGACCGATGAGTTGCAGGGGCTCAGCCTCGATACGCTCGAGGCGCTGATAACCGTCGTGGAAAAGTTGGAGATCGCGATGGACGACGCCTTGTCGGCCTCGATGGCGGCCGCGCGCGCCTGATCATAGCGGCGTCGGTTCGCCGGCGTCGCTCACCTTTCATCCACGTCAACAGAGGGCAAGCAAATGAAGAGGTCCAAAGCCGCACGAAGAGCCGACACCCGAGAACTCACGGTGATCACTGATTTCCTTCTCGACGATTATTACCTGGCGCCGGCGGAGAAGACCGCGGCTTGAATTCTTCTCACTTATCGCGATCGCCGGGCCGCGGACCGATAGCTCGGCAATTAGAAGGAATAGACCATGACGAAAAAATACCGGGTCAAAACTGTCTCCTGCACGACTTGGGTCGTCGATGCAGAGGACAGAGAGATAGCCATGGAAAGGGCGAGAAAAGGAATTGGAGAGCTCGTCGAGGTCTTCGATCTCGAAGCGGACTGCGACGACGAGCACAACTGTGTCTAGATCCCGAAGGAGAAATGGAGCGTGATCGAAGCCGCCAGCCTCGAACGGGGGATCTCGCTCCATCAAGCGATTGTCGAATGGGTCGAGCCCGCGCTTCGGCAATTCAGGGAGATGCACCCATGACTGCTGAACTTGAAGCAGAAATTTGCTTTTTGAACCCGGAAAGCATGCGCGAAACGGTCGAGCTCCTTACTGCACAAGGATTCGAATGTCACGCCATGAGCTGGACCGATCCTCTCAGCTCAAAGACGCGGTGGATCCAAGCCACAATCGAAACTGATCTCACGGTGTGGAAATCCTCAATCGTGTGAGCGATCTCGTCGGCGATCGCGGTCTCGTCATTGAAGCCGGACCGCGCCGGACCATCGAACAGCTCGCGGCCGTCAAGTAACTCAAACCCACGGCGTCGCCTACGGGCGGCGCTGTCCCCGTCCCAAACAAGAGCAGAGGAAGTGTCATGACGGAATTAACCCACAATGCACCACGCGCGCGGATCTCAAACCGCCGCCTGGTCGACCTCGAGGGAGCGGACCATTACCCGACGCCGAGCTGGGGTGTGCAGGCTCTACTCAATCATGTCGAAGTCACCGGACCAATCCTTGAGCCGTGTTGTGGTGCTGGGCGCATGGTCGAAGTGCTGCGAGCCGCTGGTCACCAAGTCACTGCGTCCGACTTGCACGATTATGGTTGCGGCGAGGTCCGCGATTTCTTCGACATCAAAAAGAAGTGGCGCGGCAGTATCATCACTAATCCGCCATACAAGCACGCCGAGGAGATGCTGCACCACGCGCTCGATCTGGCCAGCGGCAAGGTCGCTTTTCTGGTGCGCTTGGCTTTCTTGGAATCGATCGGCCGCTACAACCGGCTGTTCTCGACGAAGCCTCCAATCCTCGTGCTGATCTTCTCTGAAAGACTGTCGTTGTACCCCAAAGGCAAGCCGGTCCAAGGCGGCGGCATGGTGTCACACGCGTGGCTTGTGTGGGATCGAGCCGCTCGGTCTGGCCCCCCTCAAATCAAATGGGTCGCACCCGGCTTGAAGCCCCGCAGCTCGAGGGGGCGCACATGACGAGCAAAGCAACGATCAACACCGTGCTCGAATTGCTCGCCGAGCAATTTCCAAAGACGTTTTGGATTCACGAAGCGCGGCGGCTCCCGCTCAAAATTGGAATTCGCGAGGATCTTGTGGCGGTGCTCGACGGCGCGGTCAGCAACAAAGAGCTCAAGAAGGCCTTGCGCGTCTACACCGCCAACAAGGTTTATCGGTCGCGCCTTATCGCCGGTGCGACGCGCATCGATCTCGCCGGCGAGGTCGCCGGCGTCGTGGCGCCGGAACACGCGGTGTCGGAGCCGCCGAAGCCTTTACCGATCAGCAAGGCCGCGGCGGCGATCAGGGCCAAGGGTCCAAAGCGCCTATCACTCGCAGATCTGCGCACGGCAGCTAGACAGCGCGCCGCCGGAGGCAGGTCATGAAAAAGCAGCCAGCCCCGTATCTGCACGAAGATTTTTTGACGGAAGGCTACATAAAACGGCTGCGCGCGAAGCAGAGGATAACGCTCGAGCAGACGGCGCATGCTGCTGCGTTTGCGATGGGCGTGGAGGCGAAACTTCGTGACGCGACGGGGATGCTGAGCACCCCGTTGGTCGTCGCCTGGTATCGCAAGCGATTTCCGAAGAAAGCGCGCGAGCTCGAGGCCGGCATCGCCGAACGATCGATGAAGACCAAGGTCAAATTCCACCGAGAGCGGATGCATTAAATCTCCTAAGCCTGCTGCAGCGCCGCTAATTCCGGCGGCCTCGTTTCCCACCGGAAGAGAAATGCGATGCCCGTCTATCACTTCACCTCGACACTGGCGCTGCCGTGGATCGTCAAAAGCGGTGTGCTGCAACTGAGTGTTCTTGCTGATGCTGATGGTAGCGCCGATTATCTGTGGGCGACGACGGACCTGAATGGTGAATGCACCGCCGCAGGTTTGCATTTTCTATCTGAAGAATATGAGCTGGTAGAGCAGGGCCGCGCGAAAGCCATCCGCTTCACGTTGCCCGATACAGGCTTCGTCCCCTATCTCGAACTCAAGAAGAAACCCGCGGATCATCACTGGATGACGCAGGGAGACATTGTCAGGCTTGGCGCCAGCAAGTGGCGGTGCCGACCTGATCCACTGCCGTTTGCATCGGCGCTGCGTGTCGACATCCTGTGGGGGTATGCACGGGATCGCATCGAAGTGTCGTCGGATGCATGGGATCGCATCGAAGTGACACCAGAGCATTGCTTCGACATCTCCGACGACCCACCGACCATGGGCATCATCATCGACGGATTCCATTTCTACAGCATGGCAACGGGGGGCGGTTATCACGTGCCCGATCGCGAAGAACTCGCCGAGATGTGGGACGACAGGGAATGGTCCGAGGACTGACGAAAGCGCCCGGCAATGTTGTCCAGACCCGAGACCGAATGGAATTTGAAGGCGGGGACAATCGTCTGGAGCTCCTGGCCGGAGCATGATGTCGCCGGCGGTGAGAATTTCAAGCGCGCGACCCGCGCGGCGATCAAGGCTTATGAGCGCTCTGGCCGCATGATCGATGCAGCATTGACCTATGCCGAGCACGGGATCCCGGTTTTCCCGGTGACGGTCGACACCAAGGCACCTGTTGCGCGCAGGCTCGAGACCACCGCCGGCGTGCCAATCGACGGCACCGGCGGATTCAAAGCCGCGACGACATATCCCAGCCAGATTCGCGCATGGTGGCGCGGCCGCCGGCATCTCATTGGCGTACCGATGGGGCACCGCATTGGCACTTGGGCGCTGGACGTCGACAGCAAGGAAGGCCACGACGTCGACGGCATCGTCGCCTGGAAGGCGCTGCAGGCCGAGCACGGCGCCGTCAAGACCCGCGGGCATTGCACTGCCAGCAACGGGCTCCACGAGTTCTTTGAATGGACCGCGGCAAACCCGATCGGCTGCTCCACCGGATCGCTGCCGCCCGGGATCGAAACGAAAGCAGAAGGCGGCTACGTCGTCGCGCCGCCGAGCCGACGCAAGGGCAAGGCCTATGTCGTGTCGCGCGACAGCAAACCGGCGGCGGCGCCCGATTGGCTATACCGGATCATTGGTCGACGTCCCGGAATTCCGGATGCTGTCGATGGGGAAGAAGGCGACGCGCCGGCGCGGCCGCATTCAGTCTGGCACAATACCGATCCGACCGCGGATCCCGACGAGCTCGCCGACGCGATGAGATATATCCCGAACGTCGGTGACTGGAATACCTGGACCGCCTACGCCCTGGCGCTGTTTGCCGCCACCGGCGGCTCCGAGCGCGGCTTCGCGATCTTCGACGCGTGGTCGCGGACGTCGCCGAAATACCATGTCGGCAAGACCCGCGCGCGATGGCAGGGGATTCGCGGATCGCCGCCGAGCCGCACCGGCGCCAGCAAGATCTTCAACGCCGCGATCGCCAATGGCTGGAAGACGGCGCCGACCCATAAGCCGCCGAAGTTCGACGCGGCCGCGGCAGCGCGCGGCAAGATCCGCCGCGAGGTGCGCCGGTTTCTCGGCCTCGACATCACAAACGTGTTTCAGGCCTTCGGCTTCAGGAACCGGGGCGCAATCGCGCAGGCGATCAGGATCGACACCGGCTTAGGCAAAACACAGACCGCGGTCGAGGAGATCGCCAAGACCGACAAGAAGGTGATCTACGCGGTGCCGACGCATCGTCTGGGCGACGGCATTGAAAAGCTGTTCGCCGCGCAAGGCGTCACCGCAGCCGTGTTCCGCGGCCGCGCCAGCGACGACCCGGACAACCCCGGCGCCAAGATGTGCTTGAACCTCGCCGCGGTCGAAGTGGCGCTAAAGGCGCATGCCGACGTCAACCGCACCTGCTGCAAGTACAAGAAGCAGCGCTGCCAATTCTTCGATCAATGCAGCTATCAGCGGCAGCTGAAGGGACGGCCGCAGGTTTGGATCATCGCAAGCGATCTGATCTTTCACTCGCAGGCCGCACTCGGCAAGCCGGATGCGCTGATTATCGACGAGAGTTTCTGGCAGCAGTCGCTGCGCGGCATCGACCACGACGAGAAGGAGCAATGGACAATTCCGTTTGCGAGCCATGTGAACGGGCCCAAAGGCCGGCGTGGCTTAGGGGATCAACTGGCGCTGCAGCCGGACGATGGCGGCGTACAGCGCCGCTACACCGCGGGCATGACCAGCGGTGCGCTCACCCGCCTGATCCGAGAAGAGTGGGCCCATATGCCGAAGCTCGACATGCATCCCGGCATGTCCGCGGCCGAGCTGAAACGCGTCGCCACCGGCAAGACGATGGAACGGATCCTGCACGCCCGCCGCTGCATCCGCCATCTCGAGGAGCTGCGTCGTATGGTGTCGGATCCCAACATCGAGACGTCCGGCCGGCTGCTGCTCGATCATGCCAACGGTCAACGCGTGATCCGCTGGCGCGGCGTTGCCGAGATCTCGAAACAGTTTCAGGTGCCGACGTTGTTGCTCGATGCGACGTTGCCGGCGCTCGAGGTGCTGCAGGTTCTGCATCCCACGGTAATGGTCGCCGCCGATATTCGGGTGGCGATGCCGAATTGCGTCCGGATCCGGCAGATCACCGGCGCGCCCACGTCGGCATCGAAGCTCAATAACGAGAAGCATCTCGAGGAGGTGCGGCGCCATATCCTGCAACGCTGGTTCGAAACCGGCCGCGGCAAGACACTCGTCGTCGCGCAGATGAAGGTCGCGGCTTGGCTGAAGGGGAAGTTGCCCAGCAACATCGCGCTCGCGCATTACAATGCGATCGCCGGTCTCGACCAATACAAGGACGTTCGCTTGTTGATCCTGGCCGGTCGCGTGCAACCGGGTCCCGATGCGATCGAGGCGTTGGCCGCAACCTTGAGCGGACAGATGCCGGAGAGCGTGGCCAACGGCAAGCAGTTCAACTGGTACAAGCGCGTCCGCCGGGGCATCCGGCTGAAGGACGGCAGCGGCGTTGCGGTGATCGGCGACGAACATCCAGATCCGTTTTGCGAGGGCGTCCGACAGCTGGTTACCGAAGGCGAACTGGTTCAAGCACTGGGGAGAGCTCGCGGCGTCAATCGTACAGACGAAACGCCGCTCGATATCGACCTTCTATTTGATGTGGTGTTGCCGATCGAGGTCGACGAAGTGATGAACTGGAAACGGCCGAGCCTGTATATCGCAACCGCTGCTGAAGGCGTCATGCTTGAGGCGCCGATTGATATGGTGAAGCTCTGGCCGACGTTGTGGCCAAACGAGAAGGCGGCCGACCGCACGGTGAAAACAGGGATCCCAAACCTAACGGGCTTTACACTGGTAACCTATCAACTCGAGGACGCAAAGAAGAAGCGGCGAAACGGGCACTTCGACACGAATTTGATCCCCGATCCAAGGGCTTGGCTGGAAGGCCGCCTCGGGCCTTTAAGAATTTTGACGTGATGATCGCCCGCCGGCCGGCCCCGGACCCCTTTAAGGATTTTGTCCCTCTGATCCCTGGTTTTGACCCGATCAGAGGGACATTTTCCTTACTAGATATTAGTAAGGATTTTGTCCCTCTGATCCCCCCACTGCCAATTCGTCCCGTCGGCGCGGGAAAAAAGAGGTTTGAGATCACAGTGAAAGACGATCGACCAGTGGTGCGCACCGACTTCGTCCGGAGAGCCTAGGGTTAGGTTGATCAGTTGGTCGATCTGAATGACGGCACCCGGGGGGGCGGCGAAAATTATCAAGGCCCGGCGGCTTTACGGAGCGCCGCTTCGCCTCGCTTAGCTAAACGTCCAGAATTTTTTGTCCGGTCAAAACTTTCTCGCTGTATAGTTCGCCTGAATCGAGGATTAACACCCATGCGGCAACGCGGACGACGTTCAGGTGAGGCGCTCGCCATCAATAACGTTGACGGCTCGCCAATGCGCTTGACGGCGCCGGCAGGTTTGAACACCAAAGAGCGCGTACTGTTCGAGCAGCTGGTCCACACCACAAGCCCGAGCCATTTTCGTGCCAGCGATGCCTCATTGCTTGTCGCCTATGTGCAGGCGATATTGCTGTCGCGCAAGCTGGGCCGCGATTCAAGAAAGGTCGCAGAATGGGAGAAAGCAACGCGGACGATGGCATCGTTGGCGACGAGATTGAGGCTGACCCCGCAATCGAGATCCGATCCAAAAACCATCGCGCGCATGCAACAACCAAATGATGGAGTTGCGCCGTGGCACAGGGGTGCGCTTAATCCGAATGATTCGAGTTACGACAGCGATGATGAAGACAACAACAAATCACCGCAGTGAAATATCGGAGTCTGCGCGCGCGCAACTGCTGGCCTTGCAGGCGCGGTATCGATCTCTGCTCGCGATGCTGCCGGCGGACGAGAGTGATTTCGACGAACTCGACGCCGACGAGTTCGATGCCAAGCTTGTCGACATCGAGCTGATCGCGACCGAGATGATGGCTATCAACGACGCCTAGCTGGCGATCCTCGAAGAACTGGGGAGGCATTGATCGGCAGATCGCGCGTAGTGCAGTGCCCGCCTGATTGAACAGAACCCATCCCTGCAAGCCACGGCCAGGTCCGCTTTGCCCCCAATAACGACCAAATTCCGCATCGCGCCGAAATGACGCGATGGGCCACTTCCGGACTCGTGCAATGCAGCACCGAGCCGATCTGTTCGATCACCTCGTTGGCGCGGACGAGGAGAGAGGGCGGGATAGTGAGGCCAAGGACCATCAACGTTTTAAGATTGACGACCAGCTGGAAA
>Ga0335080_10005943_pt1 | contig 12611 bp, 10 predicted proteins | sample Lox_Sample_34_FD_206720 | JGI IMG/M metagenome (GOLD analysis project Ga0335080, IMG submission 206720) | Soil microbial communities from Loxahatchee National Wildlife Refuge, Florida, United States - Lox_Sample_3.4 | ecosystem: Environmental > Terrestrial > Soil > Wetlands | place: USA...
CGCCCTCACCCCGGTCCCGGCCGATGGCGGGGCGGACGAGGAGGCCCGGCGGGATGGCCGGGGCCTTGGGTCACGGATCGCGGCGGAGGCGGTGGCGGCGTACCGGCGGCTGGGCTGGCGGGCCGAGTACGCGGGCAAGCAGGTCGAGCTGGTGTGCGGGCACGGCGTCGAGGCACTGGAGGTGCCGCGGGCGTCGGGTGTGATGGCGCTCCACTGGTGGCTGCACACCGGGGGCGTGCCAGATGAGATCCGGGGCCTGCCCGGCCTGCCCGGCCCGCAGGAAGCGCTGGCGGTGGTCGCCGCCGGTGACCGGTTCCTGTTCCTGGTGCAGCCGGGTGCGTGTCCGTGGACCGGCCCGGATCTCGCGCCCGCGACGCCGGCCGATGGCCCGCCTGAGGTGGTAGTGCGCTGGCACGCCGGCGGCAGCAGGATCCCGGCTCCGCCATCGCGCGATAGCCATGGCCAGCGGGTGGAGTGGGCGTGCCCGCCGCCTGGCCGGGTGCGGCTGGCTGACCCGATCGTCCTGCTCGACCTGCTTGCCAAGGCGGTCGCGGTGGCCGGGCACCGGCGTCAGCTGCTGACCCTCCCCGGCGGCGTCTCGGTGGTGCCTGCGGCAACCGCGGCGGCCATGCATGAGATCCGGCAGCTACGGGCCGTCCCGGCCGCTCAGGCGCAGTCCGGCGGCACCGCCAGATGAGCTGACACCAGCCCGGCAGAAAAGCGACGCAGCCGGTGACGGCGTCTGCGGCCGTCACCGGCGTCAGCCGAAGATTTCCGGCATGACCGACAAGCGTTGGCAAGTCACCCAGCCGGGCTCGGGGACCGGCTGGGGATCTCCGCGCACATGCCGGGCCACCGCCCAGCTGGGCGGGTCAGCGCCGGCCCGGCTGGCGGCGGCCGGGCCGGCGCGGCATGGCCGCCGGTCATGGCGCCGCACCCTGGCGGCAATCGCGGTTGCCGGGATCGCGGTGATGGCCGCCGCCTGCGGCGGCGGCAGCAAGCAGGCCGCCCCGGCGGCACCGGAGAAGCCCGATCTGGTGGTGGCTGTGGTGCCCGCCGAGGCCAATGCGGGCCTGTACATCGCGCAGGCGGAAGGCCTGTTCACCAGGGCTGGCCTGCACGTGACCATCAAGCCGGTGGTGAGCGCGGCCGTCGCGGTCCCCGCCATGCTGCACGGCAAAGTGGACGTGGCTGGTGGCGCGTACGTGTCCTACATCGCCGCCGACGCGGCGGGGATCGCGAAGATGCGCATCCTGGCCGCCGGGTTCGCCCTCGGCCCGCACGTGAACGAGATCATCACCTCGGCCAGCGCCAACGTCCGCACCCTGGCCGGCCTGAAGGGCAAGACCATCGCAGTCAACCAGCTGGGCGCCGTGGGCCAGTACCTGGTGTACAGCGCGCTCGCCTCCTACGGGATCACCCCTGCCCAGGTGCATCTCGTCGCCATGCCGTTCCCGCAGATGCCTGCCGCGCTGGCCGCCGGGAAAATCGCCGCGGCCTATGAGACCGAGCCGTTCGTCACCGAGGCGGTGAAGGAGTTCGGCTTCCAGGAGCTGGCGGACATGGACAGCGGGTCCACCCAGGGCTTCCCGATGACCGGCTACGCCGCGCTCACCTCCTGGATGGCCAGGTACCCGCGCACCGCGGCGGCGTTTACGAAGGCGGTCGAGCAGGGGAACGTGATCGCCAGCACGAACCTGTCCGTTCTCCAGCAGGTCCTCGCCAAGGACCTGCACCTGAGCCCGAGCATCGCCGGTGTCATGGCCACCGGGACCTTCCCCACCAGTGCCAACCCGGTGCAGATCCAGCGGGCCGCCGACCTGATGCGGCAATTCGGGCAGCTCAAGCAGCGGTTCAATGTCCAGCCGCTGGTGGGGGGCTGAGATGGCCGCAGCCGGGCTCCGCCCTGCCCCCGCCAGCCGTATCAGCCGGGGAGAGGCGCCAGCCGGGCAGCGGCGCCAGCCTGCCGGTACTTCCAGCCAGCCTGCCGGTACTTCCAGTCAGTCTGCCGGTGGTTCCAGCCAGCCTGCCATCGGGTGGAGGCTGCCGGCCGCTTCCGGGAACGGTGCCGAGAGCGAGGACGCGAGATGAGCTTGCACATCCCTGCCAGGCCTGCCCTGCCAGACCCTCCGCCACCACCCGGCGGCCGGGCGCAGGGTGATGACGGCCGGGTGAAGGAGCCCGCTGGCCGGGGGCGGGAGCCCGCTGGCCAGGTGCCGGAGCACGCCGGCTGGTCGCAGGAACCTCCGGCCTGGGAGAAGGACAGCCGCGGCCGGAAGGGCTCGCCGCTGACCCTCCGGAACTGGCGGGTGCCGTGGCGGCTGATCGCCCTGATCGCCATCCCGACGGTGGTGGCGATGGCCTTCGCCGGCCTGCGGGTCGCGGCAGCGGCGGACAGCGCCGCCGCCTTCGGGCGGACCGCGCAGCTCGCGGCGCTCGGCCAGCAGGTCACGGCCCTGGCGCAGGCGATGGAAGACGAGCGCGACCTCACGGCCAGCTTCATCGCCAACGGGCGGCCGGCCACTGGCGAGGCCGCCCTGCAGCGGCAGTACGCGGTGACCAACGCCCTGGCGCAGCAGGTCCGCACCCAAATGAAGGGGCTCAGCGGCGCCTTCCCCGCCCAGACCCGGGCCGCCACTGCCGACGTCATTGCCAGAATCGACGACCTGCCCGATCTGCGCAGCTATGCGACGGCCAGCAATGCCCCGGCACTCACGGCGATTACCGCCTACACCCTGGCCAACGCCGACCTGTTCACGTTCGACGACGACATAGCCCAGCAGGGCGGGAACTCCGCGCTGGTGGGCAAGGTGCGCGCGCTCGGCTCCCTGTCGCGGCTGAAGGACCAGGCGTCCCTGCAGCGCGCGATCCTCGAGACGGCGCTGCTCACGGGACAGTTTGACACCGGCATCCTGAACGCGCTGATCGCCGCGCAGGCACAGCAGGCCACCGACCTCGCCTCGTTCCAGACCTCAGCCACGCTCGGCGAAACGCAGGTCCTGAGCGACACCGTGGCCGGGCCGCCGGTGGACCGGGCCCAGGCGATGGAGCAGCGCGCGATCGTGCTCGGCGAGAACAACGGGGCGCTGAACCTCGGCCCCGGCGCCAGCCGGCAGTGGTACGCGGACATGTCCTACACCGTCGACAGGATGCGGCTGGCCGAACAGCAGCTCGCCAACTCGATCGCCCAGCAGGCTGAAGCCCTTCATCAGGGCGCGATGCGGTCGCTCATGCTCACCGCTGGCGTCGCGGCGGCGGTCCTGATCCTGGTGCTGCTGGCGACACTGATCATCGCCAGGTCGATGGTGCGCCCGCTGCGGCAGCTCAAGGCCGGGGCTCTCGAAGTCGCCGAGGTGCGCCTGCCCCGGGAGGTCCGCAAGCTGAGCGAGGACGGTGGCGAGGGGGAGGCCGCTGACGTTGAACCGATCGGCGTGCACTCCACCGACGAGATCGGCCAGGTCGCGCGGGCGTTCGACCAGGTACACCAGGAGGCGGTGCGGCTGGCCGCGGACGAGGCCCGGCTGCGCAGCAGCGTCAGCGCCATGTTCGTCAGCCTCTCCCGGCGCAGCCAGTCACTGCTGGAACGGCTGCTGAGGCTGATCGACAGCCTGGAACTCGGCGAGCAGGACTCCGAGCGGCTGGCCGATCTCTTCCGGATGGATCACCTGGCCACACGGATGCGCCGCAACTCGGAGAACCTGCTGGTGCTGGCGGGCCAGGAGCCACCGCGCAGGTGGGCCGAACCGGTGTCGCTCGCGGACGTCGCCCGCGCATCGGTGTCGGAGATCGAGCAGTACGACAGGGTTGTCCTGGACATGCAGCCCGGCCTCGGCGTCACCGGGAACGCGGTCGCCGACGTGGTGCACCTGCTTGCCGAGCTCCTCGAGAACGCCACCACGTTCTCTGCGAAGAGCACTCATGTGACCGTGTCGGGCCATTCGCTCCGCAGCGGCGGGGTGCTGGTCAACGTCATCGACAGCGGGATGGGGATGACGGAGGAGCAGCTCACGCAGGTGAACTGGCGGCTGGAGAACCCGCCTGCCGCCGATGTGGAGGTCTCCCGCCATATGGGCCTGTTCGCGGTGGCGCACCTGGCGGGACGGCACGGCATCAGGGTACGGCTGCGGAAGGCGACCGGCGGCGGCCTCATCGCGCACGCGTGGCTGCCCGACGCGCTCATCTCCCGTGACAGCAAGCCGGCCCACTGGGACAGCATCCGCCCGGCGCGGGCGTCTGCGGTGGTTCAGGCCGTGACGCGGACCGCCAGGTTCCCCCAGGACCCGGCCGACACCGGCCCAGCGGGCGCGGGCCCAGCGAGCACTAGTCCGGCCAGCACTAGCCCGGCCAGCACTAGCCCGGCCAGCACGGGCCCGGCCGACGCCACGCCGCCTGCCGTCGCCCCGCTCGCAGCCGCGCCGCTGGCCGAAGCGCCACCAGCCGAGACGCCGCTGGGCACGACACCACTGGCCGACACACCACCAGCCAAGCCGCCGCTGGCCGACACACCACCGCCCAGGATGCCGCTGGCCGACACACCACCGGCCGACACACCACCGGCCGAGACGCCACCGCCCGAGACGTCACCGCCCCAGACGTCACCGCCCCAGACGTCACTGGCCAAGCTGCCGCTGGCCGACGCGGCGCTGGCCGAGACACCACAGGCCGAGACGGCGCTCGCGGCCGGGGCGCGCGCAGCCACGCCACCCACAGCCGCGCCGCCAGATGAGGCACCGACGGTCATCGTGCCCGAGCCCTCACGGCCACTGCGGGAAAACCGGCTGCCGATCTTCGAGTCGGTGGAGTCCGACTGGTTCCGCTCCCGCCGCAGGCCACCACGGCCAGGCGCCCCGGTGGACACCCCCCGCGCGGGGGAACCATGGGCCTCACCCGGCGACGACGGCTGGCGCGCAGCCGAGGCGATCCGCACGCCCGCAGTCAGCGGGGTCACCGCCTCGGGGCTGCCGAGGCGGGCACCCAGGGCCAACCTCGTGCCGGGCTCCGCCGGCGCCCGGGAAGGCAGGCCGTCGAGGCCCGCTGAGACGGCAGAGGTCGTGAGCAGCAGACTGGCGGGCTTCCAGCGGGGGTCGCGCCGGGCCCGCGCCGCCGCCGACCCGGGCACACAGCCACCGGTTGAGCCACCGTGACGCGCGGACCGGGCCGCACCATGGGCGGCCCAGCCGGCCCGCAGCGACCGCGGCCAGCCTTGTTCGGGGCGGGCGGGACGGCCGGGCCTGGCAGCCATGACCGGGCCACCGCACCGGCGGGAGCGCCGGATCATCCCGGAGAGGGAAGGGCATTGCAACAGGCAAACGGCCAGCGGCAGGACCTCAACTGGCTCGTCACCGACTTCACCGAGCGGGTCCCCGCCGTGGTGCATGCCGCCGTCGTGTCCGCTGACGGGGTGCCCCTGGCGGTGTCCGACGGGATATCCCCGGACCGCCAGCAGCAACTGTCCGCGATCACCTCCGGCCTGGTCAGCCTGGCGAAGGGGAGCGCCTTGATGCTCGATGGCGGCGCGGTCACCCAGACCCTGGTGACCATGGAGCAGGGTGTCATGGTGACCGCGGCGATCAGCGACGGGGCGAGCCTGGCGGTGCTCGCCGTGATCGACGCCGATCTCGACCAGGTCACCTACGAGATGACGGTGCTGGCGGAGCAGGCGGGCAGCGTCATCACGCCGGACGTGAGGACGCCACCAGAGGCCGCGGGAGAGCCGGCATAGCGCGGCCAGCGCCGGGGCCCGCCTGGAGCAGGCACGGACACGGCCGGCGCCGGAGCCCCCCCGGAGCAGGCATGAGCACGGCCAAGGCCAGCTGGCTACCGGGCCGCTGAGCCAGGGTTGCCGGGAGGGGCCTGATCCCCGTACCGTCGCGTCGAGAGCATGCGGCTCCCCCGTCGTCCGGCCGCACCGCGAGTGAGACGCGCCCGGAAGGCCGCGCCGGGTCAGCCGGCGGAGGAGCCGGAGACGGGCGCCATCGGGGTGCACGTCCAGATAGTGAGGAGTATCCGTGCGTCCAGGGCAGGATCTGAACTGGCTAGTCACGGCTTTCGCCGATCGTGTTCCTTCCGTTGCGCACGCGCTGGTCGTCTCCTCCGACGGCCTCCCGCTGGCGTTCTCGCAGGGCCTGCCGCCCGACCGGGTAGACCAGTTAGCCGCTGTCACCTCCGGCCTCAGCAGCCTGGTGGAAGGCGCGTCCCGCATTTTCGAGGGTGGCCCGGTCAGCCAGACGGTGGTGGAGATGCGCCAGGGCCTGCTGATCGTGATGTCTATCCCCGGCGGCTCGAGCCTTACGGTGCTCGCCCGCGCTGACTGTGACATGGGCCTGGTGGCGTACGAAATGGCCTTGCTGGCGGACCGGACCTGGCGTGCCCTGACGCCAGCGGGCCGTGACGCCGGAGGGCCGGCCATGGCACCGGCGCCCCCGGAGACTCTGACGCAGCGCGAGCCGCTGGCTTCGGCGCACCGCAGGGCACCGGCGGGCGGACAACCGCAGGCGGGCAGGCCGTGAGAGCGCTTGACGCGTTACCCGAGCGCTGACACCTCTCACGGTGGCGGCCGCTCTCACGGTGGCGGCCGCGCGGCAGAGAGCGGTGGCGGGCGCCAGCACCGCGGCCATACCCGGACAGCCCGGGGCGGCCAACCCTGTGGCCGGCCGCCGCCGGTCACGAGCTCGCGGGGGCGGTGAGGTCGTAGACGGTCATGCCACCCACGGTCCTGGCCGTGAAGTGGGCCTGGACCCACGCGCTGATCTGCGCCGCGTCGGTGCCGGCGCCGCCTGGGCCGGCGCGGCCAGCGCCAGCGCCGCCGAACCCGCCACCGCCCGCGCCGCCGAACCCGCCAAAACCTCCGAAGCCGCCCGCGCGCGCGAAGCCGCCGCCGCCCGCCCCGCCAGCCACGTAGTAGTGGATCTCGTGCGCCGAGACCAGCCTCTCGAACTGGGCCAGGCTGGGCGCGGGGTCCGTTCCCCGGAAGCCGCCGATCGCCATGACCGGGACACCGCCGGTGGCCAGCTCCATCGAGGCGGCGCTGTCGGCGCCGTCGGTGGCAGCGGCCCACTTGTAGTGAGCGGCGCCGGCCTCGAGCAGCTTGGCGAAGGCGCTGCTGACCGTGGTGTTGCCACCGATACCGCCGAAGCCGCCACGGCCAGCCCGGCCGCCACCAAAGCCACCGAAGCCCGCCGCGCCGGAGCCGGGCCCGCCCTCCCCAGCAGCGCCGCCGCCGGGGAACCGGCCGCGGCCGAACGCCCGGGCGCCGCCCAGCCCGGCTCCGGCGGCGGTCATGGGCGGACCCGCGGACGGGCTCGTGCCCGCGTATGCGGTACCCGCGGTATCGAGGCTGTAGGCCAGCGGGCCGCCCAGCCCGGCGATCACCGCGAGCGCCACCGGGACAGCGGCCAGGATCATGTGCCTGCGGGCGGTGGCCGCCCGCAGGTAGGGCCCGGCGAGGATCATAACGGCTCCGGCAACGGCGGCGATGACGATCACCACCCGCAGCCAGGGGAACCATCCGGCGTTGCGGCCGAGCAGGACCCAGGCCCAGACTGCGGTGACCACCAGCGCGGTGGCCAGGGCGGCACGCGCGAACCAGGTGTGCCGGTTCCGCCACGCGGTGACGGCGCCGATGCCGGTAAGCGCGCCGATCGGTGGGGCGAGCGCGATCGCGTAGTAGGAGTGGGTGGTGCCGGACATGAAGCTGAGCACCAGCCCGGCCACCACCAGCCAGCCGCCCCACATGATCGCGGCGGCGCGGGTACGGTCGGTCCGGGCGGCCCGCCGCGACACCCACAGCATGACCACCATGGCGATCAGGGCGGCCGGGATCAGCCAGCTGATCTGCCCGCCCCATTCGGCCGTGAACATGCGGGTGATGCCGGTCCCGCCGCCGAGCGCCCCACCGCCGAACCCGCGGCCGCCGCCCGCGCCGCCGAACCCGCCAGGCCCCGGGCCAGCCGCCCCGCCCGCACCGCCGCCGAACGCGCCGGCGCCAGGACCCGGGCCGGCCACCCGGGCCGCGCCACCGAGCCCGCCGCCGCCCCGGTTGCCGGTGAGCCTGCTGAGCCCGTTGTAGCCGAATATGAGCTGGAGGATGTTGTTGTCGGTGGTGCTGCCGACGAACGGCCGGCTGGCGGCGGGGGTGAACAGCACGATCGCTACCCACCAGCCCGCGGTGACCAGCAGCGCGGCGCCGCCGGCCAGCAACTGCCAGATCCGCTTGCCGAGCCTGGGCGGGCCGCAGATCAGGTAGGCCAGCGCCAGCGCTGGCAGGGCGAGGAAACCGGCGAGCATCTTGCCGAGGAAGCCCAGCCCGAAGAGCACACCGGTCAGCACGACCCACCGGGTGCTGCCGGATTCCAGGGCCCGGATGCCGGCGTAGGCGGCCAGCACCGCCGTCAGCGTTATGAACGCATCGGGGTCATTGAAGCGGAAGATCAGCGTCGCGACCGGCGCGAGGGCCATGACCGCCCCGGCGATGATCCCGGCCGCCGGCCCGAACCAGCGGCGCACGGTGGCGTAAAGCACGCCGACCGTGGCCACGCCCGCCAGGGCCTGCGGGAGCAGCAGGCTCCAGTAGTTCACCCCGAAGATGCGGGCGGACAGCTCCATCGGCCACAGGAAGCCCGCGGGCTTGTCCACGGTGATGAAGTTGGCGGAGTCCAGCGAACCGAACAGGAACGCCTTCCAGCTCTCAGTGCCGGCCTGCGCGGCGCCAGCGTAGAACTCGTTGGCCCAGCCGTTGCGGCTCAGGCCGACCAGATAGAGCAGGGCGGTGGCCACGAGCAGGGCCGCCAGTGCCGGCCTTGCCCACGCCGGGTCGCCCGGCCTGCCGCGCAGCATCCTGGCCGCGCGGCCGCCGCGCACAGGGCCGGCGGCCTGCACGGAGCCGGGTTGCGTCGAGATGGCGGTCACCGTCAACTCCTATTCGGGCAGGTCCAGCAGTTGGTGCTGGACGGGATCGAGGTAATCTCCCGGCGCCTCGCCCGGGGTGGGCGGGACCGGGTGGACGGGTGGCGGCGCGGAGCGGCCGCGGCGGCTGCGGAAGACCCAGCTGCGGTAGAGGGCGAACCGGACCACGGTGGCTACCAGGTTGGCCGCGATCAGCACGGTCACTTCGGTCAGCCGGCCCGGGTGGGCGGAGATGGCGTGCAGGGCCGCCAGCGCGCCGGAGGTGAGGGCGAGCCCGATGCCGAAGGCGATCAGGCCGCGGGCCTGGTCGCGGGCGGCGTGGCTGCGGCCGCGGATGCCGAAGGTCAGCCGCCGGTTGGCGGCGGTGTTGGCCACCGCGGTCGCCAGCAGGCTGAGCGCGTTGGCGGCCTGCGCGGGCATGGCGGTGCGCAACAGCAGGTACAGCAGCACATAGGCGACGGTGCTGGCCACCCCGACCGCGATGAACCGCGCCAGCTGGCTCACCAGCGGGCCACGGCCGGTCCGTGCGCCGCCTGGCGGTGGGTGCAGCCGGGGTGATGCGGAGTCGCGCAGCTGGGGGACGGTGATGGTGCCGCGGGCCAGGGCGGTGCCGAGCCGGGCGATGCCGGCCAGGTCGGCGATGGCAGTGGGGATGATCTTGACGCGGGAGTCGGTGTCGTCGATCCAGTCGACCGGCACCTCGTGGATGCGCAGCCCGGCGCGTTCGGCGAGCACCAGCAGCTCGGTGTCGAAGAACCAGCCGTCATCGGTGGTCAGCGGCAGCAGCGCCTGTGCCGCGCCGCCGCGGATCGCCTTGAAGCCGCACTGGGCGTCGGAGAACCGGGTGCCCAGCACCGCGTGCAGCAGCAGGTTGTAGCAGCGGGAGATGATCTCGCGGCGCGGCCCGCGGGCCACCCGGGCGCCGCGCGCCAGCCGGGTGCCGATCGCCACCTCGCTGTGCCCCGACAACAGCGGCGCCAGCAGCGGCGCCAGCGCGTTCAGATCGGTGGACAGGTCCACATCCATATAGGCCACGACCTCAGCGCTGCTGGCCAGCCAGGCCGTCCGCAGCGCCCCGCCCCGGCCGGGGCGCTCGATCCGCACGGCGCGCACCGCGGCCAGCTCGCCCGCCAGTTCCTGCGCCAGCGCCCAGGTGCCATCGGTGCTGCCGTTATCGGCGATCGTGATACCCGCGGTAAACGGCAGGCAGTCCCGCAGGTAGCCAGCCAGCCGCCGGACACTCGGGCCCAGATCACGCTCCTCATCCCTGACCGGGATCACAATCTCCGCTTGGAGGCCGATGTGGCATGAGGCCAGAGGGAGCTCCGGCGCGAGTGACGGCACCGGTAAGGGCCGGGCGGCGAGTGACGGGGCTGCACATGACTGGGCTTCGGGAAGCCGGGAGTCAGAGCCTCTCATGCCCCCCAGGCTCAACGAAGATGTTGCGCCGTCACTGAGATAATCCTCTAAAGGTGCTCCAAGCCCGCCCTATCGCGCCTTGACCTTCGCTTTACGATTGACGGCCCGCGATGCCATTCGGCGGCCGGCCGGTGACCTATGGCCCCTGCCCGGTCAGTGACCGGGGCTCGATCCTGTAGCCGGGGAGCGACGTGCTCCCAGGAGTCTGGTGGCTCCCAGCACGAAGGAGGGGGTCCAGATGTCCCACGGTATCTCCCACGACACACCCACCGGCAGCGAGCTGGACGCGCCTGCCACCGGTGAACAGCTCGCCCGCCAGCAGGCCATCAGGCAGATCGAGCGCAAGCGCCGCTTCTGGGGCGGCACCGTCACGGCCGCGGTCGGCATGATCATCCTCGTGGCCATCTGGGCCACCACGGAGTACCACAACGCGGGCGGCTGGCCGGCCGGCGGTTTCAGCCAGAGTTCCGGAATCCCGGGCGTGTGGAACATCTGGATCATCTACCCGTTCATCGCGTGGGTGCTCCTTACCGCCGCGGGCGCCTGGTTCACTTATGGGCGCAAGCCAATTTCGGAAAGCGAGATCAGGCGCGAGATCGAGCGTCAGGACGTAGATCGCCAGGCCCGCGCGTAGCAGTCCACGGCCTCGGCGTAGTGGCCGAGGTGAAGGTGGGCGAAGCCAAGGCTGTCCCAGGTGGCGGCCTCGCTGGCTGGGGCGGGTTTCGGCCGGGCCAGGCCCGGGTCGGCGGTGAGCACGCGCTGATGCAGTTCGCTCAGCTCGGTTCCCGGCTCGGCACCAAGCTCCTCGACCAGCACCCGGCGGGCTTGCTGGTAGGCGGCAAGCGCCTCGCCCTGCCGGCCGTCGCGGTAGAGGGCGAGCATCAGCAGCGCGTGCAGATGCTCGCGCAGCGGATGGGCGCCGACCAGGTCCCGCAGCTCGGCGATCACCTCGGTGTGGCGGCCCAGGTGCAGGTCGGCGTCGATGCGCACCTCCAGCGCCTGCAGCCGCAGCTCCGCCAGCCGCGGGACCTCCCGCACCGCCAGTGAGTCTGACTCGACATCCGCCAGCGGCTCGCCCCGCCACAGCGCCAGCGCCGCACGGGTCTCGCGCCCCGCCATCTCCCACGAGCCTTCCCTGGCGGCCGTCCAGGCGGCCGCCAGCAGGGCCTCGAACGTGGCCACATCCAGTTCGCCGGCCTGCACGCTGATCAGGTACCCGCGCGGCCGGGTGAGGATCCGGGAATGGCCGGCGTCCCCGAGCGAATGCCGCAGCCTCTTCACATAGTTCTGGAGGGTTACCCGCGCCGACGGCGGCGGATCCGGTCCCCAGACGGTCTCGCCCAGCTCATCCAGCGGCATCACCCGGTTGGCCTTCAGCAGCAGCGCCGCGAGGACCGCGCGCTGCTTTGGCTGCGACACCGGGACAGCCCGCCCGCTGGCACGCACCACTAACTCCCCGAGCAGGCAGAATTCCATCTCTGTGGCCATGCCCGTCACCACCCGCACACCATGCCGGTGAACCAGTTCAGCGTGGCTGTCCCGGACGGCAGTGCGGCGGGCAGGGGAGAATACCGCAGTCCTCGGAGGTTCATGGCTGCACCCTTGCTCTTGCGGGATCGGGTCGCGGCCGGGCACCAGACGGTGCGATCGTGCGCGCCGCAGCCATCGTCAGGGACTGGCATTAAGTCTGGGTTGCGGGCCCGGTCCAGCGCATGTACCGGTGATTGACAATCCGGGCTACCCAGCGCATGCTGACCGGCCGTGCGATAACATCGCTGGTATGGCCTGGGGCGAGGTGGAACTCGAGCCCGAGGTCAGCGAATGGCTGGAGGGGCTGGATGACCAGCGGTGGGCGCAGGCAATGTTCCACCTGGACCTACTGGAAGACCGTGGCGTGCTGCTGGGCGAGCCGTACACCCGCCAGCTCTCGGGAAAGCTGCGGGAGCTGCGGTTTTACTGCGGCGGAGAACGGGTCCGCATCTCCTACTGGATTGCGCCGGGACGCCGGATCATCATGCTGACCGTGTTCACCAAGACCAGGATGCGCGAGACCACCGAGATCGCCAGAGCGGCCGCGGCGATGGCCCGCTGCCAGCGCGAAGGCCACACCGCCGACGAGAACGAGGAGGGATGACGATGAGCCAGGCCACCCCGCGGCGCATCAGCCTTGCCGAGGCCCGGGAAGCCCGCATCCACCGCCCGGAAGCGGCCGCTGCATACGAGCAGGCCAGGCTGCGCTATGAGCTGGCCGAGGCCATCCGCGCCCGTCGGGAAGAACTCGGCTGGTC
>Ga0335080_10005944_pt1 | contig 12608 bp, 8 predicted proteins | sample Lox_Sample_34_FD_206720 | JGI IMG/M metagenome (GOLD analysis project Ga0335080, IMG submission 206720) | Soil microbial communities from Loxahatchee National Wildlife Refuge, Florida, United States - Lox_Sample_3.4 | ecosystem: Environmental > Terrestrial > Soil > Wetlands | place: USA: Florida...
AGGGACTTAGCCTGCACAATCCGGGCAAAATCTTGATGTCAAAGAACTTAGAGGCAAAATCTTGACAGCCAATGAGTTACACGGTCTGGTTGATATATTTCTTGCATTCATAATATCTATTAGATTAGGCACTTGTCAAGCCTAAAGCCTGAAGGCTCGGCCCGCATCAACAAGTCGGTTCTTCCTCAGGGTATGGCGCAACCTTGAGCACGCAGGTCACTGCATGTTCTAGGTTGCGAAAGGATGACGTCTACCAGTTACGGTCCGGCAAACGGATTAGAGCTTCAGCACCTCCGAAGTTTCGCTTCAACTCACGGTGAGAAACAAGATGGGTGCTTTACAAATAGGCCCACTGGTGTGGAAGAAGTACATTGCAGCCAACAGAACGCGTTCGAGGCTTTCCGGTTCCACCTGCGCAAGGAATGCTGGGTAAGCAGGCGCCCTTGGCTCGGCCTGGTTCGGGGTCTGCGCGTCTGCTTTGGCTGGTCTAACCTGCGGGTCGGTCTTGTGGCAGTCGCTTGCCTCGTCTGGGAAATCCACATACAACGTGAGGTCAAGGAACTTCACCAAGTCGCGGAACGACTCCCGCGAGTGGGTGCTACACAGATCAGCAGGATCGACCGCTGCCGGGGCAATCGCGAAGCGAATGGCTGGGGTGTCCACCTGCAGCAGCATGGGGTTGAAGGAACCGGTATCCGGGGTTCCCGCCAAGGAGAAGCCGGTCAAACTCGCAACGCTGTAACGAAGAGAGACCTGATTTGCGAAATTCTGCTCGCTGGATGCATCGGGTGGATACGCCGTCCCGATGCGGGCGCGCCGCCGGCCCGCTGCCGCATATGCTTCCGGTTTAGGAAGGCGGATCACGTAGCGTGCCGACTTGTCATCGAGCGCATGCTGCAGGCTCTTGGCGTCAATCTTGACCTGAGCGAACGTTGGGTCGAGTGCGGCGGTGGCGGCCGCGCCGTGAGCCGGCACGGAGAGCTCGTAGACTCCTGCGGCCAGGGTCACGTCGTTAGAGGCTGAAACGTTGAGATCCAGATGGGCTTTAGTCTTCGGAGCAAGGGCAAGGATCATGTTGGGGTCCTTGGGGTCGGCTACGAGGGCCCACGGGCCCTCGAAGGTGACGAAGACCTTCTCTGAAGCGGTGGCTGAGAGCGCGGCTGTGCGAGCAGCAGGGACGGGCTCTTGTTTGGATTGGTTGCAGGACACGAGGAGAGTGGCCAAGAGCATGGCGGCGATGTGAATGACGAAGTGGCGGCGTTTTTTCATAGGGTGGGGATCTCCCTTAGGTTGAGATAGGAAGCCATATGAGTGAGGATCGCCCGTCGATTAGAAAAAGGTTCAAGAGAGAGTTTTGGAGATGAAACCGTTTTCGTTCGGCGCGTCAGATGGGGAGGACTCCCTGATACGAACTGGGAGGCCACGAGAAAATGGGAGGCGAAGCGCCCTCGGCTTCGCTCAGGATTTCGGCGCGCGGATCGGACGCCGCGCAGACGCCTCAACTTCGACTCCGCAGGAACTTCGCTGTGCTCCGTTCCTGCTGCGCTCAGGATGACGGAATTATTGATGAAGTTCTGCCTCACAAAACTCAATCCACCAAGTAGGTCGTTGGCTGCATTCTTATACCGCTTCGCGGTGAGTCCTCATGGCCGGCCATAAGCGGCGAAGGCGGACCAATAGTACGGATGAGCCGTACGAGGATTGGACAGCATCTTCCTCGAGGTGAGACGGATAGCGTCGGAGACGTGCTGGCCGAATAGCGCGTTGTGGTAGAAGTCCTCCACGAAAGCGCGGGCCTCTACGGAATCGACTGCCCAACGACTGGCGACCACATGCGGGACACCGGCCCGCAGGAATGCGTCCATGACGCTGCCGAATCCGTCGCTGCCCTTACTGGCGGACGCAGTGCTGCAAGCCGAGAGCACTGCCAATCGAAGATGCGGAGCGGGGAAGCGGCGCAAGGTACCGGCGTCCAGCAGGACGGGGCCGCGATTGCTTGAAGATCCACTCTCAAGCAGCAAACCACCTCTTTCCGGTGTCGCGACGGAGTGGCCGGCAAAGTGAAACAAAGCTGCTTCCGCCAGTTCGCTGCGGACAGCGCTAAGAGTCGCTTCCTCTGCATAGAGAACTTTGGAACGATTGAATCGATTCGCCACCGCAGTGGCCTCAGCGCTCACGTTCGGAAGGGGAATCATCTCTTGTCCGGACAGCACCGCGGTACTACCGACAACTAAAGCGGGCCAGTCCGGTGAAACAGGACCGCTTTCACGCAGCCGGGCGTCGACTTCCTGCCCGAGCGAGTAAACCACGGGCCAGCGTTCCACCAGGTAGCGGCCATCCGCATCCAGTAGAGCTTCAAAGGGCACGCGAGAGAGCAAGTCATCGACCTCGATCACCAGCGTGCGTCCTGGGATCAGACGTTCTTCTACCGGACCGATCAAGGTGCGGTACAGGCTACGCGAATCGCGGCGAAGCGCACTGAGTTCGGAATGAGGATCCGAAGTCAGATCAGCGAACCGCGTAACCAGTTCCTGAAGGTCACCCGCCCGATTGGGGATCCACTGTGCGTTGACTCCACGATCGTCATAGACCCAAATGGCGAGTCCGCCGGGCAACAACGCATACACGATCACGGTCTCTTGGGACAGAAGAGGCAGAACATCCGTCAAGCGGGGGAAGCCTTGCGACCGCCGGGCCAGGGTGGCAGGCTCTCGCAGTGGGGCGGCCAAGTACCACTCGTACATCTCAAGCGATTCCCGGGCGCGACCCTGCACGAGTTCGGCCTGGGCCATGCCGAGGTAGATGGGAGCGACGTTCCTAGTCCAACGGATGCGGTCCGACTCGGACCGGATCGACCTAAGGTTTTGCTCCGCTATCGTCACCGCTGGGCGAAGCGCCTGCGTCGCTTCCACCATCCGATCTCTTGCGAGTTGGACTTCACCCAGAGTCCTGTAAAACATCTGCAGCGGATATGTATTGGTGAGCGGCCTCACCTGATCCTGGATAGAGATGAGCCGCGTAATTGCTGCCTCAGGGTTCCCGAGTTGCGCCTCCAGGTGCGCGGAGCGAATTTCGTTCTCGAGGGCAGCCCGTTGGCTGGCCTTTGTATGGGGCGCCAATTTAAACAACCGCGTCGCCTCGTCGTATTCCTGATGGGCCGCCTGAGGGAGGCCAGCGGCGGTTGCCGCGTCGCCCGAGGCTTGATGCGCCCATGCACGCACCAGCAGGTCTCGGTCGGAGTCAACCAGCGCGACCGCCTCACGCCAGGTCGCACACGCTAGTTGAAGTTGTCTCGCAGCATCGGCGGCGTAGGCCGAAGCGACATAGAGCTGGTAACCCTGCGTTGCAGGGAAAGTGCCAGACCAGAATCGCTCTAAACCAGCTCCGAAGTGTTTCGAAGCAGCAGCCGGATTGCCCGTCAGCCGTTCGTCGTCACCGGTGAAATAGAGCGCGCGGAGGTAAACCTCGCGATATCCGGCCCGTTCGGCGCGCTCCATGGCGTGGCGCGAGAGGCGCTCGTCCGTCCCTACTTCGCCTTCACCCAGAGAGCAGGCGGCTCTTTCCAAGCCGAACTGGATCTGGAGCCAAGAATAGGGGTGCTTTTCCGACTCTGCGCCGGCAGCGATCCCTTCCTTCTGGCAGGCGTCCTCATCGATTTGTGCAGCGAATATTTGCTCAAACTTGGCTCGCAGTGCTCCAGCGGTATTGCCCAGGGTCGAGAACAAGAGCTCAGCGCGGCGTCCCTGATCGGTACTCGTGTTGTACTCGCCGGCGGTGTTGGCCTGAATCGCTCGCGACAGCGCGGCGACTGCTTTCGGAAAATCTTCTGAGGAGGATCCACGCAGCAGGTCAGAGAGCCAGAGGTCCTGGTGTTGCTGACGGGTCAGGTCCGCCAAAAAAAAAAGCGCCTGCCGGGCGGCAGGATCGGCCTTGCTGGCTCTTTCCGGAAAGGCGCGCGGAAGCCAGGAGACCGCCGCTTCTTTCAAGTACTCTTCGATGCGGTGGTCGACCTGGATGCGGAGGGCGGGATCGTCGAGCGCACCAGCCAGGTGCGCCGGGGACAGCAGCGGAGCCGCCCGGCTCTGCTCATGGTCCATCAGCCTGGCGCGGACGTTGGCGGCGAGTTCGCGAATCTCATCCGCCCATTTCGATTGCGAATCCAGCCGGAGGTAGCGGTCGGCATCGTCAAGAACTTGGTGGTAGAGGTGGAGTTGCTCGGCAGCAAAGGCGCGGTTAAAGAGCGCGAGAGGATCGTCCGGCTTGATGGCGAGGACCTGGCTGAGCTTCTCGTAGGCGACGTCATAATGGAGAAGCTGGAAGTTGGCGATGGCCAAGTCGGTGAGAATTTCCGGCGACTTCGGCGCGAGCTGATCGGCGTGATTCAATGTATCCAGGGCGCTCTGATACTTTCCTTCCAACAGATCGGCGCGGGCTTTGGCCTGCAGCCAGCGAGGATCGGAAGGATGAGTCTGAAGTTGGTGGGCGATGAGGACCTCGGCCTTGAGCAAGGAGTCGGGACGGTCAAGGAAGGAAGAATCCGTATCCCGCTTCACACCGGCGCCGGCAGGGGCATAGGGCATGCCGGACATTCGCAGCGTCAGAGTGCGTTTTTCTCCGTAGGCGCTGGCGAGGAGGTTGCCGGTCTTCTCGTAGGGGTTAGGACGAACGGCCTGATAACCCATGACGGCAGCCACAAGCGCGGCCGTTGCCAGCGCGACGCGGGGGATGGTGATCCAGCGGCGCCACCATGCGGCCGCGGGATCAGGAGCGATTTTTCCCGTAATTCTTTCGACCAGCTTCCGCTGCCATTTGGGCCGTGCGCTTTCCAGATCAGCAATCTGCTTCGCCTCCGAGGAAGTGAGTGCGTCGTTGAAATCCGAGACTGCGGTGCGAAGCAAGGGGCCACAACGGTCGCAGGCGCCCACGTGCAGCAGATAGGGCTCCGCCTGCTCAGGCGGCATGGCTCCGCCGGCGATCTCGTACCATACGTTCAGGTCGGGGCAATCTGGATAGGAGCCCGCTTGCGGACCCGGACCCTCGTTTTCAAATTCACGATCCAAACGTCAGACTCCAGAGAAGGATCTTCTCGCGACCAAACGTCAAGGAATCACGAATAACCTGGGCCACGCTCGAATTACGGTGGTCCCAACACATAACTGTCATTCACACTCTAAAACGATTCCTGACCACCAAACCCTTCATTTAATACCTCGATCCGATGTGACCCTGGATCATGAGGGTCATCCTGCGGAGCGTGCTCTCGACGCCCTTGGTATTCAATCCGATGGAAGGAATGGCAGCGATGGCGCTGGCGGTCATGCCATCCCTGTGGTGGAGCCAGAAAATCGCTCGATTCCGGGTGAAGTTGTCGCCTGGGAAGAGCCTGCCGAGCGCTTCGTCGATCTGGCGCAGCGCGACCTTGTCTTCCATCGTGCCGGAATCCGTGCCGCGCGCTGGCGGCGGGTCGATGCGGATCTTCTCGGTGAGCGTTTCAGTCAGGGTAATGTCGCGTTTCTGAGCGCGCTGGAATTTGAAGTGATCGCAGACGACGCTGGCGGCCACCGACTTCAGAAATCCGAAGATGGCGTCCTTATGCTGAGACTGGAAGCGACGAAGTACAAGGCCGTTGTCAGCACACAGCTTCAGGAAGCTGTCCTGAATGAGATCGTCGAGGAGATGCGGCTGCGGCAGGGTCCAGCGGCGTGTGGTTCGCAGCACGACCTTGGCAATGACAGGGCGGAAACGGCGAACGAATTCTGTCCAGGCCGCTTCGTTATCAGAACCGACGCAGGCTCTCAGCAGATCTTCGGACGAGAACGACGAGTAGCTGGCCACCAAGGTCCCAACCCTGTAGGAGGCGGATTTTACAGCAATTTTGTGAAAATGTTGCAAAGATCGGCGGAGGCGCCTGCAGGACTATCCCAGCAGTCTGGCCGCCACCTTGGCGTGGTAAGTGAGGATGATGCTGGCGCCGGCGCGCCGGATACACAGGAGAGCTTCCATCAGCACGCGCTCGTGATCGATCCAATTGTTCCGGGCAGCGGCCTCGATCATGGCGTATTCGCCGGAGACCTGGTAGGCGGCTAGCGGCAGGTCGAAACGGTCGCGGGCGGCGGCAATGACGTCGAGGTAGGGCATGGCCGGTTTGACCATGATCATGTCGGCGCCCTCTTCAATATCCAGTTCGATCTCGCGCATGGCCTCGCGGAGGTTACCGGGATCCATCTGGTAAGAACGGCGATCGCCGAACTGGGGGGCGGAATCGGCGGCCTCGCGGAATGGTCCGTAGAAGCCGGAAGCGAACTTGGCGGCATAGGAAAGGATGGGGGTATTGGTCAGATTGGCGGCGTCGAGGGCTTTGCGGATGGCGGCGACACGTCCATCCATCATGTCGGAAGGCGCAATGATGTCGACGCCCGCGCGGGCGAGCGAGACAGCGGTGCGCGCGAGCAATTCGAGGCTTGCATCATTTACGATTTCGTATTGCATTGTCGCGGGCGGGGCGGCCGCGGCTGCGCCCAGAGACTGCGCTTCGGATTTCACGATTCCGCAATGGCCATGCGACATGTATTCGCACAGGCACACGTCTCCCATGATGACCAGGTCCGGGACCTCGCTTTTGATGGCGCGGGCGGCACGTTGCACGATGCCATCGTCGGCCCAGGCGCCGGTGGCGACTTCGTCTTTGTGCTCTGGTAAGCCGAAAAGGATGATGGCGGGAACACCAAGTGAGTAGGTCTCACGGGCATCTTTGACGGCTTGGTCCACAGAGAGATTCGCGACTCCAGGCATGGAGCGAACTTCCTTGCGGACACCTTCTCCCGGACAGACGAACATGGGATAGACGAGAGACTCGGGGGTGAGCCGGGTTTCGCGGACCATGGAGCGAAGAGCGTCGGTCCGCCGGGTACGGCGCATACGCGTGACAGGAAAGGCCATAGGGCAAATTCTAGCAGCCCTGGGAAGGCGAATGGCGCGAGCACGGAGTTGAGCCGCCTGCCCAGACTGAGTTACCAGAGTAACCGAGGGTAACCACATGGAGACCTAAACATAACGCCTGGAAACTCATATGATGCAGAGGAATCATGCCTGCGCGCCGAATCTCAACCCTTGTCTGCGGAGTCGCCCTGGTGCTGTTTTACGCGCTGGCGCCGATTGCCTATCCGAACCCGAACTTTCGCTTCGCGGTTGGAGACCTGGTTCCGCTGGCGGTGGCAACGGCGACGGCCATATTGGCGGTGCGAAACACCCTGGATAGTCGAGGTCACACTCGACTTTTCTGGGGATTGGTCACCGTCAGCATGGTGATGTGGTGGTTCAATCAGGCGGGCTGGGCATGGTACGAAGTTCTTCTGCGGCAGTCGGTGCCCGACCCGTTCGAAGGCGACATCATACTGTTTCTGCATTTTGTACCGATGATGGCGGCGGTCGCGATTCGTCCGCAGAGAGCGGCGGCCAATGAAGGCATGCTGCCGAGCGCCTTGAATGTCCTGATACTGCTGGTGTGGTGGATCGTGGTTTATGCCTTCGTCGTCTTTCCGGAGGAATACCTGATCCGTCAGCCCGGGGCATATGGGCTGCGCTGGGATCTCCTTTACCTGGCAGAGGCGCTGATTCTGATGGCGGTCTCCGGTTGGTCGTTCCTTACGAGTTCCGGGTCGTGGCGCACGGTCTACGGCAGTATTCTGATGGCCACCACCTTATATGCGATCGCTTCGGAGACCATCAATGCCGCGATCGCGCGCGGGACGTACGTCAGCGGCGGCCTCACCGATGTTCCATTCGTGATTTCGGAGTTAGGCTTCCTCTGGGTGGCTGTGCTCGGGAGGCGCTGTCTCCGCGAGACCCAGGCAACACCCGCGATCACGCACCACCGCGGCGAGTTCTCTTCGTGGTTGGCTAAATTTGCGCTGCTTTCGCTGCCCCTCATGGGCTACTGGGCGCTGTTTCTGAGCCATTCGACGCCCTACCTGCGACAGGTGCGTTTCGCGGTGGCCATGGGCGGGGTGGCGGTCCTGGCGTTCTTCGTGTTCTTGAAGCAGCATCTGCTTGACGAAAAACTGGTGCACCTCCTCAAACAGTCGCGAAGCGGATACGACAACCTGCAGCGACTGCAGGGCAGAGTGGTGCAGCAGGCGAAGCTGGCGTCACTGGGAGAGTTGGTGGCGATGGCGGCCAGCGAACTGGAATACCCGCTCTCCACCATTCTGGAGACGTCGGAGCGCATGGCTGCCAGCAGCAGCCTGGGACGCGAGCAACTGGCGACGGCGCAAAAGATCGGCCAGCAGGCGCGGCGCACCCGCGACCTGGTAAACGATCTTCTCAGTTTCGCGCAACAGACCCCCGGGGAGAAGGTCCCGTTGGAATTGAAGCCTCTGCTGCAACGCGCGGTTCAGATGGAGGGATTCAAGATTCAAAACCGGGAGATCAGCCTGGCGGTTCAGGCCACTGAGCCCTTGCCTCGCGTGCTGGGCAATTCCAATCAACTTTTGCAGGCGTTTCTCCAGATCGTCGAGAATGCGGTTGACGCCCTGGAGCAAGTCGGCAAGGGCCGCCTGGCAGTTTCATTATGGCATGAGGGCAGCGAAGTGGTGATCGAGTTTGCCGATACCGGTCCCGGATTGCGCGACCCGGAGCGCGTGTTCGACCCCTTCTATACGACCAAGCCCATCGGCAAAGGAACTGGTCTGGGCCTGAGCGCGACGTACGGCGTGATTCAGGATCACAAGGGGCAGATCACGTGTTCCAACCGTCCCGAAGGCGGCGCGGCGTTCGAAATCCGCCTGCCGGTGATGAAGGCTTCGACGCCGGCGACGGCGGGCGCGTGACCTCGCTTATTGCCTGTCGTGAAACGGCTGCACACCCCCATAAGCGCTAACTTGAGGCTTTGCCAGGCCGACTCTAGTTGTGCTTCGAGTGCCTGCCCTCGGGGTCGCAGGCTTCAGCGCGTTAGCGGCTTCGCGCACATCGTCGTTTGTAAACACCGCAAAAAGGAACGGCTCTGATTCGAGGAAATGAACCAGGTCACGCAACGTCAGACCAAGAGACGATAACCGGTCTTCATCGACGAAGATCTGGCCGTTCTCCGGTTCGAAGGACGTAATCAGAAGCTTCGCCTCTGGATCAAACTTCTCGTGCAGCAGGTCTACGATCGATGATGCAAGGTGCCGGCGATCCGGCGACGATGGTTCCGATGGCATGCCATGGTCCGCGGTCACCGCGAGGAGATAGTCATTACCAACCTTTGCTTCTAACGCGTTCAGAATCCTCTTCAACTGGCGATCCATCTCGCCAAGGGTGACGCGCAGCTCGTCCGAATCCGGACCATACTTGTGGCCCACGAAATCCGCGCCTTTGTAGTTCAGCAGAATGAGATCCGGGACTTTGTCTTCGCCCAGCGGCTCTCGCTCCATCATTGCGGCCATCGCATCGGCTTCGAATGCCGGAAACAGAGCCGAATATCGCACCGCTTCGGTCGAGTCGATTTTGTGACCCATCCACTCCCCACTCGCCGGCCACAGTGTTTTCGCATTGCGATCCTTCAGATATGCGGGCAACCGGAAACAGTTGGAATTTGTGGCCCAGTTGCCCGTCTCCTGATCGTAGCTGGCGAGAACGACTGGCGTTCCATTCAACTGACACGCTCCATGCCCTGCGAGCGGCGTCGCCGCCCGGTCGATGCTGCCTTGCGCCAATATGATCGCGCGACCCGCGGTCGCCAGCTGCCAGACGTCAGCCAGTGTCAATGCCATCAGATCTTGCGGCGTTCTTCCAGCGAAGAAGTCGTGGCGCCGGCGCTCGGTGCTGTCGTATACGTTGACCCCGGTGATTCCGTGCACGCGAGGATCGGTCCCGGTCGAGAGCGTCGAGTGGCCAACGGCTGTGTTGGTCGGAAGAAAATTAACCTGCGCCCGAGTGAACCAGGCACTACGCTGGCGCAGGGCGGTGAGGGTTGGCATGGACGCAGCGTAACGATCGAAGTAATCCCGGCGCATGCCATCAAGGACGAGCAGCATGACCACTCGTGGTCGAGCAAAACCCGCGCGCAAAACCGGTAATACATGGCCTGTCGTCGTGGGAGGCATCTGCACGCCTAGCGCAGCGGCAAGGGTTGGCGCAACGTCCTGCTGCGCGGCCGGAGTCGAGTACGTTCCCGTTCTCACCGCGGGGCCCACAAACATCAGCGGAATCGCTACGTCATACGTCCACGGCGAACCGTGCATGTACGCGACGTCCGGCCGCGTGATGAAGTCGCCTTCACGCGGCACGATCAGGATCTGGCCGGTTCGTCCCGGGAAGTAGGCCCGGGCAAACATCTCCAAGAAGCGCTGCCGCGTCGCAAGGGTAGTTGCATCGACAGGTGCTGCACGCTGGATTCGAGGTGCGTCACTGCCAATCGATCGCTTGACCTGTTGGCTCGAAACCGTCCAAGTCATCGCGACCAGGGCAAGGGTAATAGCGATCTGCGATCCTATTTTGCGCATGCGAGTACTTTTGGGCTGCTTAGATTGGTCAACTCTACGCTGATTTCAGGCTCCATCAAAAAGGTCTTGCGAGCGGCCGTGCAACGGGCGCTGGCCTGGAGGCGCTTCAGAATTCTTAAGTTAGCGCTTTTGCTGCTCACCCCCCGTTGGCGACGATCTTATCCGCGATCATGGCTGCTTCCACGGCATGACGGACGTCGTGGGTGCGGATGACGTGGGCCCCTTTGAGGATCAACGCCGTCTCTGTCGCTAACGTTCCGTACAATCTCTGGTCGACAGGTGCGTCGTGACCGTCGTGTTTCAGGGTTCGTCCGATGAACGATTTGCGCGACGTGCCTGCCACCAGCGGGTGTCCCAGTTGCTGCAGTTCGAAGAAGCGGGCCAGCAGCGGGTAGTTCTCGTCGAAGCTCTTGCCGAAACCGAATCCTGGATCGAGCGCCAGGCGGTCTCGCTTGATCCCAGCCAGAGTGGCGGCTTCGGCCCACTGCCGCAGGTCCCGCTTCACCAGTAAGACGGGGTCGCCAATCGGCGGCAGCGACCGCCATTCTTCGGGACGTCCGCGGGTGTGCATGAGCACGGCGGCGACTTTCAACTCGGCCAAGGTTTTCGCCATCTTTGCATCCCAGCGGAAGCCGCTGATGTCGTTGACGATCTCGGCGCCTTCTTCGACGGCGGCCCGAGCCACGGTGGCTTTATAGGTGTCGACGCTGATGATGGCCTCCGGGTACCGGCGTTTCAGATCGCGGATTACGGGCAGCACTCGCTTGCGTTCTTCTTCCTCTGATACGGGCGTTCGAACCCGCGGCTCCACGCCCGCAGAAGTCTCCCCCGGCGCGAGCACGCCCGCGCCCGGACGTGTGGATTCTCCTCCAACGTCAATGATGGTGGCGCCTTCGGCCAGCAACTGTTCCGCGTGGGCGACGGCCTTTTCGGCGTCGAAGTACTGGCCGCCGTCGGAGAACGAATCGGGCGTAACATTGACGACCCCCATGATCAGGGTACGACGGCCCAGTTCGATGGACCGCTTGCCGAGATTCCACTGAAAGACTGCGCGCATGCCGCCGCTATTCTAAACGGGGTCCATTTTCCCTGGGTGTTACAATTTAGCTAATGCCCCGCCCGCGGTTAGTCTTGAGTTACTGGCTTGCTGTGCTGCTGCTTGCGACACAGGGGCTGGCGGCTTCGCCTAAGCGACTTCACGACCACATTTCCGACGTTCTCAATTCGCCCGACCTGGCGCGTGGATTCTGGGGCATTGAAGTCACGTCTGTTTCGTCGGGGCAGACACTGTACCAGCAAAACGCTGACAAGCTGTTCACTCCCGCTTCGAACACCAAGCTGTTTACGACGGCGGCGGCGCTGGCTTTGATTGGTCCGGAGTACAAGTTCCGAACCACGGTTGAGACTGCCGGCACGCTGGACCGTTACGGACGGCTCAATGGCGATCTGGTGCTGGTCGGCCACGGCGATCCGAATCTTTCCGGGCGTGAGTTGCCCTACGATCTGCGCACGCAGCGCAATGACCATCCCATTCAGGCGCTCGAAACCCTGGCCGACGAACTGCTGCAGAAAGGCGTGAAGTATGTGGACGGAGACATCGTGGCCGATGACTCCTACTTCGCCTTCGAACGCTACGGCGAAGGCTGGAGCCAGGACGATCTGGTCTGGGCTGATGGCGCTCCGGTATCCGCATTGACGATCAACGACAATGTCGTCTTTGTCAATATTCTTCCCGCTGATCGTCCGGGTGAAAAAGCGTTCGTGAGCGTGACGCCGTTCGCCGATTACTACCGGCTCGACAACCGGATTATCACGACGCCGGCGGGCACGGGACGGAAGTTCTTTGTCAATCGAGAGCCTGGATCGACGGTGCTGACGCTCTGGGGCAATATGCCCCTGGACGATCCCGGCGCCAACGAAGCGCTGGCGATTGAAGATCCGGCCGAGTTTGCCGCTGCTTTGTTCCGCCAACTTCTCGAGAAGCGGGGCATCGTTGTCTACGGACGGCAGCGGACGCGGCACACCGAACTGGCGACGCTTTCGACCTTCAGCGTGACGGCTGTCGTGCCTTCGCGAGGCGGCAGCGATGCGCCGGCGCATCCGTTTAAAACCGATCAGCCGGTG
>Ga0335080_10005946_pt1 | contig 12607 bp, 8 predicted proteins | sample Lox_Sample_34_FD_206720 | JGI IMG/M metagenome (GOLD analysis project Ga0335080, IMG submission 206720) | Soil microbial communities from Loxahatchee National Wildlife Refuge, Florida, United States - Lox_Sample_3.4 | ecosystem: Environmental > Terrestrial > Soil > Wetlands | place: USA: Florida...
CGCCTGACCGAGGCGGTCGACCAGCTCGGCAAGGTCAGCCTTTACATCGATGAAACGCCGGCGCTCAACCCGGCCGAATTGCGCGCCCGGGCGCGCCGCATGGCGCGCCAGTTCGGCGGCACGCTGGGCTTGATTGTGGTCGACTACCTGCAGCTGATGAGTGGCTCCAGCGGCAGCGACGAGAACCGTGCTACCGAGCTGGGCGAGATCTCGCGCGGCCTGAAGGCGCTGGCCAAGGAGCTGCAGTGTCCGGTGATGGCACTGTCGCAGCTCAACCGCAGCGTCGAGTCGCGCAACGACAAGCGGCCGCTGATGAGCGACCTGCGCGAATCCGGCGCGATCGAGCAGGACGCCGATGTCATCATGTTCATCTACCGCGACGACTACTACAACAAGGAATCCAAGGAGCCCGGGGTCGCGGAGATCATCATCGGCAAGCAGCGCAACGGCCCGGTGGGCACGCTGAAGCTGACCTTCCTGAAGCCCCTGACCCGCTTCGACAACCTGGCCGCCGGCGCCAGCGAAACCGACTACTGACCGTCTTCGAAGCGCGTCGCTTGACGGGCGAGCGACAACTGTATAGATTTACAGTATGTCGTCGGTTCCCCATGGTCAGAGGCCACCCGGGGCAAGGCCCGTGCCTTCGGTTCCGGTGGTGTTCGCGCCCTTGAAGGGCCGTGGCACCGCGTGGGCGATCGAACACCGCTTCAGCGTCGATAGGCGCGAGCGCTTCGACGATGGCTGGGGCACCCTCGACCAGGAGGCTCGGGAGGAACACCTTCGACCCGAGACGCAGGTCGTCGAGGAACACGTCAAGTCGATCCTGACCGGCAACGATTCGGCGGACATCGGCTTCGACCTGTCGATCAATCCTTACCGCGGGTGCGAGCATGGCTGCGTCTACTGCTACGCGCGGCCGACCCACAGCTACCTCAACCTCTCGCCGGGCATCGACTTCGAGACCCGCATCGTCGCCAAGGTCAACGCCGCCGAACGCCTACGCGAAACGCTGGCCAAGCCGAGCTATGTGCCGCTGCTGCTCAACCTGGGTTCGGCCACCGACTGCTATCAACCGGTCGAGCGCAGGCTAAGGATCACGCGCTCCATCATCGAGGTGCTCAGCGAGTGTCACCATGCGTTCTCGATGTTCACCAAATCGGCGGGCATCGAGCGTGACCTTGACCTGATTGCGCCGATGGCGCAAAAAGGTCTGGTGGCCGTCTACGTGTCGATCACCACGCTCGACCCGCAGCTCGCACGCACGATGGAGCCGCGTGCGGCCGCGCCACATCGCCGGCTCAAGACGATCGAGGCGCTCGCCAAGGCCGGAGTCCCGGTGGGCGTCAGCGTGTCGCCGATGATCCCGTTCCTCAACCTGCACGAGCTCGAGCACATCCTCGAGGCGGCGCGCGAGGCGGGGGCCAGCGCAGCCTCCAGCATCGTGCTGCGCCTGCCCTGGGAGGTGAGCCCGCTGTTCCAGCAGTGGCTGAAGCAGCACGTGCCCGACAAGGCCGATCGCGTCATGGCGCGCGTGCGCGAGATGCGCGGCGGCAAGGACAACGACCCGCGCTTCGGCTCACGCATGACCGGCACCGGCATCTGGGCACAACTCATCCGTCAGCGCTTCGAGAAGGCAAGCGCGCGGCTCGGCTTCAACAAGACGCGCATCGAACTGGACCTCAAGCAGTTCCGCCGCCCCGCGGCCGACCCGGGCCAGGGCTCGCTGTTCTAGCAAGCGGGCCGCCGGGCGGCGACCCTTGGGTCACTTGAACAGGTCCTTGACCTTGTCGGTCCAGCTCTTGGCGCTGGGCGAGTGCCGCTCGCCACCCTTCTTGAGCGACTCGTCGAGCTCCTTCATCAGCTTGCGCTGATGCTCGGTCAGCCGCACCGGCGTCTCGACGGTGATGTGGCAATACAGGTCGCCGGGATAGCTCGAGCGGATGCCCTTGATCCCCTTGCCGCGCAGGCGGAAGGTCTTGCCGTGCTGCGTGCCTTCGGGCAGGTCGATCTCGGCCTTGCCCGCCAGCGTGGGCACGGTGATGCCGCCGCCGAGCGCGGCCAGCGTCAACGGCACCGGCACCGTGCAGTGCAGATCGTCGCCATCGCGCTCGAAGATCTCGTGCTGCTTGATGCGGATCTCGATGTAGAGGTCGCCCGCGGGGCCGCCGTTGGTGCCGGGCTCGCCGTTGCCGACCGAGCGGATGCGCATGCCCTCGTTGATGCCGGCCGGGATCTTGACCTCGAGCGTCTTCTGCTTCTTGACCTTGCCGGCGCCGTTGCAGGTGGCGCACGGGTCCGGGATGACCCGACCGCTGCCATGGCAGTGCGGGCAGGTCTGCTGGATGCTGAAGAAACCCTGGCGCAGGTGCACCGTGCCCGAGCCACCGCAGGTGCTGCAGGTCTTGGCGCTGGTGCCGGGCTTGGCGCCGCTGCCGTGGCAGGTCTCGCACGGATCCCAGCTCGGAATGCGGATCTGCGTGTCCTTGCCGTGCGCGGCCTCCTCCAGCGTGATCTCCATCGAGTACGAGAGGTCGGCCCCGCGATAGACCTGCTGCCCGCCGCCACCGCGGCGCGCGCCGCCCGCACCGCCGAAGATGTCGCCGAAGATGTCGCCGAACGCCTCGGCGAAGCCGCCAAAGCCCTCGGGCCCGGCACCGCCGCGGAAGCCTCCGGCCATGTTGGGGTCGACGCCGGCGTGGCCGTACTGGTCGTAGGCCGCCCGCTTCTGCGCGTCGGTGAGCATCTCGTAAGCCTCTTTGGCCTCCTTGAACTTCTCCTCGGCCTTCTTGGCGTCGTCACCCTGGTTGCGGTCGGGGTGGTGCTTCATGGCCAGCTTGCGGTAGGCCTTCTTGATGTCCTCTTCCGAGGCGTTCTTCGCCACGCCGAGGACGTCGTAGTAGTCGCGCTTTGCCATGCAGGATCTCAGCAGTACCTACGCACAAACGCCGCGTTGAGCCGCAGGCGCAGCCTGCGAGCTCCAACGCGGCGAGACATTGCGGACGGGCGAAGGCCCGTCCGCAATGTCACTTCTTGACTTCCTTGAACTCGGCATCGACCACGTTGTCGTCAGCCGGCTTGGACTGGGCGCTCGCACTCTCGGCCTGCGCGCCACCACCGCCAGCCCCGGCCGCGGCAGCCGCCGCCTGCGCGTCGGCGTACATCTTCTCGCCGAGTTTCTGGCTGGCCTGCATCAGCGCCTCGGTCTTGGCCTCGATGGCCGCCTTGTCGTCGCCCTTGAGCGCCTCTTCGACGTCCTTCAGCGCGGCCTCGATCTTGGTCTTCTCGCCGGCATCGAGCTTGTCGCCGTGCTCGCCCAGGCTCTTCTTGACCGAGTGCACCATCGCGTCGGCGTTGTTGCGCGCCTGCACGATCTCGAGCTTCTTCCTGTCCTCGGCGGCATTGAGCTCGGCGTCCTTCACCATCTTCTCGATCTCGGCTTCGCTGAGACCCGAGTTGGCCTTGATGGTGATCTTGTTCTCCTTGCCGGTGCCCTTGTCCTTGGCGCTGACGTGCAGGATGCCGTTGGCATCGATGTCGAACGTCACCTCGATCTGCGGCAGGCCGCGCGGCGCTGGCGGAATGCCCTCGAGGTTGAACTCGCCCAGACTCTTGTTGCCGACCGCCATCTCGCGCTCGCCCTGGAACACCTTGATCGTCACGGCCGGCTGGTTGTCATCGGCCGTGCTGAACACCTGCGCGAACTTGGTCGGGATGGTGGTGTTCTTCTTGATCATCTTGGTCATCACGCCACCGAGCGTCTCGATACCGAGCGACAGCGGCGTCACGTCGAGCAGCAGCACGTCCTTGCGCTCGCCACCCAGCACCTGACCCTGAACGGCCGCGCCGACCGCCACCGCCTCGTCGGGGTTGACGTCCTTGCGCGGCTCCTTGCCGAAGAACTCCTTGACCTTCTCCTGCACCTTGGGCATGCGCGTCATGCCGCCGACCAGGATCACGTCGTTGATGTCGCCAAGCTTGACGCCGGCATCCTTGATCGCGATGCGGCACGGCTCGATCGTCTTCTCGATCAGGTCGTCGACCAGCGCTTCGAGCTTGGCGCGAGTCAGCTTGATGTTGAGGTGCCTCGGGCCCGAGGCGTCGGCCGTGATGTACGGCAGGTTGACGTCGGTCTGCGTCTGGTTCGACAGCTCGATCTTGGCTTTCTCGGCGGCTTCCTTCAGCCGTTGCAGCGCGAGGACGTCCTTGGTCAGATCGACCCCTTGTTCCTTCTTGAACTCGGTGACGATGTAGTCGATGAGGCGCTGGTCGAAGTCCTCGCCGCCGAGGAAGGTGTCCCCGTTGGTGGACAGCACCTCGAACTGCTTCTCGCCTTCGACGTCGGCGATCTCGATGATCGAGATGTCGAATGTGCCGCCGCCGAGGTCGTACACCGCGATCTTGCGGTCGCCCTTGCCGTGCTTGTCGAGGCCGAAGGCCAGCGCCGCCGCCGTCGGTTCGTTGATGATGCGCTTGACGTCGAGGCCGGCGATGCGGCCGGCGTCCTTGGTGGCCTGGCGCTGGCTGTCGTTGAAGTACGCGGGCACAGTGATCACCGCTTCGGTGACTTCCTCGCCGAGGTAGTCCTCGGCGGTCTTCTTCATCTTGCGCAGCACCTCGGCGCTCACCTGCGGCGGCGCAAGCTTCTTGCCGCGCTCCTCGACCCAGGCGTCGCCGTTGTCGGCCGCGACGATCTTGTAGGGCATCAGGTTGATGTCCTTCTGCACTTCCTTCTCGGTGAACTTGCGGCCGATCAGCCGCTTGACCGCGTAGAAGGTGTGCCGCGGGTTGGTCACCGCCTGGCGCTTGGCGGATGCGCCGACGAGCACCTCGCCGTCCTCCTGGTAGGCAACGATCGACGGCGTGGTGCGGGCACCCTCGCTGTTCTCGATCACCTTGGTGGTGTTGCCCTCCATGATCGCCACGCACGAGTTGGTCGTGCCCAGGTCGATACCGATGATCTTGCCCATGTGGTGGCTCCTAATCTCGATGTGAATTCGGTTGTGTACGAGGTGTGGATAAGTCGACGCGTTTCAAGGCGGACTCACGGTCACTTCGGCGCTGCCACGGTGACCAGCGCCGGACGCAGCACGCGCTCGGCGATCAAGTAACCCTTCTGCAGCACGGCCACGATCGTGTTGGCCTCCTGGTCGGCGGGCACCATCGAGATGGCCTGATGCTGGTGCGGATCGAAGCGCGTACCGACCGGCGGATTGATCTCGACCACGCGGTTGCGCTCAAGGGCCTGGGTCAGCAGCTTCAGCGTGGCGTGGACGCCCTGAAGCAGCTGCTCGTTGCTGGCGTCGGCAATTGCCGTGGTGGACTCGAGACTGTCGCGCACCGGCAGCAGACTCTCGGCAAACGATTCGAGGGCGAACTTGCGCGCCTTGGCGACCTCCTCGTCGGCGCGGCGCCGGGTGTTCTCGGTCTCCGCCTTGGCGCGCAGGTAGGCGTCGGCTACCTCGGCGTGCTTGGCTTCCAACTCGGCCAGCCGGGCCGCGGCCGGCACGTCGGGAGCAATTGCATCGGCCGTGGCCGTAGGCCTCGCCTCCTGGCTTGGCTGTGGTTCGTTCGGTGTCATGGTCGGGATTGGCAAGACGCTTGTTCAAACCTTGGGGACGACCCGGGGTCTTTCAAGGGCCGGCTCCGTGCAGGCCCTTCATTCGTCGGTGCTGGCACTCCAGCGCCGCCAGTCGGCCAGTGCGCGTCGGTCGCGCTTGGTGGGGCGTCCTTCGGTCAACGTGGCGGCGGGCTCGGGCGCCAGCCGGCGTTGCAGCCGGGCCTGCTCGCGCGCAGCCAGGCTCTCGGCGGACTCCTCGTACAACGTTCGCGCCGTGGCCGCGTTGCCGCGTTGCGCCGACAACGCCAGGACGGTGAGTTCCTGCCGGTAGCCCGCTTGCTGCACATTCAAGCGGTCGCCGACGTGCAGGTCGCGTCCGGCCTTCGCCGGCAGGCCGTTGACCGTCACCCGGCCCAGGGTCACCTCATGCACGGCAAGCGCCCGCGTCTTGTACAGCCGCGCCGCCCACAGCCACTTGTCGAGCCGCATCGTGTCGGGCATCGGGCGCGATTGTCCGTCAACGCGGTGATCGTCGCGGTGCTGCAGTTGCCACGTCTGATGCGCTGGTGGCGCAGCCGCACGGCGGCGGCGCGCCGAGCGGCGCCTGAGGCGACACCTCAGCGCGCCGCGCCCATTGCGACGGCGCGCTCGCGTCGACGCTGCAACTCGGCCTCGGTTGGCGGCTGCGTCGGCCAGCCCTGCAGGTTGCGGATCGCCAGCTTGGCCAACGCGTCGATCCACGCCGGGTGATCGTTCAGGCACGCGATGGCGTGGAACGACTGGCCGCCCGCCGTCAGGAACGTGTTGCGGCCTTCGATGGCGATCTCCTCAAGCGTCTCCAGGCAGTCGGCGGTGAAGCCGGGGCACAACACGTCGACTCGCTCGATGCCCCCGCGCGCCAGCTTGCGCAGGGTGGCATCGGTGTACGGCTCGAGCCAGCGCGCGCGGCCGAATCGGCTCTGGAAGGTGACGACATACTCCCCGGCCTTCAGGCTGAGCCGTTCGGCCAGCAGGCGCGCCGTCGTCTGGCATTGGCAATGGTAGGGGTCGCCGAGCGACAACGAGCGCGCGGGCAAGCCGTGGAAGCTCAGCACCAGCATGCGGCCGCGGCCCTCGCGCATCCAGTGCTCGCTGACCCGTGCGGCGAGTGCGGCGACATAGCCTTGATCGTCGTGGAACTGGTTGACGATCCGCAGTTCGGGGACGCGTCGGACGCGGCGTGTCCAATCCGTCACCGCGTCGAGCGTGCTCGCGGTGGTGGCGGCCGAGTACTGCGGGTACATGGGGACAATCAGGATCCGCGTCGCGCCCTGCGCCTTCAGTGCGTCGAGGGCGCTGGCGATCGACGGCTGCCCGTATCGCATCGCCCACTGCACCGGCACTGCGTGCCCGCGTTCACCGAGCGAGCCGAGCAGGCGCAGCGCCTGCAGGCGGGTCCACGTCGCCAGCGGCGAGCCTTCCGGGGTCCAGATGGCGGCGTACTTGGCGGCCGATTTCGCGGGCCGCGTGCGCAGGATCACGCCATGCAGGAGAGGCCACCACAGCGCGCGCGGAATCTCCACCACGCGCGGGTCGGCCAGGAACTGCGCGAGGTACTTGCGCACCGCGGCCACTGTCGGCGCGGCGGGCGTGCCGAGGTTGGTGAGCAGCACCGCGGTGCGCTCGGGGCGATCGTGCGCGTACGCGGGCTCCGCGGCGAACATCAAGCCAGGTGCGGCACGGTGTCGACGATCGACAGCACGTCGAAGCGGATGCTCGGCGACGTGGCATCGGCCGGTGCCCCGCCCAGCCCGATCACGCCGTGGCCGTGCAGCGTGCAACTGCCGCGGCGCAGGGTGATCAGCTCGTCGGAGCCACCGAAGCGCACGTAGGTGCCGTTGTAGCTCATGTCGGTGAGCTGAAAGGTGCCGCCGGTCCAGTCGATGCGTGCGTGCGAGCGCGATACCTTCGAGTCGTCGAGGCGGAAGGTGGCTTGCGGGCTGCGCCCGAGCACCACCGGCAGGTGCTCGGCGGCGTACACGCGCACCTGGTCCTGCCAGGCGAGGCGAATGCCTTCGGGGTCGGGGGTGGGCTCCACCGGGCCGAACTGCGTTGCCGGCGCGGCGTCGGCATGGCGGCGCAGGCCCAGCACGTGCACCTGCACCGGCTCGGCGCGGCCGCGCAGGTGCATCCAGTCGAGGCTGCGAAAGCGCGAGCGCTGGCTGGCCGGTAGGTCGGCCAGCACGCCGGCCGTCACCAGCGTCTCGTTGTCGCCGGCGTGATCGAGTAGCCGTGCCGCCACGTTGACGGCGTCGCCAAAGCAGTCGCCAGCCATCTCGACGACCTCACCGCGAGCCAGCGCCACTTGCAGCCGCAGCCCGCGCAGGCCCGCGGACGCGCCATGCTCGCGCCCGCGCGACACCAGGTGCTCGAGTTCGTCGTGCATCTGCGCTGCCGATTTCAGGCCGGCCTCGGAGGCATCGAACAGCGCCATCAGGCCGTCGCCCAGCGTCTTGATCAACTGCCCGCCGCACGACGGCACCGTGCGCGCCATCGCGGTCACGGTGTGGGTGACGACCGTCGTGGCTTCGGCGTTGCCCAGGGTCTCGTACAACGACGTGCTGCCGCGCAGGTCGGCGAACAGGACAGTGCGCTCGGAGATCCGCGTCATGTCCGGCGCAGTGTAAACCCGAGCGCCGAGCGGCCTACAGGTTGTCGAGGTAAGTCCGCAGCTTGTCCGACCGGCTCGGGTGCTTGAGCTTGCGGATCGCCTTGGCCTCGATCTGCCGGATGCGCTCGCGCGTGACGTCGAACTGCTTGCCGACTTCCTCGAGCGTGTGGTCGGTGGACATCTCGATGCCGAAGCGCATGCGCAGCACCTTGGCCTCGCGCGGCGTCAGCGAATCGAGGATGTCCTTCACCACGTCACGCAGGCCGGCCTGCATGGCTGCGTCGACCGGGGCCACGTTGTTGGTGTCCTCGATGAAGTCGCCGAGATGCGAGTCGTCGTCGTCGCCGATCGGCGTCTCCATGGAGATCGGCTCCTTGGCGATCTTCATGATCTTGCGGATCTTGTCCTCGGGGATCTCCATCTTCTCGGCCAGCGTGGGTGCGTCGGGCTCGAAGCCGAACTCCTGCAGGTGCTGGCGCGAAATGCGGTTCATCTTGTTGATGGTCTCGATCATGTGCACCGGGATGCGGATGGTGCGTGCCTGGTCGGCGATCGAGCGCGTGATGGCCTGGCGGATCCACCACGTGGCGTAGGTCGAGAACTTGTAGCCACGGCGGTATTCGAACTTGTCCACGGCCTTCATCAGGCCGATGTTGCCCTCCTGGATCAGGTCGAGGAACTGCAGACCGCGGTTGGTGTACTTCTTGGCGATCGAGATCACTAGGCGCAGGTTGGCCTCGATCATTTCCTTCTTGGCGTCGCGCGAGGCCTTCTCGCCCTCGTTCATGCGCTTGTTGATCTGCTTGAGGTCCTCCAGCGGCACCACCGCGCGGCCCTGCAGGTCGATCAGCTTCTGCTGCAGCTCCTGGATCGGCGGCAGGTTGCGCACCAGCACCACGCTGTACGGCTTGCCGGCGGCGATCTCCCGCTCGGCCCACTTGAGGTTGAGCACGTTGGGCGGGAAGGTCTTGATGAAGTGGTCCTGCGGCATGCCGCACTTGTCGACCACGATCTTGCGGATCTCGCGCTCGTAGCGGCGCACGTCGTCGACCTGCGAGCGCAGGATGTCGCACAGCCGCTCGATCGTCTTGACCGTGAAGCGGATCGTCATCAGGTCGTCGGAGATCGCGCGCTGCGCCTTGTCGTAGGCCGGCGAGCGGTAGCCTTCCTTCTGGAAGGCCTTGCTCATCTTGTCGAAGTGCTGGGCCAGCGTCGCGAACTTGACCAGCGCCTGTGCCTTCAGCTCCTCGAGCTTCTTGGTCAGCGCCTTGCTGCCGCCCTGGCCGTCGTCGTCGTCTTCCTCGTCGAACTCGTCGAAGTCTTCCTCGGCCACGTAGTCGTCGGCCTCGTCGTCCGAGACGAAGCCGTCGACCGCCTCGGAGATCTGCATCTCGCCGTCGGCGATCTTCTTGGCCAGCGACAGGATCTCGTTGATGGTCGTCGGCGAGGCGCTGATGGCGTACATCATGGCCTGCAGGCCGCCTTCGATCCGCTTGGCGATCTCGATCTCGCCCTCGCGCGTCAGCAGCTCGACCGAGCCCATCTCGCGCATGTACATGCGCACCGGGTCGGTGGTGCGGCCGAACTCGGAGTCGACCGTCGACAGCGCGGCTTCGGCGGCTTCCTCGGCCTCTTCCTCGGTCGCGGTGGTGGTGTTGCCGCCGGCGATCAGCAGCGTCGCCGCGTCGGGTGCCTGCTCGTAGACCGCGATGCCCATGTCGTTGAGCATCGAGACGATCGCCTCGATGATCTCGTTGTCGACCAGTTTCTCGGGCAGGTGGTCGTTGATCTCCTGGTGCGTCAGGAAGCCGCGCGTCTTGCCCATCTTGATGAGCGTCTTCAACTCCTGGCGGCGCTTGGCGACTTCTTCTTCGGTCAGCGTGGCTTCGTCGAGACCGAATTCGCGCATCAGCGCGCGCTCCTTGGCGCGCGACACCTTCATGCGCAGCGGCTTGGCCTTTTCTTCCTTCGCAGCCTCGGCGACTTCGGCATCGGCTTCGGTGTCGAGTTCGGTGTCGATGTCGTTGAAGTCCTCTTCGGCCTGACCTGGCTTCTGTGCGTCCTTGCCGTTGCGCTTGCCCTTGGGTGGCGGCGCCGCATGCTTTCCGGCCGGCTTGGCGAGCGGCTTGGTCGTGGCTGCGCCCTTGGCCGGCGCGGTCGACTTGACGGGCGCTGCGCCAACCTTGCCGGGCTTGGTCGGCGCGGGCGCCTGACGAGCGCTCGGCTTGCCGTGGGCGACGTGCTTGGGCGCTGGCGCGGCAGGCTTGGCAGTCCGCTTCGGCGCTTCGGCGTGTGCCTTGGCGGTCGTCTTCGGCTTGGCCTTGGTGGCGGGCTTGGCAGCAGGCTTTTTCGCGTTCATGCGGGCAGTTCCTCTATCGGGTAGCTACGGGCGGTAGGCCAAACCTCAATGGGCCGTCGAACCGATGTCCGAACGCGCGCGAACCCGCGCCGCGGCCCCTGGCCACGGGCGGGAGAGGTCTCAGGCAGGCAAGTTCGCGTGAACGCTTGGAAGCCGGGCAACGCCTGGAGGGATGAGTGGCCAATCGATCGCCCCGTGTCGCGGGGGGCCGGGTCCCTGCCCAATCGGGTCAGCGCTGCTGTCACTCTTGCCGCTGCAACGAATTGCGGATTATCGCCGAAGTGGCGACGCCGCGTCAAAGGCGGTTGGGTTGCCGCATCACCGCCTGCTTCACGCCGTCGCTGTGCACCTGTTCCTTCGCCTTCGCCAGGTTCTCGATCAAGCGCTCCAGCTCGGGCAGCCCGTACGTGGTTGGGACTTCCGCACCGTCGACCAGGCCGCGCGCCTTGCCCGCCCAGTCCCCCAGCTCCGCGGCCTGCAGGTCCTCGCGAAGGGCCGGCCAGGGCTGGGGGCCGTGGTTCTCCAGGTGCCGATCGAGCCAGCGCAGCAGATCGCCATGCCACGAATCGAGTGCCAGCAGCACCTCGCGATGGTGCGCCGACACCTCGTGCCAGAGCTGGCTCTCCGCCAACAGGCCGGCCACGATGTGATTGGCGGGCGAGGGGAGTTTCGGTCCCGGACGCAGGCGACGAACCTCGGGCGCCGCTCGGTGATCCGACGGCGAGCGGGGCGACGGCCGTCGCAGGGTCGTCGCCCGGCCCCAGATCCGGGCCAGCTCCGCCACCGCCATGCGCCCTCGCTCGGCCAAGGCGTCGAGCAATTGCGCGCGCAGCACACCTTCCGGCAGGGCATCCCACAACGGCCGTGCCTGGCTCAGCATGCGGGCACGGCCCTCCGCGGTGTCGAGTCCGCACTCCTGCGCGGCGTGCTCGAGCAGCTGTCGCGACAACGGAACGGCTTCGGCGACCGCGCGGGCGAATGCGTCGGCGCCCAACTCGCGCACGTACGAGTCCGGGTCGTGCTCCGGCGGCAGGAACAGGAACCGCACGCTGCGCAGGTCGGTGGCATGCGGCAAGGCGGCCTCCAGGGCACGCCCGGCGGCGCGCCGTCCGGCGGCGTCGCCGTCGAAGCTGAACACCACGTGATCGGTGAAGCGAAACAGCTTGGCCACGTGCTCGGGGGTGCAGGCGGTGCCGAGCGTGGCCACCGCCTGGGCGAAGCCCGACTGGGCCAGCGCCACCACGTCCATGTAGCCTTCGACCACCAGCGCGTAACCGGCCTCGCGCAGCGCCGCCCGGGCTTCATAGAGCCCGTACAGCTCGCGGCCCTTGACGAAGAGCGGTGTCTCGGGCGAGTTGAGGTACTTGGGTTCGCCGTCGTCGATCACCCGGCCCCCGAAGCCGATGACCTCGCCGCGTACCGAGCGGATCGGGAACATCACGCGATCGCGAAAGCGGTCGTAGCGTTTCTGATCTTCGCTGCCCTCGTCGCCCTGCACGATCACCAGCCCCGCCTCGACCAGCAGCGGATCGTCGTAGCGCGGGAACACACTGGCCAGGGCGCGCCAGCCCGGGCTGGCGTAGCCGAGCCCGAAGCGCGCGGCGATCTCGCCGGTGAGCCCACGACCCTTCAGGTACTCGATCGCGCGCGGCGACGCCTTGAGCGACGCCTTGTAGTGCTCGGCGGCACGCGTCAGCACGTCGGTCAGCGTTTGGCGCTTGGCGCGCTGCTCGGCCGCTCGCGCCTGTTCTTCCGGGCTCGCGTCGTTGTCGGGCACGGTGATGCCGACCCGCTGCGCCAGCTCACGCACCGCGTCCATGAACGGCAGGCCCTGGTTCTCCATCAGGAAGCGGATCGCGTCGCCGTGCGCTCCGCAGCCGAAGCAGTGGTACGTCTGGCGGCTCGGGCTGACGGTGAAGCTCGGTGACTTCTCGCCGTGGAACGGGCACAGGCCCTTGTGCACGCTGCCCGCGCGCTTGAGCTCGACGTGTCGGCCGACGACCTCGAGGATGTCGACTCGCGACACCAGTTCCTGGATGAA
>Ga0335080_10005947_pt1 | contig 12605 bp, 8 predicted proteins | sample Lox_Sample_34_FD_206720 | JGI IMG/M metagenome (GOLD analysis project Ga0335080, IMG submission 206720) | Soil microbial communities from Loxahatchee National Wildlife Refuge, Florida, United States - Lox_Sample_3.4 | ecosystem: Environmental > Terrestrial > Soil > Wetlands | place: USA: Florida...
GCCCGCGGGGTTGCAACGCCGCATAAACACTGGCGATTTGTGGAATTACCGTAAATCGAGTCCCCACGGGCCTACCATTTCTTCCAATCACTTAGACAAAATCCAAGGAAAGCTTCACCCGTAAATCGTGCTTTCAGGCTTGCGATCGACACGAGTCCTCTTCGTTGACTTGCCTTCATTCACAACCTAAGATGTCGCAACCATGCCGGATTCCCAGTCGCTTCTCGGCCAGGTTATCTCCCACTACCGCGTTATTGAAAAACTTGGCGGCGGGGGCATGGGCATCGTCTATAAGGCCGAGGACACTGAACTTGGCCGCTTTGTCGCCCTGAAGTTCCTTGCTGATGAACTAGCCCGAGACCCTCAAGTCCTCGAACGCTTCAAACGCGAAGCCCGTGCGGCTTCGGCCTTAAATCATCCGAACATCTGCACGATATACGAGATTGGTGAGCACGAAGCCCGACGCTTCATCGCCATGGAGTACCTCGAAGGCAAGACTCTCAAGCACTTGATCTCTGGTCGTCCGTTGGAGTTGGACCGGATTCTGGAAGTTGGCGTAGATGTCGCCAATGCTCTCGATGCTGCTCACTCCAAGGGAATCATTCATCGGGATATCAAACCCGCGAATATCTTCGTGACCGAACGCGGCCACGCCAAAATCCTCGATTTCGGTCTTGCTAAAGTCACATCTGCAATTCCGGATGCCGCGACCCTCGCCACGAGGGACATAGACCGCGACCACCTCACCAGCCCAGGCAGTACGTTGGGTACAGTCGCGTACATGTCCCCTGAGCAAGTTAGGGCTAAGGAATTAGATGCTCGAACAGACTTGTTTTCCTTCGGTGTGGTTCTTTACGAAATGGCAACGGGCACGCTTCCGTTCCGAGGCGAGAGTTCAGGCACCATCTTCAATTCCATCCTCGAAAAAACTCCCGTCGCTCCTATTCGACTGAATCCTGACGTCCCCTTGAAACTCGAAGAGATCATCAGCAAGGCATTGGAAAAAGAGCAAAACCTGCGATACCAACATGCTGCCGATGTCCGGACCGATTTACAGCGACTGAAACGGGACAGTGATTCGGGACGGTCCGTCGCAAGAGCTCCCGTCGGGCACGCTGAGGCTCATTTAGACGTTAGGAAAGATGAACCTCCGAGTCGGCCTATCGAGTCCGCGCGGCCTAGATGGAAATGGTTGGCACTGGCTGTCAGCGGCCTCGCTCTCATCGTCCTCACGTCGCTCATCCTTCTTCAGTCTCGCCGCCATCGCCTACCTACCGTTTCTGGCTACCTCGCGGTTACTCACAATGGTAGCCAAAAAAATCTCGTCGGAACGGATGGTGCACGGGTCTATTTCAATGAATTTGCCGCGGCGAGTTCGGGCATCGCACAGGTGTCTGGATCCGGTGGAGAAGTGGCGCATGTTCCCGATGCGGCTTCGACGATGATATTGCTCGATGTTTCCCCTGATGGGGCTTCGCTGCTGGTAGCGGACAATAAAGGTACCATTGCATTCAGAGGGCCACTTTCTGGAGTTCCTGTCCTCGGCGGCTCACCCCGCCGACTGGGAGAGGCCATCGGACAGGCGGCGGCGTGGTCTCCTGACGGTCAAATGCTTGTCTACGCCGACGGAGCGGATTTGTTCGTGACAACGAGCAGTGGCGCCGAACCGCATAAGCTTGTTTCCGCTCCGAATAACGTGTTCGATCTCGCTTGGTCCCCGGACGGCTCCGCGATTCGTTTCACTGTCGGGGTTGAATCATCTGTGATGGGCTCAATTTGGCAGGTCTCAGCTAACGGGACAAACCTACGTCCCCTGCTACCCACTTGGCAAACTTCTGTCAGCAAATGTTGTGGCAAATGGACTGCCGACGGAAATTATTTCGTTTTCCAGTCGGGAGACAATATCTGGGCTCTCGACGAAAACAGGAATTGGTTCGGAAAATCGACGGGCCAAAGTCAACCGTTCCAGTTAACCTCTGGTCCTATGGCTTTCTCGACGCCTCTGCCGAGCAAGGATGGCAAGAAGCTGTTTGTCGTCGGAAAACTACTGCGGGGAGAACTCGCTCGCTTCGACGCGAAGTCCAACGCGTTCGTTCCTTTTCTATCCGGAATCTCAGCACACAGCGTCGACTTTTCTAATGATGGCCAGTGGGTAGCCTACGTCAGTTTCCCCGAAGGTTCACTTTGGAGGAGCAAAGTAGACGGCAGCGACCGAGTCCAGCTAACTTTCCCGCCGCTTGCTGTTCTCCTGCCACGCTGGTCGCCAGATGGTGAAGTGATCGTTTTTACTGGAATTTCGCCTGACCAACGAGCAAAGATTTACACGGTTCCTTCTAAGGGGGGAACGCCTCGCGAGCTTCTCCCCGGAGACCTCCAAGAACAGGTTGATCCAAACTGGTCGCTGGATGGAAAACAAGTTGTTTTCAGCAATGGAGGTCTTGCTCAAAACTCCAGCATCGGCATCCTTCAGGTCGAGACTCATGAAATCTCGACCGTACCCGGCTCAAAAGGCTTTTTCTCGCCCCGTTGGTCACCCGACAGACGCTACATCGTCGCTATGCCTTCCGATGCCCATAGCCTTGTACTTTTCGACGTTGCGACCCAAAAGTGGGAAGAGATCGCGAAAGTGCCCGTGTCCTTCCCAAATTGGTCTAAAAATGGAGAGTATATTTACTTCCGAACGAATGAACCGTGGGTGATGCGCGTTCGCATTCGCGATCGAAAAGTCGAGCGGGTAGCCGACCTCAAGGACTTCCTGCCAACAGGCTATTACGGCGACTGGTTAGGCATGGCTCCTGACGATTCACCCATCCTGCTACACGACACAAGCACCCAGGAAATCTACGCTCTCGACTGGCGGACTCCGTAACCCCCCTCCTGCGACTACATCCTCACACTGAAAAGATTCGGGCAGCAATACGCGAGTCCTCACGAGCCTACCGTTTCTCACAGCTGCAAACTCTCTCCTGCGATTCTCCGGCGGGCCCCACTCTACCTGCGTTGCAAGGTTGGCGGGCGGAGCTGCGCATCCGTGCTGCGTCCGATTCGCGCAACTATGGCCGGCAAAGCCTGCACGTCCGCTTGAGAGGTATGAAAGTTCACAATGCAGGCGCGCAGCACGTAGCGGCCGGCGATGACGGCGTTGGAAACAAATGTCTCGCCCCCACGCTGCAGCCGATCCAGAATTTCACGGTTGAGCGTATCCAAGTAAGGTTCGCCTTCCTCCTCTTGCCGGTTCGTCCGAAGATCGAGTGGCACGTAGCGGAAGGTTGTTATGCTCAGATTCTGGGTTCTGAGTTCGAGTTCTTCATGACGGCGGATCGCCTCAGCCATGGCCTGAGACAGGCGAATATCGTCCGCGATCATCCTGCGATAGCCCGCGGCTCCCACCTGCCTCAGGGCGAGCCACACCTTAAGCGCTCGGAAGCCCCGCGAATTTTGAGGCCCATAATCAACGTAGTTTTTCGCCCGTTCGTTGAAATGGTAGTAGGGCGGATGGTACGCGAAAGCCGCACATAGCGATTCGGGATCGCGTACCAGCGCGCATCCGGCCTCCAGTGGTGCGTAGAGCCATTTGTGCGGATCGACGGCGACCGAATCGGCCTGATTCAGCGCATGCAAATCATCCGGCGACTGGGGTACCGCCGCCGCGAAGCCACCATAAGCTCCATCGACGTGAAACCAAACTCCATACTCCTTGCACAGCGCGCTGATCTCCGGCAGAGGGTCAACCGCACCCGTGCTGACCGAACCTGCACTTCCGACGACGAGGCACGGCACATCTTCCGCCGCGACATCTGCTTCGATCTGCCGGCGCAACGCCGCCACATCCAACCTTAGTTTCTCATCGGTCCCAATCCACCGAATCGATGCTGTACCCAGACCGCTGATGTCTGCGGCCTTTTGAATCCACGTGTGCGTTTCGCTTGAGGCGTACACACGAAGCCGGCGTCCCGAATCTGTATATACCCCGCGCTCTCGTACATCCCAGCCAGCCTTTTTGGCGCGCGCCGCAAGAAAGCAGACGAAGTTCGCCATGTTGCCGCCACTGACGAGCAGCCCGCCGCAATCGACCGGATAGCCGATAAGCGAGGCAATCCAACGCACGGTTTGCGACTCGATCTCAGTGGCTGCGGGAGACAGCGTCCAAGCGCCCACGTTCGGGTTTACCGCTGCCGCGAGAAAGTCGCCGAAAACTCCGATCGGCGCCGGTGGCGCGGTGATGTATCCGAAAAAGCGGGGGTGGCCATTGAATAAGGAGTGAGCGAACAACAAGCGAGCCGTCTGTTCCAGCAGCAGCGCAGGATCCATTCCCGATTCTGGGAGAGGGCCCGTGAGGTCGAGCGCTTCACGCACTGCCGACGGGGATTCGTCACGCGTCACAGGACCATTCGGCACTGATTCGAGGAGCTCTGCAACTTGGTCTACAAGACGATGTCCCAGTGAGCGAAACGTCGCGGAGTCCATTGCGAGCGGCGCGTGCCGACTCGAATTGGCATCTACGGCAACCTGATTTATTGAATTCCCGTTCGTCATGTGCGAATCCCTTCCAAAAGATCCGTTTCCCGCACTCGTCCGCCACTCACCGTGCTAAACGCCCGATAAAAGGATTGGTAACCCCACAACGCCTCGTGATCGTGTGACGACAATTCCTTCAAACTCTCGTACGCCGAGATCTGCGATTCGTGACAGGAGATCGCCCGCCACACGGTGGGCCAAAAGCTTCTCGTATCGATGACCGTAGTGATTGCCCAATCTGGCCACGGTACAGAGTGGCGCTCCACGCCATCGACTGTCGAGACTAACTTTCGAAACGCCGCTTGGTAAGCTTTCCATGTGGAATCCGGCCAGGCTATGTAATAAAGCTTCGACACCGCATGAGGCTGGCCCGCTTGGATTCCCTCGCATCGAAACGTGGGATCAGCGGCAGCTACGGTAGCCGCTGTAGTGAATTGGGAGATCGCAATGTGATCCGGATGCCCGTAAGCTCCCTCGGGTCCGAATGTCACAACGACATGGGGATGCACTCGTCGAATATGGTGAACAATCGCGGCAATCGCTTCACGCGGTTCTGCGCGATCGAGATGCTGGTCCCGAAAATCGAGCAGTGAAACTTCTTTTAAGCCCAACGCCGATGCGGCGGCTCGCAACTCCGTTTCGCGGATATCCGCAAGCGCGGATAGGCCTGGATGCTGAGGATCACCGGCACGCAGGCCGCGGTAACGGCCGCTATCCCCGCGCGTGGCAGTTACCAGAAACACCTCGACACCTTCGGACGCATATTTCGCGAGTGTGCCGCCCACCCCAAGCGATTCATCATCGGGATGGGCGAGCACGGCCATCAGCCGGAGAGTTTGCATCGTCGATCTCCTCTTAGGAACTAACTACTCAAATAACTTCTGAATGCTGCAACCTCTGTCGCTCAGGCACGAATTGCGATCACTTCCAGGTACTCCGACGACACTACCGTGAGCTCATCCCCTCCGCGATTGTGGGTAGACCACAACGCCTCCAGCTCTCCACGGAGTTTGTGGCCCGCACTGTGATCTAGAGACGCGAACGCGCGATTCGTCGGCCCGTAGTACTGGCGAAAGAACTCCACTACTTCCGCCGGAGGAAACGGATAGGTGAAGCTGTACTGCCGCCGGGTCATCTGAAGATCCGAGACCCCGTGGCCCAGCCTCTCCCGCACAACAGCCTCATCTCCCCACAACACCGGGGCCGGCATATTCGAGGGAGCGATGAACTTGGCAAACGTTCTAAACATTTGCCCGATGAATCCCTCGCGCGTCCAATTGCCCATGGCGATGGTGCCTCCGGGACTGCAGACGCGCAGCAACTCGCGTGCAACAAGTTCTGGCCGGGGCGCAAACATAGCGCCGAAGAGACTGGTTACGACATCGAAGCTGACGTCTTCGAATGGGAGGGCTTCAGCGTCGCCCTCCATGAAACGCGCGCTCAGTCCTTCCGCTCTGGCGCGGGCCTGGGCGCGTTGCACGAGGTTTGGAGCGATGTCCACACCGGTAGCTTTCACTCCGTCGCGCGCCGCCCAGAGCGCCACCTGACCCGATCCGCACGCTACATCGAGCATCGGGCATCCTGCCGGAATGTCGAGTTGTTCGTAGAAAATACGCGCGCCCTGCTCCATATAGCGCGAGAAGCGGTCGTAATCGCCCGCCATCCATGTTTCTTTCAGGCGTGTCTTCAGGCCGTCGAATTCCAGTGCGTTTGCCATAGCGCTCATGTTGTTTGCCTCCATATCCTTGACGATTTAGCTCTTCCCACCGGCAGTGGTTGTCGTCGCCTTGCCGCGCGGCGTCAACACCGCCAGCACAGCCGCTACGATCAATAGCGCCGGGACATCGCCAAAGAGGTGTCCCATGTGTTCCGGATTTACCAAAGACTGCACCGCCATAATCCCTGCGTGCACTACGCTGGACCACACCGTGAACCAGATCAGGCTCAGGTGGTCGAGCGGATTACGGCTCGCCCGCAACAGGAATACTCCCAAGGTCGCGTACACGCCCAGAATCATCTGCAGGTAATTCGAGTGGCCACCCGTGTGCCAGGCCCAGCCGGCCGGCCAAACGACGACTAAGGCATAGATCCCGACAATGAAGGTCACACCGATGAGGCGCAAGGCAATGCGCAACTGCTTGATCCGATCGGACCCGGCGACATTTGTTGTGCGTAAAACTGGAGGATAAAACTGCAGTTCTGGAGCAAATGCTTCGCTGATTGGTTTCCCTTGACTGATTGACATGACTCGTCCTTTCGTCGGTTGAATTTTCAATCGATCGGCTGCGTGTTGCTTCAGCGATTCGACGCGATTACTATGCGGCAGGATTAATTCGGGCATTTGTTCGTGCGTCCGGCTTCTTTGCCCGCGGCCCAGTCACCGAAAGATGATTTGCTCAGGAGTCTGGAAAGGTTTGCCGGGAGGCTGTATGGACGTGCTCTCCGAGGTGTTGAAAGTGGTGAAGCTGCAGGGGGCCATGTTTTTTAACGCAGAATTTTCTTCGCCGTGGAGCGTTTGTTCGCCGGCCTCGCGCACGGTCGCGCCGCATCTCGCACCCGGCGCAAAGCATGTAATCATTTACCACTTGCTGACGGAAGGGCGAGCGTCTGCGCGCCTGATCGACGGTGAATCCATAGCTCTCAACCCCGGTGACCTGGTGATCTTTCCCCATGGCGACCCCCACATCATCGAGAACGGACCCGGCACCAAAACAGTGGACCTGGCAAAGGAAGTGGCTCGACTAATTGCCCATGGGCTAAGGGTGACCCGCTTTGGCGGCGGGGGAAAAGTCACCAAATTTGTTTGCGGATTCATGGCATGCGATCCAGAGCTAAGCCGGGCCTTTCTTAGCGGTCTGCCTCCCGTGTTTAAAGTCAATATTCGCGACAACGCATCGGGGAAATGGCTGGAAAACTCGATTCGTTTTTCAGTCGATGAGGCCGCCACGTCGCGCGCCGGTGGAGAAGCGGTTCTGGCCAGGCTCTCCGAGGTATTGTTCGTGGAGACGCTGCGAACTTACATAGCACATCTTCCCGCTGATCAAACCGGTTGGCTGGCTGGCGCGCGAGACTTGGAGGTAGGCAAAGCGCTGGCAGTTATGCACCGTAACCCCGCGCATCCGTGGACGATCGCCTCTCTCGCAAAAGAAGCGGGAATATCGCGTTCGGTACTCGCTGAACGCTTTCGTCATTACCTCAACCAGACTCCGATGGGCTATCTCACGCAGTGGCGGTTGCAATTGGGAGCGCAGATGCTAGCCTCCACGAGTTATCCGGTGGCACACATCGCACCCGAAGTTGGTTATGAGTCTGAAGCGGCTTTCAACCGCGCGTTCAAACGCCAGTTCGCCGTCCCTCCCGCGCGTTTTCGCAAGCAGTCGAGAGCGGCCCACGCCGCCGCGGCTGCTACTTCGCGTTGACTTGCCTTTCTTCCAAACCTAAGATGACGCCATCATGGCGGACTCCCAGTCGCTCCTCGGCCAGGTGATCTCCCACTACCGCGTGATCGAAAAATTGGGTGGCGGGGGGATGGGAGTGGTCTACAAAGCGGAGGACTCGGAGCTCGGTCGCTTTGTCGCGTTGAAGTTCCTGCCCGAAGATCTCGCGAACGACCCTCAAGCGCTTGAACGTTTCAAACGTGAGGCCCGGGCTTCTTCTGCCCTGAATCATCCGAACATCTGCACGATCTACGAGATTGGCGAGCACCAAGGTAGACGCTTCATCGCCATGGAGTATCTCGAAGGAAAAACCCTCAAGCACCTGATCTCTGGCCGCCCAGTGGAATTGGACCGAATTCTGGAAATTGGCGTAGATGTTGCGGACGCCCTCGACGCCGCTCACTCCAAAGGAATCATCCACAGAGATATTAAGCCCGCGAATATTTTTGTGACTGAGCGGGGCCACGCCAAGGTTCTCGATTTCGGCCTGGCGAAAGTTACTTCTGCGGTGGCCGATGCTGCCACACTCGCCACTAAAGATATAGACCCGGAGCACCTTACCAGTCCCGGCAGCACACTCGGCACCGTCGCGTATATGTCGCCCGAGCAAGTCCGCGCCAAAAATTTGGACGCGCGCACTGACTTGTTCTCTTTCGGTATCGTTCTTTACGAAATGGCGACGGGATCATTGCCCTTTCGCGGCGAGAGTTCCGGCGTCATCTTTAATTCTATTCTCGAAAGAGCACCGGTCTCTCCGGTACGCCTGAATCCAGAACTGCCACTCAAACTGGAAGAAATCATCAGCAAGGCCTTGGAGAAAGATAGAACACTTCGCTACCAGCATGCCTCGGAGATCCGCGCCGATCTACAACGGCTGAAACGTGATACCGAGTCGGGAGAGTTGCCCGTCGAGACCGTTGACAAGGGCATCGCAAAAAGCGAAAGAGGATTATCGCGGATTGCCAAAGTGCTGATTGCGGTGTGCTTGCTTGCAGTGTTGGCCGGAAGCGCTGTACTTCTGTTCCGTAACTTCCGCGCTAGCCGGGAACTCAACATCGATTCCATCGCGGTCCTGCCGATTGCCAGCAACGATACGAGCGCGAATGGGCGGACACTCGAAGACGGAATTACCAGCAGTCTCATTGAGAGCCTGTCACAGTTGCCAAATCTAAGGGTGATGTCGCGGAGTGCCGTTGCGCAATATAAAGGCAAAGAGATCGATCCCATTGCCGTCGGACGGCAACTTAGTGTTACGGCGCTTGTCACCGGGCAACTCGTTCAGCGGGGCGACAATCTCGACCTCAGTATGGAAATGGTCAACGCCCAGGACGACAGCCACATCTGGGGCAAGCAATACCGTTCGAAAGCCTCGGACATTCTTTCTTTACAGGAAGAGTTGGCCCGTAACGTATCTGCGCGATTGGTCCCGAAAATCTCTGTTGAAGCTAGAGAAAAACTCGCGAAACAAGGAACGGCTGATCCGGAGGCTTACCGTCTTTATGTTAGGGGGCTGTCATATCAGGATACCTTGAAGGCCGACGGTTGGAAGCAGGCCCTAGAGTATTTCCAGAATGCGATCGCGCGAGATCCGAACTACGCTGCCGCCTACGCCGGAATGGCACACTCATACTCATGGCTCGGCTTTTTCAACGAGATGCCGTCCAACGAAGCTCGGCAGAAGGCTACCGACACCGCCACCAAGGCCGTTCAGTTGGACGACTCCCTTGCCGAGGCCCATGCTGCTCTGGGGTACGCGGCGATGTTTAATTGGGACTGGAAACTCTCGGAGAAAGAACTGCGCCGCGCCTTGGAACTGAACCCCAACCTTGCGCAGGCTCACATGTACTACGCCCAGTATCTCTCGAGTCAGGGCAGATTCGACGAGTCCGTGTCTGAGAACAAGACCGCGCTGGAACTTGATCCCACTTCTCAGTTTTACAACCAGGGGTTGTGCGCAGAGTTGAAGTGTGCGAGACGCTTCGATGAGTCAATCCAGCAGTGCCGCAAGCTGACCAAGCTTTACCCGGAAGTGTCCATGGTCCACGCTGCGTTGAGTGATGATTACGCCTTCAAACAGGATTACGTGCAGGCACAACATGAGCTTCAGCTAAATCTGACAATGGACGGCGAGCAAGAGATTTCAGACGCGTTGCGAAAAGCCTATACCACCTCGGGATGGAAGGGCGTCATGAAGAAGGAGGCGGAAATCTATCAGGCACCTGGCAAGAACTATGATCCAGAATCCGTTGCGTCGGCCTACGCACAGCTGGGTGACAAGGAGAAAGCTTTTTACTGGCTCAACAAAGCCTACGATGAGCACGAGATGCTGTTTATCAAATGCTCGCCTGAATTCGACAGTATCCACAGCGATCCGCGCTACGCAGACCTGCTGCGCAGGATGGGTCTACCTGGATCTGACTGAAGATTCGCCCGCTCGTCTGACTAAGCGGTCAGAATTGCGCTCGGCACCAGCGCTTTGAGGTGCTCGATTTTCCTCGCGATGTTCACCGAGTGGCGGCACGTAGCGCGACATGATTCGCAATTTCCGCAAGCAGCTAATCCCTTGCCACTTTCAGCGGAAACCAACGTCATCGCCGCCATCGCCGCGTTGCCATACTGAACGGCGTACATATGCGAACGCATCAGTTGAGGAATGTCCACGCCGAGAGGACAATCCGCGCGGCATTCGCCACACTGCACGCAAAACTCCGCTTCGGCGACGTTCTTTTTGTCTGAAACGAAGTCATGCTCCTCCGGCGAATAGGCAAGATTCGACGCGACCGAAAAGTTCTGCTCCAACTGTTCATACGTCGTGAAGCCCGGAATGGCTGTGGCGATCGAATCGTGCCGCAGCACCCATTTGAGCAGGGCTGTCTGACTCGCCGCAGTGAGCGGTTTCTCCAGTTTCGGGTCGGGCCGCGTTGCCCCTCCGGCCTGCGTTTTCATCGCCACCAGCCCGAGCCCTTTCTTGGCCGCTTCGTCGATGGTCTTCAGCAATCCTTCATCGTTCGCCATGGTGTAGTTGATAGGGATCAGCACCACATCGTAGACACCCAGCTTTATCGCTTCCTTCAATGCCATTTCCGGCTTATGCGAGGAGACACCAAGAAAGCGCGTTTTGCCTTCCTTCTTCAACGCGCTCATTGCCCTGAGCGTGCCCTCCAGATTCACTTCCTCGACGGAGTCGGCGGAGTGGTTATAAAGAATGTCCACATAGTCCATCTGCAAGCGCTTCAGGCTGCTTTGGAAAATTTCGTTAAAATGGGCGGTCACTTCACTGGAAGTGTAGGATTGCGGCGGCGTTTCGCGGTCGCGGCTCCGGCCCACCCGCGCCACCTTGGTGGAGATGATCACCTTGTCGCGCACGCCCATCTGTTTGATCATGCGGCCGACCATGTCTTCGTTTCGGCCTTGCTGGTACACCGCAGCGGTATCGAAATGCCGTATGCCCAGCTCGTAACTGCGCGGGATGAGCCCGGGCACGTCCGCGTTCATCACTCCCATGCTGACGATCGGCAACGAGAGACCCGTCCGCCCGAGCGTGCGATAGATGGGCTTGCCGCTCAGATCCGTTCCTGGTGAGGCCGTCGCGGTTTTTGTCGCCTGGCCAAACAGAAAGTCGGGCCTGCGGACGAACGGCGACGCGGCCAGCGAGCCCATCACTCTGGCGATGAAGTCCCTGCGATCCCATGAATTGAAATTCATCGTGCCTCCTGATCTATTTCGCAGCCTGCTCGGCGCGATCAAATCTATTTCAAATTCGCGGCAGCCTGTTTCAGCAGCTCTTCATTGCCTTTTTCTGGATTCAGCAACAACACGAGATACCGGCCCTTTGCCAGTGCCTCTATGCTGCCTTCAAAACTGTTGCTCGCACGGATGGCGCCTTCCGCCAAGTCGTCAGCCGGCGCACACTGCCCGGTTTTCGCGAAATGCTGCCGGAGTTGCTGGAGTCTTTGCTGTGCATCCGCGTCGTCGTGTGCGAGCGTGACAAGCAATTTGGATTCCTGATCACCGGACTCATAAGCCACCGCGTAAGCAGGTCCGAGAAACGGATGCCCCAGAGGATCGCTGGGCATGTACTGCTCAGAATGCGGCTTGCGATTTTCAGCAGGGAATTTCGCGAGCATCGGCGGAAGTGCTGGATTCGCGCCGATTCTTGCCGAAAGCTCTCGAGCAAAACTGTCCAGCAGCGTATCGGCTCCAACGCCGAATCCCAGCAACTTCACGTAATAGCGGTCCTGCAGGAAATTCAACATGCCTCCGTACTGGTAGCCTTCCGCTCCAACCGCGATGAATCGAAAATCCGGCGATCGCTCCGCGGCATACATGCCAAACGCAGCGTCCGGCGAACCCATGTCGAACACATCGACCGACATGTCGATAGACTTCGCACGCATATCGACGTGTAGCAATTGGCGAACGCCATAAAGAACGAAGATGTCCGCTGCCCCGTCCATGTACTCGTACAAGTTCTCGGGCCCGTAAAAACTCGCCGCGTGCTTCGCGACGGCGCCGGAGGGTGAAGGGTCTGCAACGAGCTTCAGCAGTTGCCGATTTGCATCCTGATCGACGGTGGCTGCGGCAGGGAGAGTTCCGGCAGTGATGAGTAACAGAAGTATGGAGATACCGCGGAGCATCGTGGGCGACCTT
>Ga0335080_10005949_pt1 | contig 12601 bp, 6 predicted proteins | sample Lox_Sample_34_FD_206720 | JGI IMG/M metagenome (GOLD analysis project Ga0335080, IMG submission 206720) | Soil microbial communities from Loxahatchee National Wildlife Refuge, Florida, United States - Lox_Sample_3.4 | ecosystem: Environmental > Terrestrial > Soil > Wetlands | place: USA: Florida...
GTCGTGCCGCTGCTGCGGCGGGCGAGATCAGACAGCGACGGAGCAGGCGGCCGAGGCCGCGATGTCGCCCCGCGAGCGTCGCGAGGTAAGGCCCCACACAGCCGTACGCGGCGACGAGGAGCCGCATCGCTGGGCGCCCGCGGGACCCGGGCGCGAGGTGTCGGTCGCGCCAGCGTTGCAGCGCCAGGACGTCGGGGTGACGGCGGTCGCCGTAGACGGCCCCGGCCACAAAGCATGGCGTGATGTCGAGTTCGGAACCCCACGTCAACACATTGCCGATGTGGGCTTCGCACACGGTGCAGAACGGCAGCTCAATCAGCCGCATCGTGCAGCTGAACTCAGGTCGCCAGATGTGGCAGTGGTAGTGGAAGGCGCCTTCGTACGCGCCGACCACGCCGTCGGCACTGATCTGAGGGTCGCACTGCGTGCAGTCGGAGTTGGTCGTCGTCGGGATCTGCGTGGTCGGATCGACGAAGCTGCTCCACTTCAACGCAAAGATGTTGCTGGTGACGTTCGGTTCGACTGGCTCTCCGCTCGAGTTGGGATAGGCGTCTTGCGTTCCAAGATCGTCGTATGGGCCGCCGTCGTGGTCACAGCCCTTGAGGTAGTTGTATTCGTCAGCCAATCCGAACCCGCAGTGACCCAACTCGTGTGTAGCTATCGCGTTGCCGAGGGTTGGCTCCAGTGAGGCCGCACCAACCCCACCGATCACCGCGGCGCCTGCGTATTCCGTGGTGTTGACGAGGACGAGCATTGCGTCCCACTCCGGGAACTGCGCGTTGGCGGCGTCGATCGCGGTGGTCTGGTTGATCGTGAGCCCGCGTTCGACATCGCCAGAGCCGAGTGACGCGTCGAAGTACGTGTCAACCGCGGCGGTGGAAGTGTCGACGCCGGATTCATCGGACTCCACGTCGAGCCGGATCACATTCACCTTCTCCCAGTTCACAGGACCGGTGAGATGGTCCTCGAGATATGTGACGAAATTGCCGACGGCGACCTGAAAGGTGCTCTGTTCACTGGATGTGAAGCCGTCCCCGGCGATCAGCAGGCACCATTTGCTCTCGTCGGCGCCGTGGTCCACGACCTTGGTCGTGCCGAGCACCGTGCCGTCGCTCGTGCCCATCAGGGGCGCTCCGCACTCGTGACAAGGAGCTCACGCCATGCCCGCGGCCCGGGCGCCGGTTGCAGCCCCGGCTGCGCGAAGCGCACCGCGGGGCCCGCCGACACGACGACCACATCGCCAGGCTCAGGGACCACGACGACGGCGGAGAACGAGCCCGTCAAGGGAGCGAACGGGACCCGACCAAGTCGTCGCTGATCATCGACGGTCTCGAGCGTCTGCGGGATCGGGTCAACCAGGAAGCGGCGATAGCGGACCTCGCCGGTTCGCGAGCGCAGCTCGAGGGTGATCGCCCTGGGGGGCGGTTCGGTCAATGCCTCGCTAGGGGGCGCGGGCGAGCGGCGCGGGGTGCGAGAGAACAGCCGCAGGCCACGGTCGTCGAAGCGGAACGTGAGGCGGAGGGATCGAGGTTCCACGGCTGCCCACGCTACGCCGCGTGATCTGTCGATGCACCGGGCGAATCACTGGCAATTAAGCAAGCTCTCCTCGGCCCTGTCGCCGACGGGCGGTGCCACCGGTCGCCGCGTCCTCGCCATGGAGTGCTGCCACGAGCTGCGTGCGCGAATGGACGCCGAGCTTCCGATAGATCTGGCGCAGGTGAAAATCGATCGTCTTGGGGGAGAGGAACAGCTGGGCTGCGATCTGGCGGTTCGACGCTCCGTTGCGTACCGCCTCCGCCACGCGCAGCTCCTGGGCGGTCAGGGCGTCGCTGCGCGCCGTTCGCCGGCGCGCGCCGGCCGCGCGGAGCTCGTTCTCGGCCTGCGCGACCCACCCGGTGGCGCCCAACCGCTCGAATCCGGCCTTCGCCTCCCGTAGGCGCTCGCGGGCCTCCGTGCGGCGCCCGGCGCGATGAAGCCGGCGCCCGTAGGCGAGCAGCGTACGCGCGCGCTCGAACGGCATAGGCCGGCGGTCGTCGAAGGCAAACGCCGCCCTGAAGTGCGGCTCGAACGGTGCGACGAGCATCCCCCGGCAGCGCGCTGCGGCGGCACCGGCGAACGCGCTGTGCGAGGACGCCGCCTGCCGCTCGAGCGTCGTGAGCACGCGGACGGCGTCGCGTTCGGCGCCGGCGCGCGCATACGCTTCGATCAGGTCCGGCGCCCACGGAACCAGCGTGGGCTCCTCGAGCCCGGACCCCTCCACGATCTCCTCGATCGGAGCCAACTCGGCCACCGCGTCCTCTATGCGGCCGAGGGTCAGCGCCAGGAATCCGAGCGCCCCACGCACGAAGCGCAGGCCGCTGCTGACTCCGCCGGCCCCGGCGATGATCTGGGCGCGCCGCGCGGCGGCTCGGCTTTCCTGCTCGAGCCCCTGGGCCGCCATCAGGCGGGCCCGGGTCGAAAGCGCGAAGCCCAGCCATGCGGACTGGCCGGCGTCGCCGGCGACGCGGATCGCTTCGCGGCTCGCGTCGTCGGCATCGGTCCAGTCGCCGAGGCGGAAGGCGACGTCGGCCGCGACGAGGAGAGCCCCACCGAGCGTGCTCAGCGCGCCGGCGTCGCGGGCCCGGTCACATAGATTGGCGCACTCTGCGTGTGCGCGCTCGAGCTCACCGAGCGGGATCAGCGCGCGCAGCAGCAGGTGCAGCCAAGGCCAGTGAGGCCCGAGCGGATCGAGTCCGTCCGCCAGGTGTTCGGCCTCCCGGAGCAGAAGCCGGCCGCGCGGCGCGTGGCCCCGCAGCACCAGGACCCAGCCGAGCGCCGTCAGAACCGGCGCCCGCTCGGATGGCTCCCCTAGCTCGCCGAGCAGGGCGACCGCGCGCGTGGCGAGTTCTTCAGCGCGCAGGTAGCGATTGACGTGGGTGTATCCGTTGGCGGCATCGGCGAGCATCGTCGCGGCCAGGACGGGATCCGAGGAGGCGACGCGGTCGGCTTCGAGGACGAGCAGCGCGGTGGCCTCCAACTGGGATCCGCTCCAGGCCATGATCCGCCCGCGCAGGTGCTCTGCCCGAGCTCGCGCCGCGGGATTGGGCGCCAGGCGCGATGCCTCGCCCAGCACGGCGAGCGCGCGGTCAGGCGCGCCGGCCGCTCCCGCGGCCTCCCCGGCAGCCACCAGGCGGCGGCTGCCGGTGTTCGGGTGTGAGGAGAGTTCGGCCGCCCGCTCAAAGGCCGCGGAGGCCGGCGCGTATGCCCGCCGTCCCACCGCGGCATTGCCGACCCGCTCGAGCTTCATCGCCACGCGCTCGTCCGGTCCGACCGCGGCGGCGGCCAGGTGCCACACCCGGCGCTCGTCGCGGACGGCACCCGCCAAGGCGGAGTGCGCCACCCGCTTCTCGGCCGCGGTGGCGCCGGCATACACGGCTCCCCTGATCAACGGGTGCACGAACGTGACCCGGGCGGGCTCCAGCCGGACCAGGCCGTGAGCTTCGGCCGCCGTCAGGCGCCTCACGTCCGTCTCGGCTCGGCGGCACGCCGCCGCGATCGGCTGCAGGTCTCCTCCGGTTTCGGTCGCGGCGATGAGCAGTGCGCGCCGCGCCCCCTCATCCATCGCTTCAATCCGCGCCGCGAACGCTTGACCGAGCCGATCGCCCGGGACCAGCGGCAACTCGAGCGCGTCGATCCCCGCGCGCTGTCGCGGGGTGAGCGTCCCGGGAAGCTCCACGAGCGCGAGTGGGTTGCCCGCCGCGGCCGCCACGACTGCCGCCGCCACCTGCGGAGTCAGGCCATGCGCGCGATGCCGAAGGAGCGACGCCGCACCGTCGGCGTCGAGCGGGTGCAGCGCAATCTCCTCCAGACGGGTCCCTTGCGGCGGCTGCCACGGGTCGCGCGCGGCCATCACGACGGCAAGGGACCCCGACGCGCGGCGGGCCACGTACTCGATGCATTCGCGCGAGGAGGCATCCACCCACTGGAGGTCGTCGACCACGACGAGCACGGGACCCCGCTCGGTCGCGGCGCGCAGCAGCCCGAGCGTGGCCACGCACACTGCGAGCCGGTCGCCGGGAGCCGGAGGCGCGAGCGCCAGCGCGCCGGCCAGCGCGGCCTCCTGTGCCGCCGGCAGCGTCTGCAGATCCCTCAGCACCGGCTCGAGCAAATCGACCAGCGCAGAGAACGCGAGCTCACCCTCGCTCTCGGCGCCCCTCGCGCGAAGCGTGGTCACGGTATCGCGAGCACGCTCCAACACGGCGTCGAGGAGCGTCGTCTTGCCGATCCCCGGCTCCCCGTGCACGACTACCGCAAGCCCCGCTCCCTCGCGGAGGCCCGCGAGCAGCTCGTCGAGACGCCCGAGCTCGGCGTCCCGGCCGACGATCATCGACGGCTGCCGCCCCCTGCGCGCCGGCCGGTGGCCGCGTCCGCGGGGTGCCGTGGGAGGCGCGGACAATCGCTCGACCATCGCGCTACCAGGCGTTTGCCGCGGCGCCCGCCACGCTCTCGATCCCGGCGACGCCCGTCCGCGATCGCAACGTACTCGGCAACTCCTTGCCGGCAGGCCGCTCGTTAGCCGCGGGACAAACCACGCCCAAGCCTCGGGGCGTCTGGCTGGACTGTCGTGAGATTATCCAGAGCCTCCCCCCACAGGCGATCAAAACTTCCTGGGTCCTGTGGTCAGCGTTGCCGGTCATCACGGTCAACCCCCTCGATCCGATCGCCGACTGATGAGACGAGGTCACGCCGCTGGCCGGCGGGCTGGTGGCGGACTGCGGCCAGTCCACGGCGCTTAGCCCGCGTTGATCGTGGCGCAAGACGAACCGCATGAATGATCCCCCGCGCCGCTCATGCTTCGGCGACCCGCGCGGCCGTCGTAGCGGTAGACGAAGCGACGCTTGTTAGCCAGTTTACCTAACGATAGGTCGCCGCGCCACTGGCGGCCACTCCTGCGTCTTCATCGCCGCGGCGGGCGCCTGAGGGCGGTGACTTGAATTGGTGACGCGTCAAAGCTCGCGGACCGCGCGAACTGATCGTCGCGAGGGGTTCGGGCTGCTCTCCCGGTCGACGTTGCAGCTTTAACGTGCGTGTCGATTTTTGGCTTGCTCGCTCGACGCAGAGGTAGAAGCAACCCAACCGATAGGAGGTGTCGCGGATGCGTGTCACGGTGCTCATCAAGGCGACGGAGCGGAGCGAGGCGGGCGAGATGCCGGGTCAGGAGCTGCTTGAGGAGATGACGGCCTTCAACGAGGAGCTCGTCAAGGCGGGCGTGATGCTCGCTGGGGAGGGCCTTCACCCCAGCTCGAGGGGCGTGCGCGTCGAGTTCTCGGGCCGCGAGCGGAAGGTGATCGATGGCCCGTTCACGGAGACCAAGGAGCTGCTGGCCGGCTACTGGGTGTGGCAGGTAAAGTCGATGGATGAGGCGATCGAGTGGGCAAGGCGGATCCCGAACCCAACGGGAGAGCACGGCGTGGTTGAGCTCCGTCCGGTGTTCGAGGCCGACGACTTCGGCGAGGAGTTCACGCCCGAGCTGCGTGAGCGGGAGGCGCAGTTGCGCGCGCAGACCGAGGCGGGCGTGTAGGCGGTGCGGTGGCGGGTCGCGACGTCACGCGCACCATCGAGGTCGTCTGGCGGATCGAGTCCGCTCGGCTGATCGCGGGCATTGCCCGCCTGGTGCGCGACGTCGCGCTCGCCGAGGACCTTGCCCAGGAGGCGCTCGTCGCCGCGCTGGAGCAGTGGCCCGAGTCGGGCGTCCCGGACAACCCGGGCGCCTGGCTCATGGCCACCGCCAAGCATCGCGGCATCGACCAGTTGCGGCGCGCTGAGGTCCACCAGCGCAAGACCGAGGAGCTCGGCCGCGTCGCGGAGTTCCGCTCGCGGGCGCAGGACGACCTTGCGGCGGCGGCCGACGACCCGTTCGACGACGACCTGTTGCGGCTCATCTTCACCGCCTGTCACCCGGTGCTCTCGACCGACGCGCGGGTGGCGCTCACCCTGCGGCTGCTGTGCGGGCTGACGACGAGGGAGATCGCGCGGGCGTACCTGACGTCCGAGTCGGCCGTGGCGCAGCGGATCGTACGGGCGAAGCGCACGCTGTCGGCGGTGCGCGTGCCGTTTGAGGTGCCGGCGCGCCGGGAGCTCCGGGAGCGGCTGACCTCGGTGCTCGAGGTCATCTATCTGATCTTCAACGAGGGCTACTCGGCCACCGCGGGCGAGCGGCTGATCCGTCCCGAACTGATCGAGGAGGCGCTGCGCCTGGGGCGCATCCTGGCCGGACTACTCCCACGCGAGGCAGAGGTCCACGGCCTCGTCGCGCTGATGGAGCTGCAGGCGTCGCGCACCCGCGCGCGGACCGAGCCCTCAGGCGGGTCGGTGCTGCTTCTGGACCAGGACCGCTCGCGCTGGGACTGGCTTCTCGTGGGCCGGGGGCTGGCGGCGCTCGAGCGCGCGTACGGCACCGGCGGCCCGATCGGGCCGTACACGCTGCAGGCCGGCATCGCCGCGTGCCACGCCCGCGCCCGCGCTGCCCAGGACACGGACTGGGAACGGATCGTGGCCCTCTACGACGGGCTGACCCAGCTGATGCGCTCGCCCGTGGTCGAACTCAACCGCGCCGTGGCCGTCGGGATGGCGTTCGGCCCGCAGGCGGCGCTCGAAATCGTGGAGCGCCTTCGGGAGGAGCCCGCCCTTGACAGCTACCACCTGCTGCCCAGCGTGCGCGGCGACCTGCTCGAGAAACTGGGCCGCCTCGATGAGGCCCGGGCCGAGTACGAGCGGGCGGCGCTGCTCACAGCGAACTCGAGGCAGCGAGCCACCCTGCTCGAGCGGGCGGCCGCGTGCGCGTCCCAGGGTTGACGCTGGGCCCTCGCCACCGACCCGGACGACCGCCGCGCCATGTAAAGGAGCAGCCGGCCTGTCGGCGTGGTCCTCGCCGCCCCGGTGTCCGAAATATCCAAGATCCGCCCCCGGGCCGGACGTATGCTCGCGCCCATGAAGCAGAGCGTCTCGCCGATCACCCTCGGCGTCTCCGACTATGAGCCGGGCACAGCGTTCTATAAAGCGATCGGCTGGTCGCCGGCAATGGACGTCGAGGAGACCGCGTTCTTTCAGGCCAACGGCGTTGTCCTAGTGCCGAAGACTCGCGCGCCTCAAAGGCTTCTGCACGTGGTCGACCTGGTCACGAGCACGGGCACGATCAACCCCCTCGTGTGGCGGCGCTCGGGTGCGCGTTACGCGCATCGAGCTGCGTCACGTCGTTCACGTCGAGCACGGACCTCACATGGCGCCTCCGTGGTCCCTTCTCACGGGCCGTTCATTCGCCTCATTCCTGGCCGTGACGACCGCACATGAGTCGCCGGCGCGATCGTGCTTCCTGCTCGCTGTGACCAACAAGGTCTCGTCCGTACGACCTGAGCCGGACCCGCGATGTTAGGCACCTGTGCGGTCGGTCCGGTGGTATGCGCGACGACTCGCCCGCCGCGCTTCTGGACGCGCGTCGCCTAGCGCCGAGACCAGCCCGAGCAGATCCGCTGGTGTCGCGGCGAGCATGTTGCCATTGGCGCCCGGGGCGTTCGCGCGTGGGTCTGCGTGTGCTTGTGCTGGCTCTCGCGTTGTGGTAGAAAGCTCGACGGCCTCCTATGGGGAAAGGGCGGGCTGGACTCGGCGCACATCGGCAGGTGACGCCGACCAGATTGGACCTGACCGGAGATACGTCACGCGCGAACGGGGCAGCATCCCAACGGCTCATGCCGGGCGAGCGCGCCAGACCGCAGAGCGCATTCTGCGGTTCGGTCCTCGTGCCAGCTTGGTCGCCTGCACTTTCTTCGCGACGCTTCTGCTCATCGCACCTGCAGCGTTGGCGACGACGCAGACTTTCTCGACACCCGGACAGTCGACCTTCGTCGTTCCGCCAGGGGTCTCGAGCGTGACCGTGACGGCGACTGGCGCCCAAGGCGGCGGCGGCTTCGCGGCGGGTTGTGAAGGTGGGTTCGGCGCCTCCGTGACCGGGACGCTGGCGGTGACACCGGGGGAGACGCTGTATGTCGAGGTCGGCGGTGCGGGCGGAGACTCGCAGAGCGTCGCGGATGTGACCGGCGGCCCAAACGGTGGCGGTGCCGGCGGCTCGGATGACCATGGCGACGGTGCCGGTGGTGGGGGTGGGGCGTCCGACGTTCGTACGCTTCCCGCGGCCGAGCCGCTCTCGTCATCGGACTCGCGGCTGCTCGTGGCGGGCGGTGGTGGCGGCGGCGGTGACTTCTATGCGTGTATCGATGGCGTCGGGAGTGGCGGCAATGCGGGCCAGAACCCGGCTGCTGGCACGGGCACCGCGAGCGGTGCGGGTGGAGGCGGCGCCGGTGGCACCAGCAGTTCGAACCCGGGCGGCGCCGCTGGTGTCTCGGCCGAAGGCTGTTCGGGCGCGACGTCCGGCGGCCTCGGCTTCGGCGGGTCCGGTGCGTCCGGCGACAGCTGCGGCGCGGCGGGCGGCGGTGGCGGCGGCGGCTACTACGGCGGTGGTGGCGGCGGCGGCGCTGAGGTCGCCGCCGGCGGTGGTGCCGGCTCGAGCTATGTCGAGCCGTCCGCGGCGGACGTCTCGATCGGGACCGCGAGCCAGACGAGCAGCGCGCCACCGTCCAACGGCGAGGTGACGATCACCTACACGCCCCCCACGAACGATGCGTGGACGCGCGCGCAGACGATCACGCTCGACGCTAACGGGAACGGCTCCGCCACCGGCTCAATCGACCTCTCCGGGCAGGCGCGCTGGTACAAGGTCCCGGTCACGCCCGGGGGAACTATCCAGGTCGATCTCACGAACCTTCCTGCCAGCTACGACCTTGCCCTGTTCAGCGACATCGCGCAGGACTACCAGAACCTGACAACGCAGAGCCTCCAGGCCAACTCGGCCCAGTTCGCAAACACCGCCTTCAGTCCGTCGGCGTTCAGCCCGTCCGCGTTCAGCCCATCAGCGTTCAGCCCCTCGGTGTTCAGCCCCTCCGTTTTCAGTCCGTCGGCGTTCAGTCCGTCGGCGTTCAGTCCGTCGGCGTTCAGTCCGTCGGCGTTCAGTCCGTCGGCGTTCAGTCCGTCGGCGTTCAGTCCGTCAGCGTTCAGCCCCTCTGCGTCCAATCCGAACGCCGAGGACTACGCCGGAGCCCAGGTGCAGAGCCTGATAGCGGTCTCGAACAACCCCGGCACCGCCGGCCAGGACATCCACGCCGATGTCTGGAACAACACCGGCTACTTCTACATGCGCGTCAACGGCCCCAACGGGATCTACGACCCGGACGCGCAGTTCTCGCTCAGCGTCCACGAGAACGCCGGCACGTGCACCGGCGTCGCGTCGGACACGACCGATCCGCTGCTGTCGGCAAGCGCGCCCGCCGACGGGTACAAGACGCTGATCCTCGCCGACTACAGCCGCATGACCGACGACGGCGGCCTCGCGACGATGGAAGCGGATCTGAAATCGTTCGCGGCGCGCCCAGAGGTCGACGGCACGATCGCCGAACTCGACCAGATCAGCCCGCAGGTGGGCGCGCTCTACGCCCAGGCTAACGCCCACGCCGACTGCCCCTACGCGGAGAACCTCGTCGCGGATGCGATCCAGAACGTCGTCGCGGCCTACCGCAGCGCGAACCCCGGGCTGAAATACATCGTGATCGTCGGCGACGACCACGTGATCCCGTTCTTCCGCTACCCCGACACCGCCGGCATCGGGCCCGAGTCGGGCTACATCCCGCCCGTCCTGTCGACGACCGCGTCCGCGGCGAGCCTTGAGTCAAACGACGTGCTCTCGCAGATCCAGTACGGCTCGACCACGGTCCTGCACATCTCGGGTGTCGACCTCCCGGTCCCCGATCTGCCCGTCGGTCGGCTCGTCGAGACGCCGACCGAGATCGACGGCATGCTCAACGCCTATATGAGCACCGTGGGCGGGGTCGTGCCGACGCCGACGTCGTCGCTGGTCACGGGGTACGACTTCATGACCAGCGGCGCCGACGCGGTCGAGGCCAACCTCGGCGCCGGGCTCGGACCGAACGCGCGCGACGACACCCTGATCACCAACGACGGCGTCTCCCCGAGCGACACCGGTGCGCCGCCGCTGCATTCCTGGACCGCCAGCCAGCTCGAGTCTGCCCTGCTGGGCTCGCGCCACGACATCATCTTCCTCGCCGGCCACTTCAGTGCGAACAACACGTTGGCCGCGGACTTCTCGACGACGATGAACGCGACGCAGCTCGCGGGCTCGAACGTCGACCTCGAGAACTCGATCGTGTTCAGCGCCGGCTGCCACTCCGGTTACAACATCGTCGCCGGCGACGCCGTCCCCAACGTCACCCAGACGCTCGACTGGGCCGGCGCGTTCGCCCAGAAGCAGGCAACCCTGATCGCCGGCACCGGCTACCAGTACGGCGACACGAACTTCCTCGCCTACAGCGAGCAGCTCTACGCCGACTTCTCCCACGCGCTGCGGCTCGGGAGCGGGCCCGTGTCCGTCGGTAATGCGCTCGTCCAGGCCGAGCAGACCTACCTCGACGCCACCACGAACCCGCAGGGCATCGACATGAAGTCACTGCTCGAGGCGACGCTCTACGGCCTGCCGATGATGAGCGTCAACATGCCCGACGGCCGCATCCCGGCACCGACATCGTCGCCCGGCCCAGCGGCGACGCCGTTCACGACCAATCCGGGCGCCGCGCTCGGGCTGAGCTCGGCCGACCTCACCCTGACGCCACCGCTGACGACGCACACGATCCAGCTCGAGAGCCCAAGCGGCACCCAGACGAACGTGCCGTCCGCGACTTACCTGAGCGGCCCCGACGGCGTCGACACGAGCCCGGCCGCCCCGACGCTCCCGCTCTCGATCACCGATGTCGGCAACGGCAGCGGCAACGTCCTGCGCGGCATCGGCTTCCTCGGCGGGAGCTACAGCGACACGACCGGCATCACCCCGCTCACCGGCGCCCCCGCCACCGAGCTCAGCGGCGTCCACACGACGTTCGCCTCGAGCGCGTTCTATCCCGCACGGATGTGGACTGTCAACTATTTCAGCGGGCTGAGCGGCGCGAGCAGCGATCCCACCGACGCGCACCTGATGCTCACCCCGGTGCAGTACAAGTCCGACGCCCCAGGCTCGCTGACCGACGACCAGCGCACGTTCTCGAGCGTCACCACGCGCCTCTTCTACAGCGCAAACACGAAGACGTACGGCTCTAACACACCGTCGCTCGCCGCCCCACCGACGATCGCTCGCGTCGACGCGTCCGCAAACACCGCGGCCGGAACAGTGACGTTCACCGCCCACGTGGTCGGCGACCCGTCGGCCGGAATCCAGCAGGTGTGGGTCACCTACATGGGCGTCGATCCCGGCAAGTGGGAGTCGCTGTTCCTGGCCCAGGATCCGCCGGCCTCCACCACCTGCGGCCAGGGGGACTCCGCGTGCTGGACCGGGACCCTCACCGGTCTGAGCGCCTCCCAGATCAATGCGCTGCAGTTCGTCGTCCAGGCCGTGAACGGCGTCGGTCTCGTCAGCCTCGACGACAACCAGGGCAACTACTACCAGCCCGGGCAGATCCCGCCCGCGCTGCAGTCGAGCAACGCGGCGCTGACACCGACGGCCGTGGCGCTCGACTCGCCACCGGCGACCGCGGCCTACGACGCGACCGTAAGCCTCAGCGCGACGCTTACCGCCGGCGGCCAGCCGCTCCCAAACGAGCCGGTTGGCTTCTCGATCGGCGGCTCGACGTTGACCGGGAACACCAACGCCAGCGGCGTCGCGACGGTGCAGCTACCACTCGTCGAGCTCCCCGGCAGCTATCAGCTGAGCGCGGGCTTCGACGGCGACGCAACCTACTCCAGCTCCGCCGCCTCCGCGGCGTTCACGATCAACACCCTCCCGACGACCCTGACTCTGAACCGGAACGCCACCAACTCGGGCAATACCGGGATCAGCGCCGCACTCCAGAGCGGCGGCGTCGGGCTCGGCGAGCGTACGGTCGAATTCGTGCTCACGCCGCAGGGCGGCGGCGCGCAGGTCATCCAGACGCGGATCACGGACCTGTACGGCGACGCCTGGCTCGGGCCCGTGACCCAGCTAACCCCGGGCATCGCTTACAGCGTCCAGGCGTTCTTCGGCCCCGGCGGCCCGCTCGCGCTTGCGAGCGACCCGATCTATCAGAGCAGCGCAAGCGGCACAGCGTCCGTGGTGAGCCAGCACATCGCGTTCACGACCAGCCCGCCCGCGCACCCCGTGGTTGGACGCAGCTACACCCTCGCGGCGACCGGGGGTGCGTCCGGGAAACCGGTGGTGTTCTCGATCGACGCGGGCAGCACGGCAGGTGCTTGCTCCGTCTCACGCGCGACGGTGTTCTTCACCGGCGCCGGGACATGCCTGATCGACGCGAACCAGGCCGGCGACAGCCGCTACCTGCCGGCGCCCCAGGCGCAGCAGCAGTTGACGATCGTGGCTGGACATTGCATCGGGGACCCTGACCGTACCGGCTGGGGCGTCGTGCCTGCTGGTTGCGGGTGTGGTCGTGACCGGCAACGCGACCGATGGGGGAATCCTGGGCGCTGCCGGCGCGAGCGACAAAGGGAGCCTCCACGCCGGCGTCGATGACGCTCG
>Ga0335080_10005950_pt1 | contig 12600 bp, 25 predicted proteins | sample Lox_Sample_34_FD_206720 | JGI IMG/M metagenome (GOLD analysis project Ga0335080, IMG submission 206720) | Soil microbial communities from Loxahatchee National Wildlife Refuge, Florida, United States - Lox_Sample_3.4 | ecosystem: Environmental > Terrestrial > Soil > Wetlands | place: USA...
GCTGCTGGGCTTGCTCTAGCGCCTTGATGCGGCGATCGTACTCGGCGGATTTAATCGCGAGCAGCATAACTGTGAGCGCCACGATCACCAGCGCTATTGTAGCAAGTAGCTCCGAAACTGATTCGAGCTTGCGGGTAATGTCGTAGAGATTGTGCATGGGGGAGTGGGTTAAAGCCCGAGGATCGCACGAATAAGCCCCTTGAGGTGGAACCAGGCCTTGCGTGCGTTGTACTTCGCGAAGTCCCGGCGGATGCAGCTGTAGTTGCGCTGTGCCTCGATGTAGCGGTCATGCAGCGAGCGCTCGGGCGTGAGTTCGGTGTTGTTCATGGCGTGTTGAAAACTTCGCGATCCACGGGCTTCCTGTCATGTTTTTCATGCCAAGCCTCATGTTCGCCGTTTAGAAAACCTATAACTGCCTCGCAAGCGGATTCCGCTTCGCAAAGCGAGGCATGGCGCTGCATCCATGGCGAATCTTCGACTGCATCAGCTTCCGTTGTGGTTTCTTCCATGCGCTCGCGTTCGCGGACGATTCGGCGGTAAATTGTTTCGATATCTTCTCCGCCCATATAATTGAGATGAGCCTGCCCGTTGTAACTCGGCATTGTTGTTTTCATGGTGCTAAAGTAATACAGGTGTACGGCACACGTCAAGCACTATTTAATAATAATTGTTAGAAATTGTTAGATTCCCTCTGAAAAAGATGCTTGACCTGCGGAAACCGCTGCTCATTTTCTCTCGCGAAGCATTCAAGGATCTCCTCGGAAAAGACCTTACTCCCCCGAGTCCCGCAAAAGGATCGGGGGATTTTTGTTGACACACTAAATCGCCTCTGCATTTTCGCTCACGTCTTTTCCGACCCGGTAAAGCTCCTCCGGGATAACAAGCTTGAACCTGCTCCTGGCCCACGAACGCCACGAGAGAGCGAAATGAAGGTTCTGTAGTGCTCCTGAGACTTTGCCGATTTCTCAAGTCTTGGCGGTGCTGAAAATGATCAGCGTTGGGAAGTTGCTCCCGGTTTTTAGAAGAGCCGAAAGGTACTTGATTGGGAACTAGCCGATTTACGGATTCGAGCAGTTATTGAACGTGAATAACAGAAGACTCCTAGGGCAAGACCATCTCGCCATTTAAAAGACCAGTTATCTTGCTCAGGAACACTACAGAGCCTTCATACGGTGCCTAGAGTGCCTCGCGGCAAGGTCGATGGCATTGTTGAGCTGCTTCGCCAGGACGCTGGACCAACGAAGGAGATTCGAAATGGATCGCGTGATATGGACATGGTTCACGCCAGCTCAGCAATGCCCTCACCCACCATCTAGGTACTAATCACTTTCAGGGTGTTGGCTTGATCTATTACCCGGCCAACTTAAAAGTAACAGGCTGCTTGAAAGAGCAGGGGTGATGACAGGAGACGAGGGTTTAACTTTACTGTTGAGCCAGCCCGTTGACTCTCCTGTGAACGTAGCAACGCAACTTCCCAGTCCTATGCGATGGAGCATAACTACACCACTCCCTTAGATGGGTGAGGTGTAGACGCACTGAAACCCGAACCTAAACGATAGGCACAACCAACCAACATAAAGGAACAACATGAAAGCTACAATAGAACTAGAGAACACAGACGAGCTAGAGGCCACGATCTCGCTAACGATGAGAATCAGGGATTGGAAGGCACTACGCGAGCAGATGAGCAATGAATATCCATCATGGAAGCTATCGGGGCTGATAAACACACTCACCTACAAGGCCGAAAAACAGATACTCGAAAAGACAGAGGAAACGCCATGAAACCAAAGTTATACAAAGTAACGATCACAGAGACGGCGTGGGTAGCGATGTCAGACAGCTACAGCATCTCGGAAGTGCGAGATATTGCATATGAACGGGCAGTAGAGAGTCGTAAGTCTCATCCTACGTTTATCCAGGAGTCGTTTGCGGTCAAGATCGACGATCTAGCGGAGGACGTAGTTAAATTATGCGAGGTGCCGAAAGGCACTCAGGTGCATAATGGCATAGCCACGACGCCAGCCGGCGAGAAAATAGACCTGGGATGGGCGAAGTACTAAGTCATGAGCACCGCCGAAATTGCCGCGATGATGCGCCCCATCACGCCGGTCGAGTACATCCGCGCCCACCAGCCGCGTAAGTCTCGCCGCAAGCGAGCCGAGATGGCACCGCTCGTAGCTGAAGCTAAGACTATGCTTTTAGCCGGCAATCAGCCTAAGTGCGTAGCGCTCACGCTCAACTTATCCACGGGTTATGTCTGCCGCGTCAGCCAGAGCATCGGGCTACATTTCCGAAAAACACGCTTGCATCCTGCGTAAACCGTATTACACGTATGGGGCATGAGCCATCGCAACGCCATACCCAAGCACATCTGGTGCCTCCGCGTCACCATGGACGAGCGCACTTGGATCAAGAGCGTGCTCTCGGCTCGCCGCGACATCGCCAAGGCCAAGCCGCCCAGCGAAGTTCGCGCACCCATCCTTAAACCCAACGGCACGCTCCTCACGGGGCTAAAGAGATCGGCGGTATCGCCATGAGTGACCAGCCCTCCAAGTCCGTCTGCCAGTGCGCGTGTTGCGGGAACCACTTCCCGTTCATCCTCGCGGCCTTTGACGGCGACTTGAACGGCCCGGTCTGCGCTAACTGCTTCAAGCTGCTCAAGGAGGCCAAACTCCAACTCACCAAGCAGGGCATCAAGACCTGCACCAACCACAAATGAGCGATGACACCGACATAGACAGCGTTCTCATGACTCCCATGGAGGAGCCGGCGCCTGTGCTGCGTCCACTTGTCTCGCTCATCCATCCCGTAAACGGTCAACACCAACGCCTTACCCGTGAAGAAGCGCATGCCATCGTCGAGGCTGCGTTCGCTTTGGTGGATGATGATTGCTGAAAACGGCGAAAACGTTTTGTAAACGTTGTAAAAACGATGCCAGCACCACTCTTCCAAAAGGGTAACAAGGCAGCCGTGGGGAAAGGCCGACCAAAGACTCTAGTCAAGGAGTGGTCACTGGTGCAATATTGCCGCCAGCAAGCGCCGAAGATCATGGAGCGAATGGCCCGCCTGGCCTCTGGCGAGGAGGAGTGCACCACCGCTGACTCTGTGAGGGCTGCTGCGCTCGTCACTGCCTACGGCTATGGCCAGCCCAAGCAGACGCAGAGCCTCGAAGTCAAAGGCCTCGACCAGCTCACGGCTGCCGCGATGGCCAAGGTGGCTCGCGATGCCGCTAACCTCCCCACCGAGAAGCTGCCGGAACTACCTGCACCCGACAATGGCGAGGTAATCGACCTGCCGCCCGCTCAATCTGCATAATTTCCAACCATGAAACTCAAAGACTGCCTCGCCGAAAACTGGACGTACTTCCTCGGGAAAAAGTCCATGTGCCGCCTTCGCGGGAAGATCCTGCTCTTCCCTGTGCTCATGTTTTGCTGGTTGATCGTCTCAGGCCTCGAATACGCATTCATGGTGCCGATGGATGGCGATGACCGATGAAAATTGCCCTCCTCTGCTGCGGCCCCTCGCTCACTCAATTCCTGCCTGAGTACACTGTGCCGGGATACGACCTCGTAGTCGGCGTCAACACCGCTGCCTGGCTGTACCCCGTTGACTGGTGCCGTGTGCATGGACTGCTGGCACCAGCGAGACAAGCGACTTTACAGTAAAGTAGAACCACCGAAACAGCCTTGACGTATTACGCTTGGCCGTTATCAGGTGTGATACAGGATGAGTAACAGACCAGGCACATTCCAGAAAGGCCAGTCCGGAAATCCGCACGGACGACCGAAACTGCTGCACGATGTCGTAGCGCTCGCCCGTAAGCAGACTGCCGCCAACATCGAAACACTGATTGACCTGCGCGACAACGCAGAGGACAACCCCACGCGCCTCCGCGCTGCCATTGCGCTCCATGAGATCGCTTGGGGCAAGCCGTCGCAGGCTGTCCAGGTGCAAGGCCACGAAGGCGGGCCGCTGGTAATCCACTGGGGCAAGCCGCCGGGCGCGGACAAGGCAGGCCGACATGCCTGATGTCTACACAGGATACGAGCCACGCAAGGCCTTCGAGGCATTTCACGACCGTAAACAGCGCTTTGCTGTCCTAGTCGTCCATCGTCGAGGCGGCAAAACCACCGCCGTCATCAACGATCTCGTCAAGCGGGTCTGCGAGTGCCAGTTGCCCAGCCCACGCGCCGCCTACATCGCGCCTACCTACAGCCAAGCTAAAGACGTAGCTTGGAAGATTCTCAAGCACGCAGTAGCCGCCATCCCTGGCGTAATCATCAGCGAAGGTGAATTACATGTGACGCTGCCCGGCGACCGCCGAATCCGGCTCTACGGTGCAGACAACTACGACCGCCTGCGTGGAATTTACCTCGACATCGTAGCCATCGACGAATCTGCCGACATGGCTAGCGAGGCTTGGTCGGAAGTGATTCTGCCTGCGTTGGCCGACCGTGGCGGGTCGGCGGTGTGGATCGGCACGCCGAAGGGCAAGGACTCCTTCTACGAGATGTGGAAGTTCGCCGTCGAACACCCGCACGAGTATTACTCGTTACTTCTCCCCGCATCGGTCAGCGGCATCCTCTCCAAGGACGAGCTAGCTGTGCAGCGTGGGTCACCCGGAATGACACAAGCAATTTATGACCAGGAGTTCGAGTGCTCATTTGACGCACCGATTGCCGGAGCGATTTACGGCCCCTGCGTGACCAAAGCACGCTCCGAAGGCCGCGTTAGCCCCAACGTCCTGCACTACGCTTCCCTGCCCGTTTACACGGCTTTCGACATCGGTGCGGCTCCCAATACCAAATGCTGGATATTTCAAGCCGTTTTGGACAGGATCAACTTTCTTGAGTGCCTGACGGGCGGAGATGACTGCTCCACGCCGGCACAATGGGCGAAGCGGCTCAAAGAAAAGCCCTACAGCTACGGCGGTCACTTTATCCCCCACGATGGAGAAACGCTCTGGCGCCGGCTGATGGTCGAGGCTGGCTTGCAGGGTGTAGCTGTATTACAGAAACCTGACAGCGAGTGGGACAACATCAACGATGCGGTGAGCCAGTTTAACCGCTGTGCGTTCAACTCAGTCCTCTGTGAGCATGGCATTGAATCGCTGGAGGCCTTCCACTCGAAGCAGGAGAACGACGGGAAGACCATCCGCAACATCCCAGTCCATAATTGGGCGTCCCATGCGAGCACGGCCTTTGGCTACGCGCACCAAGCGATCCGCGCCGGAATGCTCGTTGATCGCTCTTCGATGCCCGGTAAGCCGGTGAGTCCCGCAGCCTCGAACCGCGTCATGCTGGCCGGCTGGAACGGCCCGCGCCCGACCGCCACCAGCACCTTCCGCCCACTCACGCGCAACTGGTAGCCTGCGCCGGCGGGATTTAGCTTGCTTTACTGTCAAGCAATTTCTAGCTATCTGATTCAGATAGCTAAAACCTAAACCCATTTCTTTATGGCACTGTCAGGACCTATTACTGTAGACACCACCGCTGGCGGTGTAACGATCATCTCCACGACTACGCAGACGCGTTTGCTCGTGCTCGAAAACCAAGGCAGTGTTGACGCAAAGCTTAAGGGCGATGCCAGCGCTACGGCACTCACTACTTCCAATGGCTTCACGCTCAAAGCGGGCGAACGGCTCGTTATCAGCCTAGAACTCGGGCCAAACCATCAGTACACCTTCAAAGGCATAGTTGCGAGCGGATCGACAACCGTCGTCGCGCAGACTATCCCTGCCTAACATGTCCTCTATTCAAATCTTTGCTCCCAAACTGGCGGGATCATCTACTGCGCAGGTTGGCTACGCAACAGGTACCGGCGCAGGTAGTGCTGTAACACAGATTACATCTCGTACGACTGGCGTTACAATCAACACGCCCACCGGACAGATCACGATGTTTAGCGCGGCTGGTTCTGCCACGGCAGCGACTTTCACGGTGACTAATTCGAGCGTAGCAGCTACAGATACGATCCATCTTTGCCAGGGGACTGGCACCAACCTTTATGTATTACTTGTGACCGCGGTGGCGGCAGGGTCGTTCAACATTACGTTCTACACCACCGGTGGCACCGCCACAGACGCACCGGTCATCAACTTCACCGTCGTCAAAGGCTCTGCAACCTAAGCAATACAGTCCGATGTACGCGGCGATCACAGCCTACGAGCGAATGCGCGAAGAGTATCGCATTCGCCCCGTGGCGATGAGTTTTGAGTGGTACGTCGAGAAGCATCTAGAGAATGGTTTCGTGTTCAGCCGGCCTGACGTATTCCTGCTGTGTAGGCCGGTTGTGAGCGGTTCGCCAGAGATCATGATAACGTCGGTGGACTATCATTTCCCGTGGGAGATTTGCGATTGCTGGTACATTGCGATGCTCTGCGGCAACATGCAGAAAGCCTGGGACTTCATGCCGTGGTTTCTTCCGCTGATGGCCTTCGAGCGAGCACGTGACAGTAAAGGAAGCTTGAAGTTTTACAAAACCGAGTCATTACAGCGGCTGACGCTACGAGCTTCGGCCTTTAACTATCTCGCCCATGCTACCACATAACCCTTTCTTCCCCCGCCACACGATGCTCTTTAAGTCAAAGGGCGCAAATTGGAGTCCGCTGTCCGGTATTACCGATTGGAAAAGCAGCGTGTTCAATCCCTCGGTCGATATTCAGCAAACCAAGAACGCGGTTGGCGGCGCAGGCTTCGCCACGGATGCCTATGTCAAGGCCAAGGATGCCGCGGCTATCGCTGCGGCCACGGCTGCGGCCAACCCGGTTTCCTCAATGGCTAGCGCCGATGCACAATCGCTCCAGGCCGAGCAGGACGTACGGCGCAATGCGCTCAAGAACATGGGATACCTCAAAACGATCTACGCTGGCGAGACGGGCGGCTGGAAGAAGTAATACATGAACATCCTGTCCGACAAGAACGAGAAGCAAGCAGGTAACCCCGACCTCGCGCAACGGGAGATGGCCCGCGAGTCCGCCTTGCTCTCGGAGCGGCAGAGTATTTGGGACCCGGCCTGGCAGCGCCTCTCTGACATCTTTTATCCGAACCTATCCGACATCCAAGGTATTAAGACAGAAGGCACCTCTGGTTGGTCGGATGGTATCTACGATACGACGCCGGGCGACGCGGCCCGCACCTGTGCCACAGGGCTTACGAGCGAGACCTCGCCGTCGATTGAGCCGTGGTTCAAGTGGACGCCGCCGATGGACCTCGGGCTTGAAGAATATGACGAAGGCTCAATCTGGTGCAGCCAAGCGACGGAAACGCACCTTGCGCTGCTTGCACGCTCAAACTACTATTCGGTCAGTGGCGATGCTAATATGTCCCGCACGGTCTTTGGAACTGGTCCAACCTTCATCGACGAAGGCAAGGAAGCGATCTTTAATGCAAGGACGTTTAAAATATCCACGTACTGCATTGACGAGAACGACGAGGGTCTAGTCGATACGATCTACATTCGCTTCAAGATGACGGCTCGGCAGGCGGCGCAGGCTTTCGGTGTGGAGAACCTGACGCCGAAGATCAAACAGGCCTACGAGGACAATAAGGGCAAGAAGATGGACAAGAAGTTCGACATCCTGCACGCCATCCGCCCGCGCGAGGAGATCGACCGCGACCTAACCCGACGCGATCCAGCCAACAAGCCCTTTGCCGATATTTACATTTCGCTCGACGACAAGCTTTGCTTGAAAGAAGGCGGCTTCGACGAATTTCCGGTCAGCGTGTCGCGTTTCGACTCTTGGGGTAGCGGTACGCCGTGGGGCTACTCGCCAGCCTTCATGATTTACAAGGTAGCGTGTCAGCTCAACTATATGACGCGGTTCATGGATACGATCCCTGAGCTTAGCGCCAACCCCCGCTTCCTTGTTCCCCAGGGCATGAACTTGAAGCAGATGGACCTTCGCCCTGGTGGGTTTTCGGTCTATGATCCACTACAGGGCAAGCCCGAGGAGTGGATGACGAAGGCTAATTTCAATCTCGGTGAAGCTTCAATTGAGATGAAGCAGGCCATGATAAAGAAGGCGTTTTTCAACGATGTCTTCGCCATGTTCCAGGACATCACCGGCCAGAAGACTGCTTACGAGATTTCTCTGCGCGAGGCCGAGCGCATCAAGCAACTCTCTCCGACGTTTGGCCGGCTACTCAAGGAGAAGTGCGAGCAGGATTTGAAGCGTACTTTCGGCATCGCCTTCCGAGCCGGCAAGTTTGGCCGTCCGCCCGAGTCGCTGGTTCGCCGGGATGCCCGTGGTAATCCGATCGGCTTTGCGATGCCCGACATCGAATATACGAGCCCGCTCGCCCTCAAGCTCAAGGAACTCCAGAACCGCTCCACTAAGGACTCGATGCAGTACATGCTCGGCTTTGCCAAGGATTCAGGGCGCCCCGAGGTCTTCGATAACTACGACATAGACATCATGGCCCGCGATGTGCCTTTGAATGGCGGCATGCCGGCAAGATACTTGCGCCCCATCAAGAAGGTGAACGAGATTCGCCAGCAGCGGGCGCAGCAACAGAAGGCGCAGTTGGCGCTACAGGCCGCTCACGGTGCGAGCGAGGTGGCCAAAAACATGGGGAAAGCCCCACAGCAGATGCAAGATCAGATGGCGGACTCCATGCAGTAATTTATGCCTGAAACCCCCAACCAAAAACTACCACTCACAAAAGACGAACTAGCAGAAGCAATCGAACAGCAGAAGTTGACGGCAGCCTACAGAGAAGTGTTTGGCACCGATGAGAAAAGAAACACGTCCCAGCGCAAGGTCTGGGATGACCTGCTTGAGAAGACGCTGGCTAGAACATCGATTCACTCCCCTGGCCGCGATGGGAAGATTGACCCATTGGATGCCGCAATCCGTTCCGGACGGCGCGACATTTATCTGCATATCGAGAAGATGCTACACTTTGAACTAGATGAACTAGTGAAAAAACAAGAACCAAAACAAAGGAGATAACATGGCAACGGACAAGATACCGATCACTTATGAGTTGGTCGGAAAAGAAATCCACAAACGACAAGGCGAAGATTACAAGATTGTCGCGACTTACGAAGGCGAGACGAAGACGCTTACCTTCCCCAATACGGCAATGCAGCGCTGGAATAGCGAAGCAGTGAATGCCTTTCTTGCGCAGAACGAGCTGCTCGTGCAGAACGTACTGCTTGGCACACTGCCGAAAGACCCGCCGCTGACCAAGGCGATTCCGCCCCGGCCTAAGAAAGGCCCGGAAGGCGATAAGACACCGGAAATCGTGGCCTGGTATAGGAAATACCGCCCGAACCAATTCATTGCCCGTTACGGTGTCCTCGGCAACTATACAGGCAAGGTGGTTATCATCGAGTCACGGTGGAAGCCGCGCCCTGGTGATGGCATTCTTGAATACCGTGGTCCGCAGAAGATCGAGAAGCAGGTTACAGACGTGCTATTGGCACGCCGCGCTACCTGCCTTCCCGATGGCACACGCCTCACCTACACGCCTGAGGAATGTGTGGAATGGCACGAGGACGAAGATCAGGACTTGGCGCAGGACACTGCGGTGGAGGACAACCAATGAGCGACACACCTACCCCCACGCCATCACCGGCGGCTCCCGCCGCGCCTGCACCGAGCCCATCGCCTACACCAGCAGCACCATCTGGTGTGCAGTCACCATGGTTCTCCGAACTGTATGACACGTCTGGCAAGCTCAACCATGCTGCCTTCGACCGTGCACCCGATCACATCAAGAGTCAGAAGGACTACTTTTCGAAGTATCCGACTATCGAGGATGCCCTCTTTGGTTCAGGCAACGCCTTCGCCAAGGTCGGAGCCAAGGCGCTGGCGCCCCTTCCTGAGAATGCCAGCGACCAGATGAAGGCTGAGCGCAAAGCCCATTTGGACGCGATTAACGGGGTTCCGTCCGACATCAAGGGGTATGGCATCAAACGGCCCGATAACGTGCCGGAAACGCAATGGAATCAGGCCGCAGCCGATGCCCTAGCGACGGCTTTACAGAAATACAGTGGCCCGCCAGCGCTCGCCAAGGAATTGATCCAAATTCAATCTGGGTTGGTCGAGCAGTCGATCAAGCAGCAGCAACAGGCCGAGGCGACGTTCATTGCTGAACAGAACACAAACTACAAGACGGCCATCCAGCAGCAGAACCTTCCCGAGGCTCGCGCCAATGAGTTGGTCCTTCGTGGGGCTGAATTGCTCGGCATCAACCCGAAGTCCCCGGTCTTCACCACGGCGGAGGTCCGCTTGGCCTGTCTCAAGGCTCAGCAGCTCACTGCCGAGTCGAAGTTCATCGGTGACAAGTCGGGCGATAACGCCAATATACTGGACGAACTCGCACAGGCGCGTGACATCATGGGGAACCCTGAGAACCCCAAGTATGATGCCTACCGCAATCCCGCTCACCCGAACTACAAGCAGGTGAACGAGGAAGTTGACCGGCTGTACGCGGCGCATGGTGCCAAGAATGGAGGCGGACGCCGATGAAAAGCTATAGTATAGATTCAGCCGAACTCACAGTAAAACGTATCCACTTGGATATAGAAAAACTTGCTATGCAATGCGGTTTTCACAGTTCTTGCATTAGCAATGTGTCTCTACGGGAATCGTTAGAATCTGTTGGTCAAGAGATGGTACTTCAGCTACAGGCCAAAATAGCGTCCAAAAAGTTTGACAGTAAGACTGTCAAATTCCCTGCCGGTCCGTGGCAATGGATTAAGTTTAACCTGCATGAGACATGGCTCTACCAGTATCGGTTTACTCGATGGTTTCTCAAGCGGTATCCGGTTAAAATGGTAGAAATTACGATGGAGGCTAATGCTTATTATCCTGATATTGTCATTCCTGACCATGACGCATTCGTTGATGTAATCATAAGAAACCGTGAGGCTAATCTATGATTAACTACGATCAAATCAGGACCCGCAAAGGGCTGTTCCCGGATGGTAGTTGGCAGGTCGAGGCGGCTCACGCCTTCCTTGCCAAGATTCCTGTATCTAAGGAACAGTTCGATGAGGGCAAAGTTGACTTCGACCAACTTGCCGAACAAGCCAAGCACCAGATGTGGGATTCTATCTATGGTGACTTGTACGAGCCGCTAAAGAAACTGGAACAGTACGCGATTCGCAATGCGCTACCGGGCGATGAAAAGCTTGTGGGCGATATTTGCGACAAACTCAACAAACTCCTGCGCCTACCATGAGTGGATACATCGGAAACGGTAGTTTTCCTATATATAAACGATCAGAGCAAGACCCCATAAAGAGGTTTTTTAAAGTCAAAGTAACCTTCGATTTCATTGCTGCATGTCCTGATCCCGTAGATGGAGAGGGCGTTTCGTGCTACGAATGGAGAAAGCAGATATACGAAAAGCTAGATCGTGTCATTAGCGCGATGCCGGATGTGTATAATTCTCCTGGTTGTGAGATCGAAATAGGCCGAGAAGTTGTGTTCAAAGAACTAGGAGAAAAATGAAAGACATCGTAACCATCACCGGTACCTACCGCCCGCTACAAGACTGGCTCGTGCTCCAGCCACGCGAGATCAAGACTGAAGTCTCGGTTGGTGGTATCATCCTGCCTGAGTCAGATGACCGGATGCGCACTATTCGCGTAAAAGCTGATGTCATCGCAGCTGGGCCGAAGTGCGAGAACGTGAAGGTAGGCGATATTGCTTCGCTGGCCGGGCACGAGCGCGGAGAAAGTCAAATTATTCTTAACGGAAAGGTTTGCTTTTTGATGCGCGAGCGCCATCTTAACCTCCTGTCAGCATAGTTCATAATAGTATTCACGTTGTTTTCATAGAGTAAGCCCCTTCTGGGAAACCGGCGGGGGCTTATTTGTGTCCTGTAGGAAAGAGCATTCTTGACAGTCAAGTGATTTTGCCTCAGTCCCGATTCATCATGCCATCCGCAACCATCTACAACCTCAATGCCAACGCCCTCTCCCAAATGGTCGGCGGTTCCGGCACTGACTTTACCACTGCTGTTCCCACCTATGCCGCGACGATGTCGATTGATCTCGCGAACAATAGTTCCATCCTCATCAACGGTCTAGCCTCCACCTCTGCAACGGCTACACTCAACGCCAACACCGGCCAACTTCTGCAAGAGGCCTCGATCATGATTAAGGATACTGGCGGCGTTACGATCACCTTTGGCACCAATTTCAAATCTGCCGGCACCGTCAATCCGACCACCGGCAAAACGATCACGGTTTTCTTCCAGTTTAATGGTACGAACTGGGTGGAAACGGGCCGTAACGCTTCGGCAGTTACGCACTAACCAAGACGCTAGGGAGACATGATTAGGCCACTCTTATCGGGTGGCCTTTTTTATTGGTAGCATTTCGCACTTGACTGTAATGTAATGCGGTTCATTGCTGCCTTTGCCAGAAGAGACGAAGGATACCTGGACACCAGCCCCGAGTACTGCGGCACCGTTCGACGGTGACGACCCCGCTTAGCGGGATACTCAGAACCAGAGACGACGCGCACGGCGTTACCCGCGCTCTCAATTCTTAACTCTCTTTTTTATGGGACAGATTTTTAGTCTACAACCGCATTTCCAGACAAAGTTCGACGACCAGTTTCGTCAAACGATGTCGCAG
>Ga0335080_10005951_pt1 | contig 12600 bp, 10 predicted proteins | sample Lox_Sample_34_FD_206720 | JGI IMG/M metagenome (GOLD analysis project Ga0335080, IMG submission 206720) | Soil microbial communities from Loxahatchee National Wildlife Refuge, Florida, United States - Lox_Sample_3.4 | ecosystem: Environmental > Terrestrial > Soil > Wetlands | place: USA...
GCGTTACGTCAACCTGATGCTCACGCTCGGCCTGGAATTCGACACCGACCCGGAGTTCCCCTGGTGCGCGGAGATCCTCGCCAAATCGGATTGGCCCCCCGCCGCGCGCATGGATGCGCTCACCGAACGAGCGCTCGAATCGACCGGCGCCGCAGAGGCGCAGGCCTGATGGGCGGCGGCGGAGGGTGGGTTCCAGGCAAGATTCCGGGCAAGGTCCTTCCGGCAAAGGGCGGTGGCCCGCCTCCCGGCCCCGGCGGCGGAGGGTGGGTTCCGGGGAAGGTACCGGCCAATCCAGCACCGCTCAAAGGACCCCCGCCCCTTCCATGGAAGAAGGCGGTGCCCGCACCGGTGGGAGCTCTCGTCAAGGCCAATAAGCAAGCGTTGAAAGCGAACACAGGCCGCCAGGTCGGGGACGCTCGAACCGGCTGCCAGTGGACGCTGCGCGTCGATGTTAAAAGCAACGAGCAATTCTGGCCGCGTAAGACGGTCGAGGTCAAGCTCTATGCGCCTGCCGACGTGGCGAAGCGCGGCGCGGCGGACAAGAGCGCCAGCGTCAATATGATGCTGAACTACTACTCGTTCAAAACCGCGTTTCAGGGAGTCGGTCCGAAAACTTACGACGTGAGCGCATCGACCGCGGAAACCGGTTGGGAACTGGTGACCGGAAAGGCGTCCAAGACCCTGCTGGCCAACGAAGCCGAACGTGTGAGCATCGATAACCGGCAGCAGAAATACGTCAGGCTCTGGATCAGGCACCCTCTCTGGGTCAATCTGCAACTGCAATTCAAGAATCCCGCCGGGGACAAGGTACTGAACTTTCCGGCGAAACTGCCGGTCAAAGTGCTATTCGACGACAATAGCCACCTGGATGTCGAGACCGCCAACCAGGGAAAACTGAAATTCGAAGTTGACCGAAAATACAAGCACTTCACCTTGCAGTTCGACGACGGGAATACCTACTGGATCTCAAACGGCGATACGAAAACCCTGGACACCTCGCTGCAGGCCGATGCCGACCTTGCACAGCTTCACAAGGACAATGCGAAGTTCTTCATGCTCCCCCGGAAATGGAGCCTGGTGGAGTCTCTCTGGGACGTTCAGGGCGAACCGAGTTGGGAAGCCAAGAAGGCGGAGTTCGAAACAGAGGTGAAGGGCGATTGGGTGCTGCGCATCGGAACTCCGGCGAATCCCGTCGCCATGATCCTGGACCCGAAGTGGCACTTCGCGCGTTGGGAGTATTTCGACCGCTACTACGGGCACACCGACCACAATCACGAACGCGTGAACATGCCGCCGAGCATCGTGGACGGCTATCGCGACTCCTCGGCGAAGCTGCCCGATCCTCCCGATACTCGCAGCCATTGGACGATAAACGACGACAACCGCGCCAAGTCCGTGCACTGCATCCCATGGGTGATCCAGAAGAAGGCCGACGGCACGGCCGAGCCGAAGCCCGACAAACTGCTGTTGCTCAAATTCGCCACCGACGCGCAGACCTTTGCCTATTCCAGCTCCGAAACCGTCCGCAAGACCCAAGCCGTGGCCGACGCCAAGGACTTGGCCGCGTCCGCCAAGCGGCTAAAGTATTACGACCTGCCCCGGGAATGGTGGTCGAAGAAATACTACACGCGTTTCAGCGACGGCACGGGAGACTTCTTCGAAGACGTGGCAGCGAAACAGGAAGCCAAGATTCAGGCGAGCAACGCGGCCGCGACGCCGCTCATCTTCTCGCTGGATGACATCGTCCTCACCGATGCCGCCGGCGCCGAAGTGGCGTTGACGAAGGACGACAGCATCGCCGTCTTCTACCACCGCTTCAAGCCGGCCGCAAACGCCGGCAAGACCAGCGCCATCGGCGTCCACAAACCGGACACCGGGAACGAGCAGTCGTTCTACAGCGATTACAAGGGAAAGACGAACCAGTTCAACTACATTACGGACTACCCGGACTGGGTGCGGCTGGTGGTCGTCAATGGAGGCCTGTTCGATACTTTCGACCAGCGCACCACCGGCAATGGCGGCAACCAGGTGTTCGGAGCGCGTGCCGCGGCGCGCTGGTTCGATCCTCTAACCCAGGGCATCGAAGTCGGCAAGGCGATCAACCCGGCGCCGGCCGAGGTCGTGAAAGACTACTTTGCGCTTCAGCCTTATTACGGCCAGGATTACAACGCGCGCAATGCCCAGTACAACCCGGGAGGATTTCAGCTATCGCACATCGGGCGTTTCGACATGGCCCTGCTGCGCTGCTGCGACCGCGACGGCGACAAAGAACTCGTCATGAACATGCAGTATTTCCGGTTCATGAATAACTTCATGGACCCGCCGAAGATCTCGAACGTCAAGTTGCCGCATGTGACCGAGAGCGAGGTGGAAGTAAGTTGGGCTACGGACAAGAACACACCGGGAACCTCGCGCGACGTCCAGGGCGCGGGGGGATTCGGCGACTTTGACGACCCCACCCTGGGAGCGGCTCATGGACTGGTCTCCTCAGGCTACGCAGCCGGGACCGAGTTGCAGTTCCGCCTGGAAGCCTACGACGAGCCGAGCAACACCAAGGGATACTCGGGCAACTACCTGGTCTCCACGCTGCCAGCCGCGGCGGAGATTCAAAACGATCCGGGCAGCCCGGATATCACGGACATCACTGTCCGCAACGTTACGAATACGGCCGGCACTCTGAGCTGGACGCAACCCGCCGGTTCGAAAGGTTATGCCAAGGTCGGAACCACCAATGCCGTCTCGGATGGGTCGGGGAATGCCATCGGAGCCAATCCGGCATTTGCGCTGGCCGCGCCGGCGGGCTCCAAATACTATTTCCAGATCAGCGCGCACCAGGATCCCGCCCCGAAGGGCAAAGAACTGTGGCGGAAACTGGACGTGCAGTGGGTTCAGATGTTGAAGGGGCCGTTCCAGCCGAAGAACGATCCGCTGGAGAGGCACCTCCACGATGCCAACAAGAAAACCGCCACGCTCAGCAAGAAACAATGGATCGAGAAATCGGCCCTCAACCTTACTAACCGCTTCAACGGGGAAGACACCGTAAATACCACCCGCGCCAAGCTGTCGCCGCAATCGAACAAAGACCTTCTGTGGGGTGAGGTGGTGTACTTCATCCAGCCCATGTCCACCTACAAGCACTCGCACTATCAGCTCGACATCGGGTCCTACGGGCGCTGCAGCATGTCTCCCGACGGCTTTGGGGAAATTGACGCCATTGGTTACGACCACGAAGATCAGTATCAGAAGAACTCCTACACGTTCGCTCACGAGCTGGGCCATGGCGCCTCGCTGCCTGACGAATACAGCGAGCGCAGCCAGTGGGCGTCGGCCCACACTCCCGGGGTCCTGTGCAATACGCCGGGGGATCCGTTCATAGACGAAGGCGTCTACGCCTTCAACACCGCGGCTTCCATTTTCAAAGCCAACATCAAGACCGGCGACGTGCCGTCGTCGATGATGAACCAGGCGGTCCAGGTGAGAAACCGCCACTACTGGCACAACGCCGAGTTCCTGCGGAAATACACCAAAGTTCCGCTCAAAGTCGAGTGGGGAAAATACGCGGACTACAAAGTGCCGGGGCATCCGAACTTCCCGGTCAAGTCTTACGCCTATTGGCCGGCGAGCGCCCAGGTGAACGCCACGATCGGTTCCCGTGGAAAACTGGACGTCTATCTCTATACGGCGGGAAAAGACGCCTTTGCCCAAACTTACATCCCGAACGGGCCGCACGATGGTTTTCTGATGGCCCTCGTCAAGATCAAGTTATCCGCGCCGGCCAAAGTCGACATGTACAGCCTGATTACCGCCCTGCGCGGCGCCATCCTGGACTACAACGCGAAGCACTACGCCACCGGGACCCTGAGCGTGGCAACCGACAACGGGAACAAGGATTGGACCTTCAGCAAATGCAGGGTCCAGGTTACGCCGCGGTTTTTGGATGCCTCAGACGGCGGGGCTGCCAACATAGAGAAGGATGCCAAAGGTGTCCATTTCAACGTCACGGTACTGGACGCCAACAGCGGCGATGGCTTCCACGGCGGAAACAACCTGAAACTCGCTGCCAGCCTGAAGGCGGCAGATGCGCAGGACCGGCTGGCCGCGCAGTTCAAACGCTATTTCGCGCAGATGCTCGGCGGAGGCAGCGGCATCCTCGGTATCGGCGTGGCGCAGAAGATCACCCCGGATATCCTCAAGGGAGTAGCCCGGCTCGTTCTGCCGGGCGCGAATATCGCGGATTACTAGGAGAGCCCAGGCGTGCGCGCATTGGCCGCGGTTTTTGTACTCGGAGCCCTGGCATGGGGCCAGACGACGCGGCCCGCGCCGCAGGTCCGAACCGCCGATAAAGGAGGGCGCAAGGTGGTTGAGATCGAACATCAGGAGGGACTTTACCGCGGCGAGAAAACGCCGCTCCCGCTTACGCCGCTGCGGGACGCGTCACGGACGAAGCCCGCACCCGCCACCGTCTCCATGCCGGAGACGTTTGCCGCGCACTTCGCCAATCCCGCCCTGAATTCCCGGCTACCGGCATCCCTGAGCGATAGGAAATGGAGCGTCGCGTGGAAGGTCAGCCTTGAAGAGCACGAGTCCCCTTTGAGCATCCTGCGATCCGCCGATCGCATTCTGGTGCGGTTCGCCAACAGCTTCCGGCTCTACGATAGCGTCGGCAAGCCTGTCGCGCGCGGCCCGGTCGGAGCGGGCGCGGTCTACCTGGACGGACCCCCGGGCCTTTTCTACGTGACTACCAGCGTGGATACCCTGGAAGCCCGGCGCTTGAGCGACGGCGGCGTGGTCTTCCAGACTTCCATCGCCGCCGCTCCGTCGCTGGTCTATCCTTTGATCGCCCGCGCGGCAAACCGGCTGATCATCGTGGGAACGCAGATCCAGCAGTTCTCCCACACGCCCGAACCCGCGGTGGAGTCGGTGCTTCAGTTCAAGGAATTTGGCGGCTCGCTCTCCGTCGATGACACGGGCATGCTGTCGTCGCTGGCTCGCGGCGGCCTGCTGCGAGTCAATTCCGCCGACCTATTCTCTGCCGTATCGGGCAACGCCGTCCACTTCGCCGTCCCCGACGCCCTCGTCGCCACCACCACCGACCTCCAGGTGCAGTCCGCGTGCGGCGGGAAGTTTCACACGAAGCTGATGAGCGCGGACGAAGCCGGCAACCGCTATTTGCTCGTAGACCCGGGTGGCCGCCCCGCCCTTTGGGGCATTACTTCAGATTGCACGCGGTTCTTCAACGTCCCGCTGGAGCCACGCTACGGGAGCCTGGTCGCGCCGCCGGTCATCGGATACGACCACCTCATCTACCTCGTGTCCGGATCCTGGGTGCTGTCGCTCTCCCCTGAGGGCAAGATTCTCTGGGAACGCGAACTCCCGGCCCAGGCGGCGGGCACCGGCGTCACGTCCGACCATTGGCTGATGGTGACCGCAGGAGACGCGGTGCTCGAGTTCGCTCGCGACGGAACGCGTTTCGAGCTCGCACGCCTGCCCGGGGATGCCTTGGTGACCTATCCTGTGCTCACCGCCGCCAACCGCATCCTTGCCGCCTCGGCGCACACTCTGTACTGTCTGCAACCCTCGGCGCAATAAAGCTCACGCTCAGCGCAAGCGGTGCGCGCGGCGCATCTGCCACTCCTGCTCGCCGTTCCATCGCGCGGCGGTCTGCGCCATAATCTGCTGCTGCTTCTCCAGAAGCCGCTCGCGATAGACGCCCGAGCCATCGTTGGCCAGGCCCTCCGCGATCGCCCGCAGCGCCATCGGAAGGTCGCAGGCCTGGGCGTAAGAATAGGCCAGGTTGAGATTGGTCCGCACGTCCTTGGGGTCGATGTGCTGCGCCTGGAGGTATGCTTCGTGGGCCTCCTCGAAGCGATCCAGCGCAAAGAGCGCATCGCCGAGCACGTTCCAGAGCCAGGCGCTGTACCACGGATTAACGCGAACGGCGCTGCGAGCCAGCTCCAGACCGGCGCGGTAATCCGCGGCCCGGCGAATCACGAACTCGGCAACCTCACCCAGCAGACGCCAGTCGCGCGGGCGCCGCTCCAGGGCTTCCGTGAAGCAGGCGCGTGCCGCGTCGGCGCGGCCAGCCTCCAGGTGCTGGCGCGCCTCGTCTTGTTTGCCTTCCGCCGCCCGCTGCGCTTCCATGCCGAACTGTTTCTGAAACTCCGCGCGGGTTTCGGGCAGGGCGCGACGTGCGAGCAGTCGCGGATGGATCGGCAGTTCCGCATCCTGGTCCGGCCGGTCTACAATCACCGAGCGCGTGCCGAAATGATGTTCCAGCAGCGGAAAATTCAGTCCCAGCGCCGTGGTCGGCCCGAACCGCTGCAGGGCTCCCTGCTGCGCGGCTTCCTCTTTCTGCACCGCCCCGTAGTCGTTGATCAGGATGAACCCGCCGGGGTTCAGAATCTCCAGGCACGAGTGCAGGCATTGAAACGCTCCGAAATTTATGAGCACCCGGGGAAGGTCGTGGCCGAACGCCAGCGCTTCCTCCGCTTCCGGAGAGACGGATTCCGCCGGCAGATACGCCTGCTCGTAGTCGAACACCGGCGCGCAAGCGATCAGCGCCTCGCGCGCCGCGGCGTCGTTGGAACCAGCCAGGCGGCGTAATTCCTCGAGCGACCGGTTCGTGTATTGCCGCACTCGCGCTTCGTCGGCGATCAGGTGCGTGCGCACGCAGAGTTCCTCGACCCCGTTCGGTCCGCGCCGCGCGAAGGTGGCCGGCAGGCTGTCGAGCACGTAGTTGGCAAACACCGCCCGTACGTTCTCCAGCCGGATCTCCTCGCCGTCAGGCGTCTTCACGACCGCGGGACACAAGGCGTCGCAGAGCGCCTGCACCACGTGCCTTTGATGTCCGGCAAACAGGCCGCACTCGGACCATTGCTGCACCGTGCGCGGCGACCGGTCGGTCGCGTAGTAAAGCAGGCGGTCATAGAAAGGCGCGCCTGCAGCGGTGCAGAGCCTCTCGAACTCATCCAGGAAGTAGCGCGCGAACAGGGCTGTTCCAGCGCCGAACTCCAAAAGCAGGATCGGTCCCGCTTCGCGGGTCTCTTCGCAATTGCGGAACAGCAGCGCCGCGGCGGCCTCCGAAAGCCTGCCGGTGTTGTTGATGGTGTACGGTATCCCGTTCTCGACGAAGCCGCGCGTTCCCTCCGTGTTCCAATACAGATTGGAGAGTTCCCATTCCAGCGACCGGCACATGGGAACGAAATCCTGGAGCGCGCGGGGCGACAGCTCCACCCCGCGCAGCACTTCCGCGGGACTCGGCGCGCAAGGTTCATCCAGTTTCAGCCGTTCGAAAGCCGTGACCATGAATACGCGGAGGGTACCAGAGCGCTCGCGCGACTGTCAAACCGCGGCGCGAAGCTACCCGCGCGGCCGCTCTTTGCGGATGAAGTCCATATCCTGGCGCGGCTCGCCGTCGCACTCGATGGCAATGGTGGTGACCGGATCGTCCGGCGCCTTCTCCGGCATGCCCGTGAATCTCACGCGGAACTTGTCCTGTTCGAATTTCACCGGCCGTCCGCCAGCCAGCAGTTGCGCGGACTGCACTTTGTTCATCAGTCCGCCGAGCACCACCGATTCGCCGGGCCAGAAATGGACGTGCATGTAGAGCGTGTTCCCCTTGCGCGTGAAGCTGGCATAGTTGCTGCGGCGCGGCTGGCACACCTCGGTGTCGTAGACCGACTTGCCGTTCTTGTCCATCCATTTTCCGACCGTGGTCAGGATGCGAACCGATTCGTCCGGGATCGAGCCGTCGCCTTTCGGTCCGATGTTGAGCAGGTAATTACCGGTATCGCGCGAGCAGGTGATCAGGTTGCGCACGATCGTCTTGGGCGTTTTCCAATCGTCGTCGGCCTTCTGGTAGCCCCAACTGCCGTTCATGGTCATGCAGGATTCCCAGGCGCGCTTTTCGGCCTGGATGCGCTGCTCCGGCGTAGCGAAATCACCATCGAGCTTGTTGCGGTTGTTGACGATGATCTGCGGCTGAAGCTGGAAGACCATCGCATTCATTTTCTCGGACTCCCAACCCTTCGCGTCCAGCGGCCACGCGACGTCGTACCAGAGGATATCGATCTTGCCATAGTTGGTCAGCAGCTCGCGGATCTGGCCGTGGATGTAGTCCACGAAGCGGCGGCGCGCCGCCTCGTCGGTGGCACAGCGGGCGCCGTCGGGATGGTGCCAGTCCATGAGCGAGTAGTAGAAGCCGACGCGGAGACCTTCGGCGCGCGCCGCATCGACGTACTCCTTTACCAAGTCGCGGCCCGGGCCCTGCTTGGGCGCGCAGTAGTCCGTGAGCTTACTGTCGAAGTTGCAGAAGCCTTCGTGGTGCTTGGTGGTCATCACCATGTACTTCTGGCCCGCGGCCCTGGCCAGCTTCGCCCAGTCGCGCGCCGCATTGGGTTTGGGCCTGAACCTCCTTGCGATCTGCTCGTATTCGGCCGCAGGGATGCCCTCGTTCTCCATCACCCACTCGTGGCGGCCGAGCACGCTGTAGAGGCCCCAATGAATGAACATCCCGAAGCGGGCTTCGTGCCACCACTTCATACGAGCCTCGCGGTCGGCATCAGCGCCGGCGGCCGAGAGGTTGCGGGCAGCGGCCGTGGCGGCGGCACCCGCGGCTATGAACTGCAAATAATCGCGTCGCGTCATGGGCTTGGTGGTTCTCCCGAGTCAACAGCATATCACGGGGCTTTAGCGCTAAAACTCGGGCGAAGTTGCGTCCCTTCGTGTGCCAGCGTACAGTAGTTCGATTGGAGGTTCTCGAATGGCCTTTTGCACATCCTGTGGCGCCCAGGTGAGAGGCGCGTTCTGCGAGCAGTGCGGCACTCCGGCGGCGGGCGCGGCGGCGCCTCAGCCTCAGACTCCGCCGCCGATAACGCCGCAGATGACACCGCCCCAGATGGCGCCGCCTTCGCCGGTGGTGGCCGCCGCCGCGCCTGCTCCCCGAAAGACCAGCCCCATCGTGTGGATCCTGGTAGCTGTCGGCGCGATCTTCGTCCTCTGCATCGTCGGTGTGATCGGTGTGGGTATGTACGTGGCGCACCTGGCGCGCAACCCGGGAGTCGCGCTGGCGAGGCTCATCACGGCCGCCAACCCGGACGCCGAAGTAGTGAGCACCGATAATCGCGCCAACACCATCACCATTCGGAACCGGAAGACCGGCGAAGAAGTCACCATGTCCTTCGACGACGTCAAGAACGGCCGGTTCAAAATGAGCGCCATAGGGAAGCATGGCGAGGTTGCCAACGTGGAGATCGGCGGCGGCCCCGGCAAGATGCCGTCCTGGGTGCCGGAATACCCGGGTTCCAAGGTGCAGGGCAACTTCACCGCTCAGGGCGACGACGGCACCGGGCGCGGCGCGGGCGGCATCGTCACCTTCGAGTCCTCGGATCCGCCCTCGAAGGTGATGGACTATTACGAGGACAAGGTAAAGTCGATGAGTATGAAGGTCACCTCGACGTTTGCCGGAACCGACGGCGGCATCATGATTGCTGCCGACCCGGACGACAAGCGCACCCTTCAGGTGACGGTGGGCAAATCGTCGGACGGAGGCAGCACCATCGGGCTCACATTCGGCGAGAAACGCTGAGCGCCGCGGCTCAACCGTGACCCAGGTACATCAGCCAGCCGATTCCGAACAGCGCTAGCAGGAAGCAGGCGAAGGTGTATACGCCGTAGTGCAGGCGGTCGCGGTCGGTGCGCTTCGTCACGACACCGAGGACCACGCTGGTGAACAGCGCGAACAAGAACGCCGCCTCGAAATGGGAGAGGTTCAACTTGGGCATTACTCTTTTCTCCCGGAGGCGATCTCGTAGGCATCGACCATCGCGAGCACGTTGAGCAGCCCGGCGGTTACCAGGAATTTGGTGCCGTAATCGTGCACATGGCCGGCCATATCCGGCACGTTATATCCGAACCAGACGGCGAGCAGGTAGAGGATTCCGGAGCAGAGGTCACCGACGAACCCGCCGGTGTTGATCAGTGTGGTTAGCAGGTCGCCGCTCTGCGGCTGGAACATCGCGCCCTGCATCATCAGCCCGCAGAGAAACATGAGCGTGACGGAGGCGAACAAGAGCGCGCCGCGCCCGTTGCGTTTGAGCAGGAAGTGGCCGCCGCCGGGGACAAGCCAGCCGAGCGCCACCGCCGGGCCCCAGGTACCGATCGGCGGCATGGGCTGCTTCTGTTCTTTTTCCTTGGCCATAGGGGTCTTTCTTGAGTTTAGCAGCCGGCGCGGGGCCTTGCCCGGCATTGCTTCAGGGGGCTCACCCGGCATACACTGAACGCTTCATGCTGGAAATCACTGACACCGAGATCGCTCCCGGCACTGTGGTCATCAAGCTGGTTGGCAAGGTCATGATGGGCGTAGAAAGCGAGCCGATTGTGACGCTCGTAGACCGGTTCCTCGCGGAAGGCAAGCGCACCATCATCTTCGATATCTCGGAAGTAACACGCATGGACAGCACCGGCGTGGGGCGCTTCATCTACAGCTTCAACAAGATCACCACGGCCGGCGGCGAGATGCGGATGGCCGGCGCGGCAGGCCACATCTTCGACATCTTCCACGTCAGCCTGCTGGATACGGTGATTCCGTTTTTCCCGAGCCTGGAAGCGGCGCAAACTGCCTGACACTACTTCTTCTGCTTCTGCGCCCTGAGAAATTTCTCGATTGCGCCCTTCTCCTCCGCCGTCATTCGAGGAGCAGCCTTGTCCAGCATGACCAGGAACCAGTCCACCTCTTGCGGTTCGTAGGGGTGGCCGATGTTCCCACCCTTCTTGCCGTCCTTGGCGGGCGCGTTCGAGGTTACGATCGTCGAGCCGGACGGCGCCAGGAACGCGAAGAACGGCACCATATCCGCTCCGCCGAGGCTCTTCAGGAGCTCGGCGCCGTCCGGCGTGTTCAACGCCGCCTTCTGCTCGTGCTCCTCGACGGTGACGTGCGACACCACGAAATACTTATCGATCACCGGCTTGAATTCGGCAGACTCGATGAAACTATCAAGTTTCTTGCACCAGCCTCACCAGGAGGCGCCGAAGACAAGAAAGATGGCGCGATTCCCGGACGCCGCCCTGGCTTTCGCCTCCTCGATCAGTGCGGCGGCCGTAGGCGGCGTTTCCGCGGCGGACAGAGCCGCCCCAAACAGCGTAACCGCAAGCCAAACCCTCATGGCTTCAGGATACCGCCGGATTCCAACTCGCGGAGCAGCGCGTCCGCCCTGTACAGCTTCCTCAACGCCTCCAGGATGCCCTGCGATGCGACGTGCACCGCTCGCGCCTGGTCGTCGCTATAGAGGTACTTGAGCGGCAGGCTCTCGATGTTGCCGTCGAAAACGATCCCCACCACTTCGCCTCTCTGATTCACCGTCGGGCTCCCAGAGTTCCCGCCGCTGGTGTCGCACGTGCTCACGAAATCGAACGGCACCACGAGGTCGAGCAGAGCCTTGGCTCCCGACCATCGTGCGGGCAGAATGTACGGCTCCTCTTTCCCCGCCCGGTGATACATACCGCCGAACGTGGTGGCAAACGGCAGCGGAGCTTCCGTCTTGTCGCGGTATCCCTTAACTGTCCCGAACGCGACCCGCGGCGTGGACGTCGCCTCGGGGTATTGGCCCGAACCGAGCACCTTAAAGCGGTACCGCGCGATCCGCTCCACCGCGGAGACATCGACCGACTCGATGGTCTCCTGGTATTTCTTGCGAATCTTGAGTGCGGGCGGTTCCAGAAGCTGCGCCAGCCGGATCAGCGGATCGCCGGACTTGGCCAGCTCCGCTTTCTCCGCGGCGAGCCGTCTGCGCTCGCCGGCTTCCTTCAACTTGGAGCCCCGCACCATGGATTCGGCCGCCTGCGCCGGCGTTGCGCCGCCCAGGATCGCCTTCAGCGGAACCTCCTTTTCGCCCAGCGCCTTAAGCTCTTCGAGATACTGCGTCAGCAGGACGATCTCCAGCCCTTCGTCGACCGGCGCTGTGGAGCACGGCGCCTGCTCCCCCCGCACCAGTGCACGGGCGGTGCAGAATAGCGAAGACCCGATAGCATTCGGCCGCTCCAGCACTGTCCAGGTCTTTTCATTGGGCGCCCACGCCTTGTACGCAGCGGCCACCTCGTCCCAGACCTTGCCCGCCGCCGTGCCGAGCGAAGCGTCGGCCTCGACCGCCTTGCGCAGGCGGCGATCCAGGTTCGACTTCCGCGCCATCAGGCGGTCGTCCTTCAGCCCCAGGTATTCCCCGGCCGACGACTTCCAACTGCTCCACAGAGCGGACAGGGTCCGCTCGGCAGCCCGGCGGTTCCCATCGCTCCTGGCACTGAATTCGCGCAGCGCCGCGATGCGCGAATTGAGCCGCGAAATGACGAAAGGCAAGCGGGTATCGCGATAGAAGTTGAGCTGGGTGATGGTGGCGTATCGCGAGATCGATCCCGGGTTGCCGGAAACAAAGACCAGCTCATTCTCCTTTACGCCCTCGGCGCTCCAGGCGAGGAAATTCTGCGTGTCGGCGGGTTTGCCGTTTTCGTACGCGCGCACAAATGCGATATCGAGATCGTAGCGGGGATACTCGAAATTGTCGGTATTGCCACCGAACGACGCGATGCCGGATTCCGGCGCGAACACCA
>Ga0335080_10005952_pt1 | contig 12600 bp, 14 predicted proteins | sample Lox_Sample_34_FD_206720 | JGI IMG/M metagenome (GOLD analysis project Ga0335080, IMG submission 206720) | Soil microbial communities from Loxahatchee National Wildlife Refuge, Florida, United States - Lox_Sample_3.4 | ecosystem: Environmental > Terrestrial > Soil > Wetlands | place: USA...
GCCCAGCAGCAAGCCAACCCGGTTCCTGAAACGCCTTCTTTGCCTGGCAATGGCGGTGTCGTTGGGGGCGCCCGCCTTCGCGGGCGGGCGGCTGGTGGAAGAGCGGCAGAACGCGGTCCGGGTACTTGGTCCCGCGCCGGTGTCCGCGGCCGTTCACGCGAACCGAGCCGGAACGGCGGTCTTGCCGGCGCGGGGAGGTGCTCCGGCTCCGGAACGCAGCGGACCGGCTGTAGTTGCCCGAACTCCGCGGTGCGGGCCGGTTGTGACTGCGGACACGACACGCGGACGGTCGCCACCTCACTCCTGACAAATCGCTGGGATTGAAGCGCGGAGGATACGTGTGCCGCATCGAGAGGAAATCCATTATCAGGAGATGAGAAATGAGCGACGAGAAGGATTACGCGCCGCGGAAAATGACGCTGGCGGAGAATGTAGTCATGACGATCCAGGTGCTGGCGGGCTTTGGATTGCTGGGGGGAGCGATCTGGGCCCTGAATACCTGGACGTCAGGCGGGTGACGGCGTAAGGGTGGGGATAGCCGCCGATTTCGTGCTGATTGTCGTCGCCGGGCTGTTGGGGGGCCTGGCGGCGCGCGCTCTTCGTCTGCCGCTGCTGGTGGGGTATGTGGCGGCCGGAGTAGTGGTCGGCCCGCACACCGCTGGACCCACCGTGGTGCAGGTCCACGATATCGAGCTACTGGCGGAGATCGGCGTAGCGCTGCTGCTGTTCTCACTGGGGCTGGAGCTGTCGTTTCGAGACCTGCAGCCAGTGCGGCGCATCGCGCTGCTGGGCGGGCCGATTCAGATTGTCGTGACGTGCGCCGCAGGAGCGCTCGCGGCGGCCAAGGGGCTCGACATGCCGGTGCCGGAGGCGATCTGGCTGGGCGCGATGATCGCGGTCTCCAGCACGGCGATTGTCTTGAAGATGCTGTCCGAGGCGGGGACCACGGGGACGCTGGCCAGCCGGGTCATGATCGGGCTTCTGGTGGTTCAGGACCTGGCGGTGGTGCCGATGCTGGTGGTGCTGCCGCAGCTCGGCGATGCGAGCCACCTCTTCGTCAAGCTGGCGCGAGCTATCGGAATCGCCGCGGCGCTATTGGCGGCGATCGTGATTCTGGGAACGCGGCTGCTTCCGAGGCTGCTGGGGCTGGTGCTGGAGTGGGGCTCGCGCGAGCTGTTCCTGGTGGCGGTTGTGGCGATCGGCACCGGCGTAGGGTACGCCACGCAGATGGCGGGGCTATCGTTCGCACTGGGAGCTTTCGTCGCGGGGCTGGTGCTGAGCGAATCGGAATTCAGCCACCAGGCTCTGAGCGACGTGACTCCGATCCGGGACATTTTCGGATTGCTGTTCTTCGTCACGGTTGGGATGCTGCTCGATCCGAGATATGCGCTATCGCATGCAGGCCAGATCGCCTGCGTGGTGTTGCTGACGTTTGTGGGGAAGGCTGCGATTTTCGGCGTTCTGGCCAGGGCCTTCGGGTACGTGAACCGGGCGCCGTGGATCGTGGGGCTGGGGCTTTCGCAGATCGGCGAGTTTTCCTTTGTGCTGGCCAGGACTGGAGTGACTGCGGGGCTGCTGTCGAAGTCCACTTATGACCTGGCGCTCACGTGCACAGTGTTGACCATGGCGCTCTCACCGGCGGTTTTCAGAGTGGGGATGCGAGGCGTGAGATGATGTGAATCCATGCCCGCCACACCCCACGTTGAAACGCATTTCGAGGCTTCGGAAACAGTCCGCGATGTCGTCATCGGGATGAGCGACGGTCTCACGGTTCCGTTCGCGCTGGCCGCCGGGCTCACCGGAACAGCAGCGGCCACGAGCAAGCTGGTGGTGATCGCGGGGTTGGCGGAAATCGCGGCGGGCTCGATCGCCATGGGATTGGGCGGGTACCTGGCGGCGCGCACGGATCGCGAGCATTACGAGAGCGAGCGGGCACGCGAAGTGCGGGAGACAGTGGAGCTTCCGGAGAAGGAGCGCGACGAGGTGGCCGACGTTTTCCGTTCGTATGGAATGCGGGAGGAAGAAATCACGCCGGTGGTGAACGCAATTGCGGCGGACCAGAAGCGGTGGGTGGATTTCATGATGCGATTCGAGCTCGGGTGGGAGGAGCCTGAGCCGAAGCGCGCCCGCAACAGTGCGGCGACCATTGCGGCGTCGTATATCGTGGGCGGGCTGGTGCCTCTGTCGCCATACATGCTGGTGGCGGATCTGCGAAGCGCGCTGCCGGCGAGCGTGGTGGTGACCCTGATCGCACTCTTTTTCTTCGGGTACTTCAAGGGGCGGCTGACGGGAATTTCGCCGGTGCGAGGGGGGATCCGCACAGTGGTGATCGGCGGGCTGGCGTCGGCGGCAGCGTTCGGGTTGGCACGATGGATCAGCTAGGCACACCGCGACGGGTTTTCGTGTTCGCACCGCTGGCGCTGGCAGGGTTTGCGGCGCTCCTGTATCGAACGGAACGTCCGCCGGCCGATCCGCGTATTGGGGGAAAAGGCCGGGCGATCCCGCTGGTGCTGTTCGCCGATAATGGGAGCAGAGGGGAGACCATCCAGGTGAACAAAGTCGAGAAGAGCGATGCCGAGTGGCAGAAGGAACTCTCGCCCGAGGAGTTTGCGGTGACGCGCAAGAAGGGCACGGAACGCGCGTTCACGGGCCGGTACTGGAACAATCACGAGGCGGGGATGTACCGGTGCGTGTGCTGCGGCACGCCGCTGTTCCGGAGCCAGGAGAAGTTCGATTCGGGGACGGGTTGGCCGAGTTTCTGGGCGCCGGCTGCGAAGGAGAACGTCGCGATGGAGGAGGACAATAGCCTCTTCATGAGACGGACCGAGGTGTTGTGCGCGAAGTGCGACGCGCACCTGGGGCACCTTTTCGACGATGGTCCGGAGCCGACGGGGCGGCGGTACTGCATCAATTCGGCGGCACTCCGGTTTGTTCCGGAGGGGGGTCCCGACCGCTGAGTCGCTGGCCGAAATGCACCACCCGCACGGCCGAACCGGGCCAGGGGTGTGGGATTCACGGCGAGCCATTTCAATGGCTTACGAGTGGCGAGGGAATTGCTTTTTCCAAGCGGCAGGAGGCTACATGAAAAGCAAGCTCATCGCCCTGATTCTTTTGACCGGCGCCTCGGCGTTTGCCGCCCACATCGCGGTCGGAGTGGCAGTCGGGTATCCGGGCTATCCCGCCTACGCACCCGCGCCGGTATCGGTGTATGCGCCGCCTCCGCCCCCGGTCGCTTATTACCGCCCGCCGGCACCGGGCCCAAACTATTACTGGGTAGGCGGCTACTGGTATCCATCGGGGCCGCGATACACGTGGCGCGCGGGATATTGGGCGCCCCGTCCTTACGCCGGCGCCTACTGGGTCGCGCCCAGGTATTCTCGGGGCATGTACTACCACGGATACTGGAGACGCTAAGCGTCGCGCCGCCGCCGCGCCCGCGCATGGTTTCGTCGTAATCTAGGAACATATGCGGATGCGAGCGGCGCTTTGGGCGGCCGTAGTGGGTTTGATTCCGCCGCTGCACGCGGAAATTCCCAAACCTGCCGACTGGGTTCCGGCGCGATGGCCGTGGGTCGAGACGCGCTCCCTCGAATTGCTTGACGGAACTCCAGTCAACTGCCTCCTGCTGAAATCTCCTCCTGCGGAATTTGTCGAAGCTGCCAGGTCGCGAGGTGTCGTGGTGCTGGCGATCAGCGGCGATCCCGCAGAGGACCTGGTGCTGACCGGCGAGGCGGGGCTTCCCACGATTCACCTTACGAGCCGGAGGAAGATGCAGCTTGGTTCCGGCGACCCGATCATCGGCACGGTGCAGGGCGTGTGGCCGGGGATCGCGCCCGAGGAGGCGGGGGCGCACAAGGCGGGTCCGACCTCGAGCGTCTGGATCGACACGAACACCGGGTTTTTGCGCGCGGTGCGGGCGTGGGGCGGATCCACGGTATGGATTGCGAACACGCCGCCGGAGAAGACCGTGATCACGACCGCACGGTATTTGCAGGCGATCGCAGATGCGGCAATTATCGGCGCGCGCTGGGTGATCGCATTCGACGGCGGCCTGGCAGCGCGGCTGGGACGGCGCGAAGAGGCGGCGGTCGGCACGTGGAAGCGGATGGGCGCGCTGCTGGCGTATTTCGAACGGCATCCGGAGTGGCGCACGATGCGGGAAGCCGGGCAGCTTGCAATCGTGCAGGACCCCGCGAAGGGCGGCTTGCTTTCGGGCGGCATCCTCGACATGATCGCGACCAAGCACACGCCGGTTCGGCCGGTTCCGAAGGAGCGGCTCACGCCGCAGGCGCTTACCGGGGCGACGATGGCGGTGAACATCGACGGCGATGCATTGTCGGCCGAGCAGAAAGACGTGCTGCGCGGCTTCGCGCGCGGGGGTGGGACGCTGCTGAACGGTCCGCCGGGATGGAAGGACCCGGCGCCGTCGGGTTCCGCGATCACGCTGGAAAAGGCCGAGCTCGAACGGTTGGGCGACATGTGGCGCGACGTGAACGGGATGATCGGCCGCCGCAACCTGGGGGTGCGGCTGTTCAACGTGGCGTCGATGCTTTCGAACTACGTATCCGCGCCGGACGGAAAGAGCGCGCTGGTGCAGCTCGTGAATTATTCCGACTACCCGGTGGACAACGTCACGCTGCACTATCTTGCCGAGTTGCCGCGCGCCACGCTGATCACTCCCGAGGGCGCGGAGAAGAAACTGGAAGTCTACAAAACGGAGGACGGCTGGGGCGTGGATATCGACCGCGTCTCCACCTGCGCCGCCATCAAGCTGGAGCAATAACGCATGACCCGAAGAGAATGGCTCGCACTGATCTCCACGGCGCCGCTTTTGAAGGCCGCGCCCGACGCGCCGGCGGCGCCGGTTTCGATCGCCAAGTGCGCTTCTTACGATGAAGACGTGACGGGGAAACTGGCCACGATGTTCGACCAGCTCGGCGGGCTCGAGAGGCTGGTGCGCAAAAAGACCGTCACGATCAAGCTCAATATGACGGGCGGTCCGGGCGTGCGGCTGCGCGGAATGCCGCCGGCCATGACCCACTACGTGCATCCCAAGGTGATCGGGGCAACGGCGTACCTGATGGGGAAGGCCGGGGCGACGCGCATCCGGTTCGTGGAGAGCGCGTGGGCGACCGCAGGTCCGCTGGAGGACGTGATGCTGGACTCCGGTTGGAACGTGCGCACGCTGCTTTCCGCGGCGCCGGGCGTGGAGTTCGAGAACACGAACGGGCTAGGCAAGGGCAAGAAGTATTCGCGCTTCAAGGTCCCGGGCAAGGCTTACATGTATCCCGAATACGTTTTGAACCACGCGTATGAAGACACCGACGTGTTCGTGAGCCTGGCCAAGCTGAAAGAGCATGCCGATTGCGGCGTGACGCTGTCGCTGAAGAACTGTTTCGGAATCATTCCGGCATCGATCTACGGCGATGACGCCGGCGCGGACAATCCGAACGAAAAGCCGACCAAGGGCCGTTCGGACGTGGTCCATTTCGGCAAGCGCCAGCCGGCTAAGATCGCCCCGCCGGAGCTGTACCCGGGCGTGGGAATCAAGAACGGCGGGTACCGCGTGTCGCGAACGGTGGCTGACCTGGCGGTGGTGCGCCCGATTCACCTGGCGATCATCGACGGGGTGGAATCCATGGCCGGTGGCGAAGGGCCGTGGATTCGGGGCGTGCGGCCGGTGAAGCCGGGCGTGCTGCTGGCCGGGCTGAACCCGGTTTCGACGGACGCGGTGGGGGCGGCGGTGATGGGTTTCAATCCGCGCGCCGAGCGGGGCACGCCGCCGTTCCGGAACGCCGACAACACACTGCTGCTGGCAGAGGCGCACGGGGTAGGTGCTGCCGATTTGAGCCGGATCGAGGTGCGGGGGGTCTCGATCGCGGACGCATTGTACAAGTTTCAGTAGGGCGGAATCGAAGGCGCCGAGCGCTACCATGAGTAGCTGATGGCGACGTATTCCGTGTTCAGGCTGTCCTCGTGGGAGGAGTTTCTCGACCTGGTGGTCCACGCGCCGTACTCGAACTGGGCCTTTCGGGGAGAGCGCGACGAGCGCTGGCCGCTCTACAGTTCGCTTTCGCGGTACCTGCAAAACTTCGGTGTGTCCTGCGAGGCCTGGCCGGAGCAGGAGTCGCGGATCCTGCGCATCTTCAAACGCAAGGCGCACCAGTTTCTGGAGCGGCCGCCGGAATGGAACGACGACTTCCAATGGCTGGCGCTGATGCAGCACCACGGCGCGCCGACGCGGCTGATCGACTTCACGTGGTCGCCGTACGTGGCGGCGTTCTTCGCGCTGGAGCGCACGCTGGGCGATTGCGTGGTGTGGGCGATGAATCCGGCGCAGGTGGCGAGCACCCGCGTGCCGGACTCGGGGCGGGTCGACCCGCGCTTCGAGGGTAATTTCGCGACGCACTACTTGCCGGGGGTGGAGCGGTTCATCTGGATGGGCGAGCCGCACACGATGAACCGGCGGCTAATCGCGCAGTCGGGCACGTTCCTGGTGCCTGGGGTGCTCGACGTGCCGGTGGAGGAGATCCTGAGCGACCAGGATCAGACGAACATTCTGGCCAAGTTCGTGCTCGCGAATTCGGTGCGGGAGCAGGGGATGCGGGAGCTGTACCGGATGAACATCACCTACGCGACGCTGTTTCCGGATCTGGACGGGCTGGCGCGGAGCATGGGGTACGAGCTGGAGTTCCACTGGGCGTACAATCCGCACACCATGGAGAAGTACACCACCTAATATATGGTATACGATATAGTATATGGCACAACTCACCATCTATCTTCCGGATGATACCGAGAAGAAAGCCCGTAAGGCGGCTCGGACAAAAGGCAAATCCGTGAGCCGGTGGATTGCCGAACAGATCGCCGACCGGCTGGAGGATGCCTGGCCGAAGGCCGTGCTGGACGCGGCCGGGGCTATTCCGGACTTCCCCTCGGCCGAGGAACTTCGCAGGGGCTACGGCAGGGATGCACGGCGGGAGCCGATCGAGTGACTCTGCTGGACACGAACACGGTGATCGCGTACCTTAAGGGCATCAATTCCGTAGTGACGCGACTTCAGGCCGCGCGACCAAGTGAACTCGGAATTCCGAGTATCGTCGCCTACGAGTTGGAGTACGGCACGATCAGAATCTCGTCCGGCCGCCGCCGCAGCCTGGTTTCCGGCCTGCTCGGCGCACTGATGCAGGTCCCGTTCGATCATGACGCCGCCCAGATGGCGGCACGTATCCGCTTTGATTTGGAGGGCCGCGGGCTGCTGATCGGACCGATGGACCTGTCAATCGCCGGCACCGCGCTCAGCACCCGGGCGACGCTGGTGACTGCCAACACCCGGGAGTTCTCCCGCGTCAAAGGACTGCACATTGCGGATTGGACCCGACAAGGTGGGTGAGCGGAGCGATCACTGGGCGGCACTCATCGCCGGGTATCTCGGGTGGACGCTGGACGCTTTCGATTTCTTCCTGGTGGTGTTCTGCCTGACGGCCATCGGGCGCGATTTTCGTGTTTCGGACGCGCAGATGGCCGGGACGCTGGGCGTCACGCTCGCGTTCCGGCCGGTCGGTGCGTTTCTATTCGGCCTGCTGGCGGACCGCTACGGCCGGCGTCTGCCACTGATGATCGACCTGGTGTTCTATTCGGTGGTGGAAGTGGCAAGCGGGCTGGCTCCGAACTTCACGACGTTTCTGGTGCTGCGCGCGCTGTTCGGAATCGGGATGGGCGGGGAGTGGGGCGTGGGGGCGTCGCTGGCGATGGAGAAGGTGCCGCCAAGGCTGCGCGGGGTGCTCAGCGGATTCCTGCAACAGGGATATGCGATGGGCAACCTGCTGGCGGCGGGCTGCTACTTCCTGCTGTTCGACCGGTTCGGATGGCGGCCGCTATTCTTCGTCGGCGGATTGCCGGCGCTCCTGGCATTGTTCGTACGGATGCGGGTGAAGGAATCGGAGGTGTGGCAGAAGACGCGGCACGAGAGCTGGGGGCAATTGGGCGCGGCCATTGCGCGGAATTGGAAGCTGTTCCTTTACATCGCGGTTTTCATGATGACCATGAACCTGGCGTCGCACGGGACGCAGGACATGTACCCGACGTTCCTGAAGCGGCAGTGGAGTTTGAGCGTGGCGGCGGTAGCGGGGATCTCAGCGGTGTCGATGGTGGGCGCGATCGGGGGAGGGACGCTGTGCGGATGGATGTCGGACCGGTGGGGACGGCGGCGCGTCATCACTGGGGCGCTAGCGGGCGCGGCGTTGATGGTGCCGCTGTGGGCGTTCGCGCCGTCGAAGCCGCTGCTGGTGACCGGCGCGTTCTTCATGCAGTTCATGGTGCAAGGAGCATGGGGTGTAATCCCGGCGCACCTGACAGAGCTTTCGCCGGATGCGGTGCGCGGGTTTCTGCCGGGGTTCGGATACCAGTGCGGGGTGCTTTTGGCCAGCTCTGTGCCTTATATTGAAGCTGTATTCGCCCATCGCACCAGCTATGGCGTAGCGATGGCCGCGACGGCAGCGACCGTGTTTCTGATGGCGGCTGTCGCGGCCATGCTGGGGCCGGAGCGGCGAGGAACTAGATTTGGCACGTAATCCCCGCGAGGACGGCCGCAGCGCCGTAGAGCTTCGCGTCGCGATCGAGGGCTTCCTCGAGAATTGCCGGGAGCCCGCGCTGCTCGAGCCGGGCGAAGAGATGCTTCCGCTTGCCGGAGACAACTACGCGCTCGAGGTGCGCGGGTCGCGCCTGACGCTACAGGCATGGGACCGGATGCGGAACTGGACGCGGCGCATCACGGCAGTGGAGCAGGCGAGCAACGCGCGGCTGGAAATGACGGTGGAACGGTTTGCACGCAAGGAAGGACAGATGTTCCTGCTCGACCTGGCGCGGAAGGGCGGCGCGGAGTTGGGGAAGAAGAGCGCCCGGCTGGTGTTTCGCGAGCGCTTCCGGCTGTTTCTGCGAAGGCAGTTTCCGGAATGGAAACTGGCGGAAGTGAGCGCGGAGGCGAACCTGGAATTCAGCCTATCGCCATCGTTTCCGCGCGCGTTTCTGAAGCATGGGCAGCACGCATGGGCGGCGATCGCATGCCCGCCAGACGGGGATCCGGCGGCGGTGCTCACCTTCGGGCTGATCTGGCTGGCGTATCTGCGCGAGCGCGAGCGGCGGGTCGTGGCGGAAGGTCTGGCAGTGTACGTGCCGGCGGGCAAGGAGCGCGCGGCGGCGCTGCGTGTGCTGTGCCTGAGCCCGGCGGCGGCGCGCTTCGAATTATTCACCTACAACGAGCAGGATCATCTGCTGCGCGCCGAGCCTAGGGACTACGGGAACGTGGACACGCGCATGGAGCCGTGCCGCCGGCCGCCGCCGAATCGCGCAGAGAGCTGGCAGCGGATCGCCTCACTGCCGGACGTGGAACGCATAGTGAAACACGACGGGCGCGTGAGCCTGCGCGTACGCGGCATCGAGTTCGCCGAAGTGGCGGACGGCCAGCTGCAGTTCGGGCTGAGCGAGCGGCGTCCGGCGAGAGAACATCACTCGGGCGAGATCGAACGGCTGGCCGGGGAGCTGGCGCGGGCGCGCGCAGCGGATGCTCCGGACCGGGAGAACCCTCTGTACCGCCAGTATCCGGAGGCGTGGCTGGAATCGCAGGCGCGGGCGCAGATCGAGACGATCGATGCGACGCTGCGGCGCGACCCGGTGTACGGACAGGTACCTGCTTTCGCCGGGGGCGAGCGCGGTGTCCTCGACCTGCTGGCGGTGGACCACTCCGGGCGACTGGCCGTGGTGGAGCTGAAAGCGTCGGCGGATTTGCATCTGCCGTTGCAGGCACTGGACTACTGGGTGCGGGTAAAGTGGCACCTGGATCGCGGCGAGTTCGGCGCCAGCGGATATTTTCCAGGAATCGCGCTGCGGCCCGATCCGCCGCGGCTGTTGCTCGTGTCGCCCGCGCTGGAGTTTCATCCGACCACAGAGACGGTCTTGAGTTTTTTCGCACCGGAGATTGAGGTGGAGCGAATCGGGCTGGCGGTAGAATGGCGAAAGGAGCTGCGGGCGGTGTTCCGCCTGAGGGGCGCCGAGCGGCCCGAGTAAAGCTTTATGTCGAATCTGGTGAAGCAAGCACGCGCGGCATTCTCCATGCTCAGCGCCGATGAAGTCCTGGAGCGGGCGGAGAAGCCCGTCACCATCGGGCTGGTGGCGGACAGCAGCCATGCCTATGCGGAGATGGAAGATTTTCTGGTGCCGGAGCGGACGCCGCGAAAGGTCTGGCGCGCGCGGATGAACCAGGTATTTCGCGCCAACGACCCCGACGTTCCGGTCAACGTGGACTTGATCCTGTACGAACCCGGGTTGGCGTGTCCCTCGGAGGCGTTTACTTACCAGCGCGGGGATCCCGACGCGACGATCGCGGAGATCCTGCACGAGAAGCGCGACCTTGCCCTGCCCCTGGCACGGCAGTACCCGGCGTTCCGGCCACCGGTGATCAACCATATCATTCACGAGGTGGCCAAGGAGAACGCGCTATTTGCGCTGGCAACGTCGCTGCCGAACGTCGTGCCGAATTTTCTCGAGCTGCCGTGGATCTTCGGCGAGTTCGCTTCGGATACGGTCTTCCTGACAGCCAACCAGGTGCGGATGGCGTTTCAGGTGGCGGCGGCGGCGGGACGGAACGTGGGGTTTGTGCAGCAGAAGGGCGAGTTGCTGGCGATCGGCGCGGGGGCGTTCGGGTGGCGGGCGATCGCGCGCGAGCTGGTGAGCCACATTCCTCTGGGGGGCGGATTGATTCCGAAAGCGGCGATTGCGTACGCGGGAACTTTCGTCGTGGGCAAGGGGCTCGAGTTCTACGAATACGGGTCGCGGCAGCCTTCGACGGAGGACCGCAAGCGGCTTTACGAGGAAGGCCTGGAGCACGGCCGCAGCTTCGCGCAACGCCAGCCTGCGGCGCAGCTTCGCGGGTAAACCTTTCGGCGGTTTCGCGCATCTTATAATTAGGAAAAGCAGGGATGAGGATCATCATGCGCCTTTTCATCGCCGGAATGACTCTTGCGTTTGCCAGTTTCGGGTTGGCGGACACACTCACGCTGAAGAATGGCAGCGTAATTACGGGCACCTTCTTGGGCGGTTCGGCCCGCCAGGTGAGATTCGACGACGGGACGAACGTGCAGACGCTGGATGTTTCCGATATCCAGCGCATCGAGTTCAATGGCGCCGGGCCTGCGCCAGCGGCTGCGCCCCAGCCTCCCTCGCGGCCCCGGCAGTTGATGCCGGAATCGGCAGCGGCGCCGGCCGCGCCATCAGCACCGGCCGCGCCGCCGGCGCCACCAGCACCGGCCGCTGCATCGAACCCCGATGGCGTACTGCTGCCGGCCGGCACGAACTTCGTGATCCGCATGATCGACTCGGTGGATTCGGAGCGGGACCGGGTGGGTCAATCGTTCCGGGCGAGTCTGGATCAGCCGGTTATGCTGGATGGAAACCAGATTTTGGCGCGCGGATCGGACGTGATCGTGAAGCTGGTGGACGCCAAGCAGTCCGGGAAGCTGACCGGCAAGACGGAACTGGCGCTCTCGCTACAATCGGTGAGCGTGAACGGGAAGATGGTGGACGTAAACACCGAGAGCGTAACGCAGGAGAGCTCGTCGCGAACCGCGCGCACGGCGAAGGTGGCCGGCGGGACGGCGGCGCTAGGGGCGATCATCGGCGCAATCGCGGGCGGCGGTAAGGGTGCGGCGATCGGCGCCGGAGCGGGCGCGGCCACGGGCGCCGGAGTCGAGGTGGTTACTGCGGGGCAGCGCGTGCGCGTGCCTTCGGAGACGCGACTGACGTTTGCACTGGATACGCCGGTAAGGCTGCTAATGTAAGTAGTGCGCGGGCAGGAGACTCGCGCGCCACTGCATGAAGCCAACCGCGATTGTCACGGGCGGTAGCCGGGGAATCGGTCGCGCCATCGCAAGCGAGCTTGCGAAAACTCACCAGGTAATTGCGACGTATCGGGGCCGCCGGGATGCGGCGGAATCGCTACGCGATGCGACCGGCTGCGAGATCTTCCAGTGCGACGTGTCCAGCCAGGAGGATCGCGCCGCGCTGCTCGCGTTCGCTCGCGGGCGGTGGGGGAAGCTGGACCTGCTGGTGAACAACGCCGGAATGGCGCCGCGCGAGCGGCGCGACTTGTTGGAGGCAACGGAGGAAAGCTTTGACGAGCTGATCGCGACCAACTTGAAGGGGCCGCACTTTTTGACGCAGCAGGCGGCGCGCTGGATGGTCGAATGCTGCGACGGCCGGATCGTGTTCGTGACCTCGATATCCTCCTACACGGCGAGCGTGAATCGTGGCGAGTACTGCATTTCGAAGGCGGGGCTCAGCATGACCGTGGCGCTCTTCGCGCAGCGGCTGGCCGAGTGCGGAGTGAAGGTGTTCGAGATTCGTCCGGGCATCGTCCGCACGGATATGATCGCCAAGGTGGAGAATGTCTACGACGAGAAGATCGCGGGAGGCCTGCTGCCGCAGCGGCGAATGGGCGAGGGCTCAGACGTGGCAAAGGCGGTGCGGGCTATCGCAGACGGGCTACTGGACTATTCGACGGGGCAGGTGCTGAACGTGGATGGCGGCTTCAGCTTGCGGAGTCTG
>Ga0335080_10005953_pt1 | contig 12599 bp, 6 predicted proteins | sample Lox_Sample_34_FD_206720 | JGI IMG/M metagenome (GOLD analysis project Ga0335080, IMG submission 206720) | Soil microbial communities from Loxahatchee National Wildlife Refuge, Florida, United States - Lox_Sample_3.4 | ecosystem: Environmental > Terrestrial > Soil > Wetlands | place: USA: Florida...
TGGCTCTTCACGAAGTCGAAGCTCCTCCTCTTCGATGAGCCGACATCCGGCATCGACGTCGGTGTGAAGTACGAGATCTACAACCTTATCAACCAGCTGGCGAAAGAAGGAATTGGCGTTGTCGTCATCTCGTCCGATCTTCCAGAGCTGCTCGGCATCAGCGACCGCGTGGTGGTCATGCACGAAGGGAAGATCACCGGAACCATGAAGCGGAAGGACGCCACGCAGGAACATGTTATGACACTCGCCACCGGCGGCGCTCTGGAGGTAGGCAGTGCCGGCTGAGGCGCGGAAAGGCGTGCAATTCCGTGCGCTGGTGGGAGAGCTCGGCATCTCTATCGCGCTGGTGATCGAAATCGCACTCTTCGCAATTCTCTCTCCCTACTTTTTCACCGCGGAAAACATACTCAACGTTACACTCCAGACGTCTATTACCGCGATCATTGCCGCCGGGATGACGTTTGTCATCCTCACCGGAGGCATCGATCTCTCCGTCGGAGCGCTTGTGGCGATGAGCGGCGTGATCGCAACGACCATTCTCAAGCTCGATTATTCCTTCGGCGTAGTCTTTCCGCTCGCACTTCTGGTGGGAGTCATCGTCGGGATGTTTTCCGGGTCGGTGGCGGGAATGTTTATCACAAAATTCCACATCACGCCGTTTATCGTGACGCTGGCGCTCATGACGGTCTGGCGCGGCGCGGCGTACATGTTCACCGACGGCAGACCAGTCTGGGGATTACCGGATGCGTTCAGCTTCCTCGGGAGCGGCAGGGTCTTTTCGGTGCCGGTTCCGACGATTATCATGGTCGCTGTGTTCATTCTTGCCTATATCGTTCTCACGAAAACACGCTTTGGAAGATATGTCTATGCGGTGGGTGGAAACAGCGAAGCGGCGCGTCTTGCGGGCATTGAGACGAACAAGATTCTGTTCATCGTCTACATGATCAGCGGCGGACTGGCGGCGCTGAGCGGTGTGCTTCTCGCTTCACGTATGAATTCCGGGCAACCGAATGCGGGACTCATGTACGAACTCGACGTGATTGCGGCCGTTGTGGTAGGTGGCGGAAGTCTCTACGGCGGCAAGGGCTCCATCGTCGGCACATTCATCGGGGCGATGCTCATCGGCGTACTGCGGAACGGACTGAATCTGCTGAACATCAACTCTTATATTCAAATGGTCGTGCTCGGCTGTGTGATATTGCTGGCGGTCATGCTCGATCAGTGGAGAACGAGAAAATTTTCCTGAAAGGATACCATGCGTACACGGATTCTTATATGGAGTTCTCTGATTTGTCTCCTCATACCAGCTGTTGTTACGGCGCAACAGCAACAGCCGTTCGTGCTGACGGCGTATGGCGGACTCTTCTTCCCTTCGAATGTCGATTACAAGGATAATTTCAAATCGACCTCGGATGCGATTTACGGATTCGGTGTTGGAATTCCGGTTGCACAGCAGCTCTATCTCATTGTCGATTATTCTCTCTTTCATGTCACAGCATCTCCCGATCTTCCCAACGACAGCTCGCTTGTCCTTGACGAGCACTTCTGGCACGTTGGATTGCTTGTGAAACAGCCGCTGAGCCCTCTATTGCTCCTGCGTTTTTCCGCCGGGACGAATATCGTGACGGTTCAGCAAACCACATCCAGCGCATCGGTTGCGTCGGTCACCACAGAAGCCCCCAGGAAGATCGGTTTCTTCGGCGGACCCGGCGTTGAGTATCGCACGAGCGATCCCCATCTTTCTTTCTTCGGCGATATCATCTATGATTACCGGCATGTGACGGAAAAAGAGATGTTTGGAGATTTCGGCGGCGTGAGGGTTGTGGTGGGGATGCACGTAACGCTGTTTTAGCGATCGTTTCGCCGCTGCTGGCTTACACCTTGAACTTCTCTTGCTGATCCCGTACATTTGTTCCGGCAGCAGGTTCATCGCGCCGCTTCTCTATTCCACTGACATACTTCGAAGGAACATTCGTATGAAAACCTTCTTCCTCATTCTCCTCGTGCTCATTCCTTCAATCATTCTTGCTCAAACCAATGTCGACAAAATCACCCGCGTGCTCGATTCACTGACACTCGCTTCCATCGATCACTGGAAGATGAGCCCCGATCTGAAAAAGATGCCCGCTATGACCGGCGAACCGACTCAACCCGGCTTCGACGATTCAAAATGGGAGACACTCGAACTGAATCACTCGGTTTACCCGGATACATGCTGGCTCAGGAAGGAATTCGTTCTCCCGCAGTCGTTTCTTGGGCGGCCAATCAAAGGAAAACTGAAGTTTTTCGTCTCTGTGGACGATTATGGATACCTCTGGGTAAACGGTCAGAGCAAAGGATTCTTCCCATGGGATGGCGAGTTCGTCCTGACCGACAACGCGCAGCCGGGTCAGAAATTTGAGCTGGCGATCAAGGCATGCAACACCGGTGGTCCTCTTCGTCTGCTCCGGGCAGAACTGCAGTTTGAGAACACACCGCCTCTCCGGAATCAGATCCAGGACTTTGCTCTGAGTTTGAAGGTCGGCCAGAAACTCCTCGGCTTCGATACCTACCAGACGGCCGGCGGGAAGAAGGAAGACCCGAAGATCGACAAGTCCAAAATGAACCATGATGAAAAAGTGAAGCTCGGTGCGCTTCTCCAGAATCTCGCCTCGCAGGTTGATGTCGATGCTCTTGGGAACGGTAACCTCCAGAAGTTCACCACATCGTTTTCGCAGGTGCGTACACAGCTGAAGCCGATACAGGATTTTGTGAAAAAGTATACGCTCTTCTTTGATGCGAATGCTCACATCGATGCGGCGTGGCTCTGGCGCGATAAGGAAACCATCGAAGTCTGCAAGAACACATTCTCTTCCGTCCTGGATATGATGGATGCACGACCCGATTTTACGTACACACAAAGTGCTGCCGCATATTACGACTGGATGGAAAAGCTTTATCCGGATGTCTTCAATCGGATTGAACAGCGCGTGAAGGACGGGCGCTGGGAAGTTGTCGGAGGAATGTGGGTGGAGCCCGACTGTAATCTCCCGAGCGGCGAATCGTGGATGCGGCACCTCCTCTATGCGAAGAAGTATTTCCAGAACAAGCTCGGCTCCGATGTGAAGATCGGGTGGAATCCCGACTCGTTCGGGTATAACGGCAACATGCCGGAGTTCTACGAGAACGCCGGCATCGACGCATTCATCACGCAAAAAATCGGATGGAACGAATATAATGTCTTTCCGTACCGGCTCTTCTGGTGGGAGAGCGAGGACGGCTCGCGCGTGCTGAGCTATTTCCCGTTCGATTATGTGAATTCCGTCGATGATCCGTTCCAGCTTGTCGACTGGCTGCGGCAGTACGATGCCAATACCGGGATCCCGAATATGATGATTCTGTTTGGAGTGGGAGATCACGGCGGCGGACCGTCGAATGAAATGCTCGACCGCGTTGAGCGGTTGAAGAAGCTTGATATCTATCCGACGATCGAGTACGGGACCGCTGCGCAGTATCTCGACTGGATCAAGAAACAAGATCTGTCAACACTGCCGGTCTGGAAGGATGAGCTCTATCTTGAGTATCATCAGGGCACATACACCACACAGGCGAAAATGAAGGAATGGAACCGTCGGAGTGAGGCGCTGCTGACAAATGCCGAGAAACTCTCATCGATCGCGTCGCTTTACGGAAAGCCGTATCACTCCGGCGATCTCGAGGAAGCATGGCGCAATGTTCTCTTCAACCAGTTCCACGATATTCTCCCGGGATCGGGGATTCGTGAGAATTACATCGACGCCACCGAAAAGTTCAAGAAATCCAAAATGATCGGGACGTTCGAGATTAACCAGTCACTCCAGGCGATCGGCAAGTCGGTCAATACGTCTGGATTGAAAAAAGGCAAGCCGGTTCTCGTTGTGAATCCGCTGTCGTGGAACCGTACCGATGTCGTTCACCTTGCACTTCCTGAAGGTGATGAATCGGATTATACGATCTTCGACCGCGCGGGAAAAGAAATCCCCTCGCAGGTCGAACGTCTCGATAAGTACCACCGCGAGATTCTCTTCATTGCCACAAATGTTCCCTCCATGGGATATTCGGTTTACCAGCTTTCTCATGCGCGAATATCCGCGTTTAGTCCGCGGCTATCTGTTTCTACGACGATGATCGAGAACGATGCCCTGCGCGTGACGATTGATACGTCAACAGGATGGGTCAAGAGCATTTTCGACAAGCGCAAAGGAAAAGAAATCCTCAGCGCTCCGGGAAACGAGCTTCAGCTTCTCGAAGACAAGCCGAAGCAATGGGATGCGTGGAATGTCGGTCTCACGGGTGTCAAGTTTCCCTCGCGTCTCAGGAAAATTGAAGTATTGGAAACAGGACCCGTCCGCGCTACCATCCGCATCACGAGAGATTATCTCAAGCCCGGCGTGGTAAAGGATCCGCCGACCCCCCAATATCCGAACTCGTTCTTTACACAGGACATTTCACTCTACGACGGTGATGATGCAGTGCAGTTTGCGCTCGATGCCGACTGGTGGGAAGAACACACGATGATCAAAATCGCATTCCCGCTCTCGTTCACCGACAGTGTTGCGACATACGAGATACCGTACGGCTCCATTGAGCGTTCGACGAGGATGGATGACCGCTGGGAAAAGGCAAAAGTCGAGGTTCCCGCTGAGCGCTGGGCGGATGTGTCAAGCGATGGATACGGTGTGAGTCTGCTGAACACATCGAAATACGGATACGATATCAAGGGCAACGTGATGCGGCTCTCGATTCTGCGTTCTCCCAGCCGGCCCGACCCGACTGCCGACCGAGGCAAGCATCATGTCGAGTATGCGATCTATCCGCATGAAGGCGACTGGAAATCATCCCGCACCGTGCATCGCGGTTATGAGATGAACAATCGCCTCATTTCCAGCATTATTGAAACACACAAAGGAGCCCTGCAACCGGAAAATTCGTTCGTTGGTCTCACACCCGAGAATCTCGTTCTGACCACGGTCAAGAAAGCCGAAGACTCCGACGCGTGGATCATACAGTGGTATGATGCGAAGGGAAATGGCGGCCAGGCAAACATCACGCTTCCAAAAACTCCGAAGAAGGTCTTTGCCACTACCGTTATGGAAAAAGACGGCGCGCCAATTCCGTTCTCAAAAAATGTCGTTACAGTCTATACGAAGAAATCGGGGATGATGACGATTAAGGTCTATTTCTGAACCGGTTCGACACAGATCGTTGGAGGACTCTATGATGCGGAGAACTGTTTTACTGGTTCTGGGAAATCTTGTTGCAATCGCTTTTCTCTTCGGACAGTATTCCAATTCCGCGGAGATCGACAACAATCTCCTCAAGCTTTCGGTCAACAAGAGCACCCGGACATGGTCGCTCTCCGAGCATCTCCGCGATCAGTGGGTTCCGCTCATTTCCAATGCATCTGCGAGTCTGATGTTCAGGAACTCCGACTCGCTCAACTTCATCACGGGGACGGGCGAAATCTCCACCACCTCCGACGTCGTCAGCGATGCTCTCGGCGGTGGGAAATCGCTCACCGTCCATGCCCGCGGCGCGAAGGCAGAATGGAACCTCCGGTTCACACTCTATGATTTCAAGAGGATGATCAGTTTGTCCGTTTCGGTGAAGAATGTTTCCTCCCAAACATGGCAGCCGAAGAGTCTTCATGTTGTGGATATCGCCGGCGCCGGATTTCTCGGCTTCAATGCGGGAAGAGTGGATGTCCAGTGCAACGGATACCAGTCGTGGAGCGCGTGTGAGATTGTTCCTCTCGACTCGGCTTCATCCCAAACGAGTTACTGGTCGATGGTGTTTTCCCAGCCCGACGCGTTTTCGTCGGTGATGTTCGGATTCATCACCAACACAGAGTCGATGAATTCGTTCCGGTCCGGGCCTCTCGATCCCTCAACCGACGGGGTACACCTCCTTTCGTCGTCGGACATAAGAACTGTTGCGGTCTCACCCGGCAGAGAGCTTCATTCCGACACACTCCTCATAGCGGAGGATTCCTCACCGCTCGATCTGCTGAAGATGTACGGCGAGGATCTCCAGCTCTATGCGCCCGCGATCTTCAAACCGTTCACACCGGATGGACGAAACCCGGTCGTTCAAGCGGGGATTTCACGCGTTCCGGCAGGATGGTGCTCGTGGTATTACTACTACCAGAACATTTCGGAGGACAGCATACTCCTTAATTTGAATTCTGCCGCGAAAAATCTGAGAAGCGACGGGCTTCAGTATATTCAAATTGATGACGGATACCAGATCGCCGCCGGCGACTGGAACACGAACGGGAAATTCCCCCACGGTCACCGGTGGCTCGTCGATCAGATCCATGAGAAAAAAATGCTGGCAGGTCTGTGGGTCGCGCCGTTTGCCGTGGCGGAATCGAGCTCGGTCTACAAGCACCATCGTGACTGGCTTCTCAAGGGGGACGGAGACACGTTGAAGGAATTGTTTGCCAACGATTGGTGGGGAGGAAGAATATTCGCGCTCGATCCCACCAAACGGGAAGTGCAGGTCTGGCTCCGCCAGCTCTTTTCGACCATCGTGAATGATTGGGGATACGATTATGTGAAGATCGACTTCCTTTACTTCGCGGGTGAGGCCGGATCGTATTCACAGCCGGTCTCGTCGGCACGGGCGTATCAGATGGGGTTGAACGCGATCCGGCTCGGTGTCGGTCAGGACAAATTCATTCTTGGCTGCGGCGCGCCGCTCGGTCCTTCGATCGGGTACGTCGACGGCATGAGGATCGGGAATGATGTCTTTGCAGGGTGGGACGGCATCATCCCTTGCGTGAATGCCGCGGCGCAGCGGTTCTCCTACCATGGAACAGTCTGGTGTGATGACCCCGACTGCCTTGTCGTCCGTGATCCGCTCACGATTGACCAGGGGCGTGCATGGGCCTCGATCGTCGGATTATCGGGACAGATGAATCTGCTCAGCGACAAACTGACCGAGCTCCCTCCAGAGCGCATCGATATCCTCGAGAGGACCTTGCCGACCTACGGCAGAAGTGCAACGCCGGTCGATCTCTTCGATCAGCCGCAGGAAGAAGGGCTGACCATCAGCGATACCACCGGCGCCCTGCTGAAACTTGATCATATCTGGAAAATTGCAGCGGGCGATTCGATGGCGTATGCCGATCCGAAATGTGATGACGGATCATGGAAAGCGATACCGGTTCCCTCTCACTGGGAAGATCAGGGCTTCCCGGGACTCGACGGGTACGTCTGGTACCGTCTGAAGTTCATGGCTCCGGCCAGTTGGCACAGGGGTTCGCTGAGATTTTCGTTCGCGAGAATCGATGACTGTGATCAAACCTATTTGAACGGAACGCTCATCGGTTCGACAGGCGATTTTCCTCCCAATTACAACAGTGAATGGGCAAAATTCCGCGTCTATACTATTCCTGAAAACACCGTCAACTGGGGCGGAGAGAATGTCCTCGCCGTCAGGGTCTACGACGGAGGCGGTCCGGGAGGAATCTACAGCAGTCGCATCGTGACGCCGCCAACCGTCTGGAATCTTCCCGTCGAAAAACAGTTTGAGCATTGGAACGTCGTGGGATTGTTCAACTGGAGAGAAGAGAAGCAAGCGGTGGAGCTCGATCCTGCGCGGCTCGATCTTTCAGGCAAGAAAAGCTATCTGTTGTACGATTTTTGGAACGACAAATACCTCGGCGAGCTCGATTCGGTCAGGACATTCACACTGCCCCCGACATCCTGCTGCGTGCTGTCGGTTCACGAACGAAAAGACCGTCCGATGATCCTCTCCACCTCGAGGCATGTGGTGAACGGCGGTATCGATCTCGTATCAGAAGACTGGAGTGAAGATCGTTCGGTGCTCAGCGTGACGTGCGAAAAACTTCTGAAGGGAGAATATTCTGTCGTGGTGTATGTGCCGCCCGATTTCAAATTCAAGCAGGTCAGCGCTCCGGTGCAGCACGAAGAGACAAAGCTCGCGGATTCAGTGTACAAGATCACGTTCCCGCACATCCAGGGAGGCGCGCTGGTCTACAGAGTGCAGTTCCAGCAGTCGGAACAATAGACAAGTACCGGGAGTTTACTGCACGAACCCGAGCCGGCTGAGGAGGTGGTACGTTGCGATGATCACCAGCTCGACCAGCTTTTCCGTCGCCTGATCGGGGAGCACCTGCAGATTATTGAGAGCGCAGAGCGTCTGCAGCTCCCGGAGGTATGTTCGCACGAGCCGTCTGTCGGCATTCGCAATCCAGTCCGTCAGCTCATCTTCAAGATATTCCGCGTAGTTTTGGATGAAAAGATCCGCCCGGATGGCCGCGCGTGATTTGAACACGCGGCGCGTGGTGAAGATCTCGCGCAGGTCCTGGAGATATTCCTGTACGCGGGGGTCGACTTCCTTCTCGATCTCAAAATATTCCGCTATCGTTGAGCGGATTTTTCGGTAGCTGTTGGACTCGTCGAAGCGGACCTTCAGCGGCCTGTTGGCGGCCAGCTGATCGACGTTGAACAGCCGGTCGACGTACAGGAGCTTCTCGAGGGCCCCGTTCCACGACCGGTAATGCCACTGCCATTTCGAATGCGGATCGAGCCAGACGGCAAACGTTTCCGCAAAATCCTCGTCGGGATGTTTCTGCGCGTAGTGGGGATTTCCGACATGATGAAGGTACTTTACGAAATCCCTGCTCACCGGATTGTAATGATAAAAGCGCGGGTACGGCTTCTGAAATTTTCCGAAAATCTGTTTCCATTCGGTGCGTGTCCAGAGCTTGTAGGCGTAGTTGAGGGCATGGCCGATCTCGTGCCGCAGCACCATCAGGATTTCTTTCTTGGAATAGGAGAAATAGTGCTCCTGCGCGATATTCCGCACTTCGTTGTTCGCAAGGAAGAAGGGAATTTCGACCGAACCGGTTCTGTTGATGCATCCCCACGGTTCTTCGCCGAAGTAAAAATGCGGGAAGAAAGAGATGTTCCGGTGTTTGAGTTCATGGCGGAGCTGGATAAGGCATTCCCGGAGAACGCCGTCGGGCCGCAGGTCAAGTTCGCAGATGCGCGAATTGAGAAGCTGCTGGAACGAGAGTTCCCGGACGCGGGAAGAATTCTTCGACAGTACCATGGGTCTTTCGAATGGAAAAGCCCTTGACCGCTGCTCGGGTCAAGGGCTTCAGTGAAACGTATGAACTGCGGTCAGGAAACGCTTGCGCTGCTTTGCTCCGCCTCGGGTTTGATCTTTCCCTTGACCGGTTTACCCGCTTCCGAGAATTTCAGCGTTTCCGTTTTCTTGTTGAACTTGACCTTGACAACACTTCCCTGAGTGAACTTGTTGCGCAGGATCTCTTCGGCAATGGGGTCTTCGACGTAGCGCTGGAGTGCGCGCCGCAGCGGACGTGCACCGAACGCCGGGTCATACCCTTTGTCCACGAGGAAATCCTTCGCCTGCTTCGTCAGATGGATCTTGATATCCATTGAGGCCATGCGCTTGACCAGATCGGCCGTCTGGATATCGATGATCGTGCTGATGTGTTCGCGTTCCAAATTATGGAAGATGATCGTATCGTCGATACGGTTCAGGAATTCCGGATTGAAGATCCGCTTCACCGCATCCTCGATCGTGCTCTTCATCGCCTGGTAATTGTCTTTCGGCGTGTCTTCGCCGAATCCGAAACTGCCGGTCGATTTGATATCGCGTGCGCCGATGTTCGACGTCATGATGAGGATCGTATTCTTGAAATCCACGCGTCTGCCGAGACTGTCTGTCAGTATTCCGTCATCCAGAACCTGGAGGAGAATGTTGAAGACGTCCGGATGTGCCTTTTCGATCTCGTCGAGAAGCACGACCGAATACGGCTTCCTTCGGACTTTCTCTGTGAGCTGCCCGCCTTCTTCGTAGCCGACATATCCAGGAGGAGCGCCCACGAGACGTGAGACGCTGAACTTTTCCATGTACTCGCTCATATCGATGCGGATGAGTGATTCTTCCGAATCGAAGAGATAGCGCGCGAGCGCCTTCGCCATTTCAGTCTTGCCGACGCCTGTCGGACCGAGGAAAATGAATGAGCCGATCGGCCGGCGCGGGTCTTTCAATCCCGCGCGTGTCCGGCGAATTGCCTTGCTCAGTTTCGAGATTGCTTCATCCTGTCCGACGATCACCTTGCGGAGTGCTTCGTCCATATTCAGGAGCTTGTCGGATTCCGATTGTGCGATCTTATTGACCGGAATGCTTGTCATCATCGAAACGACATCTGCCATCGTTTCTTCGGTTACCTCGTGCACCACTTCCTGTGCCTTCAGTTCCCATTCGCGCTTGGCGATCTCGAGATCGTTGAGCACTTTCTTCTCGAGGTCACGGAGGCGTGCTGCTTCCTCGAAGTTCTGATGCTTGACGACCTGGTTCTTCGACTGGCGGATCTTTTCGACTTCACCTTCGAGGTCCAGAATTTCCTTCGGGACGTGAATATTCGAGAGATGCACGCGCGACCCGGCCTCATCCAGAACGTCGATTGCCTTGTCCGGGAGATAGCGGTCGGTGATGTACCTGTCGCTCAGACGCACAGCGGCTTCCAGCGACTTATCCGAGTACCGGATATTGTGATGCTCTTCGTACTTGTGCTTGATGTTCCGCAAAATCTGTATGGTTTCATCGACCGTTGCGGGATCGACCATTATTTTCTGGAAACGGCGGTCGAGGGCACCGTCCTTTTCGATATACTGGCGGTACTCGTCGAGCGTGGTTGCGCCGATGCACTGCAGATCGCCGCGGGCAAGAGCGGGCTTGAACATGTTTGAGGCGTCGAGCGACCCGGATGCACCGCCTGCGCCGACGATCGTATGCAGCTCGTCGATGAAGAGGATGACATCTTTGGCCTTCTCGAGCTCATTCATGACGGCCTTCATCCGCTCTTCGAACTGGCCGCGGTATTTCGTCCCGGCGACTAATGCCGCGAGGTCGAGTGTGACAACGCGCTTCTCATGAAGGACGCGTGAGACTTTCTTCTGGACAATGCGGAGTGCGAGGCCTTCCGCAATGGCGGTCTTGCCCACGCCCGGCTCGCCGATAAGCACGGGATTGTTCTTCTTGCGGCGGCTCAGAACCTGAGCGACGCGTTCAATTTCTTTTTCACGGCCGACGATCGGGTCAAGCTTGTCTTCGAGAGCGAGCTTCGTGAGGTCGCGCCCGAAGTTGTCGAGTACCGGCGTTTTGGATTTCTCCGTGCGGCGTTCGGTGGTCGGGGCTGTAGGCGGCTGCGACGGCTTCCCGCTGATGATATTGTCGAGCTCGTTCCTGACGGCATCGTAATGCACGTTGAACTGATGCAGGATCTGTGCGGCGATATTATCGTCGTCGCGGAGGAGCGAGAGGAGCAGATGCTCCGTGCCGATCACATCCGACTTGTAGAGCTTTGCCTCGAGGTACGTGATCTTGAGGACTTTCTCCGCCTGTTTGGTGAGCGGGATATTGCCGATCGTGAGAGTACCGCCGGAGGTTCTGACGGTATCCTCGATGGCTTTCTTCAGCTTATAGAGATCGACGCCGAGATTGCGGAGGATCTTCACGGCGATCCCTTCTCCCTCGCGGATGACGCCGAGGAGGAGGTGCTCCGTTCCGATATAGTCATGCCCTAACCGCAGTGCTTCTTCACGGCTGAGGCGGATGACATCCTGAACGCGGTTCGAAAAATTCCCTTCCATAGTTTTCCTTCTACATAAAGGTACGTGTTTCGGGCAAATCTGGCGACACTCTCATTTAAATATAGTTAATAGAGTAAGATTAGTCAAGAATGCATATCATTGACATTTTAGGCGGGATTTGGTATATTGAGTCGCCCGTAAAGGAATTTCTTCTTCTCTCCCGGTTCTTTTTGCAGAAGACTTTTCCATTCTGAAGCATTCCACAGTAGCTCAATGGTAGAGCATCCGGCTGTTAACCGGAGGGTTGCAGGTTCGAGCCCTGCCTGTGGAGCCACCCATATCAGATGTGCGACCGCTAGAATTAACACTCTTTAAGTCGTTCCATGCTTTCTTAAGCACCCCATTCCCTCTGATCTTGATCTCAAGATCGCCTATAGTTTCCCCCCTTTTGAAATATGATGTGATGCTCTCAAAAATGAGATGATTCAATCGCTTCTTGCGTTCCTTGTCGAATTTTGGATAGAGTTGAGTAAATTCGGATAAGATTTCTGCAAGGATCTGTTCATCCAGCTCGTCATCGCCAAGTGCTTCAATCTCTCGCTCTTTCACTCGAATGGTTTCTTCGATTCTACTTTGTTGCTCTTCCAGTTCCTGCAATTTGTTCTTGAAGGCCGCAGATTTTCCGAGGTCAATATTATCGCTCATGTGATTTAGAAGATTTTCAATATGTCGAGTTACATTCTTAAGGTTTGTTCGAAGGGTCTGTATTTCTTTTTCGAGTGCGGCTTTTCCTTCTCCTGAATTACCGCACATTTGACTCACAATTGCCTTACGGAAGTCATCATGGATAACCATCTGCTGCAAAATTTGAAGTACTAATAGCTCCAGCTGCTCTGCGGGGAGATCTCTTGCGGGACAGTGAACCTTTGTATGGTGTGCTGCCTTAGAGCATTTGTAAAAATAGTATCGCTTCCCCGGTTTCTTTTT
>Ga0335080_10005954_pt1 | contig 12599 bp, 10 predicted proteins | sample Lox_Sample_34_FD_206720 | JGI IMG/M metagenome (GOLD analysis project Ga0335080, IMG submission 206720) | Soil microbial communities from Loxahatchee National Wildlife Refuge, Florida, United States - Lox_Sample_3.4 | ecosystem: Environmental > Terrestrial > Soil > Wetlands | place: USA...
CGGCTCATCACCTCGCGCACCGGCGTGTCGGGCGATTTGCCTGCAGCGACCGCACGCACCGCGATGTCGCGGTCGGTCACGATGCCGATGAGCCTGTCGTTGTCGCCGATAGGCACCGCGCCGCAGTCGCATTCCGCCATGATGCGGGCGATCTCGCGGATGCTCTGGTTCGGACTGGCGAGCTTGACGTTGGAACTCATGATTTCGCCGATCTGCATCCTGTCCTCCTTTGACCAGGGTTCCGGCTCCCGTGAGCCGGATCATCCGCGTGCTCTCGACATTGCCGTGCGCCCCATGTTCCATGTGTCGGCACGAAACCACCGTTGGCATCGCGGGTCTCGATATCCGGGCTGTGCGGGGCGTTTCCGGCTCAACGCCGCCTGCGGTCGGACAGTTCCGACGCGGCGACAGGCGAGGACGATCGATGGCGCGCGCGCCGCTGCAGGTCCTGGTGCTCCCGTTTCGCCGTCGCGCCGACGGCGTCCTCGAATATGCCGTCTTCCGGCGCGCTGACCAGGATGCGTGCTGGCAGGGAATCGCCGGCGGCGCCGAACCAGGTGAAACGGCCGAGCAGGCCGCGCGACGCGAGATGGCGGAAGAGGCGCAAATCCCTGGCGATGGCGCCTTGCTTCCGCTCGACGCGACCGCCAGCGTGCCGGCGGTGCACTTCACGGCGCGCAAGACCTGGGGGCCCGACGTCTACGTCGTCACCGAGCGCAGCTTCGGCGTGCAGGTCCCGGTTGGCCACACGATCGCGCTGTCCGACGAGCACAGCGAGTATCGCTGGCTGACGTACGACGCGGCGGCGGCCTTGCTGACGTGGGATAGCAACAAGACGGCCCTGTGGGAGCTCAACGAGCGCCTCCGGGGCAGGTGACTTCGGCGGAGCAGGAGCCCGAGCCCCTATGCGAACGCCAGCCGCCGCCCGGTGCGCCACAGGAGCCAGGTCGCAACCGTGACGTTGAGCAGGTTCCAGGCAAGCCCGTTGGCGAACGCCGCGCGGTAGGAGCCGGCGAAGTCAAAGATCGCGCCCGACATCCAGCCACCCAGCGCCATGCCGAACAGCGTCGCCATGATGACGAGGCCGATGCGGGTGCCGGCCTCGCGCGGCGGGAAATACTCGCGGATGATGATGGCGTAGCTCGGCACGATGCCGCCCTGAAAGAGGCCGAACAGCGCCGAGATCACGTAGAGCGAGGTGAGGCCGTCGAAGAACAGGTAGAGCAGCAGCGCGATCCCCTGCAGCGTGGAGCCCAACAGCAGCGTCGCGACGCCGCCGGCGCGGTCGGCGATGAATCCGGTGGCCACCCGGCTGACGATGCCGAAACCGAGCATCACCGACAGCATCTCGGCGCCGCGCGCCGGCCCGAAGCCGAGCTCGCCGCAATAGGCCACGATATGCACCTGCGGCATCGACATGGCGACGCAGCAGGCGAGCCCGGCGACGCAGAGGAGTGCCTGCAGCGCATTTGGCGAGAGGCCGAGCGAGCCCTGCGCGGCCGCGACCGAGGCGCCGGCGCTCGCCGCATGCGCCGGCGTCCTGCGCCGCAGCGCGAGCAGCAGCGGCAGCGTCGCCACCGCGCAGAACAGCCCGATGCCGATATGCGTCGCGCTCCAGCCGTCGCGCGCGATGAAATGCTCGATGACCGGCGGCCAGATGGTGCCGGCGACATAGTTGCCGGACGAGCCGACAGCGACCGCGATGCCGCGCCGACGGGTGAACCACTGCGACAGGTCGGCCATCATCGGGCCGAAGGTCGCCGAGGTTCCGAAGCCGATCAGGGCGTAGGCGAGGGCGAACAGCCAGAGATTGGTGGAAAAGCCCGCCGCGACGTAGCCGACGCTGATCGCTGCGGTGCCGATGACGACCGGCGGCAGAATGCCGTGGCGGTCCGACAGGCGCCCCATCAATACGCCGCCCAGCGCGAACCCCAGCATGGCGAGCGTGAAGGGCACCGACGCCGCGCCGCGCGAGATGCCGAAATCGTGCTGCACCGCCGGCAGCGCCACCGGCACCGACCACATGCCGACACTGCTGATAGTGCCGAGCACCATCGCGGCGGTCAGTCGAATCCAGGCATAGGAGGAATCCACGCCGGTGTCGGCAGGCGAGATGGCGGTCACGTGAGGGTCCCGGTCATTGCGGGCGTCTTGTAGCATCGCCGGCCGCGTCCCACCCATTCATTAAACTCATGGCGGCAATTCATCTCCCGCGCCGTCAGGGGCCTGTCGCCGCGACGAGGCTGGCCGGCCCGACGCCCGGTCGGGTCCGAGCCCAGGGACATGCTTTTGTCCGGATATCCGCTAGAGTCCCGGTTCGGGGACGAATCGGGCGGGCTCCGCATGCGTGCGGCCACACACAGGCTTGTCAAAAAAGTCGGTATCGGCGGAATCGTGGCCGGTGCGCTGGTCCTCGTCGTCTCGTTCGCGGGAGCGCTGTGGGCGCTCAACTTCTTCTTCCCCTCGGGCGGCGCGCCGCCGCCCACGCTCGCGGCCTTGCCGCCGCTCAAACCGGCGACGCGCGCGTCGACCATCACGGCGCCGGTCGCGATCGCGCTCACCGCCATCCGCGACAGCATGGAACAGCACGCGCCGCGCGAGCTCTCCGGCAAGCGCGACAATCCACTGAGCCAGCTGCTCGGCAAGGCGGACATCGGCTGGACACTGACGCGGGGACCGTTCTCGGTGGCCGGCAGCCCCAACGGGCTGGTCGTCACCACCGCGCTCAACGGCACCCTGCGGGTGACCGGGCAGATCGCCGACCAGGCCGGCAATCTCGGCGGCGCGCTCGGCAACCTGCTCGGCGGCGACGTCGGCCGCAACCTGCAGAACCTCACCGGCAAGACGCTCGACCAGCGCGCCGACGTGCGCGGCAACGTGACCGTGACGGCGCGGCCGGCGATCGATGCCAACTGGCGCATCGACCCCAACCTCACCGCTCAGGTCGCGATCGGCGACAGCGCGCTGTCGATCGCCGGAATCAAGCTCAGCGTCGCCAACGAGGTGAAGCCGCTGCTCGACCGCACCGTCAACGAGCAGACCGCGGCGCTCGCCGCGCGCATCCGCAGCGATCCGGCGGTCGAGCTGATGGCGCGGCGCGAATGGGCAAAGATGTGCCGCTCGATCTCGCTCAAGGGCGTGGGCGCCAACACGCCCGACCTCTGGCTCGAGATGCGCCCGACCCGCGCATTCGCGGCGCAGCCGCGCATCGACCCGAACGCGGTCATCCTCACGCTCGGCGTCGAGGCGCAGACCCGCGTGTCGCCGAGCCAAAGCAAGCCCGATTGTCCGTTCCCCGAGCGGCTGCAGATCGTCCCGCAGCTCGAGCAGGGACGCATCGCCATCGCCCTGCCGATCGACGTGCCGTTCACCGAGGTCAACCGCCTGGTCGATGCGCAGCTCAAGGGGCGGAATTTTCCCGAGGGCGGCGGCGGCTCGTTCGCCATCACGGTGCTCGGCGCGACGGTCGCGCCCTCGAACGACCGGCTGCTCATCTCGCTGCGCATCAAGGCGCGCGAGCAGAAGACCCTGTTCGGGTTCGGCGCCGAGGCGACGGTCTACGTCTGGGGCAGGCCGGTGCTCGACCGCGAGCGGCAGATCCTGCGGCTCGCCGACATCACCCTCGACGTGCAGTCGGAGGCGGCGTTCGGCCTGCTCGGCGCCGCCGCCAAGGCGGCGATGCCCTACCTGCAGGCGGCGATTGCCGACAACGCGGTGATCGATCTCAAGCCGTTCGCCGCCAGCGCCCAGCAGAGCGTCGGCGCGGCGCTCGCCGAATTCCGCCATGCCGAACCGGGCGTGCGGGTCGACGCGGCGGTCACCGGCCTGCGCCTGGTCGACATTGAGTACGACGCGAAGATCCTGCGCATCGTCGCCGAGGCCCAGGGCACCGCGCAGGCCACGGTGACGCAGCTGCCGCGGCAGTAAGCAGCCGGGCGCACTTAGTGGCGCGCCGGTCACAGCCCCCAGAATTGCGTGCGTGAAGTTCAATTTGTTGGTGCGGCCCGCGGTCAATTGAGGCAGGATCGTGGCACGCACGGTGGGTTGTGCGCTCAAGGGGGGTCTTTCATGCGCAAGCTGTTGGTTGCGGTTGCCGCATTGATGGTGGCGTCGTCGCCTGTCCTGGCCAAGGTGAAGAGGAAGGCGGCCCCGCCGTCCCCGCCGCCGATGAGCCAGAACGAGGCGAGCTGGCGGTTGATGCAGGAGAGCGTGCCGCTCTTCCTGCCGACGGTGGTCTCGGCCGCCTACCTCAGCACGCACAACGACGACGCCAAACCGAACGCCAAACCGAAGAAGCGTTGAGGCATTCGGCGTCAGCTGCTGTCGGCGCGGCGTCGGCCGAGCCGACAGTGACCGCTGGACCGGGCGCTGCGTCGCCGCTAGCTTTCGCGGCCGTGACGCCCGGACGGTCCATATTTCCCGCGATCCGCGACTACGACGCGCTCTGCCGTCAGTTCCGCTGGGAGCTGCCGGCGACCTACAACATCGGCGTCGAGGTGTGCGACCGCTGGGCCGCGGCCGAGCCGGATCGGCTCGCGCTCGTGCACAGCCGGCCGGACGGCCGCGCCGAGAACATCTCCTACGGCTGGCTGCGCGACACCTCGAACCGGTTCGCCAATGCGCTCGCGGCGAACGGCGTCGCGCGCGGCGACCGTGTCGCCATCCTGCTGCCGCAGACGCCCGAGGTCGCGGCGATCCACATCGCGATCTACAAGCTCGGCGCCATCGCGCTGCCGCTCGCGAGCCTGTTCGGCGTCGATGCGCTGAGCTACCGGTTGCAGAACGCCGGCGTGAAGGCGCTGGTCTGCAATGCGGCCGGCCTTGCCAAGCTCGCCGCGATCCGCGCCGCGCTGCCGGCGCTCGCCCTCGTCGTCTCGCTCGACGGCCCCGGCGACGGCGCGCTCGGCTTCGCCGATCTGGTGGCGCGCGCTTCCTCCGACTTCACCCCGGTCGCGACCGCGCCCGATGATCCCGCCATGATGATCTACACCTCGGGCACCACCGGCCAGCCGAAGGGGGCGCTGCACGCCCATCGGGTGCTGCTCGGGCATCTGCCCGGCATCGAGATGCCGCATGACTTCTTTCCGCAGGCCGGCGACCGTTTCTGGACCCCGGCCGACTGGGCCTGGGCGGGCGGCCTGCTCGATTGCCTGCTGCCCAGCCTCTATTACGGCGTGCCCGTGGTGGCGCGGCGCCTCGACAAGTTCGACCCTGAGGAGGCGTTCGACCTGATGGCGAGGAACGCGGTGCGCAATGCGTTCATCCCGCCGACCGCGCTGCGCATGCTGCGCGCTGCGCAAAGCCCGCGCGGGCGGCATGCGCTCGCGCTGCGCACCGTCGGCTCGGGCGGCGAGTCGCTCGGCGCCGAGACCTACGAGTGGGGCAAGTCGGCGCTCGGCCTCGTCATCAACGAGTTCTACGGCCAGACCGAATGCAATCTGGTGCTGTCGAGCTGCGCGACCATCGGCGTGTCGAAGCCGGGCGCGATCGGCAAGCCGGTGCCGGGCCACACCGTCGCGGTGATCCGCCGCGACGGCGCGCCGTGCGCGCCGGGCGAGCTCGGCCAGGTGGTGGTGAAGCGGCCCGACCCGGTGATGTTCCTCGCGTACTGGGGCCAGCCGCAGGCGACGCAGGCGAAGTTCATCGGCGACTGGATGACCACGGGCGACCAGGGCATGGTCGACGAGCAGGGCTACTTCACCTTCGTGGGCCGCGACGACGACGTCATCACGTCGGCCGGCTACCGCATCGGCCCGGGCGAGATCGAGGATTGCCTGATCCGCCATCCGGCGGTCTCGCTCGCCGCCGTGGTCGGCAAGCCCGACGCGCTGCGCACCGAGATCGTCAAGGCATTCATCGTGGTCAAGACGGGCGTCGCGCCGAGCGAGTCGCTCGCGGCTGAGATCCAGGATTTCGTGCGCACGCGGCTCTCCGCGCACGAGTATCCGCGCGAGGTCGCGTTCATCGACGAGATGCCGATGACGACGACCGGCAAGGTGATCCGCCGATTGTTGAGGGAGCGTGCGTGAGCGGCCATGTAGCCCGGATGGAGCGCAGCGACATCCGGGACCGCCGGTCCCGCATGTCGCGGAGCCTGCCCTCGGGCTCGCCGAAGGCGAGACCCGGGGGCTCAATGCGGGCTACGCGATCATCGCTCGTACCTTCCGCGCCGCCGCGATCGCGCCGCGCCGCAGCGTCTCCAGACGGCACGCCATCGCAAAGTCGAGCCCCGACTCGAGCCCGCACAGCAGGTCCACCATCGCCCGCCGCTCGCGCCAGATCGAATCGATCATGGCGTGATCCGCGGTCGCGCAGGAGTCGCACCACGCGATCTCGTCGTCGCGCAGGATCGCCTCGCTGAGATCGAGGGTGAGCTGCACGCCTGGCGAGGCGCGTGCGGCGCTCGAGTCGTGCGCGATCTTCCAGAACCAGGCGCCGCGGCCGCTCGTGAGCAGCACGCCGGCCGCGATCGTGCGAGCGGTCTGCACGAGCCGCGCGACGCGCGCCTGCCCCTGCGCCGCGAGGCCGGAGATGGCTCTCTCCATGAAGGCGCGGATCGCGTCGCTCTGCGCCGCGGCGGTGCCCGCCGCGCCTTTCCAGCTCTGCGCCTCGAGGGCGAGGAAATCGGCCAGCGCCGCCGCGGCCTCGGCCGGCGTGGCGGCGAGGGCAAAATGGACCGCGCCGGCCTCGTCGAGCCGGCGGCGCTGACGGCCGAGCTCCTTGCGCTTCTTGCGGCCGAGCGCGGCGTCGAGATAGCCGGCCCGATCTTTCGACGGCGCGAGCAGGGCGCGCTGATGCGCGTCGAAACGCACCGTCCGCCCGCCGCGCCGCTCGATCGTCGCGCCGAGCACGGCCGCGACCGGGCCATCCGCGACTTGGTAGGGCAGCAGCAGGAGTTTTGGCAGCTTCGGATCGTCGGTGACGTGATCGAGGAACGCCGTCACGGCGGGCAGCAGCGTCTCCTGGTCGACCAGCGGTGTACCGAGCGGCCCGTAGGGATGGGTCCATGCCGTGAGCAGCGGCAGGCGCACGCCGTAGCGGCGCGTCTCGATCCGGCAGGGAAACAGCCCGATCAACCGCTGGGATCCGCTCGCCCGCACCAGCACGGCGCCGGCGTCGGACCCGAGCGCCGGTTCGGCGGCGAGCGCAAAGGCGGGCTCGTAAAAGACGTTCGGCTCGGCGGCGCGGCGGGCGAGCGCGCGCCACTCGTCCGCGATGCCGGCGAGGCCGGCGAGCGGGCGCCAATCGGTGGTGAGCGCGAGTTCGCGAGGGGCGAGCATGGCCCGTATGTAGCAGGCCGCCGTTAAGGTTTGGTTCGGCGAAACAAGGTGAACAATTCCTTATGTCGATCGTCCGACTCAACCCGCAAAGCCGCCGCCGTCGAGAAACGCCTGCTCCTCGGGCGTGGTGGCGCGGCCGAGCACGGCATTCCGGTGCGGGAAGCGGCCGAACCGGCGGATGATGTCGGCGTGCAACTCGGCCCACTTGAGCGCGTCGGCGTCGCCGCTCGCGCGGTTGAGGACGACGCAGCGATCCTGGTCGGCGAGCGCTTCCGAATGCTCGAACGGCAGATAGAAGAAGCTGCGCTCGGCCACCTCGAACTGCAGGTCGAAGCCGCGCGCGATCGCACGCGCCGCGGCGTCGCGCGCGAGCGGATCGGCCGCGAAGGCGCGGGCGCTGCCGCGAAACATATTGCGCGGGAATTGGTCGAGCACGATCAGCAGCGCCAGCGCGCCCTCGGCCGTGTCGTCCCAGGCGAGCGTCCGCGCGGCGGCCGCCTCGTAGGTGGCGAGGAAGCGCGCGCGGATCGCGTCGTCGAACGCGGCGTCCTTGGTGAACCACTTGTCCGGCCCGGCCGCGCGCCAGAAGGCGAGCACGTCGTGCGGCGTCACAGTCGCAGCGGTCATAGCCTGATCTTTTCGTCCATAAGCCCCTGGTACACCGCCGCATCGATGCGGACGAACGCGCCGCGGCGCGGATCGTCGAAATAGATCGGATCCGTGGTGCTGTCCGGATCGAACCCCTGCGCCACCAGGTCGATCTTCTTCTGCTTGAACGTCATCGTCAGCTCGATCTCGCGGCGCACGCGCACAAACAGCGGTCGCGCATAGGCGGGCAGCAGCCTGCGCAGCCGCGCACGCAGCTCGGCGAGATCGACCGCACCGTCGGTGACGATCGCCGCCATGCCGGCCCGCCCCTCATGGCCCGGCACGGCGACGCCGTAGACGTTGGCGTCGCGAATGCCGGGCTGGCGGCACATCGCCTCCGCCACCTCGGCGGTCGACACGTTCTCGCCTTTCCAACGGAACGTATCGCCGATGCGGTCGACGAAATAGAAGTAGCCGCGCCGGTCGCGCCGCATCAGGTCGCCGGTGCGGAACCAGGCGTCGCCCGGCGCGAATACGTCGCGCAGGATCTTGCGCTCGCTGTCGGCCGGATCGGCGTAGCCCTCGAAGCGGTTGGTCGGCATCAGCGGGTCGTTGACGATCTGCCCGATCGCCTCGCCGGCCTCGCCCGGACCGCACAGGATGCAGCGCCCACGCGCATCGCGCGCCGGCGCCTCGCGCGCGACGTCGAACCGCACGATGCGCACCGGAAACCGGCGGTCGAGCAGGCGCGGCAGGCGCCCGATCGCGCCCGGCCGGCCCTCGAAATTGAACAGGGTCACGTTGCCTTCGGTCGCGGCGTAGAACTCGATGATGCGCGGAATGCGGAAGCGTTTCTGGAAGCCGTTCCAGATGTCGGGCCGCAGGCCGTTGCCGCAGGCGAGGCGGAGCCGATGCGTCTCCTCGCTCGGCTGGTGCGGCGCATGCAGCAGATAGCGGCACAGCTCGCCGACATACTGGAAGATGGTGCAGCCGTAGTGCTCGACGTCGTCCCAGAACGCGCGCGCCGAAAACGTCTCGCGGATCACCACGCTGCCGCCCCTGACCAGGAGTGCGCCGGTCGCCACCACGCCGCCGGTGGTGTGGTACATCGGCAGGCAGTCGTACATGCGGTCGGTGGCGCGCGTGTCCATCACGCCGGCGAAACCGACGCTCGCCAGCATCAGCCGGTAGTGGTTGATCTTCGCCGCCTTGGGCAGGCCGGTGGTGCCCGACGTGTAGATGAACAGCGCGTCGTCCTCGATGGTGAGCGCGCGGCGTTCGCCGGCGGCAAGCGGACCGCCGTCGAGCGGCTCGATCGCGAGATCGATGCGCGGCCAAACCCCGATGCGTGCGCCGTGCACCCAGATCTTCGGTTTCGATGCGAGCTGACGCTCGGCGCCGGCGAGCGTCGCGGCAAGCGCGTTCGCCACGATCACGTGCTTCGGCGCGACCAGGTCGATGCAGTGCGCGAGCGACGGCCCGGCCAGGTTGGTGTTGAGCAGCGCGACGGCGCCGCCGGCCCGCGTGATGCCGAGCCAGATCGCCAGGTACTCCGGCCGGTTCGGCATCAGCAGGCAGACGACGTCGCCCTTGGCGAGGCCCTGCGCCAGCGCCCAGCGCGCGTAGCGGTTGGCGCGCGCGTCGAGCTCGCGGTAAGTCAGGGTCTCGGCGTCGGAGATCAGCGCCGGCGTGTCGCCATGGCGTGCGGCCGCATCCTCCATCAGCGTCGGAAAGATGCGGGTCGGATGCCGGGCGATCGGCATGGTGGCGCGGAGCGAGCGCCATGCGCCGGCGGCGAACCGCGCGTCGTCGCGGAGGCGGTGGAACAGGTTCATGCGCTGCATGTCCGTGCGCCCATGGCGCCGCATCGTAGCATGTGCAGGCATGCTGCCGCGGCCAGGTGCAGGCCGTCCTTAACCGCTCGTTATGATGCGGCCTGACGGCGCCGACCAGAGCGCGCTAGCGATCCACCCCGCCGAACGGCACCAGCGGATTGTCCACCAGCGCGGCGCGATCCGGCTGGTCGATCTTCGCCGTGCCGAGGAACGCGTCGAACAGGCCGCTGATCGTCTTCGGCGCGATGTCGCGCACGATGAACACCATGCGGGTGCGGCGGTCCTCGTCCGGCCAGGCATCGAGCTGCGCGGGCGGATGAAACACGTGCTGAACGCCGTGGATGACCACCGGCCGCTCGGGATCCTCGGCGAGCTTCACGATGCCCTTGACGCGCAAGAGATTCGGCCCGTGCGCGGAGCGCAGCAGGTCGAGGAACATGGCGAAAGCGGATTCCCCGATCGCCGCGTCGGTCGCATACGCGAAGGCGCGGATGCGCTCGTCGTGGCGGTTCGGATTGTGGCTGTGGGCGTGCGCGTGACCGTGTGCATGCGCGTCCTCATGCGCGTGCGAGTCGGCGTGCGCCTCGGCGGCGAGCCAGCGCTTCACGTCGGGGATCTTTCGCTCCGGGTCGTAGAGCCCGCAGTTCAGCAGCCGTGCGGCCGTCGCCTCGCCGGCCGCCGCGTCGAGGATCGGCGCGCCCGGATTGAGCGCGCGCAGGCGGACGACCAGGCGGTCCTTGTCGTCGCGGCGCACGTCGGTGTCGAGGAGATCCGTCTTCGACAGCACGATGCGGTCGGCGACCGCGGCCTGCTTGACCGATTCAGCCTGCGCGTCGAGCGTCGCCAGCCCGTTGACGGCATCGACCAGCGTGACGATGCCGTCGAGACGGAACCGCATCACCAGGTAGGGGTGCAGCATGATGGTGTGCAGCACCGGCGCCGGATCGGCGAGGCCGGTGGTCTCGATTACCACCCGGCTGAAGGCGAGGCGGCCGTTGTCGCGGCCGCGCAGCAGCTTCTCCAGCGCGTCGACGAGGTCGCCGCGCACCGTGCAGCACAGGCAACCGGTCGAAAGCTGCACCACGTTGCCGTCGACGCGCTCGACCAGCAGGTGGTCGATGCCGATCTCGCCGAACTCGTTGATGAGCACGGCCGCGTCGGCGAGTGCCGGATCCTTCAGCAGCCGGTTGAGCAGCGTGGTCTTGCCGGCGCCGAGAAAGCCGGTGAGGACGGTGAGCGGGAGCGGCGCGACCGGTCCGCGCGGGCGGCCGGCAGTCTCGGTCGTCATTGCGTGGTCGGCGTGGCCTTGGGCTTCTGCGGCTTGGCCTGGGCGGTCTTCGGCGCCGCCGGCTTGGTGTTCTTCGCCGCCTCGGTCTTGTCGGTCTTGTCGTTCTTGGCGGTGGAAGACTTGGCGTCGGCCGTCTTGGGCTTGTCGGTCGGCTTGTCGTTCTTCTTGGCCTGCTTCTGCTTCTTCTGCTTGAGCATGGCCGCATCCGCCTCGGCCTCGCCGCTGCCGGTCGGCTTCTTGGGACCGGTGTAGACCACGATCGGCGGCACCGCGGCGAGCGGATTGCCGGTGAGCAGGGCGGTCTTGGTCGAGCCCTTGAGGTTGGTCAGCATGAAGGCGCGCTGCTGGTCGCCGTCGGCGCCCGGCGCGGCAGCGGCATCGTCGTCCTCGTTCTCGGCGCGCGGACGCTTGTGATGCGGCCCGCAGATCTGCTCGTGCAGGTCGGGCGGCGCCGCATTGATCGGCGGCAGCGCGTCGACCGTGCCGAGCGAGGGGAGCAGCCAGCTCAGCCCGGGGCCGTCGCTGAACCCGCGCTCGAGCATCATGGCGGCCTTCTGGGCGCGCACCGCCGAGGACGGCGCGCCGAGCACGATCGCGATCAGGCGACGGTTGTCGCGCGTCGCCGAGGCCACCAGGTTGAAGCCCGAGGAGCAGATGAATCCGGTCTTCATGCCGTCGGCGCCGGGATACTCGGCGAGCAGCTTGTTGTAGTTGGTCATGATCTTGCGACCGAACTTGATCGACGGGATGTGCCAATAGAAGTCGTACTCGGGGAAATCGTGCATCAGCGCCCGCGCCAGGATGCCGAGGTCGCGTGCCGACGAGATCTGGCCCTCGGCCGGCAGCCCGTTCGGATTGACCCAGCTCGACTGCACCATGCCGAGCCGCTGCGAGGTCGCATTCATCTCGTCGGCGAATTTCTCGATCGAGCCGCTCACGCCCTCGGCCAGCACCACCGCGATGTCGTTCGCCGAGTGCACCAGCAGCATCTTGAGCGCATTGTCGACCGTGACGGTGATGCCCGCCCGGAAGCCCATCTTGGAGGGCGTCTGCGCGACCGCGTTCGGCGACACGGTCAGCAGGGTGTCCATGGTGATTCGCCCGGACTTGACCGCCGCGAGCGTCACGTAGGTGGTCATCAGCTTGCTGGTTGAGGCCGGGTACCACGGGTAGGTGGCGTTCTCGGCCTGCAGCACCTTGCCGGTCTCGGCATCGATCAGGAGGAGGGCTTCATTGCCGGCGCGAACCGGGCTTCCCAACGCGCCCACCACGGCCGCTACCGCCAGCGTACGGGTCAGAAATCTTACGATGGGTGCCACGATGTCCGGTTCCGTTGTCTGTCGTGCGTGCCGCTCGCACTTCAAGCACTTTTGGACTCAAGCACTTGGGCCGGCCCGGTCGCCGGCACCCCATATTACGTATCAGGGGCGCCGAACGCAAAGCACTGGCAATGCCTGTCCCGCTCACTATGCTGGTCGCCGACGAAAGCGACCAAAGTTCGGCAAACCGGCTAAATGGGGCCCTACAAGTGCGGCCCAGGAGACTGGAGAGACGACGCCAATGACCGCCTGCATCGTCGGATGGGCCCATACCCCGTTCGGCCGGCTC
>Ga0335080_10005956_pt1 | contig 12597 bp, 8 predicted proteins | sample Lox_Sample_34_FD_206720 | JGI IMG/M metagenome (GOLD analysis project Ga0335080, IMG submission 206720) | Soil microbial communities from Loxahatchee National Wildlife Refuge, Florida, United States - Lox_Sample_3.4 | ecosystem: Environmental > Terrestrial > Soil > Wetlands | place: USA: Florida...
GACGGCAGCGCGGCCGATCCAGTAGGCGCTGCCCTCGTCGCCGAGCAGGAACCCGTGGCCGCCCGCCCGGGCCGAGCTCTCCCCGTTCCAGCCGGACGCCATCGAGCCGGTTCCGGCGATGACCACCACGCCCGGGGCGCCGAGGAAAGCGCCGGCCCTGGCGCTGTCCGCGTCGCCGGTGACGTGCACCGGGCGGCCCGTCTGCCGGGTCAGCGCCTCGCCGAGGTCGCGGGCGTGGCCGGGCTGGCGCACCCCTGCCATGCCGACGCCCGCCGCGGTCGCGCCCGCGGCCTCGATGATCTGCCGGAGGTGCCCGGCAAAACCGTCGGTGAGCAGCGCGTTCATCGGCGGTCCGTCCGGGCGGGCGGTGACCGTGCCGTTCTCAAGCAGGATGACGCGGGTGCCGCTGCCGCCGACGTCGATGCCGAGGATCCGGCCGGGCAGGCTCGGCAGGGTGCTGTTCGGAGTGGCGGGGCCTGGCTGGCTCATTTCACTCACCCTAGATGCCGGCGATATCCGTTTCGTAAGGTCGGTACATGGGAGCGCAGCGAACAGTGCGGGAGGCCTGGCGGCGGCACATCGTGGGGTTGCTCGATCAGGCGCTGGAACGAAACGACGCGGCCATCAGCGACGTGGCCGCGGCGATAACGACGACGATCCTGGCTGGGCGGCACGTCTACGCGTTCGGCGCCGGTCACTCGCTGGCCCTGGTCAGCGAGATGCACCGGCGGGCCGGGAGCATGAAGGCGGTGCGGCCGCTGTGGAACGCCGAGCTCACCTCGCGGATCGACGCGGAGGCCGCCGGGAAGCTGGAGAACCAGGCCGGTTACTACAAAGAGCTCACCGGCGGACTGGACTGGGGGCCGGGCGACCTGTGCTGGGTGATCTCGAACTCGGGCCGGAACACGCTGGTCGTCGAGGTCGCGCTGGAGGCCAGGCGGCATGGCGTCACCGTGGTCGGGCTGGTGTCCAGGGAGCACTCCGGCACCGTCTCGGCCGCGCCCGGCCTGCCCAAGCTGCCGGAGATCGCCGACTACCTGCTGGACAACGGAGGCTGCTTCGGCGACGCGGCGCTGGAGATTCCGGGCGTCGCCGAGCGGATGGCCCCCACGTCCACCATCGTCGGGGCGGCGCTGATCCACGCGGTCTGGGCCGAGGCGGGCGAGCGGCTGGTGACGCGGGGATACGTACCCGAGGTCTGGAGCAGCGCCAACCGCGGACCGGTCTAGCGGCGCGCCCGTTACTGGTCGCCGGGTTACCGATCGCCGGGCTGCTGGCGGCGGGTGCGGCGGACACGCTTGGCCTGGGCGGCGGCGAAGGTCCGTTCCAGGGCGACGCGGGTGCCGGGCAGGTCCTGCTGGGCCAGCGTGACGAACAGGCAGTCCACGACGGTGAGCTGGGCGATCCGGCTGGTGGTGGCGCCGGACCTGAAGGCGGTCTCGCGCGCCGCGGTGATCAGCACGTAGTCCGCGACCTCGGTGATCGGGGACCACGGGAAGTTGGTCACCGCGACGCTGGTGGCACCGTGGCCGCGCGCCTCGCGCAGCGCGTCGATCGTGTCGACGGTGGTACCGGTGTGCGACAGGCCGATCGCGACGTCCCCGGAGCCGCGCAGCGCGGCCGACGAGATGGCCAGGTGCGGGTCGGGCCAGGCGAACGCGGGCCGGCCGATCCGCTGCAGCTTCATCTGCAGGTCGAGGGCGACGAAGCCGCTGGCGCCCACGCCGTAGATGTCGATCCGCCCGGCCTTGGCGAGCGCCTCGGTGACCTGGACCAGGATGGCGATGTCCAGGTGGCTCGCGGTGTCGGTGACCGCCCGGGCATCGGCGTAGGCGATCTTGGAGGTGATCGTGGCCGCGTCGTCGCCCGGGTCGATGTCGTGCGAAGCCGCCGCGACGGCGGTCGCGTCGTCGCGGGCCACCGCGCCGGCCAGCTCCAAGCGGAGATCGGGGTAGCCGCGCAGCCCGACGGCCCGGCAGAACCGGACCACGCTGGTCGCCGACGTGCCGCAGGCCCGGGCCAGCTCGGAGATGCTCCGCCAGGCCACGCCCTGCGGATCATCGAGGACCGCCTGCGCCACGCGGCGCTCGACTGGCGCCAGGTTCGGCAGCAGCGACCGGATGGTGACCAGGATCCCGACGTCAGCCCCGGACTCGGGTCGCGTCTGCTGTTGGGCCACCCGGCCAGATTACCTGTTTCTATTGTTAAATCCGTCGCGGTCTGATGTTTACCGATATGCCTAAAAACGAGTTGACCCGTTTTAGGCGGTTAAGTCATCGTTGAGACAGAACGGGGCCATCGGCAGGTGCGCGGTTGCGGCGTTTGCCCCGCGGACACCTGCCGTATAGGAGCGGGGTGCCGCGCCCTGTCAACGGCACCCCGCTCCCCCGTCTGCGGCGCCCGGGTCAAGAACCGGGCAGGCCGTCGGCCGCGATGGCCAGGACGTCGTAGTCGGCGTCGGACAGCCAGCCGAGGTCGTAGGCGAGCACCACGTCGTCGAACGAGCCCGGCACATAGGGCTCGGGGTCGTCGATGGCCTCCCGGGCCGGCTCGAGCTCCGGCGGGCAGACGTCAGGGACCCGCGGCCAGCGGCGGGCGCGGAACTCGAGCGACAGGTCGTCGAGGCTGAGCTGCCCCTCGCGGTAGGAGGCGAGCATCGCGATCACGGCGCTGCCGGGAAAGGCCCCGGTGCCGATGGTGCCGCCGATGGCTCCGGCGGATCGCGCGCCGACCGCCCACCTGATCCGGTTCCCGGTCGCGGCCGCGGCCGGGCTGGCCAGCGCGCGGATGGCGGCGGCCGGGACGTCCCGGCCGCCGTGGCCCTGCCCGCGGCGGAACTCCTCTTCCCCGCGACGCCGGGCCTCGCCGGCCCGCCGCACCGCCTCGTCCACGCTCATGTCGGCGAACACCGCTGCCAGCGTGTAGTCAGCGAACCGCAGCGCGTACGTCCAGGCCTCGGCAGCGCGCCAGGACGCGAGCGAGATGTCAAGGATCAGGTTCCTGCCGTCCATCAGGGCCCGCAACAGGACCCGTTTGGCGAGGTGCTGGGCCTCGGCGTGGACCTGGCCCGCCCGCGTCAGCGGCGAGCGGCCGTTGTCCCCTCCGATGAGCCCGGCCCCGGCCATCTGGTCCAGGATTGCGTCGATGCTGACCGTGAGGTACCGCGACCGGTCCACACCGGAGCGGTCGAGGGCGGCGGCCTTGTCCGCGCCGGGCAGGCCGCCCGCGATGACCGCGCTGCGCTCGCACGGCACCCAGGCGGCCGCCCGGTACATGCCGGCGACCAGGCGGGCCTGCTGCCGGCCGCGCTCACCCGTCCAGATCACCGTCACCGTCGGCCGACTCGTAGAACACGACTGCCTTCATCCTTCACTCTCCCGGCGGAGCTGGAAGAACGAGGAGCGCAGGATGAATCGCGCGGAAAATACGACGACCAGCCCGGCGATGATGATGCCGATGAGCGACCAGCGCTGGCTCCACGGAGCCTCACCAAGCGATTTGACGAAGATCCAGCCCAGGAAGCCTGCCGCGCCGAGCGGGAGCAGGCCAACGGACACGAAGTCGACGGCGCCGCTGAGGATGCGGCGGCGGTAATAGGCGACGGCCGCGAGCGCGGTGAGGATGTAGAAGATCGAGAACAGCAGGCCAGTCACGTCGATCACGTCGAAGAAAGCGTTCTGCACCGAGGTGGCCAGGTAGTAGACAGCGCTCAGGATGACGATGAGCAGGCCGACGACGATGCTGGAGGCGACCGGGGTGGCGTACCGGCGGGACACGGTGCCGAGGAACTCCGGCAGGACCCGGTGGCTGGCCATGCCGTAGACGATCCGCGCGCCGAGCACGATGCCGGTACCGGTGGTGGCGATGACCGACAGCGCGATCGACAGCGCCATCGCCTTGGCCCAGAAGCCGCCGCCCAGGACCTGGGCCACGGTGACAAGCGCGGTGCCGTTGCTGTCGGCTTCGGCCAGCTTGGCCGGCGAGAGGACGCCCTGGAAGCCGAGCTGCGACAGCGTGTAGATGACGGTGAGCAGGGCCACGGCGAGGACGGCGGCGCGCCCCGGGTTCACCCGGCGGTGCCTGACCTCCTCGTTGACGTACAGGGTGCCGTCCCAGCCGCCGTAGACGAACACCGCGACCAGGAACCCGGCCACCGCGTCGCCCTTGCCGTTGACGCCGGACAGGCTGAACCAGCCCCTGGTGACCGGCACCGAGCCGGCGTGGTGGCCCAGCACCCAGACGAGCCCGGCGATCGCCAGGCCGACCAGGATCAGGTACTCCACTACGGCCATGCTGACCTGGACCCGGGCCGTGATCTTGATGCCGATCACGGCGATCACCAGCATGATCAGGCCGACGGCGCAGCCGATGCCCACATAAGCCCAGGTGCTGGTGGAACTGGAGCCGAACACCGCCAGCACCGAGGGGCCGAGCAAGAGGACCTCGGCCACCGTCCCGATGATGTAGGCGGCGATCATCAGCCAGCCGGTCAGCACGCCCAGGTACGGGTTGATAGCCCGGCCGACCCATTCGAACGACGCGCCGGTGTTCGCCTTCCACAGGTTCAGCCGCCGGTAGGCGTTGGCGATGATCAGCATCGGGATCGCGGTCAGGATCAAGATCGGCCCGCTACCGTAGGCCGTCGCCACCACCAAAGCGGCCAGCGACAGCCCGACCGTAGCGGCCGGGGCCGACGAGGCCATGCCGATAATCGTGTCCTGGGTCGCGCCGATGGCGTCGGGCTCGAGTCCCGGACCCGGGGCCGGAGTTGTCCCTGCGACCGTGGCAGCGGAGTGATCGGTCATGCGGTTTCCTGTGACATTCGCACAACGCTAACTGTGCGCAGCCGAATGAATCAGGTCAAGTGTCAGCGTCAAACATCAGGCGAGCCCGGCCGGGCTTCCTCATCCTGGCCAGGACCGTCCGCTTGCCTGGTGGCGGCCCGGCCCTTGTCGACGCCGCGCTTAAGCGCGGCGAGCCGGTCGCGGGCTGCCGCGGGTGAGCGGTTCGGCATGGCGGGCTCCGGGCTCGGGATAGTACCCGGAACCAGGTTGGCGTTCGGCTGCCGCTTGGGGAGCTTGGCTGCCGTCGACCCCGCCGAGGACGGCGAGTCGAGTGCGCTGGCCGCACGCCAGCCCGCGTCGGCAGGAGACGACCAGCCGCTTCCAGCCGCTGAAGGCTGACCAGGCGATCCGGGCGCGCTACGGCCTTCCTTGAACCAGCGCGACTCGACGGAGTTGAAGACAGGGAGCCTTTGCTCTCCTCCGCGATCGCCCGCGGGCGGCACGATCACGGCGTCGGCGGCGGAAGTCGTGCCCGGGCTCAACGGCGCCGCTTCCGGCGGCTCCGGGGCTGGCGATCCGATGGTCGCCTGCGATCCGGCGCGCCGCGCCGACCGGGCGGGGGCGGGCGACCACGGCTCGGATGACGGCAGGCCCGTATCAGGTACCGACCGCCAGCCCGGCGCGGTATCCCGGATATCCGCCGGCGGGGGTGTGAACCTCGCCGTGCCTGCCTCTCGCTGGGCGGTGGCGGTGGCGTAGGCAGGATCTGGGACCGCCTCATGCAGCCCCCGCCTTGATCCGGCGCCAGCGGATCCGCCAAGCCGCGTCGCCACCACCGCGCCCTGCTCCGTGAGGAGCTCATCCGGCAGCCAGACCAGTGCGGTCAGGCCACCGAAATCCGCGGGCTGCAACCGGACCGCGATGCCGTGCCGCGCGGCTAGCCTGGCCACCACAAGCAGGCCAATCCATTTGGGGATGTTCATATCCGCTGTCGGCGGGTTTTCCAGCGCCCAGTTCGCGTGCGCCAGCTCTTTCGGGGTCATTCCGACCCCCCGGTCGGTGATCTCCAGCAAGACACCGCCACTGGCCAGCGCCCGGCCCGAGATATCGACCTGCATATCCGCCGCAGAGAATGACGTGGCATTCTCGGTCAGCTCGATGAGCAGGTGGACGACATCATTTACCGCAGGTCCGACGACGGCAACGTCCGGTTGCGCAGTGGCCGAGACCCGCTGGTATTCCTCGAGCTCGGAAACCGCGGCCCTGATGACATGGGCCAGGGCGACCGGCTGGTGCCAGCCGCTGGACGGCTCATGACCGACCAGGATGAGCAGGTTCTCCGAGTAGCGGTGCATCCGGGTGCCGATGCGCTTCACCCGGAACAGGGTGGCGAGACGTTCGGCGTCCGGCTCTCCCTGTTCCAGGTGCTGCAGAAGACGGAGCTGGCGTTCCATGAGGGATTGGCCGCGGTGAGATAGGTCCGTGAACGTGGTATTGAGCTTGCCGTGGTGGGCGGCTTCGCCGACCGCCAGCCGGAGCAACTCCCTGCGCAGTTCATCGAAGGCGCGCGCGACCTCGCCTATCTCGTCGAAGGCGTCAACATCGACAGGCCTCAGGCCGAACGGCGCGCCATCTCGGTTGCCGTTGCTCTGGCCGCCGCCGTTCTGGCCTGCACCGTTCTGGCCGGCCCGGCGGACCGCGTCCGCCAGGCGGGACCCGGTCAGTTCCTGGGCACCCAGCCGTAGCCGGTACAGGGGCTGCAGCACCGACCTGGCCACGGCGATAGTGAACAGCGACGCCAGGGCCACGGCGATGATCACGACGCCGGCCGCCAGGGCAGACATCACCGACCCGTCCGAGTTGGCCTGCGGACCGTGCAGCGCGTTAACGATATAGGCGACGCAGAGCGCGATGACGACGGCAGCGGCCAGCGGGATGACGACAAGCAGGAGGAGGCGCGAGCGGACATGCCAGTCCTTTAGCCTGCGGCGCGATTGGATCGGCACGGCCGCCGTGGCGTGCGAGCGCGGGTCCGCGCCAGCCGACGGGCTGGCGCCCGCAGGATGCCGGGCTCGGCCTGGGTCATGCGCCGCGACGGGCATCGCCGTCCCGGTGTGGGCCCGGGAGAATGCTTCGCGGCTGCCCAGGCCGGCTGCGGCGAGCGGCCGCCTGGTCTCCGGTAGCTGCCCCTCGGCGTGCCCATGGGAACCCTCGTGGCGCGTCCTGGCCACGTCCACGACCATGAGCGAGGCGACCGCGAGCACGATGACGACGAAGAGTATTTGCTCCAGCATGCCACTCACACCTTGCAGATGGCTGACGGCATACGCATGATGCCGTCCTTGGTGTGCTGCCGGGGCTTTCTGGTCCCGCCCGGATCGAGGCGCATAGCCTTGAGGACCGCCGGGCCCCGGCCCAGCAGTGCAACCAACATGAAAGCCTCCCTCAAGGCTTAGCCGCGCGCCTGACCGGCACAATCAACGTTACTCTAACGACTAACCGGCTGCCGCATGCTGACATAGAGGGAAATTTCGCATCCCTTCTCATTTGCCGTAACTCATGGCACACGGACCTTAACTCGCCACCGGACAGCGCGGGTTCGCGGACAGCCCTCATCCGCACAGCGGACATGGCAGGATGAACACGGCGTAGGCCCCAGCAGTCCCCATCTTTGTGTCCATCCACCATGACCACGCTCAATGCACAGGTGGTGTGGGAGCGGGAGGAACCGCTACAGTCGCACAGTACATCTACAGTCGCATAGTACTTCTCAGAGACATCTCAGAGCGGGCACGGCATCAGCGTGCCGCACGCCAACGAATCGGAGAGTCCGTTGGAGCAGGAAACAGCCGGTCCAGCCGTCATTCACGCGGTGGACACGGTGGCAGCCAGCGAGGAGCGAAGCAAGTTCCGGCGGAGCCTGGGGCGCTGGGACACCGCGTTCCTCATGCTCGCGGCGATTATCGTGCTGGACACGCTCGGCGCGGTGTCGAGTTATGGTGCCCAGGCCTTTACCTGGCTCATCGTCATGGTGGTGTTCTTCCTGGTCCCCTACGGGCTGATCACCGCGGAGCTGGGCACCGCCTTTGCCGAGGAGGGCGGTCCCTACGTCTGGGTCAAGCTCGCCTTCGGCCGGGCCGCCGCCGCGGTGGTCGCGACCATGTACTGGGTCGACAACCCCATCTGGCTGGCCGGGACGCTGTCCATCACCGCGATGGCCGCCTTCAGCACATTCTTCGTCAACCTGTCGCTGGCCTGGGAGTACGTCTTCGGCCTCGTGTTCATCTGGGCCGGTATCGCGTCGGTGGTCATGGCCTTGAAGTTCGGTAAATGGGTCGCTACCATTGGCGCGGCCATCCGCATATTCCTCATCGCCTTCTTTACGGTCACCGTGCTTATCTACGCCGGCGAGCATGGCCTGCACGGCTTCGGAGCCGGGGGGTTCAAGCCCACCTGGCTTATCTTCCTGGCCGCCGCGCCCATCCTGATCTTCAATCTCGAAGGCTTCGAGCTGCCCAGCGCCGCGTCCGAGGAAATGGTTAACCCTCGCCGGGACGTCCCCTTCGCCATCCTGCGCTCCGGAATCGGCACCCTGCTGTTCTACGGAATCCCCGTCCTGGCGATCCTGCTGGTGCTCCCGCCGTCCAGGCTGTCCAACGTGGGGGGATTCCTCGACGCGCTGCAGCAGGTGTTCGTCGTCTACGGGGGCCACCTGACCAGTTCGGGTGTCGTGCTCACCGGCGCCGGCACGGTCCTCGCCGATATCGCGGCGATCGGGGTGATCATCGGATTGCTGTCCTCGGCCGTGACCTGGCTGATCGGATCCGACCGCGCGCAGGCCGTGGCGGGGTACGACGGCGCGGCACCCAGGGCGTTCGGGTACTTCTCCAAGCGCCTCGGGACGCCGATCGTAGTGAACCTCGTCTCGGGCCTGGTGTCGACCATCGTCCTCATCCTCACCCTGCAGCTGACCAGCGGCAATACGGCGAAGTACTTCAGCGCCACGCTGGGCGTGGTCATCTCCATGGTGACGATGGTGTACCTCCTGATCTTCCCGTCGGTGATCAAGCTCAGGTACAGCCACCCCGACGTCCCGCGGCCGTACCGGATACCGTTCGGGAAGGTCGGGCTGTGGACGGCCGGAATCCTGACCACGGCCTGGTGCGCGCTCACCACGATCGCGATCATCTACCCGGGCATCGGCACGGCGCATCCTGACGACTCGCTGCCGGAAGGATTCGAGCACCAGCGGCTCGAGTACACGCTGTCCCAGGTGATACCGCTGCTGGTGATGATCCTCATCGGCCTGCTGTTCTACGCGCTCGGCGCGAAGACCCGGCGGCAGACCGCGCGGGATGCCGTATCCAGCCAGGCCGTGGCGGGCGAGGCCGTGGCGGGCGAGGCCTCATCGGGCGAGGCCCCGTCTAGCGAGGCCGTGGCGGGCGAGGCGCCGTCCGGCGAGGCCTCATCGAGCGAGGCCACGTCCGGTTAAGCGTCCCATACGACCGGTAGCCGCTTGGCTGCCCGCACCGCCCAGCCGTGCACGGTAGCTTCCCGGTCCGGATCGGGTCTCAGGTTCGGCAGCCGGGCGAACATCTCCTCCAGCATGACCTGTTCCAGCTGGCGAGCGACGAAATGCCCGAGGCAGAAATGCAGCCCGTACCCGAAGGACGCATGGCTCTGCCTCGGGCGGTCCAGGTCAAAGACGTCAGGATCGGCATACCGTGTCGCATCACGGTTAGCTGAGCCGAGGACCAGGGCGACCTCGGTCCCGGCGGGAAACAGGATGCCGCCCAGGGTTACGTCAGCGGTGGTGAGCTTCTCGGTCATGCCGAACGGCGCCAGCCATCTCAGGCCCTCCTCCACGGCCGCCGCCGACCAGGCCGACGGGTCGGCGCGGAGTCGTGCCGCCTGCTCGGGCCGCGTGAACAGCCCGTGCAGGGAGTTGGCGGCACCGTGGGCGGGTTCCTGGAATCCGCCCACGATCATGACGCCTATATCGCCGATGATCTCGTCGATGCCGCGGGTGATGCCGTCCGGCATGCCGTCGTGGAGCAGGTGGGACACGGTGGAGCCGTCCGGATGCGCTGCCAGGGTAGTGAGCCTCGTCAGCAGGTCAGCTGCGAGTTCGGCCTTGATGGCCCGGCCGTGCTCGGCGACTTCGCTGCTCCTGCCGAAGTCGACGAGATAGGCCGCGAACCCGCGGAACCACCGGATCAAGATCTCGTCGTGAACGTCAGTGAATCCCAGCACATCACCGATGGCGCGCAGGCTGATGCGCTCCAGGATCTCGGTATTCGCGTCGGCCTGGCCCCGATCGCGGATGGCATCGATGTACCGGACGGCGGTGGCCCTGAGGATCTGCTCACGGTAGCCATTGACCGCACGAGGCCGGAAACAGGCATTCAGCGCGGCACGGTGGGCGAGGTGCTCCGGGCCGCTGAGGCTCATCACGTTCGGATTGCCGTAGACAGCGTGGAAGACGTCCCTGGTAGGCCCGAAGACCTTGTCGTTTCTCCCCGCCTCGTCACACAGATCCCAGGTGGTAACCCAGACGCGTCCCGTTTCCGGCACGAAGGCGACGGGGCGATGGCGGCGCATCCAGGCGTAGGTCGGATAGGGGTCGTCCTCCAGGACCTCGAGCGCGACGTCGTGGACGATGCCGGCAGCCGTGAGGTCAATCCGGTCAATCTGGTCCACGGCTAGCTCCGTTGCCAGGTGCCTGCGACGAGGTCGTTCAGGGCCGTGTATTCACGCTGGTAGCTCCGGTCACGCGACGGCGGACCCGGGGTATCCAGTTCCTCGGCATAGCGCCGGCCCGCCCACACGGCGCCGGCGATCGTGGTCGGAGCCCAGGCGTCACCTACGCACGTGACCGACCGGACGCCGCGCGCAGGCCACTCGCCCTGGCGCTCCTGCAGCGCCAGGAACAGGTCGTCGCGAGGCAGGCGGGCCGTCACCAGCAGCACGGCGTCAGCGGGCACGCTGGCTTCCGCGCCGGTGAACGCGCACGCTGTCCGCGCCTCCCGCGGGCCGACAGCGACCAGGACCCGGCTGACGTCCACGGTGATCCCGGCCTCGCGTACCCGCCGCTGGATGTCGCCCACCTCCAGGGTGTTGGCGGTCCACGACGACACCAGCGGGGCCGGGGTGACCAGCCGGACCGCATGCCCGTGCCGGGCCAGCAATTCGGCCAGCACCCCGCCGAGGTAGTAGTGATCGTCGTCGAACACCAGTATCCGCTGCGGTGCGGCACCAGGCCGCTGCAGCGGATGATCACCGGCCAGCAGATCGTCAGGCGTCAGGACGCTGGCCTCGTCCTCGATCCGTATCGCACTGGTGTGCCACCGGCCAACGCCGTCCGTCCGCCACCGCGCGCCGGTCGCGACCAGGATGTCGGTGAATCCGTGGTCAAGGGCGTCATCGGGCGTGATCTCACTCTGCAGGCTGATGTCCACATTGCGGTAGTACCGGCCGAGCTGCCCGATCCGGTGCTCGGAGACGCGGCGCCACGCGGCCAGGCCGGGCAGACTGGCCTCACGAGGGACCCTTCCGCCAAGCTCCCGGGTGGCCTCGGCGAGCATCACGGGGTAACCCCGCTGACCAAGCGCACGGGCCGCCTCCAGGCCGGCCGGGCCGGCCCCGACGATCAGGACGCTGCCGTCCGATTCCCGCGGCCTGATCCGTTCTGGATGCCATCCCCGGCGCCATTCCTCGCCCATGGACGGGTTCTGCGTGCAGCGGATAGGCGACATCGTCATGTCGCCGGATATACAGATGTTGCAGCCGATGCACTCACGTATGTCGTCGAGGCGTCCCGCCTGGATCTTGGCAGGCAGGAACGGATCCGCGATCGAGGGCCGGGCCGCGCCGATCATGTCCAGGATGCCGGCGCGTACCTGGCGGACCATGGTGTCCGGCGACGTGAAACGACCCACCCCCACGACCGGCTTGGCCGACAGCTTCTTCAGGCCTGCGATCAGCGGCTCGCGTTCGGCCTCCGCCGTAAAGCGCGAGGTGGCCGAGTCCAGTTCCCAGCTGCCGAGGACCAGGTCCCAGAGATCGGGCAGATGATCGAGCAGCGAGATGACCTCCGCTGCCTCGGCGGGCGTGATCCCGGCCTCGCCGATCCCCTCGTCGACGGTCAGACGGCAGGCGACGGCGGCCCGGCCCTCGCATTCCTCGCGCGTATCCTCCAGGACTTCGGCCAGCAACCGCGCCCGGTTGGCGACCGAGCCTCCGTAGGAGTCGGTGCGCTGGTTGTACCGGCGGGACAGGAAGTGGTGCAGCATGCTCAGGTTGTGTCCGCCGTAGACGTAGATGACGTCGTATCCCGCGGACAGGGCACGCCGGACCGCCATCCGATGCCACAGGCGTAGGTCGGCGAGGTCCGACGCGGACATCATCCGGGCCTGAACAGGATCGTTCGACCAGGTCACGACCGGCAGGTGAGCCGGTCCCAGGGGAGGTTCCCGGCTCGACAGGTTCGGCGCGTTCATCCCGTTATGCGCCAGCTCGATCCCGGCCAGGGCACCGTCGGCGTGAATGTAGTCCGCGATCCTGGCCAGCGCGGGCACGTCATCCTCGTCCCACAGGCGCAGCTCGATGAAGGGAGTGATGTCCGAGCTCGGGTGGATCTCTACCTGCTCGGTACAGACCACGGCCCAGCCGCCCTCGGCCTTGACGCGGCGCATGGCCGCTTGCGCGGTGGGATCCCGGTAACCCATGCCGTTGCAGTGCGGCACCTGGAAGAACCGGTTCTTGGCGCGGACGGGCCCGAGCTGCACGGGCTCGAATAGGACGTCGTACCGGC
>Ga0335080_10005957_pt1 | contig 12595 bp, 13 predicted proteins | sample Lox_Sample_34_FD_206720 | JGI IMG/M metagenome (GOLD analysis project Ga0335080, IMG submission 206720) | Soil microbial communities from Loxahatchee National Wildlife Refuge, Florida, United States - Lox_Sample_3.4 | ecosystem: Environmental > Terrestrial > Soil > Wetlands | place: USA...
GCGTATCCGTACCATCCTCGCCGCTGCCGTCGAGTCCTGGCGTACTGGGGAGCGCGAGCAGGCGCTCGTGGCTCGCCCCCAGGGAGTGGCGCTCCGTGCCGAATGCGGGACGGCGATGGAGAAGATCTCCCAGTTGATGTCCGCCCCGGGCATGGGCATGACATATGTGAACCTGTTGATGGTTTGCGGCCACCTCGAGCGCATTCTGCGTCACGCCGTCTGCCTCGCCGAGCAGGCCGCCGCGTCTGCTCCCGTCGCTTCCACGGTCAACTGAATACCTTACTTCTTACGCCGCCCGCCCAGCGCGATATCGACCACGTCCTGGCGCCGGCCTTCGGTCCAGGCTTTCTGGATTTCCGGTTCGGTCATGCCCGCCAGCCGTCCGGTCAGGATGAAAGCCGGAAGCGCATACCGCAGGTCTTTCCATTGAGCCATCTCCACCACCGAGTCTAGCGCGCGTTCGCGGATCTGCTGCAGCGCGGCCGCCCCGTTCCGCTCCGTCAGCGTAACCAGCGCCGTGGCCGCCCGCGTGCGGTCGCTCAGCACGATCGAGTTCAACATCTCCACGAACCATGTCGGCGATACCTCGATCTTCAGCTTCGGCTGCAGCCGCGCCAATACCGCCATAGCGTTCAGGCTCCGCAGCGCGTTCGAGCGCACCGCGTCGTCGGGATCCTGCAAAGCGGCTTCCAGGTCGTTGACGGCCTCCTTCTTGTTGGGCGCGTACCCGATGATGGCGGCGGCCATGGCGCGCTGCTCCTCGTCGGCCGAGTCGCGCAGCACCTCGCGCAGCAGCGGCCAGTGCGCGCCGGCAAAGTCCATGAACCGCAATTGCAGCGCGCGCGCTTCCGGATCGGCCATCAACGAATGGCCGTCGGTCAGGTCCTCGGCGGTGCTGCCGCGCCGGGCCGCCTCCCGCACCGCCTCCAGGAAGTCGTGATACATTTCCACTATCTCGGGAGGCAGCGTGGTGTCGCCGGTGGGCGGAGTGTGAAAATCGAGATGCGGCGCCCCTTTCTCCTCGATGCCGATGAACAGCGCGGTTTTGCCTTGCTCGCAGCACACCGCCTCGACACGCGCCTTCACTACTCCGGACACGTCCTCCAACTGGTCCTCCATTTCGCCCTTGGAGGGCGGCAGCACATCGCCCACCTTCAGGCTCAGCGCGTGCAGCAGTTTCTGCTCCGATACCTTATGGAGGCCGTAGAACTCGATCTGGCCGATGCGCGGCGCCTGGGCGCACACCAGCGACGCGCTGAAGACCAAGGTGCCCAACAATCTCACAAGACCATTGTGACGCGCTTTGGATCCGCGCGTGCTCAGGACCACCAATGACCTACGCGAGCCTGTTCCCGTTTGCGGACTACTGGTGGTTTTACCTGGCCTTCTCCGCGTTGGTCGCCATCCTCCTCGCCCTTGATCTGGCCGCGCACCGCAAACCCCACGCCATAGCCCCGCGCGAGGCCGCCTTGTGGACCGCTGGTTGGGTCGCCCTGGCGCTGGCCTTCGGAGCCGCCCTGTACCTGTTCGCCGCCGCGCGCGTTGGCGCTGCCCCAGCCCGCCAGTTGAGCCTCGAGTATGTGGCCGGTTATCTGACCGAAGAATCCCTCTCCATCGACAACATGTTCGTATTCGCGCTGGTGTTCCGCTATTTCGCCATTCCCTCGGAATACCAGCATCGCGTGCTGTTCTACGGTGTCGTGGGCGCGATGATCTTCCGCGGCATCTTCATCGCGGCCGGCGCCGCGCTCATTCAGTTCCACTGGGTCGTGGTCGCCTTCGGCGTCTTTCTGATTTTCACGGGCATCCGCATCGCGATGCAGCGTGAAAAGCAGATTAACCCAGGGGCCAACCCCGTCGTCCGCCTCGCCCGCCGCCTGCTGCCCGTCACCGGCGAACTCGAAGGCCAGCGCCTGGTCGTGCGCAAGCAAGGCCTGATCCACCTGACGCCCCTCATGATCGTGCTGTTGGTCTTAGAAACCACCGACGTGCTCTTCGCCATCGACTCGGTCCCCGCCGTATTCGGCGTAACCAAGGAGCCGCTGGTCGTCTACACGTCCAACGTGTTTGCCATTCTCGGCTTGCGTTCCCTGTATTTTCTGCTGTCCGGCGCCATGGACCGCTTTCACGCCTTGAAGTACGGCTTGGCTTTCGTCCTGGTGTTCATCGGTCTGAAAATGGTCTGGCTCGACGATCTGGCGGGCGGGCGGTTTCCCATCGGCCTCTCGCTGGCCATCATCGCTGCGGCCATCGGCATTTCCATTCTAGTCTCCTATGCACGGCCGGCCGCGCCCAGCCACCCGCTACACTGAGAACGTCGATGCGGCGGGAGAGCGTGTTCAGCAAGCGTGGCGCCATGGTATTGGCAGCCATTATTTTGATCAGCCTGCTGCACCACGTCACCCCTGTAGAGCGGCTTCACTGGCACAACATCTTCCAGTATCTCTACTTCCTGCCGATTGCTTGGGCGGCGCTGAGCTTCGGTTGGCGCGGCGGATTGGCCACCGCCATACTCGCGGGCGCGTCGCATCTGCCCCAGGTCCTGATGGCCCGGCAGGTGTTCCCCGATTATACGATCGATCAGTTGGTGGACATTCCGCTTTTCTGCGCGGCCGGCATCTTCACCGGCTCCATGTCTGAACGCGAACGTAAGCAGCGCGAGGAATTGGTGCGAACCACCCAACGGCTGACCGAAGTCTACCAGGAGTTGCAGCGCAACTTCGAGCAGATGAAACGCGCCGAGCGGTTGTACGCGCTGGGCCAGTTATCGGCCGGCCTGGCGCACGAGATCCGCAATCCGCTGGCCAGCATCGCGGGCGCCGCGGGCATCCTGCGCCGCCGCGGTCACGAGGACCAGAAGAACGCTGAGTGCCTGGACATCATCAGCCGGGAGTGTCAACGCCTGAACCAGTTGCTGACCAACTTCCTCGACTTCGCCAGGCCTCGCGAGCCGAGGTATCAACACGTGGAGGTCAGCCCCTTACTCGATTCCGTGATGGATCTGGCGTGCCACGCGATCGGCAAGCAGAGCATCGAAATGCGCCGCGAATTGGAAGCGCCCCTCCCACCCGTCGAGTGCGATCCTGAACTGTTGAAACAAGTGCTGCTCAACCTCATTATCAACGCCATCCAGGCCATGCCCGGCGGGGGCGAGGTCCGCGTTGCGGCACGCTCGCAGGGCGAAAAGCTGCTGATCCAGGTGATCGACCAGGGTTGCGGCATCAGTCCGGAGGATCGCGACAAGATCTTCGATCCGTTTTTCACCACCAAGGAGAACGGCACGGGCCTGGGGCTGTCCGTCGCCCACCAGATCATCGAACAGCACGGCGGTATCCTCACCGCCGAAGCCAACCCGGACCGCGGCATGGCCTTTTCAGTATTGCTTCCCCTGGAGCATGGGAGGGCCGCGTGAGATACCGCAAGATCCTGGTGGTGGACGACGATGAAAGTCTGCGCCGCGTCACCCAACTACAGCTGGAGGAATCCGGCTACCAGGTTTTGACCGCCGCCACCGGCGAGCAGGCCCTGGCTTTGATCGACGAGCATGCGCCGGGGTTGGTGATTTCGGACCTGAAGATGCCCGGGATGTCAGGACTCGATTTGCTGCGGGAAACGTTGGCCGCTCGTCCGGAAACCACAGTCATACTGATTACGGCCTTCGGCACCGTCGAGACCGCCGTGGACGCCATCAGGGCCGGAGCCTACGACTACATCACCAAGCCCATCGACTACGAACAACTGCTTCTGGTTGTGAACCGCGCAATGGAGCGCCAGCAGTTGCTGGAAGAGGTGCGGAATCTGCGCCGGAGTCTCGACGAGAAGTACGGTTTTGACAGCATCGTCGGCCGCTCCAAGGCGCTGCTGCGCGTGCTGGAAATCGCATCGCGTGTTGCCGAGCGCGATTCCACCGTGCTGCTGCGCGGAGAAACCGGCACCGGCAAAGACCTGCTGGCTAAGGCCATCCACCAGAACAGCCGCCGCCGCAAGCAGCCATTCGTGACCATCAACTGCGGCGCGATTCCCAAGGAACTGCTGGAATCCGAGTTGTTCGGCCATACCAAAGGTTCGTTCACCGGGGCTTTTACCCCCAAAACAGGCAAAGTGGAGATGGCCGACGGCGGCACGCTGTTCCTGGACGAAGTCGGCGAACTACCCTTGGAGTTGCAGGTGAAGCTGCTGCGCCTGATTCAACAGGGGGAAGTCGAGAAGGTAGGCGCGCCGCAGACCGTAACGGTCGACGTCCGCATCATCGCCGCCACCAACCGCGACCTGCAGGCCTTGATCGAAGACGGCGCCTTTCGTGAGGACCTTTACTATCGCTTGGCGGTAATCCCCATCGAATTGCCGCCCTTGCGTGAACGCGCCGGGGACATACCCGAACTGGTGCAGCACCTGTTTGTGAAGATGAAGCAGAAGCACGGCCTGCCGAATCTGCGTTTCCCCCCCCACCTGATTCCGTATTTCTCGGCATACCGGTGGCCCGGAAACGTGCGCGAACTGGAGAACATCATCGAAAGGTTGGTGGTGTTGGCCGTGGGCGACGAGATCAGCATTGACGACCTGCCCGAGTTTCTGCGGCGCGACCGGCCTGCACCCGATTCCATTGAACTGGAACTGCCGGCCGACGGCATCAGCCTGGAAGCCATCGAAAAGGAACTGATCGCCAAGGCCCTTAAGAAGTTCGATTGGAACCAGACGCAGGCGGCCAAGTTTCTGGATATCAGCCGCCGCACGCTGATCTACCGGATGGAGAAACACGGGCTGCGGAGGGAACCGGGAGAGGGCGCGGCTTAAGCACCTGCGGCGCGCGGTGTACCAGAACGTGCAGTTCGCCGCTGGACTGGCCCAAAACGAACACGCCGCGATGGGCGCAACCCCATCTGCAAGCAGAACCCGGTGGCAAGCGGGATGCGGGGAGTGTTGGCGGCGATACCCTGATTACCGCAGAAGCCATAACCACCACCTACTCGATTGCCGAGCCATTCGCAGAGGCACGCAAGTGTCTGCGCGCAGCTCTGGCGGCGCGAGACCTCCGGGTCACCGGAGAACTGGACCTGTCCGAGCGCATCTGGCGACGCCTGCGGATCAGCATGGAGCCTTGCGTGGTGATGCTGGTCTGGCCTTCTGCGCGGCTTCTGCGCGTGATGGCAGTCTCGCGTTCCACCGCTTTGTTTTTGCCTCTGCATGTGGTCGTGTCCGGGCGTGGCGGGAAAACCGAGATCCATCTGCTGAATCGGCCGCGGTTGGCGGACAAAGCCCTCATGGCGGCCATCGGCCAACTGCAGTTCGAAGTCGCGCAAGCGGTTGAGACGATCGGCATGCGGCCAAGCCTGGTGAGCTGAATGCGCCGGCCATTGAAGATCGGGGGCGGATTCCTGTTGCTGGTGGTGGGAGCAATATTAGCCTTGCCGGGCGTGCCCGGTCCGGGAATTCCTCTGATCCTGCTCGGCCTGCTGCTGCTGAGCGATCGCTTCACCTGGGCGGCGCGCCTGCTGAACTGGGCCAGGCGCACGGTGGCCTCACGTACCCCGAAGGAGCGCGCTGCGCCACCCCCGTGTGGAGAGGAAACTGCTCCTGACAGGCGCTGAGAGGCGTGCTTCCATATGAGCCTTATGGAGGTCGAGCAGTCTTGCACGATATCGGAACCATTCGAGACGGGTCTGAAGCTGGTACGTGGCGCTTTAATTGCTTCGGAGCTAAGCATCTCGGGAGAGTTCGACGTATCCGGCTGCCTCAACCGGGAGACGGGGTCCCTCTCACTCCCGTCCAGAATCCTCTATGTCGACTCTCCCTTATGGTTGTTTCAGGCGCTGGCGCTGGATCGGGCGGCGGGCGTTTTTCTCCCCTTGCACGTGCTGGTGTGTGCCCAAGATGGGGAGACGCGTGCGAGCTGGGTGTGCTCCGCAGCGGCTTTCGGCGCCCGGCTTCCACCCGGCGCGGCCAGCCCTATCGAGGAACTGCAAGCGGAAGTGAGCCACGCCCTGCGCCCGTGGCTCGGAGTCGGAGCATGTGCGTGTTGATCGCCGGCGCATTTGACGAAGAACCAACCACCTGGCAGCGTATTCTGGGCCGGCGGTACGGCCAGGAGCAATACGTGAAAACATGGCGGGAGGCGCACGCCTTTTTGCAGCGGAGTCGCGTCCGCGTCGTGGTTTGCGAGCGCGACCTTCCGGACGGCAACTGGCGGGACGTGCTGGAATCGGCCACGCGGTTGAGCCATCCGCCCGCGGTGATCGTGGCCTCCCGCCTGGCGGACGAACGCCTGTGGCTGGACGTGCTGGTGGCGGGCGGTTACGACGTGCTGCCGCGGCCGCTGGATGCCGCGGAAGCCGGCCGTACCATCGTCCTGGCGCACGCATCCAGCCGGGCCGGCGTCCGCACTGCACGCCTGGACAATTCAACTGACAATGGAGGCTATTACGATGTTTGAGGACTTGAACGAACTCGAACGGCGCCAGAGAGAAATCGAGCCTGCCTTCAGGCGCTGGCTGCGCTATGCGGGCGTGTTCGTGGTATCGCTGGTTGCCTTTGGCGCGCTTTACGTAGGAATCAAAGCCCTGGAATAAAAAAGCCAGGCCGGCGCGCCCGCCAGCCGTAACACGAGCGCGACCGGCCGGACTTGCTTCAGGGCCGCTTGAACTGACCCTCCAAGGCTTCCGCCTTCCCTCTGCTTTGCTCGTAGTCCACGAAGTTCCGAATCACAGCCGCCAACTCGGTAGCCAAGCGGCAGTTCTCCGTCAGGCTTTCCTCAAACTCGGGCATGTCGGCGTAGGTGCTACGTTCATTGAGGTTGTCGACTATCGACTGGACGTTGGCCGCCAGTTCCTTCAGCAGCGGCGTCACCTGGTCGATGGCCTGTTGCTGAAAGGGCGAACCGCATTCCCTTCCGGCCTGCAACTTCTCCAGCAGGCACCCGGTCTGGTTGATGTGACCGGCAATTCTCGTCAGTGCAGCGGCGTGAGACTGCGCGCTCACGTGCGAGCGCTTGAAGCCCTCCATCAGTTCCACATCGAGCCGGAGCTCGTGGGCCTCTGACTTGGCCTGTACAACAAACTGGAGATCTCGTCGGAATGCTGCTGCCGCTCCGCGGCCCTCAACGTCGGCGAAGCCGCCAGATAAGCTGCTACGCCCAGCGGCAGCGCCGTCGCCAGCAGCGTGCGTAAGCAAGTCTTCATGTTTCTCTCCTTTGTTCGGTTAAACGGACGTCGCAAAAAATCATTCGCTAAACTGACCGAGGCGGGTGCATTTCGCCTTCCAGTCTCCGGCGCTTTCAGACTCAAGCATCTTGAATCGCGTTTGTACGTTTTGAGCAAATCCGGCGCGCAAGCAGGCGGTCCACAATTGGCCAGGAGATTGCAACGCCATGCTTCGCGGCGCTGTAACGCGCCGCTTCAAAGGAGAATACGAAATGCATTCCAGCTTGTATCCCGAGTTTCGAGACCGGCTCGAGGAGAAAGCCCACGAACTGATGGCTGCTCTTCGGGACCGCGACGCCATCGCCATCGAGAGAACACCGGACGCGATCGATGAATGGGCGACGGCCGCGGATCGGGAGATGAGCGCGCGGGCGCTCCAGTCCGGCAGCGAGCTATTGCGGCAGGTCCGAATGGCGCTCGAAGCCATCGATGATGGAGTGTATGGCATATGTGTGTCCTGCATGGAGGAGATCTCTCTGAAGCGGTTGCGAGCTATTCCTTGGGCGGCACGGTGCGTGCATTGCCAGGAGAAGGAGGATGTCGCCCGGCCTCCTGAGCTGTTCCCGGAGGCCGCCTGAAGTCCGCGCATGAGGCACGCAATCCAATTTCTTCACGCTGCCTGGCTGGCGGCGTTGTTGCCCGTCATGGGCGCGCAAGGCAGGCAGCAGGCCGGCAAGGGCGTCATTCTGTACTCCATTGAAAAGGAAATTGCGCTGGGAAAACAGCTCGCCCAGGAAGTGGAACGCGAAGCCCGCATCGTCACCGACCCAGTGGTCGCGGAATTCGCCAACCGCCTGGGTCAGAACTTAGCCAAGGAATCCGATGCGGTAGTTCCCATCTCCGTGAAGGTGATTGATAGCGAGGAAATCAACGCATTCGCGCTTCCCGGCGGATTCCTGTTCGTGAACACGGGGCTGTTGCTGAAGGCCGACACCGAGGCGGAACTGGCGGGCGTGATGGCGCACGAAATTGCCCACGTCGCCGCGCGCCACGCGACCCGCCAGGCCTCGCGCGGGCAGTTGGTCAGCCTGGCCTCGATTCCGCTGATCTTCCTGGGGGGGTGGGTCGGATACGGAGTCCAGCAAGCCGCGGGCCTGGCTGTCCCGATAACGTTACTGAAGTTCTCGCGCGGTTTCGAGCAGGAAGCCGACCGCCTGAGCCTCGAATATGTCTACCGGGCCGGATATGACCCGCAGGCGCTGGTGGATTTTCTGGAGAAGCTTGAAGCGATGGAACGGCGCAAGCCGGGCGCCATGTCGGAGTTGTTCCGTTCGCATCCTCCAGTGGCCAAGCGCATTGCTCAAGCTCAGAAGGTCATCCAGGAGATGCTGAAGCAGCAGCCGCGGTATGTCATCCCACATCCGAGTTCAGCGAGGTGCAAGCACGGCTGCGCGCGCAGCTGATTGGCCGCAAGCTTGGTCCCAAGTCCCAAGGGCCCACGCTGCGCCGGCCGGGCGAGCGGCCCCGTCCGGCGCCGGAACAGGATACCGGCAGCCAAGACGAGGACGAAAGGGCCACGTTGAGGCGCAATCCTAAGTCTTAGCCGCCGGGCGCGCCGCCTCAGCCGGCGCCGGCGCAAAGGTCAACTCTCCATCGCGATCGGCGTCCACCTGGATGTCTTCGCCGTCGTGTATCTCGCCTTTCAAAATAAGGCGGCCCAGCGGCGTTTCCACCTTCTTCTGGATGGCGCGCTTCAGCGGACGCGCGCCGAAGTGCGGATCGTAGCCGGTCCGCACCAGGTTCTCCCGCGCCGCTTCGGTCAGCCGCAGTGTGATGTGCCGGTCCGCCAGCCGGGCCCGCAGGCGCTCCAACTGGATCTCCACAATCTGCTTCAGATGCTCCTCGCTCAAGGCGTGGAACACGATCGTCTCGTCCACCCGGTTCAGGAACTCCGGGCGGAAGTGGTGCCGCATCTCGTCCAGCACCGCCTCTTTCATGCGTTCGTATGCCAGCCCCTCGAACGCGCCGCGATATTCCAGGATGCGCAGGCTGCCGATGTTGGAGGTCATCGTGACAATTGTGTTGCGGAAGTCCACTGTGCGCCCCTGGCCATCGGTCAGCCGGCCGTCATCCAGCAACTGCAGCATCACGTTGAAGACGTCGTGGTGGGCCTTCTCGATCTCGTCAAACAGGATCACGGAATAGGGCCTGCGCCGCACGGCTTCGGTAAGCTGGCCGCCTTCTTCGTAACCGATATATCCGGGCGGCGCGCCGATGAGCCGCGCCACCGTGTGCTTCTCCTGGTATTCGGACATGTCGATGCGGATCATGGCACGTTCGTCGTCGAACAGGAACTGTGCCAGAGCGCGCGCCAGTTCCGTCTTCCCCACGCCGGTGGGGCCCAGGAAAATGAAGCTGCCGATAGGCCGGTTGGGATCCTTCAGCCCGGAGCGCGCGCGGATCACGGCCTCTGCGACGGCGGTTACCGCTTCATCCTGCCCGATCACGCGCTGATGCAGGACTTCTTCCAGGTGCAGCAGCTTTTGCATCTCGCCTTCGAGCAGCTTCGTAACCGGCACACCCGTCCACCGGCTGACAATGACGGCAATGTCCTCCTCGCCGACCTCCTCCTTGATGAGCGGAGCGCCGGATTGCTTCTTCGCGAACGCCTCCGTCTCGGCCTGGAGGCGCCGCTCGAGATCCGCGAGCTTGCCGTATTTCAACTCCGCGGCGCGATTCAGGTCGTACGCGCGCTCCGCCTGCTCCGCTTCGACTTTGGTCTGCTCGATCTGTTCGCGGAGGGTTCGCAGCCGTTGCACGGTCTGCTTTTCGGATTGCCAGCGCGCCTTCAAAGCGTCGCCCTCCGCCTTGAGATCGGCCAGTTCCTTCTCCAGCTTTTTCAGGCGCTCGCGCGAAGCGGCGTCTTTCTCCTTCTTGAGCGCCTCGCGTTCAATCTCCAGCTGCATGGTGCGTCGCAAGATCTCGTCCAGCGCCGCGGGCATGGAATCGATCTCCGTGCGCAGCCGCGCGGCGGCCTCATCTACGAGGTCGATGGCCTTGTCGGGAAGGAACCGGTCGGTGATGTAGCGGTTCGACAGGACGGCGGCGGCGACCAGGGCGGCATCCTGTATGCGCACGCCATGATGCACTTCGTAACGCTCCTTCAGCCCGCGCAGGATGGAGATGGTGTCCTCCACCGATGGCTGGTCTACGAGCACTGGCTGGAAGCGGCGCTCCAGGGCAGCGTCCTTCTCGATGTGCTTGCGATATTCATCGAGCGTGGTGGCGCCAATGCAGTGCAGTTCGCCGCGGGCCAGCATGGGCTTCAGCAGGTTGCCTGCATCCATGGCGCCTTCGGCCTTGCCGGCGCCGACTACGGTGTGCAGTTCGTCGATGAACAGGATGATGTCGCCGGCCGACTCCTGCACTTCCTTCAAAACCGCTTTAAGGCGTTCCTCGAACTCGCCGCGATACTTGGCGCCGGCGATGAGCGCGCCCATGTCCAGCGAGACGATCCGCCGGTTCTTCAACCCTTCGGGGATGTCGCCGCGCACGATGCGCAGCGCCAGTCCTTCCACGATGGCGGTCTTGCCGACGCCCGGCTCCCCGATCAGCACCGGGTTGTTCTTGGTGCGGCGGGACAGCACCTGGATGACGCGGCGGATCTCGTCGTCGCGCCCGATCACCGGGTCGAGCTTGCCCTGATTTGCCAGGCGTGTCAGATCGCGGCCGTAGCGCTCCAGCGCCTCGTACGTGGCTTCCGGGTTTTGGGAAGTCACCCGCTGGCTGCCGCGCACTTCGCGCAGCGCCAGCATCAGGCGCTCGCGAGTAGCGCCGAATTCGCGGAGAAGCCGGCCGCTCGCGCCGCCATCGTCGGTCAAGGCCAGCAGCACGTGCTCGACGGACACGTACTCGTCCTTCAGCTTCTGCGCTTCGTCTTCGGCCTGCGTGAGCAGGCGATTCAGGCGGGCGGCGACGTACACCTGGTCGGGTGCGGCGGACGGCCCGGACACCTTCGGCATGCGGTCCAGTTCCTGGTCGAGCCGCGTTCGCAGCGCGTCAATGTTCACGCCCGCGCGCGACAGGATGGACCCGGCCAGCCCGCCCTCCTGTTCGAGCAGGCTCGCCAAAAGGTGCTCGACGTCGATCTGCTGTTGGCCGTATCGTGTGGCCCTGCTTTGCGCCGCCCGCACCGCCTCCTGAAGTTTCTCCGTGAAACGATTGAAGTCCATAACCCTATTTTGACGTGCGGCGGACAATCCTGCCCAGTGTGTGAAATCGTGGGGCCGATGCGGTTGCGTCCATAGCTTGATCGACTAACTGACGTCACCTTGTAATGGCTTTGGTCCGCGTGAACGCCCGGCACTTACTCGCGCGCGGATCGGACTTTGCGCCGAAGTTCGTCGGAAAAATGCAGCAGGAGGTTGGCGTGAAGCGTGGTCGTTTCGCTTGCGGCTTCGGATGCCAGTATCTGGACGGCCAATCGCTTTCCATCGGGCGCGACGTCAAAGTCCTGGCCAAGACCCGACTCCGGAATTTGTTTCTCCAACCACAATCGTGGCTTGTCGGGCAGAAATGAATCGCGGTTGAAAGTGTATCGGACGGCCATAATTCGGCGATCCGGCGTCTTGAAGAACAATGCACGGTCGTGCCGGCTCCAGATAGGCGACAGGCCGCCGCCAGACGAGATCTGCCACACTCCGCCGGCGTTAGGAAATGGCCGAACGTACACTTCCGCTGTCCCCGATTCATCCGACACGTAGGCGAGCCAACGCCCGTCCGGCGAAAACATCGGCGTGCTTTTGTTTGCCGGAGTGCGCAGGAACGGTTCGGGACTGCCGGGCGCGAGCTCGTCTGAGGCGCCTCTTTGGATGGGGAGTGTCCAGATATCGTCGAATCCGTCGTCCGGATTTCGCTCGCTAAACGCAAGGCGCTTTCCGTCCGACGAGAAGGAACTGGGACTCTGGGAATTCGTGCTCTGCGTCAGACGCTTCGTTTCACCACCACCGTCGGCACGCTTCCAATAGAGGTTCGCCACGCCTTCCGCCCGATCGGATTCGAAGGCGATTACCTTGCCGTCCGGGCTCCATACCGGATAGCCGTTAAAGCCGCCTTTCAGCGTCAGGCGAGTCATCAAATCGCGGTGCCAGTTGTACACCCATAGGTCGTAACCGCCGCCACCAAGGATACCCATGGCGAGTTGGGCGCCATCGGGGGAAAGCCGCGGCCCCAGGCACACTGTCGGTGTTGACAAGGGGGGCTGCATTGCGCCGCTGCTGTCGAGCCATTTCATTGACCATCGGGCGCCGGCTGCCGCTCCGCTGCGGTAAATCAGGGTTCCGGTCGTTGAGAAATCAAGCTGGGTGCCGCCGGTATTGGGATCGCTTGCCACGCCCTCCAGCACCGCAACTGGCTCCCTGGACACGGCCAGATCCGGACCCGTGGGCACGGCGTACAGC
>Ga0335080_10005960_pt1 | contig 12590 bp, 15 predicted proteins | sample Lox_Sample_34_FD_206720 | JGI IMG/M metagenome (GOLD analysis project Ga0335080, IMG submission 206720) | Soil microbial communities from Loxahatchee National Wildlife Refuge, Florida, United States - Lox_Sample_3.4 | ecosystem: Environmental > Terrestrial > Soil > Wetlands | place: USA...
GCTCTGCGAAAATAAAGACACTCCGTCTTGCTCCTCAGTAGCTCAATGGTAGAGCATTCGGCTGTTAACCGAAGGGTTGTAGGTTCGAGTCCTACCTGAGGAGCCAATTAAAATCAATCATTTATAGCAGATCATCAGATATGTAACAGGAGCGTGTGGTAATTTTCACCCGCCACCATGCTACAATCCTGCTCATGGCCATCCTGGTCGGCACCAACGACCTCAAAATTTATCGCCGCCACGCCAGCTATTGTACCCGCTACCCGGCCGGCAGCAAAAAGCCGGATACCTATAAACCCAGCAGCAAGAAGGAGCAGATGGCGGATTCCTGCCAATGCCCGATCTGGTGCCGCGGATACCTCGCTAAACACACCAAGATGGTCAAGGGCAAGCTCAGAGCCAAGCGCCTTTTCGCCTCGCTCGACACCAACGATTGGACTGCCGCCGAGCAGGAAATCGCTCGTCTCTACCGGCGCGGATCGCTTCCGCCCCTTCCCTCCGCCGGCCAAGTCTTGGACACCAGCGCCATCACAGTCGGGTACGCGGTGGAACGATACCTCCAATCGCGGCAGGATGGTTCGCTGAATCCCATCGAAGCGGACACCTATGCTCACTACGCCTCGTTACTCAACCAGCGGCTGATTCCCTTCTGCGACGACAAGGGAATCGCCTATATCCGGGATTTCGAGAATAAGGATGTCTGCAGCCAGTTCACCGAGTCGTGGCGGCAGTTGCGGCGCAACCAGGGGGCGTTGTTGGCCATGACGACTCGCCGCACCGAACTGGAACGTTTCCGGACCTTTCTCCGGGAGTGCGTGGAAAACGAGTGGATGCAGAAAAGTGGCGCGGATCGGATCCGGTTCAAGAATCACACGACGGCCCGCGACGAGGAACGATACGGCCTGGAGTTGGAAGAGTACGAGCGGTTGAAGGCCGCGCCGGATGCGCCGGATCTGAGCGAAGTCGAGAACCGGGAAACACGTGCCGCAACGGAATTGATGCGCTGGACTGGCATGCGCATTTCCGACGCCCACAAATTCAATGATTCCGAAATCGTCCGCAATGAGAGGGGCGACGGCTATAACGCGGATTTCATCCAGAAGAAGACCAAAAGACGGTGCATCACTCCGCTACCCGATCATGTGGTTGAAATTCTCAATGCCCTGCCGGGGGAGACCGCTGACGGCAAGAAATATTTCTTCACTTGCACCTACACCGCATTGCGCATGCGGGTGGACACGCTCGCCGCAAGAGCGCAGAAGGACAAACCGTTCACGCATCCGTTCAGCCCCCATTGCCTCCGGCACACGTTTGCCATCCAGCACATCAACGTGGGGACGGACGTGAAGCTGATCTCCAAGTGGTTGGGCCACGAGTCGGTCGCCGTGACGCTCGAGCACTACGGAAATTGGATCAAGGAAACGCAGCGACTCGCCGAAGACGTCAGCCGTGACGCGAACACAAGAATGATGGTGAAGGCTGCGGCGTTGCGGAACCAACCACCGAGCGAACAACCCCACGATTGAAGCACGATTCCATTGACAGGCATGCAGGTTCCGTAGCGAGTCCACTGGTCCTGGCATTGCCGGTGCCAACGTGAAAACCTTCGCCACTCAGTATCAACAGCGATCCGTCACACCATCCAGGACCGATCCCCGGGGGCCCTTCGCGGTGCAGGCGATATAGGCACGGGTTTACGCCTTAATCTGGCGACGCCGCTGACCAGACACCGCGTGGCATCCACGAGTTGGTCGCGTCCCTGGACAATACAATCTCGCTCGTCACGCCGGTAAAGGCGGCGCTGTTCCAGGAATTGCGATAGCGAGGCAAACACCTTCAGCCGTTTGGTATGCATTCGTTCCCACAGGTTCAGGACCCCCGACTCGAGTGGATTGTGCATGCTTTGCAGAGACAAGCCAAGCCTCCGGTAGATCTCGATTAATCGGTATCCATCCGCTTGGCTCCTGCCGTTCGCCTGCGGGTCGATCAGGCCCGGAATCCAAGGGCCGCGCTCAAGGATCGCCGCCACATGGACCGACGACTCCGCTTCCGCGAAGTATTCGCTGTACAGGTACAGCACATCCGATTCCGGATCGCGAGCGCCCCAAACAGCTGCATGGGTGAGCCACCTGACATCCAGACCATAGGCGCGAGGCCAGTGTTCAGGAATCAAGAAATCCTTGACGACAATCTCGCTGTCTGGCATGGGGTAGACAAGGCGATGCTGACCGGATACGGCGCTCCAGGCCATCGCTAAGGCCATTACCGTGTCGTCATGCTGACCACTCGGGGCGCCATATCGCGACAAGCCGGACGGCAGCCGTTCGGCGTGGTAGGCGACCAGTTCGCCAATCAGTACCGGATCGTTCGGTATGCGGATGTCGCCCCGCTCGAAAGCCAGGGCCAGAGAGTCAATGACTTGCGCCTTACTGGCATTGGTTGTGGTGAAGGGATCAATCCGCAATCCGTCACGGATAAGCTGCTCGATGATGGGCTGCCCTACGCTATTCTGTTCCGCAATGATCTGCTGCGGCTGCCATCGTTGGCTCAGCGCCAGCAGTCGTTTACTCTGCAGCGTGTAGTCTATGCCCTTGGATCGTTCTATGGCCACCACCGCCCGCGCGGTGATGTCGAGGACAATGAAAACTGTATAATCGTTCGATCGTCCCCAGTCGCATCCGACGGCATAGTGATGCCCTGCTTCCGGTTGCGTCCGGAGCGGAGCCGTAGCTGCTTCCCCGATACGGCGGAAGACGCTACCCTCCCAGTTCACGAACAACGCCAGGTATTCTTGATTGAAGGAGCCCTCCGACAGGTCCAGCCGCGCCGATTCGATTTCGCCTGCTGCAATGCGCGGGTTCCGCGCCGTAGGCATCTGCGAACTAGCCCATTCCAATAACTCCGGATCTTGCCCACGATCAAATAGGAGCTTGAAATAGTCGATACCTTTCGGAGTGCTGAGGAACCAAGCCTCGCCCTGGTAGTCCGTCAGCATCGGCCGTATGGTCTGTTGCCACGCCTCTTCCAAGTCTGGGACCATGGCGCACTCATCCACTACCGCGACGGCGTAGGCGCGCCCACGTCCCGAGTCAGGTGAATCGAGGGACCACATCTCGATCACGCCGCCACCGCACAACTCGATTCGCCACTCCTGTTGGTTCGTGCGCGTGATGATGGGACGCAGGGTGGCGCTCAGTTCCCGAAACACATCGGCCAGCAGACGGTAGTTGGGGGCAAACCACGCCGCTGGCTTACCCTCGAGCGCTCGGCGGATCACCCGATCCATACCCAAGACCGTCTTTCCCCACCGGCGCCCGCAGCAGACCACATTGAACCGTTTGGCCTCCTGCACCACCTGCAGCTGCGCCGGGTGTAGCGCCGGTAACGCCAATTGGATTTCTTTCGACATAGTTAACCTGGATCACGACGCCCTCTCCGCCCTCATGCTCGCCCCGCGGCGGACCGTAACCGTACGACAGCAGAAGCTGGATGGCGCGCATCTGTTGGTCCACGTCGACGTTACCGTACTCGCCTTGGCGTGCGGCGATCCGACCAAGCTTCTCGACTAACTTGTGGCGCTGTAGCTGGGAGCGCGCGAGACCCGCAATCGCAGTCGCCTCCCGTGGCCGTCCGTTGCGGTTACCAGATTGTCCCTTGATCCATCGCGCCACTGTTGAATCCCCTAATATTCCGCCTGAAACATCTTGTGTTGCCCAGCGCACCGACCTCCTGTGCGTCCTTGATGACCGAGGTCGCACCACGGATCGAATCACGTGAATACGCTGCGAACGAATTCCTCCGCGACGCCTCTGGGCACTCGGTAGCGCTTACCGTGCTTATACAGCCTTTCTGGTGTCTTTGTAAGTCGTTGCCGGACCCACTCGTACGAATAGCCTAACAATTCCCCAAGTTGGCTGAACGTGCTGACCTCTGGGATACCTGAAACGAGTACATCCAGGGTCGCTTGCTTGTGATCGACCAGGGCCTGATGAGCTAATGCGTCCAGTGGCTTCGCTGTGATACGTCGTCGCATACTGTGATCTCACCTCATTGGCGTCGGGACCGCGCCGCCACTTGGAAGGACGTTGGAGTTCGCGCTCTTGATACGGCGACGGAAATCTCGGAATTTCGTCGCGACGACTTAATTCAGTGCTTTTTCGTCGCGACGTAGCGCTTCAAAACGCTCAACTGCTCGCCGGCAGCGATCGCGCAACTTCTTCCGTTGTTTCGCGTCGGCTTTGGTGTAATCTGCACGATAGACTCGGTACGCGAGTGCGCCAAAATCTGCTCGCTTGTCTTCCAGCCACATCCGATAGATTTGCTCTGTCGATTCCTTACGCGGCGCACCGCGGAACCGCCGAGGTATAAATACCCCTTCCGGCGCCTCCACGCCCAGCCTGATGAGCCAGCCCTCCAAAAGCTCCCGATATGCTTGCGGGCTATTCTCAATCTTCGCCAATCCCAGCAATCGAATCAGCGAATAATGCCTCAATTCCTCCATGAGCCGACGCCCGGGAAGTTGCTCTTTCTCTTGCAACCAAGCTTCGAGTGTTGGGCTGGGAGTCATCAACCAGTTGAGCGGAACCTTCCCGCCCGGAAAGATCCCGGCCAGTCGCTGCGTGCTAATCACTTCTTCGGACTCTGCTAATTCGTGCGCATGCCTCTCCATGAACTCGGAGGCCGGCAACCCTACTTCTCGCTCTTTTTTGTTGCGCATCGCCCAAACAGAGTATCAAATCCCTGGAGCCAGCGCGGCCGATCAGCTCCGTATCCGTGTAGGACAGCGCCGACGCGATCCGTAGCGCAAACCGGTCTTACCGTATGCACGGGCACGCAGCGTTCTTGCTTCTGGCCGAGCGGGCCAGCAGGTCAGAATCACCGTTTGCGATAGTGTGGTGTCTCAGGTGTCCGTCAACATCGGAGCGATCGGGGCCGGGCCTTTCCTCGGCCAACGAGAGGGTGTGGCGGCAGCGGTGGCGGCGCCGGGGCAAGATGTCAATATCCCTCGTTCCTTTGTGGCAGTGGACTTCAAGCGCCTGGAAGCGATTGACGAGTGGATGTCGCAAGGCCACACCTTCATCTCGAGCTTTTGGCGGCTCGGAGCGTACGGGCCGGTCTGACAAGCCAGAGCCCTTATGAGGACACTGTTTCGCGGCACCTTCGTCCTGGTCGACCGTCTGTTTCCAGCCTGATATTTGAGGGCATTGTGCACTCTAAGTTCAAGCGGTGCAACAAATTCGCTTCTATTTATTCTCCTGTTTACAGGGAGCCAGCGCCCGAGACCAGTAGCATACAATGTGACTGTCTCACCGGTGACCGCCGGGTTGTCAGCGTCAATGAGGCTACCGTCCGAGTGAAGTCCGTCGAGATTGCCGAATCCCTGGCCATTCGCGGTGAACAGCGCGGGAGCGTACTGCGTTAACGTGACGTTGTACGAAGGCGATCCTGCAACCTGTACCGCGACGTTGCCGGGCGCGGCGTCGAACGGTATCTGCACGGTGAGTTGCGTAGGCGACGCGCTGACGACCGCGGCGGCTTTTCCCCCGAACGTAACCGGCGTCGAATTGCTGGTGCCCAGATTGGTACCGATGACGGTAGCCAGAGAGCCGGGTGCGAGTTGCGTATCGAGCGAAGCCGCATTGACGACGCGCAAGATTGTCTGCGCATCGAGAGCTGGCGTGAACACGGCGTACATGAGTATGGCCGTTGTGAGACGTAGACCGTTCATAAATATTCCGTCCGCCCGAGTGACCTACGGCGCGAGCGGGACCCTCACGAGGATGCCGTTGTCCACCCGCACGATCAGGGCCGAGAACTTCTCCTTGCCCACATTCCGCATCTCCTCGTATATCGGGTTAAGCGACACCACATTCACGCGCAGTGACGCCTTGGGGTCCTTCGGGACATTAAAATCAACATGCACATCAGGCTTCCCATCTCCATCGATGTCAACTAGATCGGATACATGTACCGGCAGCGCGTTTGCAGGCTTCCAGTCAACCTGCACAAAGGGCTTCTCCCGCTGCAGTATGCGCGGAGAGACTGGCCGGTGGATGTCGATAGTATAGCCGACGGCCTGGATGGTGCGAACTTTCGGCCCGCCGGAGTACGTCTCGCTCACCCGCAATCCGAGACTGGAGAAGCCCTTGGTGAAGAGCCCATAGAGAGAGAAGGGCGCCAGTGCTGCCACGAATATTGTCAGTCCGGCTCCAAGATAACCGAGATTGGCGCTGAGCCTCATATCCGCCTCCTAAACGAAGATGTGCAGCATTGTCGCAAGGCCCTCGGCGATGATGCCGCCCCCGAACATGATCGCCATTGCCCAGGCAGCGTACAGAAACATCAGCCGCGCGCGTTCGGGCTTGAAAGAGACCTCGGTGCCCCGTATATGCCAGACCGCGGCGTCCCTGGGACATGCATCCACACACGCGCCGCACTTCATGCAAGACATCAGCGTTTTGCCGTTTGCGATCGATTCGTCCGTCAGCGACATCGTCGGGCAGCTCTTCTGGCAGAGTACGCAGGGTGTGCACCGGCTCTTGTCGATTCTGACATCGAAGACGCTGGTCTTATTGAAGATCGATTGGAATGCGCCAAAAGGACAAAAGAAGGCGCATTGCGTCCTCTTCTTCGTCAGTAGAGGTAGTGCGATTACCAGTCCGGCGAATAAGACGATGAAGATTCCGTTTTGCACCACCCCCACCGTATTGCGAGCCGCCACATACTCAGAGACCGCCTTGAAAGGGCAGAGCCACATGCAGTATGCGGGTTCGAAGAGTGCCAGCGACAGCAGTACCATGGCCAGAAAAACAGCCCAGGGGCCGTAGCGCCAGCGGGGGTCGATCTTGCGCACCCGCGCGCGCGGGGGCACCGATGCCACTCCTTCCTCAATCCCGCCGAAGAAGCATGCATAGCTACACCAGCCTTTGCCCACTACGATCGTGACCGCCAGCCAGATGCCAGCCATCGCCGCCATGCCGCCGCCCGACATGCCTCCATTCGGCAGAATGGAGCCGGGAAAAACCAGCATCTTCGTGAGCGCGGCCGGCAGGATGAGGAGGGGGATAGGAAGAAAGCAAAATGGCGTGCGACCGGCGATCATCTCTTCGATGGGGATGCCCATAGTGCCACGCATGGAGATGACTTCGTGGATGAACCCTACCGGAAACAGAAGCCCCAACGCCACAAAAAACCGCCGGCGCCAGCGGTAGGTGCTCCTCGTCCACACCATCATGAAGAAGAGAACGACCTCAAAAACGACGGTGATTAGGCTGGCAATCCACTGCGAACGATTCGCATGCGCGTAAGCCGTGAACATCAAGGCCGACCAAATTGCGATCGGGATTGTCAAAACAAAAGACCTGCCGATGCTCCTGGATTCCTTGGCCGGGAGGATTTTAGAAGCCATACGTGTTCTTCCTTATGAGGATCGTGAGACCCGCGTAGAAGTAATAAAGAGCGATCAGCACCATTGCCATTCGCGCCACAGTGATCACAGCCTCATTCCGCCGCACCCAGCCTAGCGCCGCGAACGGGACGAACCAGATTGAGGTGCCGAGGAAAAAGGCAGCAAAGAACAGGACAGCGGCAACCATGCTGGTTGCCTCCGCAGCCCGCACTCCCGCCGCTACGAACGGAGGACACAGGCTCACACCAGTCAAAAAACCCAACGCCGCCGCGCCGGGGATACGGTGGTTCCCCGCCGCGCCAATCGTCACCAGTTCCGCACTCTTGCACGAATGGTCGCACGTGCGTCCCACCGAGTAGGCATACCGCAGAAGTGCGCCGGCCAACAATAGGTGAATCGGGCCAAAAACCAGCGAGCGCGCCGACGTTGGGAGTGTCGCGAGATTCCCGAACTCCCAGGCTAGGGCAGCAAATAGCAAGTATCCGCAAAGCCGGGTTGCCAGGAAGGTGGAAAGATATCGTCCGTGCAGCCGCAGGCCGGAATGTTCTGCGAGCAAGGTAGGAACTACCACTGGTCCGCAAGAGGCCACGCACGCTGGCCCGGACATCAACCCCAAGGCTAGCGCCTCGGCAAGCGCGAAGGCCGAAGCCATATTGACGAGTTTAGCATCCGAATTTGTCGCGAGACGCCCGAACACGGTTCATATTCATCGATCTGAAACACTTTATCGAAAACGCCCATCGGCTATACTGGCCAATGGAAGAACAGCCTCGTGCGCGTTCGCATCGCCAAGATCGGTGGCCTCCCGGTGGTGGCGCTTTGCTGGTATGGGGCCCGCACTGCGTCGTGGAACAACGCCTGGGCGATGGCCTTCGTTTGGTGCGTTCCACTGCTCACATTTCCCATTGCCGTCCTCGCAAGGAGGGCACTGGACGCGGAACCCACAGCCTACCGGGTCCAGTGGGTGACCGTTCTGGCCCACTATGCGACCATGATTGCTCTGGGCGCGGGCATCTTTCGAGCGTTTCGGCTCGCTAAGGAGTGGCCCGGCGCAGAGATTCCGGTCCCCCAGCAACTGAGCTTGGCTCTGGTGATTGTGACCAGCATTGCGACCGTCCTGACCGTGCTAAACCTGGCATGGCGTGGCTTGGGAGTTCACTTCGCCGTGAAGCTGTCGAGCCGGTTGGCCACAGATTGGATGTATAGCTGGACGCGGAACCCCATGGTATTGTGCACGCTACCCTGGCTCCTTTCGCTCGGCCTGATGTACCGCTCGCTATGGATTGTCATGTGGCTGGCGGTGAGCGTCACGCCGGGATGGATCTTCTTCGTGCGTAGATACGAGGAGCGCGAGCTACAGATACGCTTCGGCGACTCGTATGAAGAGTACAGGGCCCGAACGCCGTTCCTGTGGCCGCGCAAGCCGCACGCGGGTGCATGCGCCACGCTTAAGGCCGAGGTTTGACCGAATGCTGTCGGACGGGCTGAGGGCGCGGCACGCTTCGGTTCCGGTTTGTTCTCATCGTTCTTCTCGTCCTGTTCATCCTCGCCGGGCTGCTGGCGATTGGCGAGGGCGTCAGTGGAGTGCTTCGACACGGACTGATCCCGGGCGCCGCCATCGCCGCATTCGGCCTCTTCTTCCTTTCGCTCCCATCCGCTGTCCTGGCTCTCCTCATGCGCGCACGCCGCGAGGAGCGACTGCGTGAGGAACGGCGGCGGGCTGCCCCCTCCCGTCCGTGGACATGGCGCGACGATTTCGCCAACGGGATCCTCCGCCCGGAGAGCGATCCAGCCACGGGATTTGCCGCCGGCTTCTCCGTCTTTGGGCCTGCGGGGCTTCAGCCGGTGGATGGGCGGGGGTTCGGGAGTTTCAGCAAACTCATGACTGGCGGTTCCTGATGACTCTCGGGTTTCCGGCTGTCGGGGCGGCGTTGCTGCTCTGGTCGGCTGCTCGTGTGCGCCGGTGGTTCTGGTATCGACGGAGCGTGCTCCGTCTGGAGCGTACGCCCGTCGAGATCGGGGGACGGATCCAAGGCGGAATCCTCGTGCCGCGTCGCTTGGAGCCCCTGGATGGGTTCCAGGTTTCACTCACCTGTTCGCGGCGCGTCCGCGATGCCGACGGCGACACCGACGAAACCGTACTATGGCAGGATCGCGTCTGCGTCCCCGGGGCGGCGTCCTCCTATCCAGAGGTGCGGACGCGCATTCCTGTCTCCATTCCGATTCCAGAAGATTGCGAGCCTTGGGACGATGAGACTCCCGATCGCCAAGTAGTCTGGCAGCTTCGGGTCACGGCGAAGATTCCCGGTGCTCCCCGTCTGAACCAGGTCTTCGATGCACCCGTTTTTCGGACCCGGCCGGAAGACCGGACCGGCGCCGCGAGGCTCTTCCAGACGGCTTTCTTCGTGCTCCGGCGCAAGTCGTTCCACCAGCCCGACCGCATGTGCGGATTGAACCTACCGCCGGGGGCGCCGTATTCCTCTTCCCGGCGGCGGGAGGACGGAAGAGTCTCTTCGCGTTTGTGATAGGGGCGGGGCTCACCCTGGGGTTCGCCTGGTGGATGAGCAAGATCGGCGTACCGTTGATCTTCAGTGTGGCGCTCGCCGCGTTTGGCCTCGTTCCCACGCTCGTCTTTCTCTGGTCGGGCGCGGGCGAAGTGCGGATCTTCATCGGCGCAAATGGACTCGAACTTGTCTACGGTCTGCTGCGATTTCGAAAATCCTGGAAGCAGGCATCTCCGTCGTTGGCAGCCGACTAAACCAGCCGTTCCACACGATCCTGCTGCGCCGCCGGAAATTGAAACCGCTTTGGGTCCTGGCCCCGCTGGCCGATAGAAGCGAAGCCGAGTGGATCGCTTCGGAGATTAACCGGCGCCTATGACCGCTTGGCCGAGCCCGTAGACCTGTCTGGGGGCGAGGTAGCCGGGAAAGCGCTCGAGCAGGCCTTTTCGGATTGTGTAACAACAATGGCACTCGTCCACGAACTCATCGGACAGTTCGATTCCATATTCGTTGGCGAGCGCCGCAGGGCCGCCTCTCAATAAGGGTCCGCAGATCGGATGGCGACGGCCGTCGTACTCGCGAATGAGCTGGGCGAGGGGCGTCTCCCACAGGTTGCCCATACTTAATCCCTGGCAGAGGTGGACATTGCCGTAACAATCCACGTGGACCCGGGCGGGCGCGTCCAGGTCTTCGTACGGGCAGGTGGTCAATTCCGTGCCGCGCCGGCGTGGCAGTCCCGCGGTGAGTTTCTCCGCCGCACGTCCTTTGAAGAGCACACGGCCTCCGTTGACCGGCTGTCCCCGGTCCGGCGTTTCTCCCGCATACGCCAAGGGCGACTCGATGCGGATCGTGCCGCAAGGAATTCCCAATTTCACGGCAGCGGCGCGGGCCGCCATCGCTGGATTGCTTTCGCCCGCGACCTGATGAAAACGGTCGTCGCTCACGTTCAGGTCCGCTATCCCGATCGCCTTGATAGGTTCGAGCCAGAGTTCCGCATCCTCGACTGACGTGGCCCAGTACGCGTTCGTCACGATGCCAGCCCGCAAGCCCAGTGACGCAGCCAGCTGGAGCCCCTCCAGCAATAGGGGATAGTACAGGAACGCCTCACCGCCCTCGAAGTACACGGTCTCGACCGTGCCCACGAGTTCGATCTGCTCGAACACTTGGCGCAGTTGCCCGCACGTGAAAGTACCGCGTGCCTCTGGTGAGCAATGGAGGAAGCAGTGGTCGCACCGATACGTGCATGAATAGCTCAGCAAGAAGTGAATTCCGTTCACCTTCACCTCCCTCGTCCCATGGACGGTCACACCGCTGAAAGGGGACGATCTATTACTGGAGAATTCCCGCTCATTGGCATTCCCGCCGGTGCCTACGTGTCAGACGCCGCAGCCGCGCAGCGGCGGCTTCTTCGTGCCGTCTCTCAGTCTAAAGGACTGCAGCCCTGCGGATCGCCTGCGATCGTGACCAAGCCCCACCCGAGATCCTCGAGGGGTGGCGCAACCGGAATCTCCCTGAGGCGTCATCCAAGCAAGAGAGTTCGCCGTGCGTTGCCACGAACATCTCGCATTTCCTCAAGCATGACAATATGAACTCGCTCCTCTTCAGCTTTGACCGCCATGCCTCTTGGAAGCGATAACCGGCCTTGTGCCAATGCTGCAATTGCGTTTCAATCAGACTACGGTTCGGTAACGGATTTCTGGTAGGATCGAGTCGGAGAGAGGCAAGTATGAAAGCCAAAAAGGCGCTGAAGCGGCTGAACAAGATTGAGCCTTGACAGGCTTGGCTTTGTTTTCCATCGGCCCCGCTTCTTCGGGAAGACCTTCACGAACATCGTCGCCCAAGGCATCTATGGAGGCGACAAAATAGTGAGTTACCTCGATTTTGTCGGGGGTGGGTTGGGCTTCAATGCCGTGAAAGGCTGTTGCGTCACGGCCTGTGACCCAATGACGACTAACGAAAAACGAAAAATAGACAGAACCCTTGCGAAGCATAGCAAACGGTTTTATGAAAGCCTGATGAAACCGGCTTATCCACCTCCTACAATGCTCAAACTCTGGGGCTTCAGGATGGGCCGCACGAGTATCAGACTGATGCTTGATGATAGCAATCGTGACTATAGGTACTACAAAGAAAAGGGCTGGTTCCAATCCGACTACTTCTATCCGACTCGTTTAAATCCAGTGAAACATGCGGCAGGCAGGTTTTTTGACTCGATGGCAGCTAAAAGAGCGTCGAAGAGGGAGATGGTTACTGAGTAGTTCGAACGCCAGTACAGAGCACCGCTTCAAGTGGCAAAGGCACGAAAGCCGTAATGCCTGATTCTGCTGTAGTGCGCAGTCACCGCCTGTTTAAGCGGGCGCTCTTGGCGTGGCTGGTCCTCATCGGCGTGGAAGTCGTTCACGGAATCCTGCGGACGATTGTGATGGTGCCCGTCGTCGGCGATTTCCGATCACGGCAGATCGGTGTTTTCACGGGATCATTGCTGATCCTGGCGGTCGCTTATGTTCTCGTGCCGTGGCTTCATGCGACCGGGAAATGGGCGCTCGTCCTGGTCTCTACGGGTCGAGTGAGCAGGATCGCATTGTTCCTTCGAAAACCCCCACCGCTAAGCTTTTGAATCCGAGGAAGAAGTGGAATTTCGTCGGTGCAGATTCTGAGGTCTCACATGGATACACGGGATT
>Ga0335080_10005962_pt1 | contig 12587 bp, 15 predicted proteins | sample Lox_Sample_34_FD_206720 | JGI IMG/M metagenome (GOLD analysis project Ga0335080, IMG submission 206720) | Soil microbial communities from Loxahatchee National Wildlife Refuge, Florida, United States - Lox_Sample_3.4 | ecosystem: Environmental > Terrestrial > Soil > Wetlands | place: USA...
CCAGAGGGCCCGTATACGGCATCAGATTGCCAATGCGGATTTCGGTATCGGTTACGCCTTGCTCGCGAGCCCGCTGAGAGATGGCGCTCAATGACATCAGGGCAACGAGAACGGCCAGCAGCGTTCGACCCAACGCATTCATGCCCAACTCCCTGATGATGCGCACAGAGATGTCCCCTCTTCTCAAGTCGAAGCACGGCGATAAAGGCTCAAGCCTCGTCGGACGTCTCGCTTGATCTAGATCAAGGCGCTCGATCGCGCCGGTTCCAATGCACTCCGCCATGCTCACGGAGGCTGCGTCAGTATCTCCGTCATTTGTCCTTTTCTGGATCGCCCGCCGGCCTCGCAGCCTGCTCGGGTTGCGTCTCTTCGAGCCAGATCGGAATACGGCCCGAGGTGATGGTTTGTCTCGGCAGATGAGGGTTGATGGTGCCCGCGTAGACAACCAGACCTTCGTTGAACCGTGCGCGTGCGAAATCCTTGGCCTCGGTTTCAGTCTCGAATGTCTTGGTGGTGCGGGGACTGCGTCTCTTGGGCAGCACGCCGCGCTTCTGCACCTCGAAAGTGACGTACCAGGCATGCGGCATCTCAGACCCGCGAGTTGATGCACCGCGCCAGAATTTGTCGGTCTTGACCGCAGGCTTGAGCAGCGGCGCCCGTGTTCTCCGATCGATGACAAGATGATGAACACTCGGGGAGCGTCGATTTGATCTAGGTCAAGGCACCCAGGCCGACCCGGTTGCGAGCGGAACGGGACAGCATCGGAACTCTGCCGCAAGTGCGCCGGAAGTACCGCCTTTGTTTTGCGCTGCGCCAAATCGGAACTTGACCTTTGATCTATCTCAACCCGACAATGACGAGGTATCGAATTGCTATTGCTGGTTCGCCCGTCAGCGAACGCCGCGTGCGGCGAAAATCAGGCGGGCAGATTTTGCTTCGGAGGACTATTATGACAACCCAATCGGAAAGCCTTCAAATCCCTGGAAGCAGCGCGGGCATGGCGCCGCTTCGCGCGAAGTGGGGCTGGATCGTCGCACTTGGCGTCGTCTATGTCATCGCGGGCTTTATTGCGCTCGGCAGCGTCGTGATGGCGACGGTGGCAAGCGTTCTCGTCGTCGGCATCATGATGATCGTCGCCGGCGTCGCGGAGGTGATCAACGCTTTCCAGATCAAGACCTGGGGCAAGTTCCTGCTTTGGGCCCTGCTCGGCGTACTCTACATCGTCGCCGGCTTCCTGACCTTCGACAATCCGCTTTTCGCGGCGGTGCTGCTCACACTCCTGCTGGGCGCATCCCTCGTCGCGTCCGGAATCATGCGACTCATTCTTGCCTTCAGCATGAAGGCGGAAACGCCGTGGCTGTGGATCGCCCTGTCGGCTGTCATCACGCTCCTGCTCGGCGTGCTGATCCTCGCGCGATGGCCGATCAACAGCATCTATATCCTCGGCCTGTTCCTTGGCATCGACCTGATCATGGCGGGTGCCGGCTGGATCAGTCTCGGCTTCGGACTGCATCGCCGCGCGGCGGCGACCGCCTGACGATCAAGCGCTGCAAAGGTTCCGGCGTTGATTGATGCCGAGCGAAGTCGGGCGCGTGGCGTCGTTCGCGTCCCGGATCGGCGCACGCTTGCAGAGGGGCAGTGCGAAAGAGAGACGCGTGGCATGCTCGGGCCAAGCCGATCTAATCGAGCGCGATCCTGATGCCGCCGAGATTTGAGGCCAGTTCCAGGCCCGCCCTTACACCGTGCAATGTGATGATCACGCCCTTGTCGTTTCTGAGCTGTACGCCGCCGGCGCCGGCCACCAAAGCGCCGCCAGTGCCAACGGAGGAATAACTGCCGTCAAAGTCGCTGAGCTGATGCAGATAGGCGGCATGTCCAACGAATCTGGCAACCGATGCGCCGATCGAGACGCCAACACTGAGGCCATAGACCGTGAAGGGATGGTTGCGACCCTCGAATGTGAGCACGCCGCGTCCGACGCCGCCGCCCGCGACAAACGCCGCCTTCGTGAAGACGACGCGGACGTTTCCCATCTTCGCGTCCGCCGGTGTGCCCCATGCGATCGAGGCAAGCAGCCCCAGCAAAGCGAGCTTCATTGCACACTTGATCATGGGTTCGAGACCTCGACTTTCTTCCAGGTCTGGTCGGGATTGAACGACTTCATGCGCTTCGCAATGGCCTCGGTCTGCTCGCCGAGATCCTTCTGGTAGACGACGCCCTGGTGATTGACCACGAAGGTCATGACGCCGGAATTGCCGTATTCCGCGGGATAGGCGACCAGCGCAAAGCCGCCGATCATCTTGCCATTGATGACATAGTCCATCTCGCCGCCGGGGGCATTCGCACCCTGCTGCGTCAGGATGCGATAGTAGTAACCGTGGTAAGGCTGCGGCTCGCCGCTGCCGACCTTGTAACCTTCGGCGGACGCTTCGGCCGCCAGCTCGCCGAGCGGACTCTGGTCGCCGTCGGGCGGCCAATAGAGACCGTCCTTCTTTCCGGGACTGCTGACAATGCGCTGCGCGTAGACGCCGGGCCCTGCGCCGCGGTCCTTGTCGGCGTACTCGTTCTCGGCGTCGACGAACGCGAGACTGGTCTGGATCGCGTCGAGCTCGTTGCGCCCGATCCGGCGATAGAGGATCTCGGTGCGGCCCTCGGCGGTGTCGAATTCCCAGCCCGTTTTGGCGTGGTAGAGCGGAATCGGGAACGGGAAATCGTCGTTGCCGAGCATGAGGATCGCCCTTTTGTTGGCCTGCATGCTGATGGAATGCTTGGCCTCGTAAGCAGCAACGAAACGCTGTCGCGCTTCATTGTCGGCGACCGTGTCCCCGGACTCGATGATGTCGGCGGCCTGGTTGCCGAGCACCTTGAGAAGGTCGTTGCTGACGCCCGATTTCGCCGCGGCCACGAGAGCCGCCGCGGCATCATCGGGCGATGGGAACGACTGCTGGGCCGAGGCAGCCCGAATCGAAAGGACCAGCATGGCGGCCGCGATCAGGCCGGACGACCAGCGACGATCAAATCGCATCGAGAGAGAGCGTGTCATGATCACATCCTCGCTCGCGTTGGGATCTGCGCGCCACCGGCGAGCCAGTCTCGATAGGTGCGGAACTTGATTCCAAGTTTGTCATAGTAGACCCTGAGATAGCCGTCGGTTCCGCGTGTAACCGCATCGGGCCGCACGGCCTCGACCTCCTGGGCGATGACGCCGACATAGGCCTTGTCGCTGCCCTGATAGCTGAAGCGATAGTAGCCGAGCCCGTTGTCGAGGCGGCCGAGCAGGACCACGTCATGCTTCAGCCAAAGGTCGGACCGCCGGCCACCACCTCCACCGCCGCCGCGGCCGCCGCCCCCGCCTCCGCCACGCATTCCGCCGCCGCCACCACCACCACGCATTCCGCCGCCGCCCCCGCCGCCCCCGCGAGAAACGCCGGCACTCGCCATGCTGGATCGACCGCGCGCAGACTGAGCAGTGGCGGCCCTTCCCGATTGCACCCTCATCGCGTTGTCGCGTCCGCCGCCGCCTCGCGCGCCGCCTGAGGGTTTCGCACGATCGGCTGGCCTTGCCTGCTTGGCGCCACCCCGATCTCCTTGACCGCGATCGCCGCGATTGGCCTGTCCGCCGCCCGGCCGGTCGCGCGTGCCGGCGCGATCGCCACCACCGCGATCACCGCCCCCAACACGGTCACCGCCACGGTCGCCACCTCCGACGCGATCGCCTGCTCCGGCGCGATCGCCGCCGGGTTTGAGCACTTGCTCGCCGCCGCGGCCACGGAAGTCCATGCGGTCGGCGGCGCCGGCGCGCACCTTGTCGCCTCCGAACTTCTGGGCGACGTTGGCGTTGTTGTAGCGAACACCCCCGCGGTGGTTGACGTTGTGCTGCCAGTTGATGTTGTTGTTGCCGCGGTTGATGTAGAAATTGTTGTTGCCCCAGTTGCAGCCCCCGCCCCAGTAGTTGCCCCAGCGCCCGAGCGCGTAGCCGGCGCCGAAGGCCAGTCCCGTGGCAACGATGCCGGCGCCGATATAGGACGGATATCCGAAGTAATAGGGCGGATAGGCGGCATACGGCCAGGCGCCGTAGACCACTGCCGGATCGTAATAGGGAACGTACATCGTATTCGGATCGGTCGGCTGGATCACGATCACCTGCTTGTTCTCGACCGTCTGGACCGTGACCTTCTGCTCCTTGGTGGACTGCAGCTTGTTGTTCGCCTGGGCTTTCGCTCGCAGGCGCTGGATCGCATCCATGACGTCGGGCTGCTGTGCAAGCACGGCGTCGCCGAGAGATTTGGTCCAGTCGAGCTTGTCGTTCATCATGTCGAGCACGCTCGGCGTGCTGGTCAAGGCCTTGACGCTGTCGTCCCAGGATTGCTTGTCGACTTCCGCTTTCAACTGATCGCCCTTGAGATTCTTGTGGTCCTTCACCCAGCGCGCGGCGGTCACCACCTCCAGCGGATAGGTTGCGGCTGCCAGCATGTTGGCGAGCAGTGCGTCGGGATAGAGCGCGATCGGCGCCACCAGCGCGTCGAGTTGTTCAGGCTTGAGCAACGCTGCGTCCGCCTGCGGCGGCGTGGCGGCGGATTGTGGCGGCGGTGTGCCGGTTCCTTGGGCAAAAGCGGCGAACGGTGTCGCAAGGATGATCGCCAAAGCCAACAAGGCTCTCCTGCAGCGCAACATGGTTTATCTCCCATCGGACCTGGCCAATCAGCAAACCCTGACTTCAGATCGGACGTTTGATCAAGATCAAGGGTCCGCAGCGCTTCGGGCGCCTACGGCGCCGATTGTGCTCGCTCGTCCAACAGAATGCAGGTGCTGACGAGCAGGACCCAGAGCGGGAACACCAACAGGCTCCAGTCGACATAGTAGCTCCCGATCAAAAGTACGACGGCGATGGCGTATCCGCCAATTGCAAGCCACGCGGCGTGAGCTGTGTGTAAAGGGCGATGGTCGATGTCGTGATCATGAAGACCGAGGCGGTCTTGACCAGATAGATATTGATCATTCCATAGGCGAGATCGCGGGCGAAATGGAAGGCCGCCGAATCGATCAGCGCTTCGGGAGCGGCATGGAACGCGATGAGGATGGCGCCAACCACGGCCGCCGCTGCGAACGTTTCGCGATCAATCTCTCCATCTACGTCTCGTCCTCGTCCTGCCGATGCGACAAGCCAAGTCCCTGCCGATCCTCGACCCGCGCCGCCGCTCGGTCCTGAGCATCGAAATCCGAGCTTTCGATGCTGCGATCGAGGTGCTCGAGATAGGCATTGACAAACCGGGCCCGATCGCTGCCGGCATTGTCGGCAAGCTCGGCCAATGCGGATCGCAAGCGCCGCATCACCTGGATCGAGTCCCCGCCATACTGGCGGATTTCGTCGAACGCGAGCGTGAGATAGTCACCCCAGCTCGGCATCTGGAAGATCACGCGCAATGTGCCGCTCTTGTCAAAGGCGCGCGATGTCTCAAGCCGGCATTTTGCCAGCCGCATCAACAGATCCTGGATCTGATCGATTGCCTGGACCGCCGTCGTCGGATCGTTGACGGCGGGAGAAAGCGCCCTGATGGCGATGTCGACCAGGAGTCGCAATGCGTATTTCGGGTCTTGCTCGAAGGTGCGCTGTTCGCCGATGTGGATGAATTCTCTCAAATCCGCTTCGGAGAGCTTCGAACTGGGGGCTGTGGCACGCAACAGCCGTGACCCCTCGAACAACGTGTCGCCGACGGCGCAATCGACGACGATAAAGCAGTCCGCCTGCCGTGCTTGCTCGACCAATCCATCGATATCGATCCGGACGACGACACGAGGCCTTCCCTGATGTTTGATCGCCAGGGTAAAAGTCCCCGGCGGGCGGCGTTGATTGGCATCGGGACTGTTGGCCTCCGCCGCACTCGTCATGCCCCGATAGGTATCACCGATCACCTCCCGGCCCTCATCCCCGAGAAGATGCAGGACGCGCGTGATCTGGAGATTGCTGAGGCGCTGCACGAGCAGAGACAGCATCAGAACGCTGGCGATCAGCATGGAGACCACCAGCATGCAGGAGACGAACGGCACCACGCCACGCCCGCCACGATCGATCCAGGCGAGCGTTCCCAGGCTGTACATGAAGGTCGCAACGAATACGCCCATCGAGTGAAACAGCAGGCGATCGCGCGCAAACCAGATGACGAGCCGGGGCGAATAAACGATCGCGTTGAATTGCACCATGACGAAGGCGATGGAGAAGACAATGCCCGTCAGCGCCATCATCCCGGAGGCCACCGCCGACAGATAGGCCTGCGCGGAGGATATCGACAGGTCGAGGTCATATTCGAAATACTGCTTCTCAAGATGCGGGACGATAAAGCTGCCCGCAATGCTCAACGCGGCATAGACAAAAGGTATCAACCAAAGCTGCATGGCCGGCCCCGCTCATCGAAGCATCTGCGTCGATTCGGTCACAGGTCGCGCTGTTCCAATTGACCCACATCAAGCTCGACAATGAGAATGCCCCCAGTGAATCCACGCAAAAACGCGGCTCCCGGGAAATGATGCGGTTCGAGACGCGCTCTTGAGACTCAAGCCGAATCGAGACGCGTCGGTATCCGACCGCAGCGCAAAGGACGGCTGCCGCAGGCTAAAGCTTGCACCTTGAATATCTAAGCGTCATTCCCGGAATTTCCGAAAAAAGCCGGGTCAGGTTGTCGTCGTCGATCACCTTCAGACTGAAACGAACATTCTGCGTCATGATCGACGATGCACAGGCCGCAGCAATCTCGATGCTGTCGCCATCCTGCTTTTTTGATTCGATAGTGCAGTGGGCGGCCTTTCCCCTGACATTGTTGCCATCCACCACAAATCCCGAACCGTAGAGATCCGAAAGTTCGGCAAAGACAACCTGGCCCCCTTTCTTGGCAAATACGAGTTTGCAGAGATCCGCCTCTGTTGCCCATGCACCTGACAATTCGAAGGCGTGGGCGTCGAACGGCAACAGTAAGCCCGCTGTAAAAAGTGCCGCCAGCAATCCTTGTACCTTCAACATTCTTCCTCCCCTGAAATATTTCGGATCGCGGCGGTCGAAGGGTTCTGTCGTCTCAGTGCCCGCCGAAGACCAGCACCTTCAGCGGCAGAACCACTGCCTGAAGGCGAAGGATTATGGCATGAACCAGAGCCACGGTGTCCACGATGTGCAGATAGACCTTTTTCAAGCTGCCTGTGTCCTTCGATGCGATCAGCTCATGGTTATCCGAGTAGAGATTTGCGATGCAGCTGCTGCCGGGCGGGACATCGTCGAGCGAGCCATCGTAGAGGGGCTCCAGAAACGCGGTAAGCGTCCCCGGCGGGCCGATCTTTGACAAGTCGGTCAGCTGATTGGTCTGCAGGATCTGGCCGGCCGCAATGACATCCTGCACGCGGGTGACAACAAGCGGGATGATGGTCAAAGGCTTCGAGATGCAGGTCGCCTCGGCGACCATGCCGACCTTGATGACCTGCGCTTCGATCTGGTCGAAGCCCGCGAGCAGCCTGTTGTCGCCCGCGCCTTCGGGAATGAGTATACCCGCCCCCCTGGTGACCGGTGCCGGCTGGACGATGTCGCCCACCCGAAGCACAAACTGATCGACCCGTCCGTCGACACCTGCGTAGATCGTCATTTTGTCCAACTGGACCTTCGCTGCGGCAAGCTCGGCCTCTGCGCTGGCCTTCTGGGCAGGAAGAACTCGCGATACTCGCGTCTCCGCCGACCGCATGGCAGCATCTGCCGCGTCGACAGCGCCCTGCCGCGCCTGCACGAGCGTCTGAAGCTTTTCGATATCGCGCGTCGCGACAACGTCGGGGTTGCGCTCATACAACTTCTTCTTGGTGCTGAGTTCATCCAGCGCCTGCTGATAGTCACCCTTGGCCTCGTTGAGTTTGCCCTGGCTTGTCTCAACATCGGCCGCGGCAGTGATCATGGCGGCATCCACTTCAGCAATGCGCGCGCTCGCGGTCGCGATCGCGGCCTCCTGTTGCCTGCTGTCGAGCTTGAACAGGGGATCGCCCTTCTTCACCTTGTCGTTATAGCCGACGTAGACATCCGTTACTCGCCCGCCGATATCGGCAAAAATCGATATGGTCCGAAACAGCGCGTTGACGTTCTTCGAGGACGGGTGGTTGTACAGCACCATCGTGATGAGTAGCACCGTCAGGATCAGGCAGAGCGTTATGCCGTAACGCAGTTCGTACCAGACCGAGAACAACGTGATCTCGTGGCCGATGCGTTTGCCCTGCACATAGCGCCGGATCAGATAGTCCGGGAGAAGGGTCAGCATCGAACAGAGCATGAGCTCAAGCATGGGACGCCCCCTTCTTGATCTTGCGTGGGGCTTCTGTCTGTGCCGGCGTTCCCGTCTCGCCGGGTGGGCGCTCAGCCTCCGCCGGCGACGACTCCTCCGCCTCAGCGCCCGGTGCGCTCGGGGTCCGCTCGCCGGAAATTTTTTCCACCGCGGTGGCAATGCGCATGACCGGGGTCAGGAAGTCCGGAAGATCGATGAACGCAAGTAGAAGCGCTGCGATCCAGAAGATATGTTCATTCGTGAACAGTGCGATCAGGCACAGGACGGCGACAATATCGAGCTGCACCTTCTTCGTTCTGTGCGCCATCCGTTCCGGAAGCGAATGGATGGTGAAGAAGATGACGCCCAGGCCCACAATGCTAAGCAGAACAAACCAGGCGACGAAATGGAACAGCACGTCGGTCTGGCCGGGTGCCGTAATGAAGAACGGAAGATGCTCCGGTGCCAGTGGGTTGTGCGAAACTGCCATTATTCCCCTGAATGTGAATTGAGTAAAACTGCGCTGCGGCAGCCCTACCCTTGTGATTTCGAGAATAGCCTGACTTGATCTGGATCAAACCTGTCTCGCGGTAGCGGCTTCCAAATTGCTGGCCTCGAAAGGACCCCAACAATAGAAGGATCATACCCGAGCGGCCAGGCTTGATCTGGATCAAGCGCCTCGGTTCCGCGAGGTTTTTACTTGCCTGAGCTAAGCCGAGTTTGCAGGAGAGACTCCTATGGAAAAAATCGACGATCTGCTGCCTATGGCCAAGGAAATCCAGAAACAGGCCGCGATCAAGGAGGCGGACAAGGCCGACAAGGAGGCGAGAGCGGCAGCCGCTGCCGAAGCCGAGAAAAAAGCACTGATCGACAGGCTCAGCCAGCCGTCCGGACTTTCAGAAGAGGAGAAAGTCAAGCTGGCGTCCAGCGTCATTCAGCGAGCGGTCCGCAACGGCCTGACCGAAGTGCAAGTCTATCGATTTCCCAACATGCTGTGCACCGACAAGGGTCGCGCCATCAACCAGATGGAGCCGGGCTGGGAGAAGACGCTGACAGGAATTCCAAAGGAAATCCTCCAGCTCTGGACCGACTACCTGAAGCCCCGGGGCTACCGCATACGCTATCAGATCATCGATTTTCCAGGCGGCGTCCCCGGCGACATCGGCATCACCATCAGCTGGGCATGATCGCGATCCAACCGGAGGTCACACCACATGGCGCGGGGCGAAGAGGCGTCTTCTGACTCACGGATGAAGCGGAAGGACTATGAAAAGGAACTCAAGAAGCTTCAGGTTCAGCTTTGCCACCTCCAGGAATGGGTGAAAGAGAAGAAAGCCAGGGTGATCATCCTGTTCGAAGGACGGGACGCCGCCGGCAAGGGCGGCACCATCAAGGCGATCGCCGAGAGGGTCAGCCCGCGTGTGTTCCGCGTGGTCGCGCTTCCGGCACCCTCCGATCGCGAAAAGACCCAGATGTTCCTGCAGCGCTACATGCAGCACTTCCCGGCCGGAGGCGAGATCGTGATCTTCGACCGGAGCTGGTACAACCGCGCCGGCGTCGAACATGTGATGGGTTTCGTCGGGGACGCGGAGTATGAGCGCTTTCTGGAGCTGTGCCCGGAAATCGAAAAATACGTCGTCGACGGCGGCATCATCCTGATCAAGCTGTGGCTCGAGGTCGGGATGGAGGAACAGGAACGGCGCTTCAAGGCACGGATCGACGACCCGCTCCGGCAATGGAAGCTGAGCCCGATGGATACCGAATCCTACCGGCTCTGGTACGACTATTCGCGCGCCCGCGACATGATGTTGAAGGCGACCAGTTCGAAGCACGCGCCGTGGACTCTCGTCAGGTCAGACGACAAGCGGCGCGGACGGCTCAACTGCATCGCGCACATCCTGGAAACCATCCCATACAAACGCATATCGCGTGCGCGCGTGCGCTTGCCGAAGCGGTCGACCAAAGGACGCTACGACGATCAGGCGACGCTGCGCGGCATGAATTTCGTCAAAGAGCAATACTGAGCCGGCAGCGCCGCTTGCGCTCACTTGAGCCTAATCGTCACGCCGCCCACCGCGGCTGACACCTCGGCGCCGACCTTGGCGCCGGCGAGCTGCAGAATAACGCCCTTCTCGTTCTGCAATTGCACGCCGCCGGCACCGGCCGCCACTGCACCGCCCGCGCCGATCGCGGCGTAGGTTCCCTGGATGTCGGAAGCACTGCGCAGGTTCAGCGCTTGACCGCTTAACTGCGTGGTCGACGCGCCGATGGTGAAGCCCACGCTCATGCCCGACACGGTGAAGGGATATTGGTGGCCGCGGAAGGTCAGAACACCCTGGCCGCCGCCAACGCCCACAATGAACCCGCCTTTCGTGAAGACGACACGAACCGACCCGGTTTCGGCCTGAGCTGCGCTCGACAGGACGCCCGTCATCAGCAATCCAGCCAAGGCAAGTCGAGCGAACAGACGTTGATGCTGTTTCATGGTCTTCCCTTTGAAGTTACTCTTTGAGCGCCGGCCAAATTCATCGTCCCGGGCCAATCAAGCAAGGCGCACACCTGTCCGCTTGATCTAGATCAAGGCTTCAGCGCCCGGTCGCGAAAGCCTCTCATGACGAAATGCTTCGTGGCGCGTGACAATGATGGCGCGTTTTCTCCTGGCGCTTGCGGCAATTGCCGGCCTTGCGGAGATGCTCACTCCCGCCATCTCCCACGCTGCGGACGAGACAAATCAGCGCCCCCTCCGGGAGGAGATCTGGGCGCTTCCGGTCACCCTGCCGACGCTGGCCTATGTGGTTCGCCCTGTCGGGGCCGGCCCATTTCCGCTGGTTGTCATGAACCACGGCGTCTCGCTCAACCCGCAGGAGCGCGCCTTCTTCCCGTTCGTCGAGTTCAGGGACGCCGCCATGTGGTTTGCGCGGCGCGGCAACATGGTGGTGGCCCCGACCGGTTCCGGGTATGGGGCCGCCGCGCTCGATGCGCCGGAGCGCGGGCTCTACAGCCTTTTCTTTTCCAAGATTGGCAGCTGCGACAATCCGAACTTTCACGACGCGGGGCTCGCAGTCGCGCTGATCGACGCATGGATCATCGACTACATGACGGAGCAGAAGCTTGTCATTCCCGACAGCGCCGTCGTCGTAGGTCAGTCCGCCGGTGGCTGGGCGGCAATCGCGCTCTCGAGCCAAAACCTGCCGTCGGTGAAGGCAATCATCGCCTTTGCGGCCGGGCGCGGCGGACGGGTCGACGGCAAACCGAACAACAATTGCGCGCCGGACAAACTGGTCGAGGCGACCGCGGACTTCGGCCACACCGCACGCACGCCGATGCTGTGGATCTACATCGAGAACGACACGTTCTTCGGGCCTGAATTGTCGCGACGGATGCATGACGCCTACACGCGTGCCGGCGGCAAAGCCGAATACCATCTGTTGCCGCCCTTCGGAAGCGATGGTCACTTCCTGATCGATTCCGCCGAAAGCATCCCATCGTGGGCTCCGCTGGTGAGCCAGTTCCTCGATCGGCATCCTTAGCCGTCAACGCGCAAGGAGACGGACATGAAACATGTGTCGATCGCATTTTTTCTCTCGCTGGCGCCCTGGAGTGCGACTCTCGCAGAGCAGGCCAGTCCGTCCAGTCAGTCTCCCGCCGTTCAAAAGCCCCCTGAGACGGAATTTGCGCCGCGCGGTGAACGCGTGGCGCGTGACATCAAATATGGCGATTGGCGGAAAGTCTGCTTTCAGACACCGGGAACAAGGATGGTCTGCCGCACCACCATCAGTGGCACCTGGCAGACTGGCCAATCGGCGGTTCGGGCTGACCTGATCGAACGCGACGGTGAAAGCGCGGGCCGGCTGCAGCTCTTCCTGCCGGTCGGGCTATATCTGCCGGCCGGGGCGAAGCTCAGCGTCGATCAGGGCACGCAACATCGCATCCCTTATGTCTGGTGCCTGACCAACACCTGCATCGCGGCTCAGGTGGCCGATCCCAAGCTTGTGCAGGACATGGAGACCGGCAAGACATTGCGAATCGAGCTCGTCGATCCCAACGTCCTGACGATCAGCACGGAACTTCCGCTCGACCGTTTCGCGGCCGTTCACAACGGCGCGCCGTTGCAGACCTTCGAACACGAAATCGACGAATAAGACGCAAGCCGCGCGCGGCGCACCGCGAACGATGCTACGCCAGGCCCGCGGCCGCCCGTTCGATCGGCTCAATCAGCGATCTGGCCGGGAACGGCTTCGTCAGATAGGCAATACATCCCGACTTCATCGCGGCGGTCCGGATGATGTCGCTGTCGTTGGC
>Ga0335080_10005963_pt1 | contig 12586 bp, 13 predicted proteins | sample Lox_Sample_34_FD_206720 | JGI IMG/M metagenome (GOLD analysis project Ga0335080, IMG submission 206720) | Soil microbial communities from Loxahatchee National Wildlife Refuge, Florida, United States - Lox_Sample_3.4 | ecosystem: Environmental > Terrestrial > Soil > Wetlands | place: USA...
TGCTCAAGTAACCGCGCCGCGCGATCCCTCACTCGAGCTTTCAGAGTTCGGTCGGCCATTCCCCGGCGGCCGGCGCTCCTCGGCGCCTGACGTCCTGACGCGGAGTCTGTCGGCCGGCGCGGAGTCTGTCGGCCGGCGCGGAGTCTGTCGGCCGGCGCGGAGTCGGTCGGCCGGCTCGCACATCGGCCGACCGGCCATGTGAACGCGACGTAGTGCCCGCCCCCCCGGCCCTGTTCGCCACTGAGCTCTCGTCCGCACGCCGCCGACGCCCACCACCCCCGCGGTGCACAACTCGCCAGACCGCCCGTGCTCGGCGGGCCTTGGCTGTATAAGCGCCTGTGAGGCGCTTATCTAGCCAAGGGGGTGGCGGGCGGGGGTGCTTTGTCGTGTTTTGCACCCCGGAATGGGAGAAGCGGGCGGCAGGGACAGGCGGGTCGGCGCCGGCAATTCGGGGCCCGGCTCCGCAGAAGCATCGCCGGTGAGGCCGCGGGCCGGGCCCTGGCCTGCCCATCACCGGGCCCTAGCCTGCCCACCACTTACAACGCGGCAAATCGTCCCGCCGGGGTCATTGTCAACTTGTGGAGGTCGCGGCACCGCCGCGCGCGCTATCCCCGCGCCTGCCCGTGCTCGAGCCGACCCGGCGCGCACCGTCGCTCGCGCGCGGACGGCCGGACGCGGGCGAGCAACGCGACCGGCGCGGTCGCGAGCACGGCGCCGGCGGCCGCGAACAGCCCGCCGGTGGGGTCGGCCGCTCGGGCGGCGAGCCCGACGAGGGGGCCGCCCAGCCCGACGCCGGCGTCGAAGTAGGCGAAGAACGCGCCCGCCGTCCGGCCGTGCCGGCTGGGCGGCACCGACGCCAACGCCAGCAATCCGAGCGAGGGAACCGCAAGGCCCTGGCCGACGGCCATGACCACGAGCGCGATCACGGCTACCGGCGGGCTGGTGGTAGCGGCCATCCCGGCCAGTCCGGCCGCCTCGAGAGTGACGGCCGCCGTCAACGTGCGCGGCGCGCCGAACCGGTCGGGGATCCCGGCCAGGATCGTGCGGCTAGCGATCACGCCGACGCCGAACACCGGGATCACCAGCGACGCGATTCCGGTGCCCTGCTCGGTCGCCGCCGCCGCGCCGAACGACAGCACGGCGACGTAGCCGAAGTTGACCAGCATCAGACCGAGGCCGGGACGGAGCGTGGCACGGAGCGTGCTGCGCTGCGCGGCGGTATCGGGCTGCGGTTCGTGCGCGTCCGGGTCGGGCGCGACGCTCCGATCGGGCGATCTCCCGAGCACCGCGGCGGACGCGGCCGCCAGCAGCGGCAGGATCGCCGCCGTGATCCACACCCGCGACGGGTGCTCCGAGCCGGACAGCGCCTGTGCGAGCAGCGGGCCGACCGTCAGCCCCGCGTAGTTGGCGAGCCCGACGTGGCCCATCGCGCGGCCGCGACGCTCGGGGCCCGCCAGGCGGAGCAGCCACAGCACGGTCGCCGCCATCATCGCCGCCTCCCCCGCGCCCACCATCAGCCGGCTCACGATCAGCAGCGGTAGCGAATCGACGAACGCCGGCAGCGTGCCGACCGCCATCGCCAGCGCCCCGGCGATCACGATCCGAGCCGGACCCCGGTGATCGGCCACGCGGCCGCCGAGCGGTCGTCCGGCCGCACCGGTGATCGCCGGCGCGCCGACCGCGAGACCGACGAGCACGGCGTCGCCACCGAGCGAGTGGACATAGTCCGGCAGGATTCCGAGCACGGTCCCGAGCGCCGCGTAGCAGAGCACCGCGGTGCCGAGCACGATCAGGTATCTGGGCTGCGTGGAAAAGGTCACGTAGAGATGGTTACCCAGGGACGCTTCGGCAATCGTCGAAATGTCGAGGGCCCTGATACAACGACCTCCGTGCCGGACGCCGTGATATTCGACCTCGACGGGGTTCTGCTCGACTCCGAGCAGCTGTGGAACCGATCCAAGGAGGAGTTCGTCCGGGAGGCCGGCGGTCACTGGCGCGAGGACGCCCCCCGGGCAATGATCGGTATGAGCTCGCCAGAATGGTCCGCCTACCTGCGCGACGAGCTCGGCGTGGACATGGGGATAGATGAGATCAACCGCGCGGTCGTTGCGCGCATGGAGCAGCACTACCGCGAGCATCTGCCGCTGCTTCCCGGAGCGGTCGACGTCGTTCGCCGGCTCCACCGTCGCTGGCCGCTGGCGCTGGCCTCCTCGGCCAACCGCGAGATCATCGATCTCGTGCTCGACATTGCCGGCCTGGCCGGCGACTTTGCCGTCACCGTCTCCTCTGAGGAAGTCGAGCGCGACGAACCGTCGCCCGACGTCTACCTCGAGGCCGCGCGCCGGCTCGGTGTGCCGGCGGATCGATGCGTCGCGGTCGAGGACTCGAGCAACGGGCTTCGTTCGGCCGCCGCCGCGGGCATGGCGGTGATCGCGTACCCCAACGAGCACTACCCGCCCGATGAGGACGCGCTCGCGCTCGCGGCGGCCCAGGTCCACACCCTCGACGAGATCACCCCCGAGCTCGTCGAGCGGCTGCGCTGACGTTATCGCCGCGCGGTCGCCTGCCCGACTTCGATCAGGTGGCCGTCGGGGTCGCGGATGTAGCAGCGGATCTCGGTGGCGCGCTGCTGTGGTGGCGTCAGGAACTCGGCGCCGCGGGCACTCCACTCCTGGTAGAGCGCCTCGATGTCCGCCACCCGGATGTTCATGAAGGCCGACGTCCGGTTCGGGTCCTGCGGCGGCTCGAGCGTCACGGTCGGCTTGTCCTCCGTCGGGCCGCCGCCGACGTTGATGATGATCCAGCTGTTCGCGAGCGCGACGATCGACGGCTCGCCGGCCATCACGACCTCGCCGCCGAGTACCTCGCTGTAGAACCGGCGCGACCGTTCGACGTCGCTCACGACGATGAAGTGGGTGAGCACGAACCCTTCGCTCGGGGCCGGCAGCTCGGCCATCAGCCTACGATACCTCCACTACCTCGCCACCGGGGATCGCGCCGATCAGCTTGTCGATGTCGGCCTCGAACACGGCGTGCGGTGTCCCGGCCGCGCACCACACGGTGGCAAAGCGCCGCAGCGAGTCGTCGTTCAGCGTCTCGAGCGGCTGGTCGTGGCCGAGCGGCGGGATCCCGCCGATCGAGAACCCGGTGGCGGCCCGCGCCTCGTCAGCGCTCGCCGGGCGGAGCCCGAGCCGCCCGGCGGCGACTCGCCGGTCGCCGGCGCACAGCACCATGACGGGGTCGCCGTCGCGCATGAACACGAGTGACTTGACGATCTGCCCGACCTCGCATCCCACGGCCGCCGCCGCCTCGCCGGCGGTGCGGGTCGAGTCCGGCAGGACTTGCACCTCGACGTCGAGGCCGCGCTCGTGCAGCCGTTGCTGGAACCGTGCCGCGGTCGGGTGCATTCAGGGGTTGCGGAGCTCGCTCGGATCGAGGTCCGGAGGCATCGGCAGCTCCTGCGGACTCATGGGGCTGTCGTCGTCCCATGACGGAAACGCCTCGCCGTCGCGTCCCTGATGCTCGGCCGCGCCACCCAGCGCCAGCACCACGACGCGGCCGGGTCCGAGGTTCACGAGCTGGCGCCGGATCTGCGGCGCCACCCGGATCAGCTCCCCCTCGCCGAGGTCGGTCGCCTCGGACTCGATCAGCAGCGTGAGCCGACCCTCGAGCACGAGGTACACCTCCTCCTGGTTGCGGTGTCGGTGGATCCGGCCGCGCTGCCCGGGCTCGAGCACGATCTGGTTCATCCCGAACGAGCTCACCCCGAGTTGCCGGCGCAGCGGCAGGAACCGCTCACCGACGTCCGGGTCCAGACGCGTCGTGCTCGTGCCCTCTTCCATAGGGCGAACCATATTCGACCGGCATCGCCTACCCGCTCGGCGTCCACCTCCTGCGCTCCCTCGTCGGCACGCGGCCGGTGATGCTCCACCGCGATGCGCGGTGATGCGCGCGCTTGTGCAGATGAGGCCGCGCGAGCGGTCGTCCGTGCGGGAGAGCTCGATAGAAGCGCTGCTTGCCGAGCTCGATCAGGACGAGGTAGGCGATGACCATGCCGACGAGGAATGCGAAGAACGCAGCCGGGAGGGCTGTGAAGCCCAGCACGTGCGCTACGGGGGAGAAGGGGAGCAGCGTGCCGACGGCCACCACAGCGAGCGTGGTGACGGTGAGCGGTTTGCTCGGTCGGCTGCGGAAGAAGGGAACGCGTCGGGTGCGGATGGCAAAGATCACGAGGCTTTGCGTAGCCAGCGACTCGACGAACCAGCCGGAGCGGAACAGGGGCGCGTGTGCGTCGAAGACCCAGATCATGATCCCGAACGTGGCGAAGTCGAAGATCGAGCTGATCGGCCCGAAGAACACCATGAACCTGCGGATCATGCGGATGTCCCAGTGCGCGGGTTTCTGTAGCTGCTCCTCGTCGACGTTGTCGGTCGGAATGGTCATCTCGCCGATGTCGTAGAGGAGGTTGTTGAGCAGGATCTGGGTCGGCAGCATTGGTAGGAAGCTGAGGAACAGCGATGCGCCGCCGGCGCTGAACATGTTTCCGAAGTTCGACGACGTGCCCATCAGGACGTACTTGATCGTGTTCGCAAAGATCCGCCGCCCCTGGGCGATGCCCTCAGCGAGGATTCCGAGGTCCTTGTCGAGCAGGACGATGTCGGCCGCGTCCTTGGCGACGTCGGTGGCGGTCTGAACCGAGATCCCGGCGTCGGCATCGTGCAAGGCGACCGCGTCGTTGACGCCGTCGCCGAGGAACCCGACGTCCGCGCCGAGCTTCCGTTGCGCTTTGATCACGCGCGACTTCTGCTCGGGCGTCACGCGCGCGAAGATCGTCGTGTGCGGAAGGCGGCGTGCGAGTTGCTCATCATCGAGCGCGTCGAGCTCGGCGCCTGTGATCGTTCCGAGCACCTTCAGCCCGATGTCGTGGCAGACCTTGTCGGCCACTACGGCGTTGTCCCCGGTGATCACCTTGACCTCGACCCCGAGGCGGTCGAGTCGTGCGAGTGCGTCGGCGGCGTCGGGCTTGGGCGGATCCAGGAAAGCGAGGAAGCCCGCCAGCCGCAGGTCGCGCTCGTCGTCGGGCGTCAGCTCGGTATGGCCGTCAGCTGCCCGGGTCGCGACCGCGACCACGCGGCTCCCTTGCGCGAACAGCTGCTCAAGGACCGCCTGCGCCTGCGGCGCCGTGCTCGTGCACCTGGCCAGTACCGCCTCCGGTGCTCCCTTGACGAGTATCCGCCGCTCGCCTCCGTCCTCCTGCACGAGGACAGATGACAGGCGGCGCTCGTAGTCGAACGGCAGCGTGGCAAGTCGTTCAGCTCCAAGGGCGGCCAGCCCGCTCGACTCCGGTGCCTCCCACAAAGCGCGGTCCAATGGATTTCCGCCGGCCACGCCGCTGTCGCTGAGCACCGCTTCGTTACAGAGAAGACCGTCGCGCAGCAGCTCCTCTGACTTCTGGCCCGCAGTGTCGAGCGCGGACGAGAACGTGATCTTCCCTTCGGTCAGCGTCCCCGTCTTATCGGTGAAGAACACGTCGATGTTGCCCAGGTCCTCGATCGCCACCAGCCGCTTGACCACCACTTTGCGCTCGGCCAGGCGGCGCGCGCCCGTCGACAGGCTGACGGTCACGATCGCCGGCAGCAGCTGCGGCGTCAGCCCTACCGCGATGGCTAGCGCGAACAGGATCGAGTCCAGCGCTCCGTGTCCAAGCAGCAGATTGATCACCAGGATCGTCCCGGCCAGGATCGTCGTCACGACCACGAGCATCAGCGAGAAGTCGCGCAGCCCGAGCTGGAAAGCGGTTTGCGGTTGGCGCTCGCCGAGCCGCGTCGCGATTCGGCCGAACTCGGTTCCCGCGCCGGTCTGCGTTACCACCCCTATGCCGCTCCCGTTCCGGACGACCGTGCCCATGAACGCGCAGGAGGGCAGCGCCAGCGGCGACTCGGGTGACTCGACGGCGTCCGCCTGTTTCTCCGCCGGGAGCGATTCGCCGGTCAGGACCGACTCGTCGCATTCCAAGCCGACGGCGTGCAAGAGCCGCAGATCTGCCGGCACCACATCGCCCACGGAGAGCTGCACCACATCTCCTGGAACCAGCAGCGTCACGTCGACCGCGACAGGTTTGCTGTCGCGGAGCGCCAGAGCGGTGTGCCGCAGCTGCGAGTGCAACTCCTCGACCGCGCGCGCCGACCGGTACTCGTTGAAGAAGCCGAGCCCGACGCTCAGGCCGATGATCGCCAGGATGATCACCGCGTCGGTCCCCTCGCCGACGAACGCCGACACCACCGCCGTGGTCACAAGCAGGATCAGCAGCGGGTTGCGAAGCTGACGCAGGAAGATCGTCAGCGGCCGCGCACCGTGACTGCGCAGCGCGTTCGGTCCCGCCTGGTCAAGGCGCCGGGCGGCCTCGCTGCTCGACAGACCGTCCCGATCCGACGCCACCTCCTCCAGAACCGCCTCGGTCTCCATGGTCCCGGCGTCGCGCAGCTCGAGCGAACGCCACGCCGACGTCGGCTCGGCCTGCTCACGTTCGGCAGTCAGGGCCATCTCATGGCCTAGAGCACCACACCGGCGGACCGGACAAATCCGCCGAAACCACGGAATGGCGACCGTACAGATGCCTGCAACTCAAGTTCCCCACTGAGAACGTCGAAACGCGGGCTCCACCCGGAACCGGAGCAGTGGCCGGCCGGGCACGCCACGGGATCACCGCCGCCGCCGCCGGCTGAGACGGCGGTCTCTCTCTACGCCGGTTCCCGCGCGGCGACCTCTGCCGGCGTGAGCGTCTCGATCCGGGAGGCCAGCATCCACTGATTGCCGAACGGATCGGCGACGCGCCCGCCGCGCTCGCCGTAGAACTGGTCGGCGAGCGGGTAGACGACCTCGGCGCCGGCGCGAACGGCGCGATCCCACGCGGCGTCGACGTCGGGCCAGTACGTGCAGAGCAGCGCGGTGAATTCGTCCTCCTGGGCGTCCTTGACCATCACGACCGAGTCCCCGATCAGCAACTCCGCGTGGACGAGCGTCCCGTCGGGCATGTGGTAGCGCTCGCCGAGCTCGGTGGCATCGAAGGCGGCCTTGTAGAAGTCGATCCCGGCCGCGGCGTCGCTCAGCGCGAGCCGCGGTGTGACCGTGTGGAGGTGCTCGGGCACCGGCCTGACGGTTCGTTCGAGCTCGGCCAGGCCGGGCTGCTGATAGACGCCGATCACGTTGCCGGCGGGGTCGCGCACATGAGCGACACGCTCGCCAGGAGCCGCGTCGTCGTTCACCACCTCGCCGCCGGCGGCGCGAACGGCCGCGAGCGCTTCGTCGAGGTCGGCGACCATGACGTGGACCATGATTCCCGGCTCGGTCGACGGCGGCCGGCCGGTGACCCACGAACCGCTCACCTCCTTGACGGCGTCATCGAAGGCGATAGCGCCGTCGCCGCGGGTCCGCAGCTCCCAGCCGAACGCGTCGCGGTAGAAGCACGACGAGCGTTCGACGTCGTCCGCAGGGATCTCGAGGTAGCAGAGCTTGCCGGTTGCGAGTGTGGGGTTTCCGTGTGCCATGCGGATTAATATACATGTAAAGCAAATGTCCGCAAAGTCGCCCAGACGCGGCCGCCCGCCAACGATCGACCGCGACGCCGTGCTGAACGCGGCGCTCAGGCTGCTCGACGCCGAGGGCGTCGAGGCACTGACGATGCGCCGGCTCGCGAGCGAGCTCGGCGTGTCCGCAATGACGCCCTACCGGTACGTGGGCAGCAAGGACGAGCTCCTGATCGTGCTGGTCGACCGCCTCGCGGGACGGCTCGTGTACCCGCGGCGCCCGCGGGACCCGAAGGGCGCAATGCTCGTGCTGTGGTCGACGATCTACGACAGCCTCGCGGAGCACACCTGGGTTCCGGAGGTGCTGGCGCGCCGCCGGATGATGGCGCCGTCGGTGCTCGATGCGATCGAGGAGATCCACGCGGCGCTGCGCGACGCCGGGCTATCGACCGAGTCGGCGGTGCGCGCTTACCGGCTGATGTGGAACTTCACGCTGGGCTCGCTGCTCGTGCGCGCCGGCACGAGCTCTGACGCGCCGAGCCAGCAGCAGGAGCTTCGCGGTGCCCCCGATCCCGAGCGCTACCCGATGCTGGCCGCGGCCGCCACGGCCTGGACGGACGCGCATGACCGCGACACGTACCGCGAAGACCTCGCGGCGCTGATCGACGCCTTGCTGCCCGATCGCCGCCGCTCCTGACAAGACGGGCTCAGGCAAGCAACTGCCGGACAGCGAGCTCGAGCGCGTAGTCACGATTGCGCCCGCCGCGGTCGGCGGCGATGAAGTGGTAGCCGATCGCGAGCGAGAACGCGAGCACCGCGCGGCCTTCGATCTCCTGTTCGTCGTCGCACAGCGACCCGAACAGCTGCCGCAGGTAGTCCATGCGCCGGTTGTCGACCCGCCGCAGGCGCGTGGCCACGGCGGTGTCGTGCCGCGCCCAATCGCGGATCGCCAGGTCGATCGGCAAGAGCTCGTCGCTGAACGTGAGCGCACCCGCCCGCCGCAGCTTCGCGCGGGCATCGCCGCCCCGACGCTCCACCTGCTCGAGGACCTCGTCGGTCGCGGCTCGCTCCCACGTGTCGAGCATCGCATCGAGCAGAGCGCCACGGTCCTTGAACTGACCGTAAAAGCCGCCGCGGGTGACCCCGAGCGACTTGGCCAGCACGTCCACCCGCACGGCGTCGGGGCCGCCGCCCGCGGCCAGCGCGCGCAGCCCCGCCTCGATCCAGGCGGCGCGTGGAGTCCTGGTCGGCGGCGCCATCGTCCCTACATCATCGGGAGCGGCATTGACATAGCCCTCGATAATGCCTAGCCTCTATATATACAGTCCTGTACATATGGAGTGAACGCAATGATCACAACGAACGAACCTCGCCAGGCGACGCGCACCGTCAACCAGATACCGCTGCCGGAAGACGCGCGGGCGCTCAGCACCCTGCCCCGGATCGACTACGAGGACGCTTTCGCGGTGACCGACGACGTCGAGCGATCGGCGGCGGAGTGGGTCCGTGCGGTGATCGAGGACGCCCCGCTGCCGGTACGCCGGGGTCTGTGGCTGGGGTGGATCGCGCTCGGCCTGAGTATCGGCCTGCCGTGGTCGTCCGACCGCGTCCTCGGGTGGAAGGTGAAGCACCGCGACCCGGGCGTCGTCCTCCTCGCGGCGGACTCATGGCTCGGGTTCCGTGGCGAGCTGCTGTTCCGAAGCGAACCCGATGGTCTGCTGTTCGCGACGCTGATCCAGCAGACCAACCCCGCCGGCCGCGCCGTGTGGACTGCGATCACGGCCCGCCATCATCGCGTCGTCCGGTCGCTCCTGAGACGCGCCAGCTGAGGTCTTCGTGTACTTCGCGGCGTGTCTGTTGGTGCTGTGCGGTGCCTCGTTCGGTATGAAGTCCGCGCGCGCGAGGGTCAAGACGAGACGCCGAGTGTCATCAGGCGAACCGCGGCTGACCGAACAGGCGTCGTCAGAAGCGCTGCCGGGGTAGGTTGGGAGCGTGCTGTCGGTGCAGCGACTGTCTGCGTACGCCCGGCTCGATGAGTCCGAGGCCGCCCTGTCGCAGGCCAAGGCCCAGGCTGCCGAGGGTGACGAGTCCTGGGAGCAATGGGTGGCTGAATATCAGCGCGGCGAGGCGCTGATCCTGCGCCTCGACCTCACGATGGAGGTCAACGACGGGGCCGACCAGGTGATCAGCACGACGAGGGATGGGTTCTTCGTCGAGAACCATGTCGACGCTCCGCGCGTGGAGCGGCAGATCGCCGAACTCGCTTCGGGCGACTTCGCGGCGCTATCGGCGGACCTCGCCAGCCGCGGGCACGAAGTCCGCGCCGACGAGCTCGGCGAGCTGTACGTGCATGTCGAGCTCGACGACAACGTGCGCCGGCGGCTGGCCGAGGGCTCGCACGCGCAGGACCGCGGTCGCGACCCGCAATAGCGCCGCGCAATAGCGACACGCGGGGCGCCGGCAGCGGTACAGCGCGCCGACGAGGCTGCGTGGAGAGATACGGCCGCGCGGGCGGCGTGGAGAGGAGCGGCTCATCCTTGGCGGCTTCGGGCTCGCTCACCAGGAGCTTCTACCCAAGCGCCCTAGGCGAGCCGCGACGCCGGCGCGTCAACGTTCGCGCTCGGACCGGCGGTTCAGGCGCGCAGGCCGGTCTGCTGCGCGAGCGATGACAGCGTCGACGGAGGTTCGCCGCACAGAAGCCAACGGTGGCGGGCGGTATGGATGACGCGCCCGTGACTCTGGAGGCGCGCGAGCGCCGTGCTCACCGACGGTCGCTGCGCGGCCACCATCTCCGCCACCTGGGAATGGGTGAGCGGAAGATCGAGCACGGTCCCCTCGGGCGTCACCCGGCCGAACCGGTACGCGAGCTCCCACAGCGTCACCTCGAGGCGCTCCTCGACCCGCGACAGCGAGTTGATCGCGGCCTGGAGGCTGAGCCTGCGCGTGCGGTCGATCACACGCTGGATCAGCGCGGCGTGAATCTCGGGCCACCGCGAGGTTCTGAGCGCAAAGCGGCGGTCGAGCAGCGCGACCCGCACCTTCGACACGACCAGCGCAGCCACCACCGACGGCAGTGTCATGTCGGGTCCGGAGCCGACCCACGGACTGATCAGATCGCCGGGCCCGAGAAGCTCGACGTGCCCGCGGGTGTCGGCGTTGATCCGGATCACCATCAGGCCGTCGAGCACGAGGGCACCGAAGCCGGCTGGGTCCGGCGGCGGCGAGAAGCACCACGCGCCGCGGTCGAATTCGAACATCGGCGCGACCGATGCCATCACGGCGAGGCGAAGCTCACGTTCCTCGATGCCGGCGCCCAGATCCGGATCCGCTTCGAGCACGCGCACCGCCTGGGACGGCGGCGCGGGCCGTCGTGGGCGCCCGTTTTCGCGGTCGCTCAACGCCTCCAACGGGGTACGCCCGTCCTGTGTGGCCGTTCAGGCACCTGACTGTTTCTACGGTAGCCGTATCGGTCTGTCAAACCGCTGCTGCCTGATGTTGCTCGTCAACACCGGTTGGTTACCCGGCGATTGGCCGGGTAGGCGCTCACAGCAATATTCTCATCGACTCCGGGACGACGCGGGCATCAGATAATCCAACAGCCGTCCGGTCGAGTTGGCGAGGGACTGCAGGCGCCGTTTTGTCGATCTGACCAGTTTGCCGGCCGTCTGTGGTGAATCGAGATCATCCCGATGACCGCACCGTTGGGTGCGGTGACGGGCACCGATGCCACCGCTCGGCTGCCGGCCTCCAGCGTGACCTCGCGAGCAGCGGTCCCCGCGAAAATCGGAGATCGCGTCGTGTCAGCCACCCACACCGCGGTGCCCGCGGCGAGCGCGCTCCCACACGCACTGGCGGTGTCTTCCACGAGCTCGAAGAACTCGAGGAACTCGCGCGTGAAGCCGGAGTGGGCGACGATTCGCAACCCTTTCGCGTGAGGGTCGAGCAGCTGAGCGTTTGCCATGGAGGCTCCATCGATGAGCATCGCCCGCTCGATCGCGGCGTTCATCACCCTCATGACCGTGGAACTGACCGCCGGCGATTCCGAGCGCCAACCTGGGCGGCGGCGCGGCCTTCGTCTACGACAAACCCCCACGCGGCTGGACCGAGTCGCAGGCGCTGGTCCAGCCGGCTCGATTGGCGCGCGGTGCAGGTTCTTCCTCCCGGTCGGCGAGACCAGTGTGAGGCTGGTCACACGCGCACAGAGCTCTTCAGAAGCTTTCATTTTTCGCTGGTCCAATTAATCCCGCGGGTGGCAAGTAGCCAGGCACCGGCGACCGAAACGTCGCCGGCGCATGATGCGCGCGGTAGGCGCGCCGACCTCACACGGGACCTAAATGCGATCAGTAGTTGCGGGCTGCGAATGCCCGCGCGGTATCCGACGGCTTCGGGCCGTCGGCAGAAGAAACCATGAGTGCGAGCAGTGCTCGCAGGCGACGGCGCCCTGCCCGGCGCAAGCGGCGCCGCCCGTCCACGCGGTCGAAACCAACCCTGTAGCGGAGTTCCGCCACGCCAAGGTCAGTGCACTGTCTGCGACCGACCGCATGCGCTTCTGGGCGGTCGCGCTGCTGTGGCTGGCGGTCAACCTGGCGTTCTGGGGCTGGTGGCTACACCAGACCGAGCACAGCACTCCGTGGCTCTACTGGGCCGAGACGATCGCGCTCTTCTACCAGACGACGCTGCTGCCGACGGTGTTCTGGCGGTTCGTGCGCAAGATGAAGCGTCCCGTCGAGGTCAAGCCGCCGGCAGACATGCGCGTGGCGATGATCACGCTGTGCGTTCCCTCGAGTGAGTCGCTCGACGTGATCGAGGGCCAGCTCGCCGCGCTGACGAACGTCGACTATCCCCACGACAGCTGGATCCTCGACGAGGGCGCCTCGGAAGAGGTCCGCGCGCTCGCGGACAAGCACGGCGTCAACTACTTCACGCGCCGCGGGATCGAGGCGTGGAACCAGCCCGCGCCGCCGTTCCAGGCGAAGACGGCCAGGCGGCCCGGCGCGGCGGCGCCAGTCGACGCGCCGAGAACGATCGTAACCAGCGCGGCCAGCAGCACGCCCGCGAAC